>Ga0307990_1001623_pt1 | contig 18713 bp, 16 predicted proteins | sample EllFjometagen129_FD_203168 | JGI IMG/M metagenome (GOLD analysis project Ga0307990, IMG submission 203168) | Marine microbial communities from Ellis Fjord, Antarctic Ocean - #129 | ecosystem: Environmental > Aquatic > Marine > Unclassified | place: Southern Ocean | collected 2014-10-08
CAATGGAGTCATCCACCACAACCACACGCTTGTCACGCACGACACTGGGGATAATGGCGAGTTTAAGATTGACCTGTAATTCACGCAGCTCCTGAGTGGGCGAAATAAAGGTTCGTCCAATATAGTGACTTCGCACAAATCCCATATCAAAGGGAATGCCACTCTGCTCAGCATAGCCAATGGCTGCACTGGTGCCAGAGTCCGGCACAGGAATCACCACGTCGGCTTCTCTTGGATTTTCAATGGCAAGTTGACGACCCAGTTTTTTACGCAGCTGATGCACACCTTCCCCAAAGAGATATGAATTCTGCTTTGAAAAGTAAACATGCTCAAAAATACAATGAGCTGGCGTCACCGTCCCGGGTGTCACAAAGAACCGACTGCTCATGCCATTTTTGTCCAATGTAATAATTTCACCAGGCTCAACTTCACGCACAAATTCAGCGCCGATAGCATCCAGGGCACAGCTTTCACTGGCCACCACAAATTTACCCTGTTCGGTTTTACCAAGACACAATGGCCGGATGCCATAAGGATCTCTGGCCGCTTCAATGCGATCCGGGAATAAAAAAAGCAGGGAATAAGCACCCTGCAGATGGTTTAGCACGTGAGCCAGTGGATCTGGCTTGCTCATATGAGACGGCTTGGCAAGCAGATGAATAATAATCTCCGTGTCATTGGTTGACTTGAAAATACTACCATACGCTTCATACTCATCACGCAGCAAAGCAGCATTAATGAGATTGCCGTTATGCGCCACTGCGACCTGGCCACGAGAATATTCAGCCACCAATGGTTGCCCATTTTCAGCCACGTTGGCCCCTGTAGTGGAATATCGCACATGCCCGATGGCTATGGGGTTCTTGAGTTTTTCTAACACCCCCCGGCTGGCCCGAAAAACCCGCCCTACGGTACCTTGGCCTTTGTAACAACTAATAGTTTCACCGTCGCTAGATGCAATACCTGCAGCTTCCTGCCCTCTGTGCTGGAGACTATAAAGTCCAAAATAAGCCTTTTGCACAGCATCTTCATCACCGTAAATGGCAAACAAACCACAGTACTCTTTTTTATTGGCACTCATTGTCAAAAATGTCCTTCAGATCCATATAGTCGAACTGTTGGAAAGCATTATTTTGTGATCCATCAAGCAAAACGGTAGTTTAGTTTATTGGTCTGACCAAGTCAATCTCCAGCGAGGATTTATCACCCAGCGCATAAAAAAAGAGCCGATGGCAATCGGCTCTTCAAACGCGACCCTGAAACTTCAGAGAATTCTTTGTTTCTTTGGTGTCATACCAACTCAGGTTCAGTCAATGCCGGATAAAGCTCAACCTGCTGCTCACCAGGTTTGAAATCCAGCGGCTGATGAAACTGCATCACAACCCTGTTTATGTGATCACTGACCTGCTCAACGCGAGAAATATGGCCTGTACGAATGCAATCCGCCATATTGAAAGATTGATCTTCCCCATATTGGGGGATACTAAAACGCGCCGTGACCCATTGATCTTCATACGGAAAAAAATCCTCACAGCACGTGAAAGCTGCGGCCTTACTTGACACGTCAATCATCTGCCCCTGAACCACCTGTTCGTTACCTGTATCCGCATACCAGATGGGCCAGTGATACTTCAATCGTCCTTCAAATCTTCGGTCTTGTGCATTATCCATGACGCCGCCTTATTACAAAATTCACATTATTGAGCGATTCATCCATGATGAACTCATCGTCGAATGCTCAGATGCACTTAATGCCGTGGCCATCTTGAATCGTGATAAATTGGCGGGATATTGGATTCCTCCGTAATTGCGATGCCATCTGACTTGTTTTACTGTGATTTTATTGGCAAGAACGGGCAAAACATTCCGATAACTAGACTGGCCAAACGAACGCTCAGATCAAATCAAGTACGCATTGTTTGAATTGATCGCCGCGATCCTGGAAATTATCGAACATATCATAACTGGCACACGCAGGACTCATCAAAACGACATCACCTGAATCTGCCAAATCATTTGCCCTAATCACCGCTTCTTTCAGCGTTTGCACCATGAAAACAGGCTCAAAATCGGGATCACAGTCTTTGATAGCCTGTTTCAGGGTGGGTCCGGTTTGTCCAAGAAGAATGATAGCCTTGGCCTGCTGAACAATGGCCCTTGCCAAGCTATCCAATGCGAGCCCCTTGTCATACCCCCCGGCAATGAGAATTCGTCCACAACCAAAGGCATCTAAAGCGACCATCACACTTTCGGGTGTGGTCGCAATGGAATCATTGAACCAACGAACACCCTGATGCTCTGCCACCAGCTCTAAGCGGTGATCCAGCGGCTTAAATGTCTTCATAGCCTCAACAAGGGCCTCATCAGATACACCCAAATGCCTGGCAATCGCTGATGCCCCTGCAAGATTTGTCAGATTGGCTCGCCCGACAAGCGGGCAAGCTCGCCTAAGCAGATCAGAGACGTTATCAGCCGTATAAACCGCAGACGTAGAGTTTTTTTGGCCCTGGTATTTGGCATACCACTGCTGTCCCACCGGATCATCTGCGCAAAATAGCAACAGCCCCGGCCTGAGCGGCGTGAGAACCTGCGTAAGAAAGAGACGCTCCTTGGCATCACAGTACGCCTCAAAGGTTTTATGACGATCCAAATGATTGGGCGTCAGGTTGGTTAACAAGGCAATATGTACACCCGATTGGCCCAACCACTCGGTTTGGAAGCTGGACAGCTCAAGAACCACAACATCTTCAGACTGCATGTCACACATCTGCGTTAATAAGGGGCGGTTGCCAATATTGCCCCCCAGCCAAACACGTCCAAAAGGAACTGAACAAGTCTGCCTGGCATGACTCAAAATGTGGGCACACAATGCAGTGGTTGTACTTTTTCCGTTTGCCCCAGTAATGCCAACCACTGTCGCCGGGCACATAGAGAGAAACAGATTGATCTGGGTCGTCATGGCAATCCCCAGATCTCGAGCCTTTTTCAGAAAAGACATCTCAGGAGGCACAGCTGGATTGACCACAATCAAGTCTGCTTGTTCAAAATCAGACCAAAGATGCTCACCCAGACGAAATGTAAGGTTTGATAGATCAGAAACTTGATCCAGCGTGGATTTCAGAGAGTCCTGAGACGCTTTGTCAGTCACAGTAACCTGAGCCCCCTGCTGGACCATATACCGGGCCACATCAGCACCACCGCCAAAGCGGCCCAACCCCAGAACAAGGACCTTTTTACCACATAGATTCATGCGTTACAGTTTGGTTTGCATGGCATTGGACAGGTCGACCTTGGCATCAATCACAGCCTGCTCAATGCATTTTTTCCAATTCTCACCGAATTGTTCTTTATATTGCGGTTTCTCGTAAGCATAAATGATGGAACGTGACGCATTGATCAATGCCCCAGTACCATCGGTTTTACAGAAACGAATACAATCAACAGCAGAAGCCCCTTGTGAACCATACCCAGGCACAAGAAACCACATTTTGTCATAGGTGTTTCTCAAGGCAGTGGTTTCTTCCGGGGAAGTACCTCCCACAACCATACCAATATTGCTGTAGCCAGATTCGCCCATGTGCTGAGGCTGTTCGGCAATGGCTGCGACTTCCTGAGCCAGCTTCTCATACCATTTCTGGCCGTCTGCGCCCACAAAGTCCTGTATCGCAGCAGCTGAAGGATTGCTCCCACGCACCCAGACAAACACCCCCTTGCCCTGCTGATCCGCAACATTCGCAAATGGGACAATGCCGTCTGCGCCAGCAAAGCCATTAATGGTGATGGCATCAGGCGTGATCGTGTCTTCCAACCCTACAAGTTCGGAATTCTGAAGGTGGGCTTCAGCATAGTGCTCGGCAGTATGACCAATATCTCCACGTTTGACATCTCCGATAATCTCAAGCCCCAGGGCCTCGGCCTCTGCCACAAGAGAATAATAGGTCTCTATGCCTTCTCCAAGATACTTCTCAAAATAGGCAATATTGATTTTAACAGCAGGCACCATAGGTGCAATAACACGCATGGCTTGAGTGCAAAAGTCAAAGATCGCATCCACCGCTGCTGCGGCGTCCTGCTCATCATTCATTTGCCGATGATTCTTAATCGCTGCGGGCAACCGGCTGTAGACCGGATCCAATCCAACTACTAAACTCGTTTTTTTGGCCTGAACTGCCTCACACAGCCGATCAGCAAAATGACTTGCCATTTACCTTAACCATCCTTTCGTCTTTCTTCCTTAGTCGATCCGTACATAAAGACCGTTTTTGAACATAACTTGAAGACCTATTCAAATAACCATCAGACCACCAAGAAAAGTCCTTTTATCACACAGGCAAATCACTATAATCTCACTGAAGCCCGGTAGCAAGGCTTAATTGCAGACTAAGCCACAAGTCATGAATAATTAAAGGACACCCATTGGACACCCGCGAGAAGACGCCGAAGAAAAGACTCAAGAGAAGATATAAGCTGCTCATTTGGCTGAGTGCCGATGTGATTTTTGCAGGCATCATTATTGTCCTGTTATTGTACAAACCCCCTGGATACGAACCTGTTGACATGCGTACTCAACCAGAGGAGGGGCCAAGGCAGTTCAGCCGGTATCTGACGTATTTGTACTCACAGATGCACAATAATGCGCAAAAAAATGAAACATTTGAAATTGATGTACTTGAAGCGGGAATCAATCAGGCCATTGCCTCTGCCAAGTGGCCTCAGCGATCGGAGAATATCACGTTTGCGCAACCCAAAGCTGAGTTCAATGAGAATGGGATCACCGTGACCGGCACAGCCAATGTTGAGGGTATTGACCTGTTAGTCACAGTCCAAGGCCTGCTCCAAATGCTTGAGGATGGAAAATTGAACGTACACATTCAAAGCGTCAAGATCGGCGCTATGAACATCACTCTCCTGGCCAAATACATAGCCAAACAAATGTACAAGGAAAAATTTGGCATGATGTACGCAGAATCCACCGATCCTCGCGTGCTCATTGCAGCCTCCCTCATGGAAGACACACCCTTTGACCCGATTTTTGAAGTGAACGACAAGGGTGTACGTCTAACCCAGACTACCATGGTTGAAGATATCGTTCGCCTAAAATTTGCGCCACTAACAGCACCTCGCCAAGAATGAACCGCTTGGACGCACAAAAAGAATGAGGCGTATCCCGATCAAGGGACATGCCTCATGTGACTCTTCATGGCAAAAATGAAAAAAACGCACCAGGCAGAATCCATGATCCCTAAATATTAAAATGGGTTGGACCGCAGCGTTCTGCTACGGTCCAACTTCCTTCCATATAATCAAGGGGGGCTTAATTAACTTGTTCTACGTCGTCTTCGGGCCAAGGCCAAAGACCCAATTCCCAAGAGAGCGAGGGTGGTCGGTTCTGGCACAGACATGGAACCGCTGAAACCGCTGGTGCCCGAAAAGCCACCATCAATCATGGCGGCAAAGCTGTGATAGTTTGAACCACTGCCGCCTTGAAGGGACATGTCAAAATCCAGGGAAGGACTTGACAGGTAGGAAAGGAAATCCAGGGCACCCGACCCCAGAGCCTGACCTTCCGGTGTAATCTGTATATTGGTTATATCACTCTGAAAGTGACTGTACCCAGCGGCAACCGTGCCGATTGTGTGGAGGTCTCCGTCCCCGAGTGACCCAGTCATATAGGTCACTGTGCCAGTCGAATCGGTGAATCTCACATCTGAAGATCCCAGTGTGGTCAAAGCGTATGTGCCACTATCACCTGACACATAAAATGAAGGCAGATAGACATGAGCATTCACAAAAGCGTCACTGGTACTGCTTATCGCCTTGTCCACCGCAATATCCTGATCAAAACTCAGTACACCAATGGCACCATTGTAACTCCAGTTGCCAGCGGTGGAAGGGTCCGGACTGAACTCAACCAATGGCATAGCCCAACAGGGTGTTGCTGCCAAAATCAACAATACTGTAAATCCTAATATCTTTTTCATCTTTGTTCCCCCAACAATCCATTTATATTTTATTATGCTCAGTTGCCCCTGTCTTTGAGGCTGGCATGCCTTTGTCACACTTAGTTACGATCGCAAGTCTATCCAAACTTGACTCGCACTTCAGAATGTCTTTATACTCAATCCTATGATAATAAAATCCATCTAAGAAAAAGCCTCCACGCCAACCACTCCCTTAGGCCAGTCTTTTCTTTCTTCGCATCGCACCCAGAACACCACCCACACCCAAGAGTAACATCGTTGTCGGTTCGGGCACTGCCACAAGGTAATTCTGATTGCCATCATTGGTAAATACTGCCAGATCAGTCATTGGCCCCGTACCATCAAGACTGGCCAACCAAGCATTTGCTGTAGAAGAATTTATGCCATCAATGGCAAATCCTGAAATTCCAGGTGCACTGTCTTCGGTAACATCCCAGCCATAGGATGAAGCAGGAAGGTCTTCATATACAATTTCCCATACAGCAGCGGCGAATGCCGCAGCAGAACTGTTGTCAGGAAGGTCATAAGAACCGTCCGTCCAAGAAGGGTCATAGTAACGTCCCCACAACTCACTGAGATAATTGGATTTTTCAATACCCACGGATTCATTCAGCAAACCGGAATACGCGTCACTCACGCCAACCACTTCATAGGTGTATGCGGAATGCGGTGCTGACTCATCTAATTCAATGCAGAAACCCGACACAGAACCATTGTCCCACAATGTACCAGCGCTCGTACCTGATGTTTTGTTGAGTAGATAGGCACCCGTAAACACACTTTGTCCCGCGTATCCGCCACCATACACATCGGCGACACCATTCGCACCACGCACTGAACCAGAAATATCCACGGTACCCAGTGTCGTTGCTTTGACTGTCATAGACGGCATCAGAAATGCAACAATTCCTAAAATCGCTAAAAGTTTGTACATCTTCATTGGTAAACCCCCACGGTTCTCATGTTTGTAAGAATCCTAATTTTTGCTGCGGACCGCCCACAACAGAATAACAATTCAATCCATTTGTGATGCGTGTTACGAAATGATCAAAGATCCAAATCTATGTCAGAGCAGGACCCAGTCCTTGGTGAGATGAAACATGAAAAAATGAGTGTCATCTAATTCCGCCCCCACGATCGCTCTTTCAAAGTCCCCACTTCAAAGAGTATCGTAATCCAACATCAAGCAATCCATTTTGCCATCGTAGGAAGGATTTTTCTATCCCCCAAATCCTGTTGCCGATCGCCTAGGTTCAATCGACAAGGGCTAGTGTATCTTTTTGGAAGGCCAAAGTCAATAAAGCAGACATAAACAAAAGGCACGCTTGCCCCATTAAACTATAGAACCGAGATCACGCCCCAAGCATCTCCGTGTTTATCAGACATACCCCAACATATTTTTTTTAATACGCTGAAAAAATATAACTCGCAAATTTGTAAATCAGCTTTGCCGCAAGGAAATCAGGCGCTTTGTTCACCTCATTGGGACATAATTCAACCACATCAAATCCCACAACCCGGCGTTCTTTGCATACACGATGCAGAAAATACATCATCTCGTACCAGAACAACCCTCCTGGCTCAGGCGTGCCTGTACTGGGCATAATTGAAGAATCAAACACATCCAGATCAATAGTGACATACACATTGGACGACATTTTGCCAATGGCTCGCTCCACCCAAGCGGACTGTCCGAAAATATCCTCAGCAAAGAACATGCGATCCGGTTTCACCCGAAACAACTCCTCAACATCCATACTGCGAATACCCACCTGCACAGAGGAGCACCATTCTCGAACCCGAGCCATGACACAGGCGTGGTTGTATTTCGATCCGTGATATTCTTCTTTCAGATCTGAATGGGCATCCAATTGAAGTACGGTCAAATCCGATACTTTTTCGGCATGCGCCTGCACAGCCCCTATACTCACGGAATGCTCACCACCAAGCACCATACAAAACTTGTTTAGACTCAGCCAGTGCTTGACTCGGGCATAGACAGCCTGCGTCATAGCCTCTGGACTGCGGTTTTCTAGGACAGGCTCATCCGTATAAAACCCATGATCACACACCTCGTATCGTGTCTCAATATCATATGCCTCGAGATGCTCAGATGCCTCAATGATCGCATTGGGCCCCTTGTCGGCACCTTTCCCCCAAGTGCTCGTTCCATCATAGGGCACAGGGACCAATACCATTTGCGCTTCTTCCAAAGAACAGGTCACATCCGGAAAAAACTGATTGGAATCAGAACAGTTCATTAGTCAAACTCCTCATAATTCTTTTGACAGTGTCCAAAGTCCCCGGCGTGGTCAAGGAGATTTCAACCGCCTGAATTCCTGCTTTGTATAATGCATGGGCCGCTTCAACCAAACCGGCAGAATTCTCAGAACGTATGATCCCAATCAGGCCAGATCCCTTAATACAAGCCAAGGTGTCTTGTTTTGCCATTCATTAACTCCTTGATAAAAATGGTTTGCCAAATAATACCTGAAGTCCTGCAAAAACTAAAAACCTTTTTAAAAAACTTGACAAACCCGCACCTAAACTTCACAATGGCTGTTTTAATAGTAATTTATTAGGGAATAATTTATGCTTCAGGCGGCGCAACACGTCGTTCAAAACACCATCACATCGCGTGGCGATTTAAAGATGTTCTGCGCCAAGTTTGTTGCCATGACCAAAGCCACCACAAAAACAACCACCATTAAGTGGAAATGGCCTTTGCCCTGATTCGACCTCTGATTAAAACCAAGGCCTTTCAGGGTATCCACTCTGAAAGGCCTTTTTTTTTGAGTTGAATAATAATTCTTTGCCTGGTGAACTGATATGACAATATTGCTGGCTAAACGACTGACACGCGACAGATAATACTGGTTGAAGACGATCCCTATGGCAAGCTCCGCTTTGAAGGAAAGCAGCATCCGTTGCTCACAACTCTGCGTCCCAAGAACACGATTCTTTTGGGCAGCTTTTCTAAGACTGTTGCTCCAGGCCTGCGCATTGGCTGGATTTATGCAGAACAATCCATTCTGGACAAGCTGAACCTGGTCAAGCAGGCCACAGACCTGCATACCGATACCCTGGCCCAGCAGATTCTTTACCAGTATCTCCAGGACAATGATCTGGATACCCATGTGAAGCAGGTGAATGCCTGCTATCGACAACAGCGTAACATCATGATCCAGGCCCTGGAAACATATATGCCGCCTGGTGTCACCTTTACACGGCCTCAGGGCGGTATGTTTCTGTGGGTCACGTTACCGGCGGGATACTCCAGCATGGCACTATTTGAGCTGGTCATTAAGGAAAAAGTGGCCTTTGTACCAGGCACCGCATTCTTTGTGGATGGCGGCGGTGAAGCCTGTTTGCGTCTGAACTTCTCCAATGCAGACCCTGAACGAATTGAACTGGGTGTACAAAAAATCAGTCAAGCTTTGTTAGTGAACCCCAAAGACTGGAGTTGCCGTTTGCGCCTATCCCAGCGATGATCTATCGTGAAGAATCGAGCCGACCCCAACCGCGACTGAACCGTAACACGGGTCAAGGTATAGCTGTAACCCTGGGCCGTTTGCGTGCCTGCCCAGTCTTTGACATTCGATTTGCGGGGCTCTCACACAACACCATCCGTGGGGCTGCAGACGGCGCCATTCTCATGGCTGAATTGCTCAAGGCAAAGGGATATATGTAAAACATAGTTGTTGGTTATTGGTTGTTCGTTGTTCGTAATTGGTTGTTGGTTGTTGGTTGTTTCGAAGGAAATTGCACATGAGTCAAAAATCAGACGAGGCATTGGCCCTATTTAAAGATGGGTAGTTTTGTTCGCAGGCTGTATTGTCGGTTTTTTGTGATGACATTGTCAAAGCCGGAAAGTGCCAGCCGCTCTGGATATATGATGGACATGATCATGACTAGCGTCCCCTTGACCTTTCTTTGTTCGGCCAGTATGCTTTTGACATCTTAATTGCGTGGGCCGTAGAAAGGGAATCAGAATGAAAGAACGACCACAGACAGATTGGCGAACCGACCCCACTTTGCGTCAGACCCGTACGATTGTACTCCACGGGAAGGATCCTGAGCAGAAGCGTACCGAAATTTTGAGGTACTTCCACGCCACATTCGACATTGACGAGGCTCTGCTGGAAGTCTTGAAGTACGAGGAGACCTTTTACCAACGTGCGGATCCGCTGCGACACCCGCTGATTTTCTATTTCGGCCATACGGGTGTCTTCTACATCAACAAATTGATTCAGGCTCAGTTAATTGACCAGCGTATCAATTCTGCGTTTGAGTCTTTGTTTTCCGTGGGCGTGGATGAAATGTCCTGGGATGACTTGAACGAAACCCATTATGACTGGCCCACTGTGGACGCGGTTCAGGCCTATCGCAATCAAGTTCGAGCCACCGTGGATCAACTCATACAAACGCTGCCACTGGCTCTGCCCATTACCTGGGACCATCCGTGGTGGGTGATCCTGATGGGCATTGAACATGCACGCATCCACCTGGAAACGTCATCGGTCCTCATACGACAACTCCCCCTGGATCAAGTTCGATCTCATCCGCTCTGGGATATCTGTGACACTGCAGGGGATCCACCACAAAATACGTGGCTCCCCGTTGCACCAGGAACAGTACAAATGGGCAAAGGCAGAGATCACGCCCTGTACGGCTGGGACAACGAATATGGCCAGCACCATGAACAGGTAGAGACTTTTAGTGCCAGCCAGATGCTGGTGAGCCATAAGGAATTTCTCGGCTTTATTAAAGCGGGCGGATACCAAACGGAAAAATGGTGGACCCACGAAGGCTGGCAGTGGCGTCTATACCAACGGGCTGAACACCCCCGCTTCTGGCGTCTCATCGGCCCAGGCACCTATCGATTGCGATGTATGGTCGAAGAAATTGATATGCCCTGGGACTGGCCTGTGGAAGTAAACTATCTGGAGGCCAAGGCCTTTTGTAATTGGCAAAGCAGCGTAACTGGAAAACCCCTGCGTCTGCCCACAGAGGCCGAGTGGCATAGATTACGCGATACCTTGCTCGACACAGATCAGCCCGATTGGACCTCAGCACCGGGCAACATTAACCTGGAACACTATGCCTCATCCTGTCCAGTCACTCAGTTTAGGGTCGGCGACTTCTATGACATCATTGGCAATGTCTGGCAGTGGACAGAAACCTCCATTACCGCGTATCAGGGCTTTGAAATCCACCCCCATTACGATGACTTCTCCACCCCCACCTTCGATACCAAACACAACCTCATCAAAGGAGGCGCCTGGATCTCCACGGGCAATGAAGCCACACGCCACGCTCGCTACGCATTCCGGCGTCACTTTTATCAGCACGCTGGATTTCGCACCATTGAATCGGCCCTACACGTGGCCGAGACTGTGGACACCTACGACATGGATGACTCCATTGCACGCTATTGCGAGTTTCATTACGGACAAACTTATTTTGACGTGCCCAATTTTCCACAGGCCCTGGCCGCCCTGTGCCTGCGTCACACCCAGGACAAACCAAAACGTAGAGCCCTGGACCTGGGTTGTTCTGTCGGCCGAGCCGCCATTGAATTAGCACACGAATTCGATCATGTCACGGGTCTCGATTTTTCCGTCCGGCAAATTCAAGTGGGCGTTGAGCTTTTGCAACAGGGATTCATCCGTTATCCCCGTCTCGAAGAAGGGGAGCTGGTGAGTTATCAAGAGGTCACACTCACAGATCTTACCCTGGATGCCCTGCCCGGTCACGTTGACTTTTTCCAGGCAGATGCCTGTAATCTCAAAGAACTTTACACAAACTATGACCTCATCCTGGCTGCCAACCTCATTGACCGGCTGTACGACCCCCACAAGTTCCTGACAAGCATCCACGAACGCCTGACCCCTGGCGGCTTGCTCGTGATCACTTCACCCTATAGCTGGGACGAAACCATCACAGAAAAAGACAAGTGGCTCGGAGGTATCCGGAAAAATGGCGAACCCTACACCACCCTATCAGCCCTGCACGATATACTCGCTCCTTACTTTACCCCGATCGGTGAAGCCACAAAGATTCCATTTGTGTTACGCATCACACAAAACAGGTTTGAGCATACCCTCAGTGAAGTAACCACCTGGGAGAAAAAATAATGGAAACGCCACGCCTAATCCACTAACTAAATCAGGGAAACAGACAATGGGCAAAACCACAAAAATATGGCTCAAGATTATACTGGGATTGATGGGTGCTTTGGTGCTTGGAGTGGGCATATTCGTAATGCTCAACTGGGAGAGTGCTGAGATTCTGGCTGGCACAGAAGATTTGAGTAGTCCATCGCAAGACATTCCGCAGGCGATCGAACCAGCAGAAGCACTACGTCAGACAGGCGAGTCGGACTGGCCTTGTTGGCGAGGGAGTAGCGGGGACGCCAAGTGTACGATAACAGGCATCAAAACGGACTGGTCACACGGGCTCAAACAGCATTGGCAGGTGGACTATCTGTGCCAGGGTCCAGGCAGTGCGACATGGTCAGCGCCAGTTATTCAAGGAGATCGTGTGATTGTGTGCGGCCGCGATGCGGACAAAGACCTGATCTTCTGTCTGAACGCCAACAACGGCGACCTGCTCTGGCAGAACCACTATGCAGCGACCGCAACCAGTAGTCACGGCGCAGGCATGCGAGCCACTCCCACGATTGATGAAGATCGCATTTATACCTTTGGACGCAGTGGGGATCTCGTGTGCTGGGCGCTCCATGATGGGGCCATACTCTGGCAAAAAAACGTCCAGGCAAAAGGAGGCAAGGCACCTAACTGGGGCCACTCCTCTTCACCGCACGTGACAGATGAACTCGTCATTGTCCAGGGCGGCGGCACAACACGTGTCATCGCATATAATAAACTCAATGGTGAAGTGATATGGACATCTGGTCAGGGTGATGCAGGTTACGCCCCGGTCATTTCCCTGTCGCTGGAGAATACGCCAGCCGCTCTGGTTTTCCATGGAAATGGCCTGGCTGCCATGAATAGGAACACGGGCGAAGAACTGTGGAACATCCCCTGGAAAACGCCCTACGGCGTTAATGCGACAACACCGCTAGTCATCAATAATACCGTCTTTATCACATCAGGATATGGCACAGGCGCCCAACTATTGAAGGTCAGTGACACTGAGGCCAACATTGTATGGACCAACAAGATCATGGCAGCACACCACTCGGATGGATTCTTCCTGGACGGATTCCTCTACGGCTATTCTGGTCAGAGCATACAGAACAAGGGCGTCTTCAAATGCATTAAACTAGCCACCGGCGTGGAAAGCTGGTCCACCAAGCAAATGGGCTGGGGCACCTGTGTGTCTGTCAATGGACACCTCCTGTGTCTCGATATCAAGGGCAATCTTTTTCTGATGAAACCCAACCCAGAGACCTTCATCAAGGTCACAGAAATGCCCAAGGCGCTGGGCGATGTCAAAGGACCAGTCTGGACCCTGCCTGTGCTTGCCAATGACAGACTGTACCTGCGTTTTAAGCAACATTTGGTGTGTTATTCAATAAAAGACTGAATTGATTCTAACAGGACTTTTGCAAAAAGCCCTGTGGTGTATAGTTTTTGGTTTTAAGTTTTTAGAAAAACGCGTTTTTCCTGCTGTAAACTGCCTACTGAAAACTGAAAACTCGAAGTTTGCAAAACTTCAGATATAACTGGGCCAAAGCGAGTCTTGCCTAAAAGGATACCGTGATATGGCAGAAGATAAGTATTGTTCAGAATGCGGCAATAAGCGGTCCCATGATGCACCACTGGGGCTCTGTCCAACATGCCTTTTGAAAACCGGCCAACCAGGCGCCTCTTCAGTTGACCAGAGCGATGTACCTACAAAGGCCATGCCCCTGACCGTATTCATACCACCTGAACCCGCAGAATTGACCGGACAGTTCCCACATCTTGAAATCATCGAACTGCTCGGGCAAGGGGGCATGGGCGCCGTGTACAAGGCCCGTCAAATGCATCTGGATCGGTTGGTGGCTTTGAAGATTCTCCCGCCCCATATCGGCCAAACAAAAACCTTTTCCGAACGATTCCTCCGTGAAGCACGTTCTCTGGCCAGGCTGAACCACGCACGCATTGTTTCGGTTTATGACTTCGGATGTACAGAAAATAACCTGTACTACTTTATCATGGAGTTTGTTGATGGCTTGGATCTGCGTCGAGCGATTCAAAGCCGAGATCTCTCAGTCCCTGATATACTGGCCATTACACCCCAGATTTGTGAAGCCCTGGAGTTTGCGCACCAGGAAGGGATTGTTCATCGTGACATCAAGCCTGAAAACATTCTGTTGACCAAAAAAGGACAGGTCAAGATTGCTGACTTCGGATTGGCCAAACTGGTGGATCGCCCGGCCATGGGATATTCCCTGACACACGCTGGACAGGTCATGGGCACCCCACAATACATGGCCCCTGAACAGATCGAGCATCCCAATGAAGTGGATCATCGCGCCGATATCTACTCGCTGGGTGTCGTATTTTACGAAATGCTGACAGGCGAGTTGCCCTTAGGACGATTCGCCCTACCGTCGGAGAAAACGCACACGGACATCAGACTGGATAAGGTGGTCATTCGAGCTCTGGATAAAGAGCCCCAAAAACGCTACCAGCGTGCCAGCGAAGTGAAGACAGATCTAGAGGCAATCGTATCAGGCAATGCATCAGTCACTTCGTATGGCTCCTTTTCAGAGAATGATTATTCATCTATTCGGAAAAGGCTTCAAAAGCCAGCCGTCGGCCTGAAGATTGCGGGACTGATAAACTGTATCACCGCCCTGCCCATCCTGGTCAGCTGGATGGGGTTCGCCATGGCTGAGGGCGCCATGTCCCCAATTTCAGTCACTCTGGGCATCTTGGGGCTGGCCTTCGCAGCGATTGGTCTGGTCACACGCGTGGGAGCCCAGAGGATGGTTCAATTTCAATCCTATGGACTGGCCGTAACAGCTGGTATCATCCAACTGATACCAAGCCCCGGATTCCTGTTTGGCATTGGGTTCGGGATCTGGGCCTTGATTTTGATGACACGAAATGAAATCCACAGGATATTTGTCGGAGTCGTCAGGCCCGAGGCGATGAAGGTGGAGGGTCGAGCGGAGAAAATCACGTTGTCGACCTGTGCCGTGGCAGCCACGTTTGCCCTGTTCCTTGCTACAATGGGGTCACTGGGACATGCCCGATTCCTCTGGCTTGTTGTTCTGCTTGGACCACCCCTGGTGATCCTGGACATTTTTGCCTATGAAGTATGCACTGGCCGAGCTGGACCTGATTTAAAAGTACTGTGGGAACAAGCCAAGGGGCAGGTCAAGAACAAGCTGGGCAAGTAGCCGTAATTAACAAACGCCCAATCGCAGACCATCATTTTATTGGTGTTTTATAAAAACCGGGATACAATCCACATCACAGTTTTCTGAATGGGATCTGCATTGTTTTACAGTCGGGGCTTTATGAACGAATACTTTGGCGTGATGGATCAAATCGTGCTGGCCGTGTACTTTGTGTGCACGATGGGTATTGGCGTATTCTTTTGGAGAAAGAGCCAATCCACAGAAGGATTTACGGCGGCGAGCCGTTCCTTACCAGGTTGGGTATGCGGATTGTCAATTTTTGCCACCTACCTGAGCAGCATTAGTTTTTTGGCATTGCCCGGTAAAGCCTTTGTGGCCAACTGGAATTCATTTGTCTTTAGCCTGTCACTCCCCCTGGCCACCTGGATCGCCGTCAAGTGGTTCCTGCCCTACTACCGTAAGAGCGGTGAAGTGTCCGCGTATGCCAATTTGGAACGCCGATTTGGGCCCTGGGCACGCACCTATGCTGGTACGTTTTACCTGCTCACTCAAATTGCACGCATGGGCACTGTCATGTATCTCATGGCCCTGCCCATGAATATACTGCTGGGATGGAAACTATCCACGGTGATTTTGGTGACAGGCGTCTCTGTCACGGCCTACGCATTTGTGGGCGGACTCGTGGCCGTGATCTGGGCCGATGCCCTTCAGGCCATGGTGCTGACAGCCGGTGCTATTGTATGCGTGGTCGTCATGCTGGCGGGCTTACCAGAAGGCCCTCAGCAGGTCTTTACCATAGCAGCCGAACAACAGAAATTTAGCCTGGGCAGTTTCGAACCCTCGGTTCTGGAGTCCACCTTCTGGCTGGTGCTGGTGTATGGCCTGTTTATCAATCTCCAAAACTTTGGCATTGACCAGAGTTATGTACAGCGATATGTGGCATCGAAGTCCGGTCGTGAGGCGAGAAAAAGTGTTTGGCTCGGGGGCTTGATCTATGTCCCGGTCTCTGCCCTGTTCTTTTTCATAGGCACGACCCTGTTTGCCTATTACCACACACATCCTGCGGACCTCAATGAAGTCAAGACCATTGTGGCCAGGCAAGCCCTGCAAAAAGAGGGTCTCTCGGTGACTGACCCTGCCTACACAACTGCCCTCGAAGAAAAGCAGGCCACACTCACAGACAGGGACATTGGTGACAAGGTCTTTCCGCACTTCATTGGTGCCAAACTGCCCCAGGGGCTGACCGGCTTGCTGATCGCAGCAGTGTTTGCCGCAGCCATGAGCACTGTGTCCACAAGCCTTAATTCATCCGCCACACTGATCATGACAGATTTCTACCAGCGATACATAAAACCCCAGGCCACAGAGCAGCAGCGCATGCGTGTGCTGCACAGTGCCACCATTGTGTGGGGCGTGCTGGGCACAGCGACCGCCCTGTGCCTTACGCGTGTGGAAAGTGCCCTGGACACCTGGTGGATGCTGGCCAGTATCTTCAGTGGTGGCATTGTGGGCCTGTTCCTCTTGGGCATGATGTCGAAACAAGCCTCCAATGCGGGCGCTGCAACAGGTGTCTGCCTGGGCGCCTTGGCTATTTGCTGGATGGTTCTATCACAACAAGCCTGGTGGCCAGAGTCCCTGGCACACTTGAAAAACCCCATGCACAGTTACATGACCATTGTGGTGGGCACCCTCACCATTCTGTTGACCGGTCTGGCCGTCACCCAACTCTCCAAACTTGTCAAAGGAAGACCCTCATGACGTCGAACGTATCTCCTTTACCCCGCCCCCTCAAAGGCATCATCCCTCCGCTTGTGACACCCATGCGTGGCAGAGACACGCTGGATATTGATGGCCTTCAACGGCTCATCGAGCACGTCCTTGCAGGCGGTGTGCACGGCCTGTTTATCCTGGGCAGCACAGGCGAGGCACCCAGCCTCAGTTATCGTCTGCGACGTGAACTGATTGACCGGGCTTGCCTTGCAGTCAATGGACGCGTGCCCGTGCTGGTGGGCATCACGGACACGGCCTTTACCGAGTCGGTACATCTGGCCCAACATGCCGCCCAGGCCGGTGCCCAGGCCGTGGTCCTCGCAGCCCCCTACTATTTTCCCGCAGGCCAGCCTGAACTGGAAGAATATGTCAGGCACCTTCTACCGGAATTGCCGCTGCCTTTGTTTCTCTATAACATGCCCACCCTCACCAAGGTTGGCTATGGCTTGGAAACGATTGAACATCTTATGCAGCATGAACAGATCATGGGACTGAAAGACAGCTCCGCCAATATGGTGTATTTCAAACATGTCATCCATCTCGCACGAGAGCGCAAAGACTGGACCCTGCTCATGGGCCCGGAAGAACTTCTGACCGAATCCATCTGGGCCGGAGGTCACGGTGGTGTCAGTGGCGGCGCCAATCTTTGGCCAGGTCTTTTTGTCGACATCTATCAGGCCACCTGTGACAATGACCACACAACCCTGGCACGTCTCCAAGAAAAAGCGTTCAACCTCGGCAAACTTTATCAGATTGGACGTCACCCCTCTTCATTCATCAAGGGTCTTAAATGTGCGTTGTCCCTGTTGAACATCTGTGACGACTTCATCGCCGAGCCTTTCCACCACTTCAGAGAACCAGAGCGACTCAAAGTAGCGAGCGTGTTGAAGAAAGCAGGGCTGCTTTGACACCACAGAGTAAGTCCATGTTTCAGGGTGAATGTAACAAGAATTCCATTTTTTGTACATCTATGCATAATTCTGCACATGTATCCCGAAAATGGACATGGACACAGGCTTGCAGTCTGCTTTATAATGCGTTAAACTGGGATTAAGACGCATTGAGAATTATCAGGAGATCAAAACAATATGAACATTCTTGTGGCAATTGATTTTTCTGACGGCTTTGAAACAATCCTGTCCGAAGCCAAGAAATGGAGCCATTTCACCCATGCGAAGCTCTGGTTAATTCATGTGTCGGAACCCCAGACAAATGTGGTTGGTTTTTGCCCTGACGTCGGATTCATGGGGGAAGGTATGGCTGTGGACGTATTTTCAGCCAACAGTCAAGCCCAGCAGAATACACGTGATACCGCAGCTCGCCAACTCCGAGAAAAACGGCATCAGCTACAAGAACTGGCTAAAAAACTACAGTCAAATGACGAAACAGTCATCCCTCTTCTGCTAGAAGGCCCGGTCAGTAAGACCATTCTAAAAGAAGCCTCCAAGCATGAGGTCTCCATGATCATCGTGGGGTCTCACGGCCATAATGCCGTGCACCAACTCCTCATGGGCAGTGTCAGTGAAGCAATCCTTCGCAAATCCCCTGTTCCGGTTCTGGTCGTCCCGACACACCATGAAGAGAAAAGGTAAGAGGGTAAGAGAGTAAGAAGGTAGGAAGGTCGGAACTTAAGAACGTAGGAA
>Ga0307990_1001625_pt1 | contig 18691 bp, 13 predicted proteins | sample EllFjometagen129_FD_203168 | JGI IMG/M metagenome (GOLD analysis project Ga0307990, IMG submission 203168) | Marine microbial communities from Ellis Fjord, Antarctic Ocean - #129 | ecosystem: Environmental > Aquatic > Marine > Unclassified | place: Southern Ocean | collected 2014-10-08
CGCATTGGCAGAACCCCGGCAGGAAACGGATATCCTTTATTTGGACCAACCGGATGGAGCGATCGATGAATTTCAGGCAAAACAATGCCGGCTCGATGTTTATGCGCCGGACAATTCGCAGAACTTGCCGGTGATCATCTGGTTGCACGGCGGTGGCATGCGCGGCGGAAGTAAATATATTCCGGTCGGTCTGAAAAATCAGGGCGTGGTTGTTGTTGCGCCGAATTATCGTCTTTATCCAACGGTGACGTGCCCAGCTTACATTCAGGATGTCGCTGCTGCCGTGGCTTGGACGTTTGAAAACATTAGCCGGTACGGTGGCGACCCGCAGAAAATTTTTCTCTCGGGCTTTTCTGCCGGTGGTTATCTCAGTGCGATGGTTGGCATCGATTCGCGCTGGCTCGGTGAACACGGAATCCGCACGACCCAATTGGCGGGCGTCTCGCCGGTCAGCGGTATGATGACCACTCATTTTACGGTTCGCGAAGAACGCGGCGACACATCAAAAGTGCCGGTTATCGACGAGTTTGCGCCGATGATGCACTGTACCGCTGACGCTCCGCCGTTGCTGTTCTTTACCGGCGACCGCGACAAAGATTGGCCCGGCCGCATGGAGGAAAACCAGCTGATAGCTAAAACGCTCAAGATTGTAGGGCACAAGGACGTTACAATCTACGAGCTCAAAGGACTTGGACACAATGGCGCACAGGAAAAGGCCGCGTTTCCGATCATGCTCGAGTGGATTCGTGAACACGTTGGAGAATAGCCGCGGTCAGGATTCGTTCAGCTGTTTTTTTATGCCGTCTTTGAATAATATGGCACGGCTGGTTATTTTGCCGTCAAAGTAGAGGGTGCTTTTTTTACGACCGTTACATTTTTAAATTCACTCATGGGGTTCTCCACTTTCATTTAAGGTTGATGGTGAATAGACTCAGGCCCAATGCCGTGCTGGATCAGTCAATCTTTATCGATAGCGGGGCAACATTTTTCCATTTTTTTGATCCGGTCTTAAACTTTTTTGAGATTTCAAGGTGTTCTCCATAGGGCGTGATGCGATGAACTTTCACCCACAGGCCTTTGATGTCTCCTTCGCTAGAGGTATGCGTTCCCGGAGGGCTTTCATGGAAATAGGTGTAGTCGCCGCTTTCAGAGCCTGTGTAGCGTTCCTGTAAGACAGCCGGTACGGGCACTTTGATTTTGACTTGGTTGCCCGGTTCAATGGAATCAATTCGGGAGTATCCAACCAAGGCGTAGTCCTCCGGCAGATCTTCGGAGTAGTCGACCAGGGACTGCTCTAAAAACGACTGATATTCAATCAGAAGGTTGTGAATCGGGAAGTCACCTTCATTTTCGAGGATAATGTGTCGGGTGATGCTTTCGGTTGTTGTTATAAGAGGGGCGTTACCTCCAGAACTTTGTTCAGATTCCTCTTCATCAGAGTCTTCACAGCTTATTTCCAAGTCGGAGTCGAACGCGTCATCAATCAGGGCGCTTGTTATAAATTGTCTGTCATTCTCTATCAGAGAGGCCAGAGGAATTTGAGCGAACTCCTTTTCTCCGCATTTGATTGTAATTGTTTTGTCTTTGTCCGCGTATTTTATCCGGTCAATCAGCTTTTCCTCCCCGTCCAGCGTGGATATTTTTATCCCTCTCTTATTGACCGTCATCTGGTCAGCCGTCCGCTCAAGCAAGGTTTCAATATTTATTGCATAATTGCTGGATGGATAATCATACATTCCTTTTTTTATTTTTCTCAGAGAGAAGAGTACGGAGTCGTTTTTTTCTACGCTGGCGTATACGGCTTCGAAGTGATCCGCAATGATCGAAAAAAGTTTTTCCTGGGCGTCCTGGTCCCCCTCGATTGCGGCTTTGTGGAGGGGGGTGTAGTCTGGCGTTGGTACACGCGGATAGGCGCCGGGTTGGCGACCGAGATTTTCGCTCACAATTTGTTTGATGTCTTGGGCAAAGGTCGTGGTTGTCAGGCAGAGAGACAGTAGAAAAATGATTAATTTCATAATACTCCAATCAATAGAAAAAATTAACAAATTCTATATAGAGTGATCGGAATTATACTGGGAAGCAAGCTTATTTAAAAGTCCGGTGAAGCCGAATAGACTACGGGTAGTCGGTAGATGTTAGCGGTTATGATTCGCTGAGTCGTTTTTTCGGGGCTTCGAAAAGCAGGGTGTGGGCTTCGCGCAGGATCTCCGGAATACGGTCGGCAAAGGCACTGTTTCGGAGTGCTTCGGTTAAATCCACCTCGTCGAGTTTGGCGGCGTTCTGCCCCGGGAACCAGTGCCCGGCATTGCCGAGCAGGTTGTAGCGCATTTTACCAAACGCAACCATGTCGAGTCCTTTGGCATAGGTCCACAGTCGCAGGATTTCGGGAATATTGATTCCACCGGGCGTGTCCACCTGGCGCGGAAGTCCTTCGTGCCAATGGTGGGTCCATTCTGCGCCGAGTGATTTTTCCAACCCTTGGAAAAGCTGAGCTTCAATTTTTCCAACCATTGGAACCCTATTGCATAGGGGCGCATCTATTCCTTGTTCACCGCATTTCGCTTCCAATCCGTGGACGGCGGCGACGTGCTCGACGAAGTCGGAAGGGCGCGCGGCACCGATGGAGAGGGTGTGCACCTTGGGGTCGCGTAAGCAGTAGAGGTCGTTGAAGGCCATGGGAGTGAGCGGCTGGCACAAGTCAATTAGTTTCGGCGGCGGCTGGTAGAGCATGCCGCCTTTGTCGACGGGGCTGATGATGAACACGCCCATGTCGAGTGCGGCAGCGGCATCGACCGGCGCGCGATTGATCGGGTGGTAGACGAAATACCAATGGAGGTTCACATAATCAAAGAGGCCGGTGTTGATGGCTTTGACGACGAGATCGGACGGGCCATGGGTGGAGAACCCGATGTGGCGGCAGCGGCCTTCTTTTTTGAGTTGTTCAAGTGCGGGCATGCTTTTGAGCGCCAGCTCGAGCGTCGCTTCATTGTTGATGCCGTGGATGGCAAGCAGGTCGACGTGGTCGAGTTTTAGCGCGGCCATCGAGATTTCGAAGGCTTCCAGGAATTCGGCCGGAGTTTCCTTGGGGCTGATCTTGGTCTGGATGATCATTTCTTCGCGAGGGAGAGTCGGCAGAATTTTGCCGAGTTGCACTTCGGAGGTGCCATAGCCGCGGGCGGTTTCGATGTGGTTGATGCCGAGTTCAAGCGCGTAGCGAAGGGTGGCTTCGAGGTTTGCTTGGTTTTCATCGGTGATCGATTTGCGGGCTTTTTCGTCATCCTCCCAGCTCTGCTGGTAGCGCATGCCGCCGCAGGTGATGACCGGCATTTGCAATTCTGTTTTTCCAAAGCGGCGTGTTGGTACAGGCATGGGTTTAATTCCCTAGGGCGATAATTAGAGTGAGTGAAATGGCGGACAGCAGGGTGCTGACGACGATGATGTGCCCGGCCAATTCGCGGTCGCTGTTGAAAATGTCGGCCAGCACATAGCTGGCGACGGCGGCCGGACAGGCGAGGTAGATCAGCAGAATCTGGCGGTCGATGGCGGGTAGATTCCACATAAGAGCCAGGGCGAGGCCGATGAGCGGTTGGACAAATACTTGGATGACCGAAGCGGTGAGTGAGCGGCTGAACCCGTGCCGGATACCTTTGAATGAAAGGGTGGTTCCGATGCTTAGCAGGGCCATGCCGAGCGCCATATTGCCAAGAGCGGTGAGAGAGCGTTGGATGGGTAGCGCGGGGGGGAGCCTCGTGGCATTAAAAATCAGGCCGATGACGCAGGCGATGATGAGCGGATTGGTCAGCAGTTGCCGGGCGTATATTTTTATGGTCGCTGCGGGATGGCGTTGTTGTTTGTCGCCGTGTGCCAGTAGCACGGTAACGGAGATGGTGTTGTAGACGATGATGGCCGGCGCCAGCGCGACGGTGGCGACCGCTTCGAGGCCGGGGCGCATCCCGCTCATGGCGTACAGGATGACGGGTAGTCCGACAAATGCATTATTCGCGCGGACCGATCCCTGAATAAATGCTCCGAGCGATTTCCGTTCAATGCGCAGGAGTTTGGCAGCCAGATACGCAACTCCGATCGAGAGCAGGGTGGCCAGAATGAGCAGAAGGGAGATACGCGAAACTTCATCGGAGCTGAAGGTGGCGTTCGAAATTTTGTCGATCAGTAGCGCTGGCAGGGCGACCCAGTAGGTCAGGCGGTTGATGTTGCGAGCCAGATCCGGCGTGAAGAAAGAGGTGCGAGTCAACCCCTTGCCGAGGACGATCAGCAGAAATACCGGCATTAAGCTGTTAAACACGTACATATAAAGAAGGGTAGGAAATGTGCCCCGCAAAAAGCAACTCCTATACGCAGCCGGCTACATCGCCCCCGAATCGTCAGCGACTTTTGTAGGGCTGGAATGGTCGTAGACCTTCCCGCCGCGGCGGGACGCAAAGCGAGGCGGGCGGAGCGTGACCCAACGCCGTCAGCCATTTCCACCCTGCAATTTTCTAATTCACCTATTGGGTGAAGGAATCTCAACGTCGTTAACAATTCAAGTATCGCACACAATAGCATTTTTGATCGTTGCCCCGAACCGTACAAAATGCTCGAATTCACGGAGTATCAGCTGGGTGAAAAATCCCGGCCGCTCAGTTTAGAAAGGAACCTGGATGAAACCGACTCTCGTAATTATGGCCGCAGGAATAGGTAGCCGCTACGGCGGGCTCAAACAGATCGACCCCGTCGGCCCTTCCGGTGAAATCGTGCTCGACTACTCCGTTTACGACGCCATCCGCGCCGGCTTCGGCAAAGTCGTCTTCATCATCCGCCCCGATATTGAAGCTGCATTCAAGGAAGTGATCGGTCGCAAGCTCGACGGAAAAATCGAGGTTGAGTACGTTTTCCAGACCATGGAACAAGTTCCGGAAATTATTTCAGAAACTGGCTTGTCCGCCATAGCCTTGGCGAAGGCGGAAGGCCGCACCAAGCCGTGGGGAACCGGGCAGGCGGTTCTGATGGCCGAGCCGGTTGTGAACGAACCGTTTGCTGTCATTAACGCCGACGACTTTTACGGCCGCGAATCGTTCGAGGTGATCGGCAAACAGCTGGCCGCCACTGATGTCTTCAGCACCGATTTTTCTATGGTCGGTTTTTATATTAAAAATACACTTTCGCCGTTCGGCGGTGTCGCCCGCGGCTATTGTGATGTACAGGCTGGTAAGTTATCCACGGTGACTGAATATTTTGAGATTGAACGCGGAGACGATAAAGTAATTCGTCACTCCGGCGGCGAAATGGCCAACGACGACATGGTCTCCATGAACACCTGGGGTTTCACCCCGAAGCTGTTCGATTTTCTCAAGCGCGGCTTTATCGACTTTCTCGAACGAGAGGGCGGCGAGCTTAAAAGCGAATACCTGCTGCCCGAGCTGATCGACGGCCTGATCCAAAGCGGAGAAGCAACGGTCGATGTGCTGCCTTCTAATGAGAAATGGATGGGCGTCACCTATTCCGAAGACAAGCCGGAAGTGATGGCCGGCATCCGCGCCCTCGTCGACGCCGGGGTCTATCCCAAAAACCTATGGGCTTAGCAACTGCGTTGCGGCACATCGGTTTTTTAGATCCGCGACCCTTCGGGGCGCGCCGCAAGGTCGGTGTTTTTAGCTTTGGAACTTTTCCGCAGGAAAATAACGAGTGGTTATGTTGCGTAGTTAATTATGTTGTGCCGTCTGCGTTTCCAGAATCAATCTCAATGTTTGGAGCGGACTTTGGAACATAATGAACTACGCCCAATAAGAATGGATCAAAAAAGCGTAATGAAAAAAACAGTTGGGTGCAGGCTCAGCCTGCTTATTTAACGGGTTCGGGGTCCTTGTAGTCGAGCAGGCCGCTGATGGTTTTGGTGTAGAGTTCGTCGGTTAGGAATCCGTCCTGATAGAGCAGGCCAATTTTTTTGATTCGACCGGCAACCTGCTTTCGGGCTGGGCTCATTTCCGCGATGTTGTCGGTGAGGCCGGAGAGGTCGGGTTCTTTCGGCAGGGGGCGCCGCGGGTCGTCGAGCGGCTCATGGAAGTAAGCAAGGAGTTCCTGTGCGGGAACAAGATGCCGCCAGAGAAAAGCCTGCATCGAGTCTTCGGATGGAACGGCTTCGTGAGACACTTTTTCGCCATCAATTTGTGCGGTTCCGATGACGGTGAGAGGGGTGGTCCCTCTCTTGTTTTTTCGAACGCACTGCACGGTCATGCGGACTTTTTCTTCTCCGGCCGGCAGGGTGACGGGCTTCGCTTCGAAACCGGATGTCTTCAGGGTGAGGTGGATGGGGCCGTCAAATCCGTCTCGGCGGATAGCGTAAATCTCAAAAGAGCCGCGAAACTTTTTGATGGAAACATGAGAGGGCACGGTTCGCAGGGCGAAGTCGGGGCGCGGTGGACTGAGGCGCAGGCGGTACGTATAGGCTTCGCCGCCTTGTTGCGCGGTGTCGGTGAGGTGAAGGCGGTAGTTTCCGTTTTCAAGGAGGGTGACGCGCAGGGTTGAGTCGGCGTGGTGGGTGTTGAGGCCGGAGCCGGGGTCGGCGTGGTCGTCGTTGAAGGCGAGGAGTTTTCCCTCGGCTGTGGTTAGTTTGATGAACGAGTCGAGCGGGGAGTCGAGCTTTCGCGCGTTGATTTCGGCGACGAGGGTTTCGTCTTTGCGTCCTCTGAATTCAAACACATCTTCATCACCGGGCTTTTCAATGCGCCCGGTGATGATGACGGGCAGGCTGACTCGTTGAATCCCGTTGGCCGGGGTTGTGTTTTCCATGCGCTCGGGCAGTGTGTCGATGGCAAAGGGGATCAGGTTGGAGAGCGCATCGCCGCGGTCTGCGACGACGGGGTGGATGCCTATCGAGGTGTCGCCTTCGGGCAATAGAAGTTTTGCGCCCTCAAGGTTCCATCCGTTGAGTTTGGGCTGGATTTTTTTCCTGGCTCTCCCGCCGGGCGGGAAAATGCTGGTGATGAAGGGCGTTTCGCCGAGGGTCATGCGGTAGACGAAATCTTCGCGACCGCGGTAGATTGAGTCCTTGATTGATAGAACATACTCCCCTGCTGCGGGGACTTCGTAGAGTAGCGTCGGGTCGGGCTTAAAGCGGTAGTCGTCGTTGAAGGCCACTTCCTTTCCCTCGGCGTTGTAAAGGGTGAGAACGGGCTGGAACCAGCCGGGGACGGCATCGGCAATATAGGGAACGAGCTGGCGGGCCAGAGTGGTGATGACAAGCTTGTCGCTTTTATCCGCACTGAAGCGATAGCGGTTGATCTCGCCGGAAGCGACCTGCCCGTTGACGGTGCATGGCAGGGTGATGCTTAGTTCCTCCTCTTCTTTTGGTCGTTTATGCAGAGCGAGCCCTTCTTTTCCCAAGGTTTGGAATTTAGAGATTTTCATGGCCGGCCGGGAAAATTCAGGCAGGCGGCCAACATAGAAGGAGCGTGGATTGGATAGTCCGCGGGGAGTGATGATGCGGATTTCGCGCAACCCGGGTTCGGCATCCTCGTTGATACTGATATCCAGCAAGACAACGGTGGCGAGCGATTGGTTGGAGGGCTTGCGTTCATCCTCGCGGATACGCCGTTCGAGTTTTTCTTTGATCTGTCGCGTTTTTTCGTCCAGTGCCTCATTGCTTTTTTTAATGAGCTTCAGTTGCTCTCTCAGAAGTCGCATTTCCTGATTGCCGATTTTGCGGAAGCATTCGGAAACCGTTGCATGAACGCCTTCGCCGGAAACGGTTACGCCGCAGGCGGCATCGATGCGCTGTCCGCCAACCCTCACGGGAAAGGTGGTTCCCTGCTGTCCGCCGGCGGGATAGACGTAGCCGATGTACGCGGACTGCGGCTGTCCTTTTTTCTGCGCTTCGGCTTGGCTGGCCAGTAGAGCAGAGATGCACAGCAGGGTTAGAATCTGGTGTTTTTTCATGATTCCATTACTCCGATATTCCAGAATTCCAGTTCTTGTTACATGATCTCCGTTAGCAGCCCGCCGGATAGAACGGTGTCGGATATTTTCGGCAGGACGGGTGCCTCCAGCCCCATCGGATGCGGCAGGTTCGCCGAAGTGTCGATGCCGGCCAGCTGATAAATACTACCGAGCAGGTCGACTGGATAAACCGGTCGTTCATTGATTTCTTCACCTTTTGAAGTCGACGAGCCGACAATCGTACCGCCGCGGAAGCCGCCGCCGGCGACGAGGGCGGAAAAGACGGCACCGTAGTGGTTGCGTCCGCCGTTCCACGGGGGCTGCCAGTCTATTTTCGGGCCGCGGCCGAATTCGCCGCAGCACCAGACCAGCGTGCTGTCGAGCAGGCCGCGCTGCGAAAGATCTTCGAGTAGCGCAGCGAGGCCCTGGTCGAGGCTCGGACACTGTTGGCGCATGCGGGCGGCGTGCCCTTTATGGGTGTCCCATCCTCCGGGGTAGTTGATGACGACATATGGAACGCCGGATTCAACGAGACGGCGGGCGGCGAGACATTCCTGGCCGAACATATTGCGGCCGTAGCGTTCGCGCAACTTGTCGTCCTCTTTAGAGAGGTCGAAGACATCTTTGCCGGACCCGAGGATCAGTTCATAGGCCGCATCCCGGGTTATTTGCATGTCATTCAGCACTGGCGAAGTTAGTGCCTTGCCCAGTGCGTCGGCTTTGCTGAGCAACTCGCGGCGGGCGATCTGCCGCTCATCGGTAATTCCTTCCGCAACGACACCCTCTACATTGAAGCGCGGAGCATTAGGATCACCGCCGGTGGCGAAGGGTTTATATTTCGGCCCCATGAAACCTTCTTCAGAGAAACGGCCTTGCGCTTTGGTCAGCACAACGTACGGGGGAATCAGCCCCTTGTAGTTCAAACCTTTAAAGTGCGAGAAAACAGCACCAACACTAGGGTAGGCCAGACGCTCGCCGCGGGTGTGGCCGGTTTGCATATAGTAAGCGGCGGTTTCGTGGCTGTTGATGCCGTGGGTCATGCTGCGGATGAGCGTATATTTGTCAGCCTGTTGCGCCAGCTTCGGGAAGAGCTGCCCGATCTGGATGCCATCTACATTGGTGGGGAGTACATCGGGAAATTCGCCCATGTAGTCGCGGCCGGCATTCGGCTTGGGGTCCCACGTGTCGTTGTGCGACATGCCGCCCCATAGAAAGATCTGAATGACCGATTTGGCTTTAACGGGCAGGGCCGCAGCAGGGAGGGCTGCCTGAAGTTTGTTGGCCAGCAGCAGTCCGCCTGCACCGCACAGTCCCTGGCGAAGTGCGCTTCGACGGGTTAAATTTATACTCATGGCGTGTTCCTTGGTTAATGACGATATAAAAATTCCGGACTGTTCATTAACGCCCAGACCATATCCCCCCAAGCCTCGGCATTCTTCCTGTTCGCAGTCTGTTTTTTCTGAGACGATTTCTTTTTGTTCGCCTTTGTGTTGGATACAGTTTTCTTAGAGGCGGCTTCTTTGTAAGCCAGCATGATATCGATTTCTTCAAAGGTCGGGTGGCGCGAAAGAATGGTCAGGTAGAGGTTGTCGACCGCCTGTTCCGGTCGGCCGCGTGTGACGGTCAGTTTTCGGAGCTTGGCACTTTGTTCTATTTTTCGCTGAATGTGCCCCGAGTTCAGCATATGGAGCTGTTGCGACGGCGAGGTTCTATTGATGCGTTCATCCGACATGCCGGTCGCCCTCGCGGATCGCCCGAACAGTGTGAGAAACGAGCTGCTAATGCTGCCGTCGGCAATTGAAACGGCCGACTGGTCTTTGGGAATGTAGGTAAACGGCTCGGGGATGGCGCTGGTATACAGGTCGGAGCTGCCGGTGATGTCGTTGATGGCATCAATCAGCACCTCGGCCTCCAGCCTCCGCAACGGGTAGGCGGCGAACTGTGCGGCGGCCTCGGGGTTCCCCGTGTTGGATACAGACGACATCTGATAGGTTTTGGAATTCAGAATCAGTCGAATCAGATGGTTCATGTCATAGCCGCTGCGCACAAACTCCTTCTCCAGCCACGTCAGCAGCGCAGGATTCGACGGCGGGTTGTCATCGCGAATATTGTCCGGCTCTTCAATAATGCCGCGCCCGAGCAACCACGCCCAGATCCGGTTGATCGCACAGCGGGTGAACCAGGGGTTTTCCGGGGTAATCAGCCAATCGGCAAGCACCACGCGCGGGTCGCGGTCCGCAGAAATCTGTACCGGGGTGCCGTCCGGAAAAATTGTGTTTAGTGGGCCGCCAATGTTTTCCGGCGGCGGGTTGGTGTTCTTTTCAATCATGGCGGTGGTCACGATCGCGCTGCCGGGCGCGCTGTTTCCTGCCGCTTTGGTTGATCCGAGCGGATCCCAGAAAACGTGTTCTTCCTTCCATTCGTTGGTCGGTTTGTAGCCCACCTGAGAAAAGAAAACAGCCAGATGGTCGAGTTGCTCTTGCGTCCACGACTCGGAGCGCACGCCCATAAAGGTCAGCGCAACCCCTGCGGCGATACCCTCCGGGGTTTTATTTTGCAGTGCGCGGTAAAAATTAACCGGCCCAACCCGGAAATTACTGCCGCTGGCAGTGAGCATTTCGCGAACAAGCTGATCATACGGTTTGTTTTGAGCAATAGCAGTGTGAACCCAGTGATGATAGATCTGTGCAGCATTCGGCCATAGATTGACCGGGAACTCCGCCTTGATCCGCAGGGCGTCGCCCCACTTCATCGACCAGTAATCTGCGAACTCCGGTCGTTCCAGTAATTCATCAATCAGTGCGCTGCGTTTGTTTTTGGAATAAGTTGAATCGATGAAGCTTCGGGCCTCATTCGCTGTGGGGATCTTTCCGGTCACATCCAGATAGACGCGCCGGACAAAAACGGCATCAGAACAGAGCGCCGGTGTGATGTTCAGTTCCGATAGTTTTGCAAAAACCAGCCGGTCAATTTTATTTGCGGCGGGCGGAGGCGAGGGGTATTCAAAAATAGACTCCGCGCGCCCGGTTAAACAGGCTAACAGAACCAACGCCGACAGAAGTTGCCGCTTTTTTTTCATATCGTTTTTAAATATAGTGCTTTTATATATAATGACCAATAGCACATTTTATTGCATGGGATCAGAAAACACACATAAAAATATTGGAAAACAACACACCTCCTGACGTTTCTAACCATTGGAATTCTCACACTTCATGAAGTGTGAGAATAGGGCAAGGGTTCCAGGCAATGGAAAGCTAAACGGTGTATTCGCCGGGCTCGGGGAATTCGCAGATTTGTGCACCGCGATTTTCGAGGTGGTAACCGCGCAGTTTCAGGTATTCAGGTGTATTGGCGCTTTCCATCTCTTCGTCGGTCAGTTTGACTATCTCGAAGCCGGTGTTGTCCACCTTGAGGTCTTTAACTGTTATCTTCGCGCCTTTGCCGGCTTTCACGACCAGTGCGGAGCCGGCAGTAATCTTTACATTTTTGAGCGTGATGTCTTTGCCGTCGAGAACCAGCGTCGCGTTACCGGCGATCGAGCCGTCTTTAATTTTTTTGCGTACTTCGTCGAGTGTCAGCGCGAAGGAGGGGCGTAGAATCACGCGCGGGCCAGGCGTCACTGGAATATCGAGAATTATTTTTTGTTCCGCTTCCGTGATCTTCATTCCGGCGGCGGCGAGTTTCATGCGGCCGGCCAGATAAAAGTCGGCCTCGGCGCTCGCTGCGGATTCGGGCGGCCCGCCCGCCGCGGCTTTGGCGGCGGCGTCAGTGATGTTATTTTTGTTTGCGGAAAAACTCCAGCGCCTATCAAAAACGGAAACACCGACTTTTTCTTCGGAGCCGAACAGCTTGGCCAAATCCTGCATCATGGTTTCGAGGCGGGTCGGTTTTTTGAAGACGGTGCGGGTGTCATCATTATATTTTGGGTTGACGAATTCGGCGATGATCCCCTGTGTTTTTTCCAGTATTCGGACGTAGGAGGCGGCTTTGATGATCAGCACATTGATGTTGCCGGGAAATATTGAAAATCCGTGCTCATCCGGTACGTCGCCTTCGGGGCTGATTGTGGCGCGCAGTAGCGGATCGAGTTGGTTGTATTCTACGTTGAAAGTCAGTTCTTTGCCGTTGCCAACCAGTTTTGCGAGTCCACCGCACGCTTCGCCGGGAATGCGGTTGACGGCAATGGAGTTGAAGTCGAAATCTTTTTCGGTGGAGACGCCGAGTGCGGCGGGGATGGCGTTGAAGACCTGTCCGTTGGTGTCCTGCACATAAACAAAGTGCTCAATGCCCTCGGCATGCAATCGGGCGGCCAGTCCGCTGGTGTGTAACAGCATGTGGATGTCGCCGTGGCCGTGCGGCTTAAGGACCAGTTTGTATTTTTCCTTTAGCGCGAGGTGCCCGTCGTTGTCGGCGATGGCCGGTACGAGCTCCTGTTTCAGGAGATGCACCTGTTCTTTTTTGAGACCGAACCAGTTGTTGTTCTCGAAGGCGGCGCGGGTCTTGGCATTCGTGTCTTCGGACACCATGATAATAAACGGTACCGGGCGCGGAGTTTCCATGCGCGCCTCCATCGCCAGCAGGTTGGCGGCGTAGTGTGCGAGGTAGGAGGTGGTTTCGGTCACTTCCACTGGAATGTCGAGCTTGATGCCGTTGTAGCCGAGGCGCTCGCCGAGGCCGCCGGCCACTAGCACGACGGCGGTTTTGTCAAAGCGGTTTTTTCCGATGGCTTCGTAGTGGTCGTAGGTTTCGTCAAATTGCGTAAGGTCCACTACGTCCGGCTGGTGCGGCACAAAACCGTCGAACGGGTTTTCGCCCTTCTGTGCTTCGGCCAGCAGTTTTCGGGCATTGGTAACGTAGCCGGTCAGTCCGCCGGGATAGGAGCCGTCGATGCGAATGAGAGTGGAGATAAAGCTCTGCTTAGTCTCCTCGTTAACGCCGGGCTCATCCCAGTCGGCAAACAGATGTTCCTGTCCGGCATCGAGCAGCTTTTGAATCAGTTTTTGTTCCACTGGTTGGATGCACAGCTTGGCAATGTCCATCGAGATGCTCCATATAATATTGGTGCCCGGGGCGGGAATCGAACCCGCACTCCATTGCTGAAAAGGGATTTTAAGTCCCTTGCGTCTACCGATTTCGCCACCCGGGCAACGGGGTTAAACGCTTCATTATAAAGCATTTGCGAACAGTGCTCCGTTTTGACCCATAAAAACTTGTGGTACCTCTGTGGTATTAAAGGTTGAATGAATCCCTCTTGAGGGTACTGTTTTGTACATAACCACTACGTACAGCACAGCAATCCAAAAGAGGCAGAGCAATGAAAGAGACTAGCAAGACCACGGATAAAAAGAACAGCAAAAAGAAACCAGAGGAGAAGAAACCTCGGAGCAAGCGCGGACTCGGGCGGCTCTACAAACGCAACAAGGACGGCAAGGAGTGCAAGGCCAGCTCTAACGCTGACGGCCACTTCTGGCTTGAGTACAAAGTCAACGGCAAGCGCATTCGGCAACGGTTGCATGATGATGCCGGGAACCCGATCACAGGCATAGATCCGGCTAAAGAGCTTCAAGCTAAAATCATGGCTCCGATTATTGCCGGGGATGAAGTGGACAAGGCGAAGGCGGTAGCCGCTAAGGTCATGACCGCCGAAGCGAAACTGGCTCAGGCAGTCGAAGAGGCTAACCCGCCTTTGAAAATATCGGAAGCATGGGAAGCCTATTTAAACAGCAACGAGCGACCGGACTCCGGGGAAGCAACTTTGCTCAGATATGCAGGCCACTGGAAAAGGATAAGGAAGTGGGTAGAGGTCAAAGACTCTGAGGTTGTATTCCTGCGCGAAATCACCTCGAAAACTGCTCAGGAATACGCGACTGACCTTCATCGGGATAACATGAGTCCGAATACCTACAATAAACACATCACCTTTCTGAAGCTTCTCTGCCGGGTATTGGATGAGCCTGCCCGCTTTAAAGAGAATCCGTTCGAGCGTATCCGCAGAAAGCAGTTGAAAACGAACGTGCGCCGAGAGCTTTCCATTGCCGAACTGAAAGCCATTTTGGAGAAGGCCGAGGGCGAGCTTCAAACTCTGTTTATGATCGGAACCTTTACCGGGCTCAGACTTGGGGACTGTTGCACTTTGAAATGGGGCGAAGTGGATTTAGACCGGGGACTGATTCACCGGATTCCGAATAAAACCGCGAAGAGTGGAAAACCTGTAGTAGTGGGAATTCCTTCGGCTTTGTATGCCAAACTTGCAGAAATCCCGAAGGGGAAGCGCAAAGGTTATGTAGTCCCAAAATATGCAGAGCTTTATATCTACAAAAACGAAAAAGGGGAACCCATTCGCCGCCCGCTGATCACTCGGGAGATTAAGCGAGTTTTTGAGGATTGCGAAATCAAGACACAGCAGGAAGGCACAGGAAAACCTAAAAACGAAACCGGGGACACCGTAGACACAGGAAAGCGGGCCGTGGTAGATGTTAGCTTCCATTCATTGCGTCACACTTGGGTTTCTATGCAGGCCGAAGCCGGGACACCGCAGGCGGTTGTTCAAAGCATCATTGGACACAGCAACCCGGCAATGACCGCACACTATACGCATATTGGAGAAGGTGCCGTCCTGAAGGCCGCTGAGGTTATCACTCTGAACGAACCCGAGAGCAAAGGGGATCGGATCGTACCCCCGTGGATTAAAGAGCTGGCGAAAGGAATGACCGCGGGAAACTGGGAAGCAATTAAAGCCGAATTAGTGGGGGATAAAAAATGAGCCATAAATATAAGCTGAGCAAGCATACTGAGAAACAGCTTGAGGCATTATTTAAAGGAAACCAAAAAGTTTCCAACAAAGAGCGGTTTCGGAGTATCCAGATTTTTGTGCATCATGCATTGATGCCGTATTATGATAGGGAGTCCTCTTCTTTAAAAAATCAAACTGCTCTTGGGGAGTTGATTAAAGCGCTCACGGCCTTGGGCGAACCTGATCAGTTGTTTTTAATAGAACGAGCGTTCCTTTTAAGGAACAACCCTCAAGGCAGAAAGGTCACAGAGTATTACCGCAAGTTAATTTTTAAGGCAGTCCAAAGCTGTGTTCTGGGGGAGCCGGAAAAAGTGCCAGAGGCGTTTCAGGACACTGAGGAGTTTCTCTCAGGTAATCAGAGACGATTGTTGAGCGCCCTCGGCTTTGACCCCGACGACGACGCACTTTTTGAAGAGTTGAAGGAGGTCCTTTTGGCAGACCCCATTTTCGACAATGTTAAAATAGCCGCATTTGATGAAAGGAAAAAAGGAGACGCTCTCTTTGAAAAGGCAATGCCTGAAGTTGCAGAAGGAAAAAAAGTGCCCGAGAGGCGGTCAAAAGGAACTGAAAAAGGAAAGCAAAAGAGAGACGATAGAAAAGAAAAGATCCAAGAATATTACCTCGCAGAACAATTGATACATGGAAAAATGCAGACAAAAGAGGGGCTACTTGACTCTGCAAGGACGCGATACAACCAAGAAATTAATCCAAGCGACAAAGAAAGAAAGCCAATCTCAATGCGAACAGCATGGACGTATATTGCTGATTTGAAATAACTACTGCAAAGGCTTAGCCCCTGCATTATCCCTATGTTTACAGGTGTTTAATACTGTCTACCATTGCCCTTAGTTCATCCGAACTAGGGGCTTTTTTCTGGCCTATTGGAAACAGGAAGAGACAGGAGATAGACATATTAAAATCATAGAAGCAGAAGGCACCGCAGTTCTAACCGACTACACCCCCGAACAGCTCAAACGGATTCGGCAACTTGAGAAACCGCCGGACACCCGACTAAAATTAATCACGCGCAAAAAAGCGGCAACCGATTATCTCGATTGTTGCGTTATGACGGTCAAGCGGCTTGAAAAAAGAGGATTCCTTACTCCGATCCGATTCAGTGCCCGCCGGGTGCGTCTGGATGAGGCCGAGGTTTTAGAGTTTGCCCGCAACGGCATTCAGGAGGTGGCAATATGAATGATTTTTGCTCTCTGAAAAAACGCTATGGAGTGACACCGAAAGAGCCGTTGTGTCTGCCGAACTGGAAGCAACCTTGCGACCACTGCGAACGGGACACCGGGACAAAAATAAAGTTTATGCGACAGGGGCTTGGGAATGCCTGTGCCGTCTGTGGTCGTTTGCGCAGATGTAAGCCGTACCTGTCGAAAGCTGAATTTAACACACTAAAGCCCGATAATGCGGCACAAGGTGGAGCTTATGACGGCAGAGATTTTTAGAACGCCGCTTTCAGCGGTTAATAACGTGCGTCAGACCTGCACCCACACCATAACCCTACAAGAAGCCGCTGAATCCGTAACAGGGCAAGAAAACGCCCCTGCGGTGGCAAAAATAAGGCAACTTCTTGCAGTTGGGGAAATAGAGAAAGCAACGGCGAAAAAAAAGGAACTTTCCGCCATAATGTTTTCAGGGACGTTTAAAAAGCGTAACAGTGATTCGATTATTCAGCACAGCGGTTTAATGGTTTTGGACTTCGACCATTGCGGCACGGAGAAAAAAGCCAAACTGGCTGCCGACCCACACTCCGTCTTGTGTTTTGTGAGTCCGTCGGGAGACGGTCTTAAGCTGGTTATTCGTATTGAGCCAGATGCAGAACAACATGGCGCATCATTCGATGCGGCACGCATTTATTTTTCTGAGAAATACAGGCTTAATGTCGATCCTTCAGGTCGGGATGTTTCCAGACTCTGTTTTGTCAGCCATGACCCCGACGCTATTTTTCACGCAGAGAGTGAGGTGTTACACAGACCACACAGACCACACATGACCACAAATGACAACCAAGACAATATAAGCAAGGGGGAGAGAGGAGGGGGGTGTTCTTGCCCGCCCGCGCATAAAGTAGATGAAATTCTTTCTATGACTCAGCCGAGCCAGCCGGGACAACGGCACCACCAGATTTTCAACCTAGCTCGGGGACTGACTTTTGAATGCGGTCTTATGGATGAGCCGTTTTCTAAGCTAAAACCCATTGTTCGCCGCTGGTTTGATATGGCAAAATTAAAGATTGGCACACAGTCTTTTTCTGAAAGCTGGTCAGATTTTGTTCACGCATGGCCACGAGTAAAAAAACCGCTTTTGGAGAATACCTTTGCAGCCGCTTGGGATGCAGTTCAGGCGGGAGAGTTGCCGCCCATTGCGCAAGATTATGACGAACCGAGAATTCAACGCCTAGTTGGCTTGTGCTGGCATCTAGGGAAGGACTCTGAATCTTTTTATTTATCCACGCATAAGGCAGGGCCGTTGCTGGACGTTAAACCTATGCAGGTTTTGCGCTGGCTGAAGATGCTTCAGGCCGATGAGATTCTTTTGCTTGTGAAACAGGGTAATCGACATCTTGCAACCACCTACCAATGGACGCGTGGAGCACCCGACTGAAGCTCTTTTTGAGTGTAAACGACGAAACCGATTTGAAGATGAGGCTGAAAGTAGAACAAACAGAAACCTCAAGCTTGAAAAGAGCGTTTCAACCCCTTCCCGGTAAGGTTTAGATCGCTCCAAACATCCACAACGAGGCCAGTAGAAATAAACCCGCTATAATGAGCCCTATAATACATCCGCCCTTATCCTTCGATCCTGCTGCCGTAACAAGGCCTGCCAGAATGCCAGGCAAGCCCCATTTTAAGAAAAAAGCTACGGCAATAACCGCGATAATGATGGTTAAAAGCGTATCCATCTATTCCTTCCTTTCTGATTTTTTTGCGGGAGTGGCTCTTTTTTCATTCCTGAATTTTTGCCTTCATCATTAGCTTAACATCCTCTGGAACGGCTAAATCCCATTCCATCATTATGCGTTACACTGGTTCCAATCCATTTCACTTGATTTGCTTTTCACCTTCACGTACTTCTCTGCATACTCCCGCGCAAGCCGCTGACCCTCTTCAACCTGTGCAGGGGTCATTTTTTTTTTAGTTTCTTCACAATATTCTTTTGCTACTTCAAGCCCTTGTGTTGCCGCTATCTTAAGCCATGCGTAGGCTTGGATGTAATCCTGCGGAACGCCGTGGCCTGAATTATGAACCAAGCCCAGCAAAAACTGCGCGATTGCATAACCCTGTTCAGCGGCAAGGCGAAACAACTTCACGGCTTCTTTGTAATCCTGCGGAACGATGATGCCTTGGTAGTAACAACCCCCTAGGTTATATTGTGCCTTAGCAGATCCCTGTGCAGCGGCTAAGCGATACCACTTTATTGCTTCTTTGTAATCAATTGGAATTCCTTCTCCTCTTTCATAACAATGCCCTAGTTTGACTTGGGCCAAAGCATCACCCTGTTCAGCGGCCAGACGAAACCATTTCACTGCTTCTTCGTAATCCTGCGGGATTTCTTTGTCTTGGGCGTTATACTCTTCCAGAAGGGATCGTGCGTATTCACTGCCCTGTTCAGCGGCAAGGCGAAACCACTTCACAGCTTCTTTTGTCTCCTGCGGAACACCGTGCCCGTTGCCATAAGCGCAACCCAGATCATATTGCGCGTCTGCATGTCCCTGTTCAGCAGCAAGACGGAACCACTTCACTGCTTCCTTATAATCCTGCGGAACGCCGTGCCCGTCGCCATAAGCGCAGCCCAGATCATATTGCGCGTCTGCATGTCCCTGTTCCGCGGCCAGACGAAACCATTTCACCGCTTCTTTGTAATCATTTTGAAAGGGTTCGCCGTTCGAATAGACAACTATGTTGTCCGAATATTTTTTGCCCAGATAGAACTGTGCCTGGACATGGCCCTGTT
>Ga0307990_1001626_pt1 | contig 18690 bp, 11 predicted proteins | sample EllFjometagen129_FD_203168 | JGI IMG/M metagenome (GOLD analysis project Ga0307990, IMG submission 203168) | Marine microbial communities from Ellis Fjord, Antarctic Ocean - #129 | ecosystem: Environmental > Aquatic > Marine > Unclassified | place: Southern Ocean | collected 2014-10-08
GAATCCAAAAAGAGAAATCCTGTCTTAAGCGACGTCCAAGTTTTTGCATCCTACACCCGGTTATTTGACCATTTTTCGGTCAATTTCAAAATTTGCGACCTAAGTCCGACAAGTTGCTAGCGAAGCGGGTGGTAAAAACTCTTTGGTGGTTAATCGACCAATTTCAGTCCGTCCTGCTATTCAGATTTTGGAGAATAATCCGTTCAGAAAACGCACATCCGAGAATAGCCCGAAAAAGAGAGCCTGTAATTTTTGTGCGTTTTTGTGTTTTTGGTGGCCATTATTTTCGGAAGCTTCTCTGACTTCCTCTAACGAAGCGGGGGGTAGAGATCTGATCCGCAATGACAGCCATACACGGGTTTGGGTAGGGCGCGCTGCTGTTCTGAACTACGTCAAAGAGCCTAACCTAGTGGTTCCGCGTTTCAGGATCCACCCTAAGGTAATGTTCTGGTGAAGAGGACATTTCACCCCGAATCAAGCGTCCCGCTTGTCCGGTCAGCCAGAGATAGTGATCGCCTGGAACCCCTTCCTCAAAACCGACAAACTGTGGAGTCAGACCGGGTTGTGGGGGTGACGGGGCGCATTTTAAGATCGCCGTTCCCTCATCCACCTCATCAAACATCGCGACATATAGCATTTTCGCACCTGCTTGCGCGGCTCCCTCAATTAACCCCCAGTAGAATCGGCCTTTCTGCCGTGGGATCTGGTCCAAAGGGTGGCGGCCACCATGCTTGCGTTTGCTCAGGTTATACCAACTGAAGCCTGGATAGACGCAAGCGGCATACTCGATATCTTTTTTATCGCACCATGCGAGATCATCGCGCACATTAGCCGTGTATCGTTCCATTTCATTATGCAACAGGGGCGTATATCGCTGGGGATTCCATGGCATGACCACATCGGCCCGGCGCATCAGGTCGTGTAAATAGGGATCTGGATTCGTATCCACCGCAAGCTGTCTGAAATAGGCGGGGACTCCCAGCATGATGGAACAGCCGCCGTACTCCGGGTCGTTCTGTAGGAAATCCAACAGTTTTTCGAACCCAATATGGCGGATATCGTAGGACCGGTCACTGAAGCCGAGTCCCCAGATGGCGACCATCGGTTTGCCGTCATGGTAAAGATAGGTCTGATTTTCCCCCTGGGAAGTTATTTTCATTTGATCAACCAGTTCTTTCCAGTCCGTGATGATCGCGCTGCAGTCCTCACCCGAGGATTTTAAGCCCGACAAATCGTACATTACAGCGATCGCGCGCCCATTTTTTTTGGAGGCTTCCAGTGCATTGCGGAGGATAATATTACCCTCTTTGTTCATGTCGCGCGAACGGGCAACCCTAAAAAAACGCTGCATAAATACGCCATCAATTCCATATTCCTTCATCCATCGGAAATGGACGTCTGTGGTGCTGGCATCCAGCGAGCTGAAAATTCGAGCTGGGGTGCCATTGGAATACTTGAATGAGGTTTCATAGGTTTTTTCGTACTCGGAAACGTCTGGCCACATATCAATTGAGCAATGCGATTCATCAAAACGGTCGCCGCGTCCATAATGAGTAAATCCTGAATCGGAACCATCGCCAGGCGTTCGGAACCATCCCTGATAGCCTGCCATGACGAGGCCTTCATAACTGGGGTAAAGCCCCGCAGGTCCGTGTTTGCTGCCGGATGCTTCGCTATGTTGGTTGATGAGAAACAGGCCTAAAGCGAGTGCAATCACAGCAGGTTTCTTTTGAAAAGAGATCATAATCAAAGGTCCTTTAGTTAAAGTAGAAAGGGCGTTCCACTCGTTTTCCGCCACGGTGGATCCGCCAACGCAGAAATCAAGAGGGTCTCTTATTTTACATTCATAAACTGGCACAAAGGTCAAAATATGCAGTCAGTGTGCCGTATATTCCAAACCTTGGAGAGATCTGTTTATATATTTTCCAATCATTGGAAAAGGTGGAGGGTGCAGGTTCGGCCTGCTCCGAGCGTTAGTGTCAAAAAGTCTTTTGATTTGAGGCCCCTGGAGCATGGTAAACAGTGCTTTAACCGCTCGACGGCGAAGGCATTTTGTCTATAATATTGCGCTTATGTATATAAAAAGAGTCAGCTTCTTCCGGAATGTGATGCTTTTGGTGTCATTGTTAACGGCCTCTGCTTTTGCTGAAGTAATTGGGCCGCAATATGTTGGGCTTGGCTATCAGGCTGGGTTCGATGTCGGTTATGTCATTTTAGGAACCTGCAATTTGTTGCTGGTCGCGTTGATTTTTTGGCTGTTGAGCCGTCGTGTTCGAGAAAAAGGCCGTCAGTTTCGTAATAGTGAGGAGCGTCTACAAACGATTCTCCAGAGCTCGATGGATGCCATATTGATTGAGAATGAGGCGGGGATTGTGCTGGATGCCAATCCTGCGGCCTGTGCTCTTCACGGGCTGATGCATGATGAGCTGGTTGGTAAAAATTTCATTGATCTGGTTCTGGCGGAGCAGCGCGAGAGTGTGAAGGAAGAGTTTCTGAAATGCTTTAGCGGCGAGCTTAAGCGCTGTGAGTGGGTCTTGGCGGCGGATGGCCGTAAGATTCCTGTGGAGTTGCTCGGGGCGCCGCTCCGCTATAATGGACAGGCCGCCGTGCAGTTTTTGGTGCGCGATCTGACGGAGCGTAATCGGTCCGAGCTAGTAGCCAAAGAGAATGAAGCCCGCTACCGCGGACTGGTTGAGGTGCAAGGCAGTCTGATTGCCCAGTTGGATATCGAGGGGCGCTTCTGTTTTGTTAACGAGGCGCTCTGCCGCTTTTTCGGGTGCAACCAAGATGAGTTGATCGGTGAGTATTTCCACCCGTTTGTATATCATGATGATCTTGAACAGTCCCGGCGGGCGGTTGAGACGCTGGTGAGTGGAAAAGAGCGGGTGGTGGTTACCGAACACCGTATGTGTTCTAAGGCGCAGACGGCATGGGTTCGATGGGAAGTTTCTGCCGTTTCCGATGAGACAGGTCGTGTGACAGAGATCCAAGCCGTTGGTCGCGATGTTACCGAACGTCGTCGGACGTCTGATGCGCTACTGGAAAGTGAAAAACGTCTCCGCGTCCTGTTCGAGGAAGTTCCTTATGTCGCGGTGCAGGGCTGTAATGAAGATCACGAAATTATCTTCTGGAACCGGGCCAGTGAGGCGTTTTATGGCTATTCGCGCAGTGAAGCACTCGGGAAGAAAATCGAGGATCTACTGGCGGTGCCAGATCAGCGCGTCCAAATGTCTAAAGAGATCGATCTGTGGGTGAAAAGCGGCCAGCCGTTACCGGCGGGTGAGATGATCAAGAATCGGGCGGGCGGACAGTTGGTTTCGGTGTATTCCGCCCCCATTGCAACCTGTAACTCGCGTGGCGAGCGGGAAATGTATGTGGTGGATATTGATCTGTCTGAGCTCAAGCGCGCGAATGCCGAACTGGTGAAGGCCAAAGATATTGCCGAACGCGCCAGTCGGGCTAAGAGCGAGTTTCTAGCGAATATAAGCCATGAAATCCGCACCCCGATGAACGGTGTGATGGGAATGACGAACCTTTTGCTGGACACAAAGCTCGATGACGAGCAGCGCACGTTGGCTCAAGCCGTTATGGGTTCAACGAATGATCTGTTGGCCATTATTGACGAACTGCTCGATATTTCCCGCATTGAGGCCGGGGAAATCGGCTTGCAGATGGAACCTTTCTGCCCTCGTGAAACCGTTGAAAAAATCACACGTCTTTTCGCGGACCGCGCCGGAAAAAAAGGCGTCGACCTGTTGGTCTCCGTTCAGCCGGATCTTCCAGAGAAAATGATGGGGGATGCCGGGCGGATCCGGCAGGTGTTGATTAATCTGGTCGGGAACGCGTTGAAATTCACGTACGACGGGCACGTTAAAATCTCATTACGGGCCGAGAAAGTTGAGAAGGGCTGGAATCTGATTGCGGGAGTGAAAGATACAGGCATCGGCATGAACCCAGAACTTCAGGAACGGGTGTTTGATAAATTTACGCAGGGGGACACCTCTTCCACGCGTGAACACGGAGGTGCCGGATTGGGACTGGCGATTACCAAGCAGTTGATCGAGCTTATGGGTGGAAAGATTTCCATCACCAGTGAGGTGGGGCAGGGAACCATTTTCGACTTCAATGTCATTCTTCCGCCGTTGGAAAAAGAGGCGGTCGTTGAACCGGAGAAGAAGCCGGCCAAAACGATACCAACCTCACTGTCGGCGGTGATTTTGCTAGTTGAGGACAATCTGGTGAATCAAAAAGTGGCTACTGCCATGATTAAGAAACTCGGTTGTGAGGTCACCGTGGCGAATAACGGTGCTGAGGCGCTCAAGGTTATTCCTGACAAACAATTCGATATTATCCTTATGGACTGTCAGATGCCGGTTATGGATGGATTTGAAGCCACCCGCGCGATCCGTCAGATGGTCGGGGGAATCCGAGATATTCCTATTGTGGCGGTGACAGCCCACGCCTTGAAAGAGGATCGTCAGCGTTGCCTGGATGCGGGCATGGACGATTATGTGGCAAAACCGGTCCGTCGTGACAAATTATTTGCTGTTTTGCAGAACTATTGCGGCTAGGGCTTGATATTCTCTGAGGGCTCCGTATATTTCCCGCTCACTTGGAGAGATGGCAGAGTGGTTTAATGCACCGGTCTTGAAAACCGGAGAGCCGCAAGGTTCCGGGGGTTCGAATCCCTCTCTCTCCGCCAAAACCGCCTTTTGGGCGGTTTTTTTATTAAAGTAGAACGAGCGTCTCGCTCGTTTCCCGTCGCGGGACCTGCCGGAGGCAGAAAGCAAGCGAGGGCGCTTACTCTACATTAGCTCGGATCGCAAATCCGTCCCATGAAGAGGATCTTTCCTGATTTGTTTTCGCGGATTAGGAAAATAAACGGGTGGTCGGCGCGAAAGGTGACCGGCGGCGGACCGATCGATGTTGTTCGCATAATGATTCCGGTGGCGGCCGCGGCTTCGGTACCTTCTTCGTTCACTTCCACAAACGCCTTGTGCACCACATCGGAAACGGACAACGGCAGTTTGCTGATGCCGGAAAAATCGGCCCGCTGCGCATTAAACGCATCCGTTAGTCCCAGCGCGGCGAGATTGCGCTTAAGCGACACAAACGTGGATTCCACCTTAAAGCGCGGCAAAAACACATTCACTTCCCTCTTCCGCATTCCTTTCGTGCAGGCCTCAAAATTGCCGGGTTCGAAGCATTCCTCAATATGTGCCAGTCCGTTTTTGGCTTTCGGCAGAATTAGCAACATGGAAACCTCTTCGCCCTCATACGGAAGTTCCAATGTTTGGAAACAATCATTCTCGCTGTAGTTGAAACGGGTTTTGTTGAGCCTCATTATCGGCACATCAACCCGTCCGGTTTCTTCTTCGACTTCTCCGTTGCTCAGGGCAGGCAATGTGTAGAAAGGGGCATCCGAGGTTTGCTTCGGATCAAACGCGTGCAACCAATCGCCCTTAAAATAGATCGCATTCACCAGAATCATGCGGGTCATCGTGTTTACCGACCCGTCCGGAAGCAGATCCTGAATCTTATCGCGTGTTTTTTTTTCAACCCACTCATTGATTTTAATCCGTTCGATGTCCGGCTGGCCGGTAAAATCCGCTGATCGAATATCGGCCCCGTGCTTTTTCGTTACAGCAGTTTCAAACGTTCCAAGGATTGGAAACCTCTGATCTGTCCAGATCGCATTAGCATTTTCCAAGATCACCGAGTTTCCAACCATTGGAAAGCCGCTGTTTTGCGGCAGAAAATCATTCAGCTGTTTTAGCGTATTTCCGCCCGCGCCTTCTTTCAGCATGGCCAGTGCGGCCTCAATGCTAGCTGGGGAAAAGAACAGATTACCTGCGGTCGTGCTCAGCTGTCCGTACAGCTTGAATGCACACTCATTCGCTACACAGTTGAATGTAGCGAGGAAGAGTAACAGCAGTGCCTTTTTCATCATTCCTCCAATCCATTTATCCATGATTTCAATTTCCTATGCCTCCGTTGCGAGAGCAATCGTTAATTGACATCCGTCGAGGTAGCGCGGGAGGTTTACGCACTCGTCGAGCGAGTGCGCGTGATCGTTGCCCGCATCATAGGTGATCGTCGGAATGCTTTTCTCGTTCAGAATGTTGGCGTCGAGTCCGGCATTGATCACCTCGACTTCCGCTTTGCGGCCCGCGAGCTTTGCGGCTTGCAAAAAGCGTTTCACAACCGGCTCGCTTTTGTTGAGTTTGAAGCTGCGGTAGTCGCTTTCCTCGATCCATTCGACCGAGCCGCACTTGCCAACACTATTTTTTAGCTCGCTCGCCGCTTGATCGAAGGCCCGTTTCCAAACCTTGGAAATTTTCGCCAGCGAGGTGGCGCGGTGGCTGCGGCATTCGCCGGTCACTGTCAGCGAATCCATCACCTGATTATTTGCCTCGCCGCCGCGGATCGAGCCGACGTTGGCGGTGCCTTGGCAGGAGCCGTTGGCAATGCGGCCGAACCAGCCGTCGGCTTTAAGTTGGGCAATCGCGGTGGCTGCGATGATGGCGGTGGATACCCCGCCTTCTGGGTTGGCCGCCGCATGGCTGCCGATGCCGTGGAGTTTCGCCCGCCAGCGATTGGCCCCTAGTGCGCCAATGATGCCGCCGCATTCGCTGCACCCGTCCAAATTGAAGCACATGGACGGATTGCCGCCGTCGGACGCCTTGAAAGCTTTCGCGCCGAACAGCCCGTTTTCCTCACCGACGGTGAATAGCAGGGTAATCGGCGGGTGGGGCAGGTCGTTTTTAAGTAGAGTTTGAACCATCGTCACGATGGCCGCAACCGACGCGCGGTTGTCGGCGCCCAGCCCGGTTTTTCCATCCGGTACAATCCGGTTGCCTTTAATCACCGGTACAGCACCCTGGCAGATCGGCACGGTGTCCAGATGGGCGGAAAACATGATCCGTGGTGCGTTCACTGTGCCGGGAATTTTCACAATCAGATTACCGACAGTGAAATGCTTCGGCAGACGGCTTTTTCCCTTAAAGGAAAACCACGCCGGTTTAGCGCCGGCCACCATTAGCTGCTGTTTCACCAGTTCCGCAACCGGCCCTTCGCCCCCGCTCGGCCCTTCCGCTGCCAGCAGATCCATTAGATTCTGGACGGCCTGTTCTTCGTTAATTTGGATTTTCATATGTATTTATTCTTTGAGGTGTGAACTGAATTGTAGCTTGTATCGTTTGGTATTCTGATGAAAGCGTCAATTCTTCAAAAAGAATTCTACAGGAGGCGCGATCCGTTGAGTAGGGGGCGAGTAAAGGTAGGGTGAGTTTCTTTGAGGCCGTCGCAATGTGAAATATTTTTCAACTACGCGGGAGCGTATAGGCTGCGAAAACGAGGAGGGGTTTCTAGAACTCTGAAACATTCTACGAACCCGAAAATCTCCAAGATGGCGGATGGTTATACAGGCAGAGATATATTCACATTTGTATATATCCTAAAATGTGCATTGACAGGGTTCGGGTTTAAGCTTATTTATTGGCACATGAAAAACATAACTGGCTCCCCCGTTGAACATGATGATTTCTTTGATCGCCCGGGTGACATCGAGCGGCTCCAGCGCGAATTAGGCAATAAAGCCAACATCCTTCTAACCGCACCACGTAGGGTTGGGAAAACCTCGCTCATACTACGATTATGCGAACTGGAGAGCACCGAAGGGCGCACGGCCGCATTCATTAACGTTGAAGGCTGTAAAGACGAACTCTCTTTTGCGGAAAAACTCGTCGATGGCTTAAAAGAAAGCGGGTTGCATCCCAAAATGCTCACACGCATCGCAACAGGCTTTCACAACGTAAGGCGAGCAATGGGCAATATGAAGCTTGGCGCGGCAGGCATCAACATGGACTTAGGGTCTGTTGAAAACCCCGAATTCGGCACTCTCGCTCGTGTCCTTGAGAGTGTTTTTAAAAAAATTGAAACCAGCGACACGCCTGTATTGATAGCTATTGATGAGATGCCGGAACTTCTGCTGGCAATCGCCCGACAGGAACACGGCTCTGAACGTGTGGCTCAGTTGCTACACTGGCTGCGCGAGCTAAGACAGACCTATCGAGAAAACATACGCTGGGTATTCCTCGGCTCAATTGGGTTGGATAGCTTCGTCGACAACCGCAACCTGCGAAAAACCATCAACGATCTGACACTGACTTCCCTGAACGCACTCAATCTCGAAGAAGCCGATGAATTTCTCAATAAGCTGGGGAACGACAATGGACGACCCCTGTCCCCTGATCAATGCACACTCATCATTGACCGCGTAGGCTGGCCGCTTCCTCACCACCTGCAAGTCGTCTTTCATGCTTTGGTGGACTCCAACACGCAAGCTACAGGCATCGAAGCCGTGGAGGATGCATTCACGCATCTGCTTCGATCCGATGAGTTGATGCAATTCGATACCTGGCGGCAACGGCTGGACGAACAGTTCGAAAAACCGGATGCAATTGCAGCCAAAAGCATCCTTACTCATCTTTGCCAACATCCTGAAGGGCGTAGGCGCGACCAGATTATGGACGCACTCATGGCGAAGAGTCCATCCGCCGACCCCGCCACTATCGAAGAACAGCTTTCCCGACTACTGGCCGTGTTGCTGCGCGATGGCTACTTGCTGGAAAGCCAAGGTTGCTACACCTTTCGCTCATTCCTGATTCGTGAATACTGGAACCGCCGGGAGATACGATGAATCCTAAAACTGCACCCTTGCTAAAGCTCCACCAACTCGCGCTCTACAACACGGGACGCATGCCGCCGGAACAGGTGATCGCCACATTCGCTGTCCGGCAACCGCTACTGGATCGTATCCTTGCCGATCTTTCTTCAGAGAAACCAAAAAGCCGCGCCCAGCATCACCTCATCATCGGCCAGCGTGGCATGGGCAAAACCATGCTTCTTGCCCGCATCGCGGCCGAACTGAACACCAACCCCGATTTCAACAGCCGGTTTATCCCGCTCGTCTTTGCCGAAGAGCAATATGCCGTAGACCGCCTCTCCAAATTCTGGCTCAACAGTCTCGACTCCCTCGCAGATGCCTATGAATCAGAAAAGAATACACAGGCCGTGGACGAAATTGACGATATCGTCCAAAAATTATCCCAAACTCCGCCAACCTCTGCAAGAAACGACAACCCGATTGCGGACGAAGCCTACAAAGCTTTTGCCTCCGTCGCCCAGACCAAGGGTCGCCGCCCCGTTCTTCTGGTCGACAACCTGCAGATCGTTTTCCAAAGGTTGGGAAAAGAACAGCAGCACAGCCTGCGCGAACTGCTGATGCGTCCGGGCGCTCCCATTCTCATTGGTGCCAGCCCCAGCCCTCCAGAACAATCCACCGACTACGCCGCAGCCTTCTACGATCAATTCAAAACCCACTATCTTCATCCGCTGAACGAAACGGAAATGCGCGACCTGCTTACCCATCTTGCCAGCGTCGCCGGACGCGATGATGTCCGTCAGCGTGTGCTCCAGCATCCCGCTCGGCTCAAAGTTCTGCGTCAACTCACCGGTGGCAACCCCCGCACCACCCTCACCCTCTTTTTCCTCTACGCCGAAGACTTCGCCCCCAGCGTATTCGGTGACCTCGAAGGCCTGCTCGACCGGGTCACCCCGCTCTACAAAGCCCGTTTTGAAGAACTGACCGATCAGCAGCAAGTCATCACCAGCGCCATTGCCAACCACTGGGATCCCGTCACCGCCGCCACCCTCGCGAAAAACACAGCAATCCTCCAAACGTCAATCGCCCCGCAGCTCGACCGGCTCGTCAAGCTTGGCACCATCGAACGCGTTGAACTTTTCGGCGAAAGCCGTACCGGATTCCAGATTGCCGAACGCTTCTTCAACATCTGGTTCCTCATGCGCAGCGCCTCCCGACGGCAGCGCCGCGAAGTGGAATTCCTCACCCGCTTCCTTGAAAACTTTTACGAACCCGCTGAACGAACGCGCATCGCCAACCATCTGATGAGCGGAGAACAATTCAGTCCCGAGCGTTGTCTCTGGAGCCGCGCCCTCGCCGATAGTCTCGACAGCCCCGAAACAGCTAAAGATCTCAAACGACATACGGAACTGCTCGCCTTGCGCAATGCCGCCGCCGAGGCCCGCAAACGTCTGCACGAACTGATCGACTTCGACGCGCTCCCACCCGCCACACTCGCTTTTGACGAAACGCGAAAAGCGCTCATGGCACTCGTCCCCGACGATGCAGACATCACACCTGAAGATCTTGCAAAAACCGTACTCGGCGACCGCCACATGTTTATGAACGGCGAACGCGAACAGCTCGCCTCACGCACCGACAAACTAAGCTCTGATGAGCTACACAACATTTTAGACAGCGTTGAAAAATCCCGTGTAGTCGACATAGAAAACTATTCAGAAGAAGCCGTTACATGCTTTTCCAAACGACTTGCCTCTGGCCAAATTCGATATTTACAAGACGCCGAAGACTGGAATCGCGCCTTCCATCAAGCCAAGGGGAAAGAATGCATCCAATTGATGCTTCACACTTTCCCCAACGACTATGGCCGCAATCTTAATGAATTCAGCTTGAACAAAATCCGCCGAACCATCAAGCCTGATAAAAAAGCTAAGGCATGGCAACTGCACAATTGGGGGTATGATCTGCATGCTAAACTCGCTCTTTATAATGAAGCCGAGGTTGCCTATCGAGAGGCCATTACTCATGACCCTAAAGAAGCATCTACGTGGAATAATTTGGGCAACCTCCTGAAAAGCCACCTTAATAGATATAACGAAGCCGAAGTTGCTTACCGAAAAGCTATCGCGTGTGATCCAGAGAACTGCGTGCCATGGAACAATCTGGGAAACCTTCTGTGCGATCATCTTCAGCGATACGACGAAGCTGAGGTTGCCTACAAAAAAGCCATTTCTCGTGATCCCAAAGACACCGATCTGTGGAACAGTTTGGGCAATCTTTATTGCGACAATCTTAGTCATTTTCCTGAAGCCATCAAAGCTTACGAAACAGCACTTCGTCTTGATCCAACCGACGAATGCACACGTCAAAATCTTATCTTTTTGCATAGGGATTTCTTGGGTGAAGGTTCATCAGCACAAATGCTCATGGAGGGCATTAATGCTCTGTCCGAACAAGACTACCCTGATACAACCCATTTACAGAAAGCCCTCTTTGCCGTCTACGATGCAAACTGGGGAATGGCTCGTGATGCTATGGCTCAAGCCATTGCCATTCGTTCTGATGGATTTTTGAGCGTCAACACTGACGACTGGCTTCGTGCCAGCGCGGTTTTGATTCATCTGAACTACGGCGAAGAACTGCTGAGTTTTCTCGATGAACGCGGGGATACCGCCCGGCTGCGCCCTTGGGTGGAAGCCGTGCGGGCAGTACAGATCGGCGATAAAAAAGCTCTTCAGAACATTGCCCCGGAAATCCGCACGACCGCCGAGGAGCTGTACGACGGCATTGAGCGCCGTTTGTTCCAACTCCCAGAATCCACTAACCGCCGCCCAGTCAAAAAACCAAAAAAATCCCGCAAGCGTTAACCATGCACTCGCAAGCGTGATCTGTTTTGTGATTTTTTTCGGATGCGTTCGTGACTAAAAATCTGTCTGTATCCGTTATTTTCAATCAGTGTGAATTTGTGTTCATCAGTGGTTAAGAATTAGTTCACACCGAAGAACCCAGTGGCTTGGTTCTGTGCGGATATAGACAGGTTGGACTCGATCAACGAGAGAGAGGCTTCGCTGTTGCGAAGCAACGACCACAGGAGGTGGCATCCCTGTCCTACTTCAAGTCGATCCCTCGTTCGATCTCGCCCTGTTTGCGCAGTTCGCGTTTGACGATCTTGCCCGCCGCGTTTTTCGGCAGGTCGTCGATGATGTGTACCTTTTTGGGTACTTCATGTTTTCCCAGATGCTCAAAGCAGAAGGCGCGGATTTCTTTTTCCAATGTTTGGAAGTTTTCCTTGAGCGATATGTAGGCAATCGGCACCTCGCCGTGCAGTCGGTTAGGCTGCCCGATCACCGCCGCTTCGCGCACGGCTTCGTGTTGGTAGAGCACTTCTTCGATCACGCGCGGGTAGACGTTCATGCCGTTCACGATCACCATGTCCTTGATGCGGTCGACGATGTAGAAATAGTGATCCTCGTCCTCGGTGCCGAGGTCGCCGGTGCGGAACCACTCGCCGAAGAACGACTTAGCGGTTTCTTCGGGCTGCTTCCAGTAGCCCTTCATCACATTGGGGCCGCGCACACAGATTTCGCCCGGCTCTCCCGTCGGAACTTCGCTGCCGTTTTCGTCCAGTATCTTCATTTCAACACCCGGAATCGATAGACCGACCGACAGCGGTTTCCGTAAGCCTTCAATCGGATTGAAGCAGGTGGCCGGCGCGCACTCGGTCGGGCCGTCGCCTTCGTAGATCAGCACACCGAAACGTTCCTCGAACTGTTTCATGATCTCAGCGGGCATGGCCGCGCCGCCTGAGATGCAGTAGCGCAGCTTTTGGATGGCGGGGGTGTATTTTTCTGGCAGGCGTAGCAACAGGTTGTACATGCTTGGTACGCCAAGGAAGATGGTCGCGTTCGTGGCGTCGATGATTTCGGCGGTCAGCGACGGATCGAACTTCGGCACCGGCACCAGTGACGAGCCGTGGAGCAGGGGAAGCAGCACCCCGGCCAGCGAGGCAAACGCGTGGAACATCGGCAGCACCACTAAAACCCGCTCGCCTTGAGGCCGTATCTTGAGCACTTCGCCGGCGGCGAGGGCGTCGCTCACCAGATTGGTGTGGGTTAGCATTGCGCCCTTGGGTTTGCCTGTCGTGCCGGAGGTGTAGATGATGACTGCAATCGACTCCGGGTCGATTGCGGAGTTCAGAGTTCGGAGTTCAGAGTTTAGTAGTTCGGGGAGGAGAAGATCCGTCGGATCAGACGGATTTCCCCCGACGCAGATAAAGGTTCCAATGTTTGGAAGATTTTCACGGATTGCATCCACAGCCGGTGTGAACGGATCGAAGTAGAACAGGGTTTTCACCTCGGCGTCGTTGAGAATCCACGCCACCTCTTCGGGGTTGAGCAGTAAATTGATCGGTACGACCACCGCCCCCGCCTTCTGGATGCCTAGATAGATGGCGACAAAGGTGGCGCTGTTGATGCCGTAGAGGCCGATGTGGTAGCCTGGCTCAATGCCGTGTTCAATCAGTCCAGCGGCAATCGCGTCGGATTGCGCGTCGAGCTCGGCGTAGGTGACGGTCTGGTCAGGGGTGACAATGGCCGGGCGGGCGGCAAATTGTTGCGCCGCCTCGCGAAAATGGAAGGGAAGGGATTTCGTTTTCATGAACAAGAGGATACTTAAGCTCAGCTGACCCGACAATTTCCAACCATTGGAAAATTATATGTGCTCTCATGCAATGAGTTCCAATGTTTGGAACCGGGCGGGCCTGTTACGTCGACGCACCGGTGGGTGTGTATGGTTTGGATGCTAACATAATCAGCTCTTTTCCCAGCGGGTTGCCCGGTTTTCCCCGACGGTACAGGGTTCCGTTGTGTTGAACGAAATTTCTTACTTCGAGTTTTATCAAGTGCCGTGACAGGGCGGAAGACGACATGCTGGTAGCCTCCTGCAATTCTTCGAATGACCGGCTTTTCCCGTTTAATGCTTGGGCAATCTCAATGCGTCGACCGTGAGAAAATCCAGTGGCTTGTCGGATAACGGTTTTTAGACTCATGGAGCGGTTGAATCCGGTTTTTAATGTAGCTAGCAACGTGGGGGCAAACCTCATTGCTGTATTGGCTTCCGCTCGGTAAATCACATTCATTTTTTCGCGACGTGACACGACAAACCCGTGTTCTGTCAGTAGGCGTAATTGATTGCTCGTGTTCGGTCGCGACAAACCGGTTTCCTGCATCAACTGATGCACGTATAGCTCACCCTGATCGAAAAGCTTCCAGAGCAACTCCAGCCGTGTTTCGCAGGCAAGAATACGACAGGTCTTCCATAACGGGCTCGGTATATTAACCGTCATATTTCTCCAATAAATATACATAAATAGTTCATTACCATATTATTACATAAATTACTATCCCATACGTTTAAATGTTAGGGATTAGCATGTGGTTTGTCAAGCTGCGGGCGGCTTTCGCTTGTGCATGGATAAAGGCTCTGTTAAACAAATCGCTCAATTTTAAAGGAGAAAAATCGATGTCTATTCACCCACTTGCTGGAAAACGCGTGCCGAAAGAAAATCTGGCCGATATCGCTGAGCTGATCAGCTCCTATTATGAAACGCAGCCCGATGTGACCGACCCGAATCAGAAGGTTGCCTTTGGTACCTCCGGCCATCGCGGCACTTCGCTCAACGGGAGTTTTACCGAAGACCACATTATGGCGATTTCGCAGGCGATCTGTGAATACCGCGAAAAAGAGGACATCACTGGTCCGCTGTTTGTGGGAAAAGACACCCATGCACTTTCCACTCCGGCCGAAAAAACTGCATTGCAGGTCTTTGCTGCCAACGGCGTCACGGCGATGATCGACAAGGATGGCGGCTACACCCCGACGCCGGTCATTTCCCACGCGATTCTGAGTTATAACAAAGACCGCTCCGAAGGGCTGGCTGACGGCGTGGTGATCACCCCGTCGCACAACCCGCCGGACAACGGAGGCTTCAAATACAACCCGCCCAACGGTGGGCCGGCCGATACTGATGTAACTGGCTGGATTGCCGACCGCGCCAATGAGCTGCTCGCCAACGACAACGAAGAGGTCGAGAGTCTCTATCTGGCCGATGCACTCGCAGCCGAGACTACTTGTGCCTTCGATTTCATCACCCCGTACGTCGAAGACCTCGGCAGCGTGATCGACATGGAAGCCATTGCCAGCTCCGGGTTAAAAATATGCGCCGATGCGATGGGCGGGGCGGGCATTCGCTACTGGAAGCCGATTGCCGAAAAATATGGCATCGACCTGACCATTCGCAACGATGTGCCCGACTACACCTTCAGCTTCATGTGCGTCGATCGTGATGGAAAAGTGCGCATGGACTGTTCTTCGCCGTACGCCATGGCCGGGCTTATCGATCTCAAGGACGACTTCGACATCGCCTTCGGCAATGACCCCGATTATGACCGTCACGGTATCGTGACAAAGTCCGCCGGCCTCATGAATCCCAACCACTATCTGGCGGTTGCGATCAACTATCTCTACACCCATCGTAAAGGCTGGCGCGCCGATGCTGCCGTCGGCAAAACGCTGGTCAGTTCGTCGATGATCGATCGCGTCGCCGCCGACCTCGGCCGCGACCTGCAGGAAGTGCCGGTCGGTTTTAAATGGTTTGTTAACGGCCTCGTCGACGGTTCCTACGGCTTCGGCGGTGAAGAATCTGCCGGCGCCTCCTTCCTGCGCAAGGACGGAAACGTTTGGACCACCGATAAAGACGGCATCATTCTCTGCCTGCTGGCTTGCGAAATTCTGGCTGTCACCGGCAAAGATCCGGGCGAGCACTATCAGGAACTCGTCGCCAAATTTGGGAACCCGGTCTATGCCCGCGTCGACGCGCCCGCCAGCCGCGAAGAAAAAGCCAAGCTGGCTGCGCTCTCACCGGAGCAGGTGACTGCTGAAACACTGGCGGGCGAACCGATCACCGCCAAGCTGACGCATGCGCCCGCCAACGGAGCGGCCATTGGCGGACTGAAAGTCTGCACAGAGAACGGCTGGTTTGCCGCGCGTCCGTCCGGCACCGAGGATATCTACAAAATTTACGCCGAAAGTTTTAAGGGTGAAGAGCATCTCGCTCAGATCCAAGCCGAGGCCCGCGAAATCGTCAACGCCGCACTGGCCTAAGCAACTGCGTTGCGGCGCATTTTTATTTTTCGGTTGTTTCTTATGTAGGGCGGGGTCCGTGATCCCGTCGGGATTCCGGCCTGGACCTTCGGGGTGCATAGTTCTTCTCCAAACATTTGGAAAATTTTTCACAGGGTAGACGAGGCTTCCAGCCTCGTTTGCATATGCACCACGTGTTGTTTTTTCGGAACGAGGCAAGATGCCTCGTCTACGATAACGCCGATGGTTTCTCTTTGATCTCTGAGCCGTTGCGCATCAGGAAGTTGAAGTAGGGCGGAACTTTCGAGTCGAAGGTCATTTTTTCTTTCGTATGCGGATGGAGCAGGGTGACGGATGAGGCATGCAGCGTGAGCCGTTTGATGCCTGTTGCTTTTTCCCCATATTTTTTATCGCCCACCACGGGGCAACCCTTGATGGCCATGTGAACCCGAATTTGATCTTTGTTGGCGGTAAACAGATCGATTTCTAGCAAACTGTATGCTGGGGATTCGCGTATGGAGCGATAGCCGGTTTTGGCGTACTTACCTTTGGCTGGATCCTGAACGGAATAGATTCTTAGTGCGCTGTTTTCGGCTAGATAGGAGGTGATCATTCCTTCCTCTTCCGGCATGTAGCCGTGGACAACGGCGACAAATTTTTTGCGGAAATTTTTCCATTCGTCCTGCAGGAATTTTTGAGCCTGCGCGCTTTTGGCCAAGACCAGAATGCCGGAGGTTTCTTTATCCAGACGATGCACGGGAAAAACCTGCAGGCGGGATTTCGGGTTTCCTTTGCGAACATAGTCGTTCAACAGACATAGGGCTGTGCGCAGTTCTTCCTTATCAGGACTGCTCACAGGCATGCCGTGTATTTTGTCCACGACCAGGATGTCGTGATCCTCATAGAGAATCGTCAGTCCTTTGGGGTGATACTTCTTGGGCGAGCTCTTGAATTTTTTCGGGCTGTTTTGCATAAGCGATATGATACCTGAGGGTTGAAGGAAAAGCATTTATTTTTTAAAAATCGCACCGAGATCTTCAATCTGGCCCATCAGGTAGATTTTCATATCTTCGATGGCCGTGTTGTAGATGTCGGGGGCAATTTTTTCAACGAAAGCATCCAGAATCTGGTCGGCCTTGAAATCGCTGATCTCTTGGTCAAAGTCATCCATGAATAGGGCAATGACTTTTTGGCGCAGCCGCTCTTTTTGTATAGGGGAAATCTTAATTTTCATCCGGGTATCATGGCACCCTTTTCATGGGGAATGAATCGGATAATGTTCTGTCTGTTTAAGAGGAAACATGACACGTTCGCCCCCGATTTATGCAAAGAGGGTTCTCTTGTGATCATCTGCTCTTTCAGGCAGGAGTGATTCGAGTGCCTGCTTGACCATTTGAAGGAAAACACCATGACGACAGAAACACGTATTCCGGGGAAGGATGCCCCGCTCGAAGAGACCATTTCAACTGCGCGGGCACTACTGGCTACGCACGGTTTTCCGATCGATCTGGTCTCCTCAAAAAATCCAATTCGGAATTGCTGGTCGGTTCACCTGCGCTCCACCGAATGCCCTCAAATCTATACCAACGGCAAAGGCGGCTCAAAACTCGCCAGTGAGGCCAGCGCGATTCTTGAGTTTTTTGAACGGGTCTCCACCAACTTATTTTTCTCCGACTACTATCTGGGTTCGGCCGACAATGAGTTCATTTTTTATCCGAACGAAAAATGGTTCCCGGTTTCAGATCCAGCTGTTATTCCCACACACCATCCCGATGGGACCGAATTGCTCAACGACCGCCTGCGCAGCTTTTACAATCCGGACGGCGAGCTCACGCCGGCCCTGTTGCACGACAACAATAGCGAGGGGGAAGATCGTGGCATTGCGGCGCTTCCGTTTGAGCAGATCGAGACGAACGAGACCGTCTATTTTCCCGTCAACATTCTCAACAACATCTATGTGAGTAACGGTATGGCGGCGGGCAATACCGTCCCCGAATGCCGCGCGCAGGCGCTGGCAGAAATCATGGAACGCTTCGTAAAGAATCAGATCATTGCGGACGGTATCTGCCTGCCCGACGTGCCGCCCTCCGTGCTTGAACGTTTTCCGCGTATTCAACGGGACATTGAGGAACTCCGGGCCCATGGCTTCCCCATCCTCATCAAAGATGCCTCGCTGGGCGGGCAGTTTCCCGTCATTTGCGTCCTGCTCATCAACCCAGCCGATGGCGGGTGCTATGCATCGTTCGGCGCAAGCTGTCGCTTCGAGGTGGCATTGGAACGTACGGTCACCGAACTGCTTCAGGGGCGCGGACTTGACCAGCTCGATGTGTTCGAGCACCCCTCACACGATGCAGAATCCGTGGCCGATCCGCTGAACATCGAGAGTCATTTTATCGACTCCGTGGGGCTTCTGTTGTGGAAGATGTTCGGCGATCAACCCGACTACGAATTTAACGACTGGGATTTCCAAGGGACCACCGCCGAAGAGTACGACCATCTAAAATCCCTCGTCAGCCTGCACGGGTTCGAGGCCTATTGCGCCGAGTATTCGCACTGTGGAATCTATACCTGCCGGATCATTGTTCCCGGCATGTCCGATATTTATCCCGTCGATGATTTGGTCTGGAGCAATAAAATCACAGGCGCCTCCCTGCGTCCGCGCCTGCTCAAACTCAACACGATGTCCGTCGCGGAGCTTCAGGCGTTCGCGGAAGAACTCGACGAACTTGGGTTGAGCGAAGAGATCCCCATCTCCGATGCCATCGGCGTACTCTTTGAAGAGGGCACGGCCTGGCACAGCTTGCGGCAGGGCGAACTCAAAGGCATGTTGGCGCTGGCAACCGGCGATCTCGAAGAGGCCGCTCAGTGGTGCAGCTGGTGCCGCA
>Ga0307990_1001627_pt1 | contig 18679 bp, 13 predicted proteins | sample EllFjometagen129_FD_203168 | JGI IMG/M metagenome (GOLD analysis project Ga0307990, IMG submission 203168) | Marine microbial communities from Ellis Fjord, Antarctic Ocean - #129 | ecosystem: Environmental > Aquatic > Marine > Unclassified | place: Southern Ocean | collected 2014-10-08
ACTTGGTTGAGCTTGGGCTTCCGTTTTCCGATCCGCTGGCCGACGGTCGCGTCAATCAGGATGCCGCAATTCGCGCATTGGAAGCGGGATCCACCTTTGACGGGGTGATGGCGTGTGTCGCCAAAATCCGCGAGCACTCCGAAATCCCGCTGATTTTCTATGCCTACCTCAACGTGCTAACTGCCCGGGGTTTTGAAAAGGCGATGGCGGATGCCGCCGCCGCCGGAATCGACGGGTTTCTGATTCTCGATATGCCGCGCGAAGAGTCTGGTCCGTATAAGGGTGCGATTAAGGCCGCGAATTTGAACAACATTGTTTTGATCACTCCGACGACTCCCGAAAAGCGAATGACCCAAATCGTCAAAAATGCCAACGGCTTTGTTTACTGTGTTTCGCGCGAAGGCGTTACTGGAGTCCGCGACACCGTCGCCGAGGGCGCGCCTGCACTCGTCGCACAGATCAAACAGCACACGAAACTTCCGGTTGCACTCGGGTTTGGAATTGGCACGCCGGAGCAGGCGGCTGAGGCAGCGTCCTATGCTGATGCCGTTGTGGTCGGCAGCGCCATTGTGAACAAATTCCACAACAACCCGCATACGCCCGAAGGCCGCGCCGATGCGGTCGCCTTTGTCGCCGAAATGGTTCGCGCGGTCAAAACAGTCTGATTTTTTTTGATCACGAATCGCGCGGATGTTCACGAATGAAAAGAGCGATGTCGACAACCTCGGCTACAGAATATTGTAGCCGCGATCCGAGATCGCGGTGAACCTGTTCATGTTATGACAAATATTGATTATTCCGAATTGTTGCAACATTGGGCGATTGATTTTGCGGCATCAGAAAGCAATCACGAGATTCAAGGCAGTCCCGAACGAACATTGGAGCGGGTCGTACTTCGCGACAGGTCCGGAGGTCGTTGGGTCCTGGAAAAGATTGATCCAGAAAATCTCGCGCGAAAAAAACAGATTGCGCTCCAGTTAGAGGCCCTAAAGTCGTCGGGATTGGCCTCAGTTGATCCGTACCGGAAGAATCAGCAACAGAGTTGTTTTTCGAGTCATCAGGGGCAGTCATGGATGATTCGCCCCTTTATTGAGGGGATCCCTCTGGATCGAGATTCCTATTTAAGCGAGTTGTGGCGTGCGGAGGCCATGGCCGGATTTCTGATTGAAATGCATCCGCTGGCCCGTGCGATAGTCCCGTCATCGACACCGTCTTTTTCCATGCCGTTGTATGCCGAAGGGCGGATGGAGGTTTGGGGGGATCGGCACCCCAAACTGGTGGAGAAACTAACCCCATCGTTTCAGAAATTAAAACAGCGGTTTTTCGGGGTTCACGATCAGCTCCCGACCGCGTTTTGCCATGGGGATTATCATCCGTTAAATATGATCTGGGGCGAGGGGCGGATTGAGTCGGTTATCGACTGGGAGTTTTGCGGGGTGAAGCCTGAAATGTATGATGTGGCTCTGTTGTTGGGCTGCCTAGGGTTCGATGATCCCGATGCGTTGATTCATGAGCTGGTGATTCAACTGGTTCAGAAATTGCGGGCGGCGAATCTTTTTTCGCAGCAGTCCTGGGCGACGCTTCTCGATCTGGTGGCGACTATCCGGACCGGGTGGATGTCGGAATGGATTCGACGGAGTGATGAAGAAGCGATCGATATGGAGGTGCTTTACATCGACATTCTTGTTTCCCAAAAAGAGTATATCGAACAACACTGGGCTTGATTCGTTGCTCAAAAATCGATCATTTGTTTTTCCAACCCTTGGAAAAACCGCTAAAAATAGATCCAACGTTTGGAAAAAAGTAGCAAGCCGCAACGCAGTTGCTTCCGAGGTTTGGAAAATAGGAGATTTGAAAATGGCAGGACGTTACGCAGTAATCATGGCGGGAGGGAAGGGCGAGCGCTTTTGGCCGCTAAGCACCTCAAGGCACCCGAAACAACTTTTGGCTCTCGTCGGTGATCAACCGTTGATTGCGCAGGCGGTCGATCGGCTCGACGGATTCATTCCCCCTGAAAATGTTTTTGTGGTCACCAATGCCAATTTGGTTGAGGCCACCCAAAAGGCCGCGCCGATGCTTCCCCCGGAAAATGTGGTCGGCGAACCCATTGGACGCGATACCGCAGCGGCAGTCGCCTGCGGCGGCGCGCTGGTCGCCGCAAAAGACCCTGAAGGGGCCTTCGTGGTTCTGACCGCGGATCAGGTGATGGCGGATCTCGATGTGTTCGCCGCGACGCTAAAGGGCGGAATGGATTTGGCGGAAGCGAATGAGATTTTGGTGACGATCGGTATTCAGCCGACCTTTCCGAGTACCGGTTTTGGTTACATCGAGTCGGGCGATGAGTTTGGAACCGCCGAAGGCGTGGCATTTAAAAAAGCGGTTCGATTTGTCGAAAAGCCGGATGCGGAGACCGCGCAGACCTACCTCGATACCGAGAAGTTTTTCTGGAATTCCGGCATGTTCATCTGGTCGGTTCCAACCCTTGGAAAAGCGTTTGCCGCGCATTGCCCTGAAATGAAGGAGCTGATGGATACGCTGACCGACTACGCCGTGCGCGGCGAAATCTTCCAAGGATTGGAAAAAACCTATCCAGCCCTTGGAAAAATTTCGATCGACTATGCGCTGATGGAGAAGGCTGATAACATCGTGATGGCCTGCGGAACCTTTACCTGGGATGACGTTGGCTCTTGGCCTGCCATTGAAAGTCATTTTCCAAAAGATGCAGATGGCAATACGCTGATTGGAACCTGTGAACAGATTGATTCGAAGAACAACATCATTTATTCGAAGGATCGCCTGACCGCCGTGATCGGTGTAGAAAATCTGGTGGTGGTTCAGGCCGATGGTGTCACGCTGGTCTGCCCGAAGGAAAAAGCGCAGGATATTAAGAAGATGGTATCGAAACTGCTAGAGAAGGGGACGTATCAAGACGTGCTGTAGTAGAGGAGATTTTTTATGAACGACCGGACGAAAGCATTACAAGAAATCGGATTGGGGTTTTTCGGACGGGAGTCGTCTGCAGAAATGTGGGCTCTGATCGTCGTTTGTTCAGTCGCTGTATTTCTCCTCTATAAAAAGCTTTCCACGGGCTTTGCGGGCCAGGGCGAAAAAGCGCTTTTAACCCTGCTTCCCGGAATTTTGATTATGGCCCTTGTCGCCGCGGCTGTACGGATTTATACTGGGCGGGACGCTACTTCTTCAAGGAATTGCCGTGTTGGTATGTTTTCTCGCACTCGTTCTTCCCTTTACCGCACGGATCGAAAAAACCGGCTATTTCAATGCCATGGTTCCGTGGGTGGTGACGGCTCTGCTTCTCGCTGTCATTCTTTATGTGGAACCGATTGTGATGAATACGTTGAGTCGTGGGGTCGAAAAGGGCTCGCTGCTTGAGCGGCATGAAAATGAAGTGGATGTTTGGGATAAATTATAATGCGTATTTTAGGTATTGATCATGGCGATGTACGCATTGGCGTTGCGATGAGCGACGAGACCGCTTTTTTGGCATCACCGCTGACCACCGTCCGAAATGGCAAGGCTGCAATTGGCGAGATCGTTGCGCTGGTGGTGGAGCACCAGGTGGAAAAAATCGTCGTGGGTCTTCCGCGCAATATGAATGGAAGCTATGGGCCAGCGACGGAAAAGGTCCGCGCTTTTATTAAAAAACTTTCTGTAAAAACCGATGTGCCGATTATCGAGTGGGACGAGCGCCTCAGCACCGTGAGCGCACACAACGATTTGCGCGCGGCAGGGCTCGATGGTCGGAAGCACAAAGAAGTGATTGATAAAGTCGCGGCCCGAATCATTCTTCAGAACTATCTCGATGCGCTGGGATAAACGGGGTTGACAAAAATCGTTTAGCGACCGACTATCTCCGCACATCCCGACGCACCCGTTCTCAACACTTCTCCTTTTTCACACAACGTTTTTTTCGTTCCTTGCGTCGTTTCTCTTTTTTATGACCATTCAACCATCGACCATTTTGGCTGTCACCGGTGGCATTGCCTGCGGAAAAACAGAAGCGGGCCGCCGTTTCGCAGAAGAAGGCTTTGCCGTTCTGGACACCGATCTGCTGGCACACGAGGTGATGAAAAAAGGAACACCGGTTTTTGAACGGGTGGTTGAAAATTTTGGAAAAACTATTCTGAGTGCGACGGGCGAGATGGATCGCACCCAACTCGGAAACCTTGTTTTTGCCGACCCAGAGGCACGCAAAACCCTGAACGGGCTGGTGCATCCGGCGGTGATCAGTGCCGCGGAGCAGTGGAAAGCAGAGCAGCACAGTGATGCCGTGATTCTGATCCCGCTCCTGTTTGAGGTGGACTGGACGCAGGGCTGGGATGCGATCGTTTGCGTGAGTGCAGATGAAGAACGAGTTTTCCAACGGTTGGAAAAGCGCGGGTTAAATGAAGACGAAGCCCGCAAACGAATTGCGGCACAGATGCCGCTATCCGAAAAAGAAGCCAAGGCAGATTTTGTAATACGAAATAATGAAACGCTGAATGCACTTCGAGAGGAAACCTCGAGAGTAATCAAGTGCATCCGAAGCAGAGGAAATGCCCATGAGTGAAGAAAATGTAAAACCCGATGCCCCTGCCGCGGCCCCCGCCAACGTAGAGGAAAAGCCGGTTCCGGCTGAGCTGGAACCTCGAGAGCGCCCGCAGGCTGACGACCGACCGCCCCGCAATCAAAAAGGCGGAAATGGCCGGCGCAACAACAACAGCAATCGTGGGCGGAATAATAATAACCGGCGCAATCAAGGCGGTGATGAACCGCGCGAAATGGCTCCCGATCCCGATGCAAAGGAAATGCCGAAACTCAACTTGTTTGAGCTTCAGGTGACTGAAATCCCCGCGCTCAAAGAGCTGGCGGAACAATATTTGATTGAAGACCCCGCCGGCCTAGGCAAACACGATCTGATTTTTGAAATCTTGAAAAAACAGATTTGGTGGGGTAACGAGGCCTATACCCGTGGCGTACTTGAAACCCTTCCGGACAAATTCGGCTTTTTGCGTTCTTCGGAAAATAATTATCTAGCCAACCCGGAAGATATCTACGTTTCGCCGGCTCAGATCCGTCGCTTCGGGCTGCGCACCGGCGACTTGATCGAAGGCCCGATCCGTACGCCAAAAAAGAAAGAGCGTTTTTTCGCTCTGATGTCGGTTGATAAAGTGAACAACGACCAGCCGGAGAAGAACAAAACCCGTGTGCCCTTTGAAAACCTTACGCCGCTTTTCCCAGATGAACGCCTCCCGCTGGAGACAACCGCCGACGGCATCTCGATGCGGGTGATGGATCTGGCAACACCGGTTGGTAAAGGCCAACGCGGATTGATTGTGGCTCCGCCACGCACCGGAAAAACCGTCCTGCTTCAGCAGATTGCCAACAGCATTTCGATCAACAGTCCCGATTCGAAGCTGATCATTCTGCTCATTGATGAACGTCCCGAAGAGGTGACCGATATGGAGCGCACAACCAAGGCGGAAGTGCTGTCCTCTACATTTGATGAAATGCCTGAACGTCACGTTCAAGTGGCGGAAATTGTCATTGAAATGGCCAAGCGTCGCGTTGAGAACGGCGAAGATGTCATCATCCTGCTCGATAGCATCACCCGTCTGGCTCGGGCGTATAACACCGTCCAGCCACATAGTGGAAAGATCTTAACCGGTGGAGTAGACGCAAAAGCTCTGCATAAGCCAAAGCGCTTTTTTGGTGCGGCTCGCAATATCGAGTTCGGAGGAAGCCTGACCATTATTTCCACCGCACTGGTTGATACCGGAAGCCGCATGGACGAAGTGATCTTTGAAGAGTTCAAAGGAACGGGTAACATGGAATTGGCGCTCGATCGCGATCTGGTTGGCAAACGTATTTTCCCCGCGATCAATATTGAGGCCAGCGGAACCCGCAAAGAAGAACTGTTGCTTCATAAGGATGAGCTGGCAAAAATCTGGACGCTGCGCAAAGCGCTTAAAGATGTGCCCGCCCTCGAATCGATGGAACTGCTCATCAACCGTCTCAAAAAGACCAAAAGCAACGCGGAGTTCCTTATGACCCTTCAGGGCTAGTTATTGCTCTCGTGTCTCAAAACCGTCCTCCGGATTCCGGCGGGCGGTTTTTTTGTTTTTCCAGACTTTGGAAATAGAAGTTTAACCACACCTCATGAGGTGTGGTTGTTTTCCAAGGTTCGAAAAAAGTGGGTGCGTTTTTTTCCAAGGGTTGGAAAACGGAATCACCGCCCCTTTTTTGTATCTAAAAGGGAGGGTAAAAAGTAGAATTATGAGCGATTAGATACAATATTTTCGAAGGCCAAATGTTGTACTCAAATGGGTCGGATCTGTGGTGCTATGAAAAGAGTCGGAACGGTTATTTTTTTCATCTGTTTCGCCGTGCTGTTGTGCGGTGCGGAAGGGGTACGCCCAGCAGCGCGAATCGACAAGATTGTTCTCGCCCAACAGACGAAAACTGGGTTCTCTCCGTCCGAGATTTGTTCCGACGAGGTCTTCTTGCGCCGTGTCTATCTGGATGTGATCGGAACCATTCCCACGGTTGGTGAAACGAGGCAGTTTTTGGATGCTCCCGGACGCATTAAGCGCTCGAAATTGATTGATGAACTGCTGGTGCGCGACGAGTTTGCTTTTTATTTGAGTTTGAAGTGGTGCGACCGCTTGCGGGTGAAGGCGGAGTTTCCTAGCAACCTTTGGCCCAACGCGGTGCAGGCTTATCACCGCTGGGTAGTGGATGCCGTCCGTAACAATATGCCGTACGACCAGTTTGCTCGCGCACTACTTACCACCAGCGGAAGCAACTTCCGCGATGCCCCCGTTAATTTCTATCGACCCTTTCAGCAGCGCACCCCGCGGAATATTTTCGGAACCGCCGCACTGATCTTTATGGGTGTGCGCCTCGACAATTCGGGTTGGTCCGAGGAGGCGCTTCTTGGAATGGATGCGTTCTTCGCAAAGGTGGCCTATAAGAAAACATCGGAATGGAAAGAAGAGGTGGTCTACTTCAATCCGACCAACGTATTTCTTCACCCGGAAACCAAAAAGCCGGTTGTCCCGCAGCCACTGGGCGGCAAACCGCTGAAGCTGGGCGCTCTCGACGATCCGCGCATCGCATTCGCCGGCTGGCTGACATCTTCGGACAACCCGTGGTTCGCCAAAGCAATTGTCAACCGCATCTGGTATCAGTTAATGGGGCGGGGAATCATTCATCCGGTCGACGATATTCGCCCGGACAATCCGCCGTGGAATTTGGAACTTTTGGCGTTTCTAGAAAAGGAACTGGTCGCAAGCGGGTATGACCTGAAACATATTTATCGAATCATCCTGAATTCAGACACGTACCAGCGCACCTCGATTCCAACGCCAGAAAATGCGGGAGATGAGGCAGGGTTTTCGCACGCCCGGGTGCGCCGAATGGACGCGGAGGTACTCATCGACGCGATCGGGCAGATCACAGGAACCTATGAGAAATATTCGAGCGCCATCCCGGAGCCGTTTACCTTTATTCCAAAAAAACAGCGATCGATTGCACTGGCGGACGGAAGCATTAAATCGCCGTTTCTTGAAATGTTCGGACGACCGGGCCGCGACACCTCTTTAGAATCGGATCGCAATAGCGATGTTTCGGTTTATCAGTCTCTGCACATGCTTAACTCGTCGCATATTCAGAATAAGATTATGACCAGTCCGCTTCTGAAAAAGCTTCTGCGCATGAAGAGAGATCCGGGCCAGCGGATTACGGAGTTGTACCTGCAGATTCTTTCTCGTTATCCGACTCGTGAAGAAAAGGAAACGATTTTCGACTATCAGAAAACCAGCGGGTTACAGGCGAATGACGTGGCCTATGATTTGGCGTGGAGTTTAATCAACAGTAAGGAATTCATGTTGCGGCATTAAGCTGCGGAGGTGGATCATGAAAAATAGAGACGGAATGACACGGCGCAATATGCTCAAGATGAGCGCACTGGGAACCGCAGGACTCACCTTTTCCGGAGGGTTGGGTTCCAAGGCGCTGGCAGCGGTGAATCCACTAAAAGCCAAAGCCAAATCTGTGATCCAAATCTGGCTATGGGGCGGACCGTCGCATTTGGATACCTTCGATCCAAAGCCGGATGCCGGCGTCGCCTATTGCGGAAAATACACCCAACCCATTTCCACGAACGTAGATGGAATTCAGATTTGTCAGGCCCTTCCGCAACTTGCCAAAATCGCTGATAAATATGCGCTTCTGCGGGGTATGACCCATGGCAATAATGGCCACGAAACCGCCTCCTATATGGTGATGAGCGGAACCAAGCCCGTCGACGGGGTGGTTAACCCCTCTATGGGCGCGGTGGTTTCTCTCAAAAAGGGTTATGAAGCAGGGTATACAGGCTTGATTCCTCCGTACGTCACATTGGTTAAACCGCAGGGTCGGTTTTCTGAAGCCGGTTTTCTGGGCTCGAAATACAAACCGTTCTCCACAGGCGGTAATCCGACACAGACCCCGTTCGCCGTGGAGGGAATTGTTGCCAAAGGGATCACGGAAGCTCGCCAAAGAAGCCGCCGCGAACTGCTCGGAAATCTCGATACGTTTGGGCGGACAATGAACGGGAACCCGATGGTCGACAAAATGGGTGAAAATCAGGAAGAGGCATACTCACTGATTCTTGGCGAAGCGAAAAAAACCTTCGACCTTTCTACGGAGCCGAATGAACTTCGACAGGCCTATGGGCGCAACAGTTTTCTGGGGCAATCCTGTTTGCAAGCCCGCAAGTTGGTGGAGGCGGGGGTTCCGTTTGTCACCATCAACTCGCCTAAGTGGGACACGCATAAGAAGCATTTCGAATCGATGCAAAGCATGCTTCCGGATTTAGACCGAGCCGTTTCGACGCTCATCACCGATTTGGATCAGCGCGGCTTGCTCGACTCGACGATCGTTTGGGTCGGAGGCGAGTTCGGGCGCAGTCCAAAAATTCAGGTGGAGGCGCCGTGGAATGGCGGGCGCAGTCACTATGGTAAAGCCTTTACCCATCTGGTCGCTGGCGGCGGTTTTCAGGGCGGACAGATTGTCGGCACCACCGATGGGCGCGGCGAAAACGTGATCGACCGAAAAGTCTATCCATGGGATTTGCATGCCAGTATGTATGAATTGCTCGGTATCGACCCGTTTGGAACTCTCCCGCACCCCGAAGGCAAAGTGGCCTACGTTTCCGCTCTGGCTGACAGAAAAATCGAAACCGGCGGAATACTCAGGGAGATCATGTGATGAGAAAAATGAGTCTTCTTTTGGTTTTGATTGGTTCGGTAGCTTTTTGCGCCGACCTGCCGCACATCGGCTACATTTATCCGGCGGGCGGAACGCCCGGCTCGACGTTCACCGTAACCATCGGCGGGCAGTACCTTAAAGACACGATTGAAGTCTATGTTTCCGGGGGTCAAGTGGCCGCCGAAGTGACGGATTTCACTTTTGAACGCGCTCCCAAAGCGGGAAACCGTGCTAAAAACATAAAGGGGAAAATGGAAGCAGCTCTGGAGAAAGAAGAGGATCCAATCCTTCGAGAGCAGATTCAGCACCAAATCGATATGGCCATGGACACCATGATGATGGCGAAGATGGAGCGGAAGGATCGCAATAAGAACAAAGAGCAATATGCCAAGAAACAGTTCAACCCGCAACTGGCCGACACGTTAACGCTTCAGGTCACGATTGAAGACGATGTTGAGCCCGGCGAGTATGAATTGCGCGTGATCGCCACCAGTGGGTTATCCAATCACCTCATGTTTAATGTCAGTGAGCTAGAAGAGGTTTTCGAAGTCGAGCCGAACAACGAAGTGGCCGAAACCTCTTCTGATGCACCTGAACTGCCGCTGCTCCTCAACGGACAGATCATGCCTGGCGATGTCGACTGCTTCCGCTTTTATGCTGAGCGCGGCGACGATCTGGTTTTTCGCGTACAGGCCCGCGCATTGGTTCCGTACCTAGCCGATGCCGTGCCCGGTTGGTTTCAGGCGGTGCTGACTCTTTACGATACCCATGGCAAAGAGATCGCCTATGTCGATGACTTCCGTTTCGATCCCGATCCCGTCCTGATCTGTCAGGTGCCGAAAAACGGCGAATACATTCTGGAAATCCGTGACGCCATCTATCGCGGTCGGCGCGATTTCGTTTACCGCATTGCCATGGGCGAACTGCCGTTCATTGATCACATCTTTCCGCTCGGCGGGCCGGAGTACAGCGAAGTGCCCGTCCAGCTCTATGGCGTAAACCTTCCGCAAAAAAACATCACCGTGAAAACCGGAGGGAACGCCCCAAAAATCGAAAAGATCACTATTGGGCGCGGAGCAAAACGTTCCAACATTCGTCCGTTCGGCGTTGATCTGCTTCCTGAGGTGCTTGAAGCCGAGCCCAATAACTTGCCATTTCAAGCTCAGGAGATAGGTAAAAACCTCATCATCAATGGTCGTATCGAAAAACCCGGCGACTTCGACTGCTTCCGTTTTGATGGCCACAAAGGAGAGAACCTCTCCTTTGAAGTGATGGCTCGACGCCTTGACTCGCCGCTCGACGCACGGCTCGTGCTTCTCGATCCCGAAGAACATATTCTAGCCGTTAGTGACGACGAAGTGGATCGCGGTGCGGGCTTGGTTACCCATCATGCTGACTCACTGTTGAATATTGAACTGCCCCAATCCGGCAGCTACATCCTCCGACTCGATGATCTGCAAGGGAAGGGGGGGCATGAAGTGGCCTACCGCCTGCGAATTGGTAAAGAGCAGCCCGACTACCGTCTGCGTGTTGTGCCTTCCAGCCTCACCATCCCGCAGGAAGGAAGCGCGGTCATCACCGTGCACGCGATTCGTAAGGCCGGGTTCAACGGCCCGATTGAGCTGAGTATTCAAAATGCGCCAGACGGCATTGAGCTCAACCGCGCAATTATTCCCGAGGGAGAAGAAAAAACACAACTCACGCTATCCGCCACGGGTCGGGAATCGGAAGAACTCATGGTGCTCGAAATCGAAGGCGAAGCCCGTATCAAAACGCGCACAGTGCGTCGTCCAGCCGTTCCTGCCGAAGATATGATGCAGGCGTTCCTCTGGCGTCACCTCGTTGTGGCACAGGAATTATTGGCGCGCGTGACGCCGCCGGAACCCGCTTCGGTTCGGCTGGAGCTCCCCAAAGACGGGATGATCGAAGCCCACCCCGGCGAGGAAATCATCCTTCCGGTGGACGTGAATTATTCAGGGAAGTTTTCAGGGGGCGTCCGTGTTGAGCTGTCCAATGCGCCGGAGTGGATCACGCTTAAAACCAAAAATGTGCGAGGCGGAAACTCGAAATGGGGAAGACGTCTGATTTTCAACATCAGCGAAGACGCTCCGCCCGGAGCATTTGCCGCCCTCGTTTTAAACGGCATCATTTCCATCCCGAAAGCCAAGGATGATCCGACCTATAATCCGATTGCCAAATGGACGAACCGCACGAAATATCAATTTGTCATCGGAGCCGTCCCTGTACAGGTCACCGAATAGAATTATGAAAGGAATCCTTTGAAAACACAGATCTCAAAAACACACAGCCATGCCGATATCGCCACACTGACCTTGCCCGCCCATAGCGAACATTGCATTACCGTCCAGGCTTCCGAGCATCGAAAAATGGACGACCAGTTGCGGCAAGAGGCGGAAAAACGAAATGCGACTCTTCTGAGCCAATTCGTTTTCGGCGGGACACACCACTGCGAAACACCGGGAGATTCAGTATGGCTGCAGGGCGACGCCTGCGACGATGGCGATCTCTACTCCATGCAGGCGGTTGCGCTTTCCGGTCTCGATCCGAAACCCATTCACTTGAATGGCCGCGACATGGGCTTCACCTACGAAGACGAGTGTGCCTCCTATTGCCGTCTGCGCGGTGTCATGCCGCAAGACCTCACCGCATCGCGCATCGAGCAAACCCGCTCCGCTTTCGAAACCATGGACGCCGCGCTCAAACTCAACGGGTTCAAATTTACGGATACCATCCGCACCTGGATCTATCTGGATGGACTGCTGGATTGGTACGACGACTTCAACGTCGTCCGCACAAAATACTTCAATGAAACGGGCATTTTTGACCACATGGTTCCGGCCAGTACCGGCATCGGGGCCAGCAATCAGTATGGCGCCGCCATCATGATGGACGTGCTGGCCGTGAAGCCCAAAGATGACCGCTTGAAAATTATCGAAGTGGCCTCTCCGCTGCAGAATCCGGCTTTCGACTATAAGAGCTCATTTGCCCGCGCCGTCGAAATGGCCTATCCCACCCATAAAAACGTGCTCATTTCTGGAACCGCCAGCATCGATCCCGAGGGAGTCTCCGTCCACCTAGACGATCCGGAAAAACAGATCCGGCTCACGCTCGAAGTCGTTAAACAGATTCTCGAGTCACGTGGCATGGGTTGGAAAGATCTCTTCCGCGGAATCGCCTACTTCAAAGACATGGAGTACAAACCCCTCTACGAAAAAGTCGCCCTCGAACTCGGCATTCCCCGGTTCCCGCTCGCCATCTCCCACGCCGATGTTTGTCGCCACGACCTCCTCTTCGAAATCGAAGTCGACGCCGTCAAGATCGTCTAGCGATTTTGACCGTCAAGGGTCGAATGTCTAAACGTCGAAGGTGTCGCCGCGATCCGTGATCGAGGAGCAGAAGAGCGGGACTATTTTTCCAAGGGTTGGAAAAAAGTAGATAGACCGGCATTGCCGGCTTCCAAACCTTGGAAAAATCCGTTAAGAATATTCTAACTTGTCGCGCCGTATACCACAGCGCGTGAGCGCTGGGAGATGAAGGCGGATGCTTGGAAAAAGAGTCAACGAAGAGGGCGGAGTTTATCGGGTGCGGGTCAAAGACCTGCCGAAGGCGCTTCAGCCGCGCGAAAAGTTTGATCGCGTAGGCCCCGAAAATCTCTCCGAATCCGATTTGCTTGCACTGCTTCTCCGAACGGGAACCACCGGTCTCAATGTCGTCGAGCTGGCCGAAACCCTTTTCGTAAAGTACGGCTCGCTCAGTGCGCTCCTGCGTGCCTCCACAGTCGAGTTGCAGGAAGTCCGCGGGATCGGCAAAGAAAAGGCCAAAATCCTAAAAGCGGCGCTCGAAATGGGGCGGCGGCTTGTTCAAGAAAACGTCGGCGAAAACCCGCGTATCACCACGCCCGAAGAGGCCGCCTCCGTTTTGCGCGAGCGCGCTCGCAGTCTCGACCGCGAGGTTTTCTGGGTACTTCTGCTCGACACCAAAAACCGGCTCATGGCTCCGCCCGCCGAAGTCTCCAAGGGGACGCTTAGCTCTAGCCTTGTTCACCCGCGCGAAATATTCAAACCCGCCATTCAGCACTCCGCCGCCAACGTCATTCTCGCCCACAATCATCCGTCGGGCGATCCGTCGCCCTCGGCACAAGATATCAAAATCACCAAAAAGCTGATCGAAGCCGGAAAAACCATGGAGATCGAAGTCCTCGATCACATCATCATCGGACGTAAAACCCGAGAGGGTGCCGACGATTTCCTCAGCCTCCGCGAGTCCGGGCTCGTTGAGTTTTCCGCATAGACGTATTAATTTTACGCTTTTTGTGTGGTTTTCTTGCATCTCCTGATTTTTCAGCTAAACTTCGGCGCTTACGTCCGGTTGTGCCGGATGGGTGAAATACACTAGCGAAGGGGAGTTCAATGAGTGAGCAGTTGAAATCGGCCTGTACCTGTTGTCCTGAAGCGGACGAGCAGGAGTTAATGACTCGGTTGGAAGAGATCCTGGAAGAGTATAGGCACAAGGAAGGCGGGCTGATACCTGTTCTCCAGATAGCGCAAGGTCTCTTTGGCTACCTTCCGGAACACGTGTTGCGTCGAATTGCCACGGACATGGATAAACCGTATAGCGAAGTGGCCGGCATCGTCGGGTTCTATTCCTTTTTTTCTACACAGCCGCGCGGTAAAAATGTGATTCGCGTCTGTCTGGGCACTGCCTGTTACGTTCGTGGCGGAAAACAAGTGCTCGACTCACTGAAAAAAGAGCTTCAGATCGATGTGGGCGAAACCACCGATGACAAAAACTTTTCGCTCGAAATCGCCCGGTGCTTCGGGGCCTGCGGTTTGGCTCCGGCAATCATGATTAATGAGGATGTACACCAGCGCGTGAAACCCATCCGCATCAAACAGATCCTCGCTCTATATTCTGCTGAAAAGGAGATCGCGTAATCATGTCTAAAAAAATCACATCCCTCTCCAAGCTGGAAAAAATTCAAAAAGATGAGCGCCTCAAGCTCGACCTTCGGTTCGATTCGAAAAAGCAAAGCAAGGACTCCCCCCGTCAGATTCTCGTCTGCGTGGGTGGCGGCTGTTTGGCCTCCGGCGCGCTTGAAATCTGTGCGGCATTGCGTAGCGCCATCGAGGCCAATGGGCTTTCGCATAAAGCCGAAGTGATCGAAACCGGATGCATGGGCCCCTGTGCCGCCGGTCCGGTTGCTAAAATCATGCCCGACAACGTTTTTTATCAAGGCATCACAGTGGAGGATGCCAACGCGATCGTTGAAGAACACATCGGCCAGGGGAAAAGGGTCTCACGCCTTCTCTATAAAGATGCTGAAAACGGCCAGCCCGTCGCCGATATGGATGAAATCGACTATTTTAAAAAGCAGCACAAGGTGGTGTTGCGTAACTGCGGGAATATTGATCCTCTTCGGATTACTGAATACATTGCCGTCGAGGGATATCAGGGGCTTGCGAAAGCGATTACTTCGATGTCCTCTGAAGACGTCGTCAACAGCATTCTCGAGTCCGGCATTCGCGGTCGCGGGGGAGGCGGTTTCCCAACCGGATTGAAATGGAAATTCACGCGTGCGGCGCAGGCGGACTCGAAAAACGTGGTTTGTAATGCCGACGAGGGAGATCCCGGAGCCTTTATGGATCGGAGTGTGCTGGAGGGCGATCCTCACAGCGTGATTGAAGGAATGGCGATTGCCGGCTATGCCGTTGGCGCAAGTCATGGGTATGTCTACTGCCGTGCGGAATATCCTGTCGCCATCGAGCGCATGCAGAAAGCCATCGATCAGGCACATGAACTGGGTCTGCTCGGGGAAAACATCCTGGGCTCGAAATTTAGTTTTGATCTGGAAATACGAATGGGGTCTGGTGCATTTGTCTGTGGAGAAGAAACCGCACTGATGACTTCGATCGAAGGCAATCGCGGCGAGCCGCGCCCGCGTCCGCCGTTTCCGGCAGTCAAGGGGCTATGGGGTAAACCGACCGTACTGAACAATGTCGAAACCTTTGCCAGCGTTCCGATCATCGTGCTCGACGGTCCAAAGAAATATGCAGAGCTTGGAACGAAGAAAAGCAAAGGTACCAAGGTGTTTGCGCTCGCGGGTGCTGTGAAAAATACTGGGCTGGTGGAAGTGCCGATCGGCGTTCCGCTGGGTGAACTCATTTACGACATCGGCGGCGGAATTATTGATGGAAAACCGTTCAAGGCGGCGCAACTTGGCGGCCCCTCCGGCGGCTGCATCCCCAAAGAACACCTCAACGTTCCGCTCGACTATGAATCGCTCAACGAACTGGGTGCCATTATGGGGTCCGGCGGACTCATCGTGATGGACGAGGATAGCTGTATGGTTGATGTCGCCCGCTTCTTCCTCGAATTTGTTCAGGAAGAGTCGTGTGGGAAATGTACGCCGTGCCGCGTTGGCACCAAGCGATTACTCGAAATTCTCGAACGTATTTGCGCCGGAGCAGGGGAGGAAGGCGACATTGAAAAACTCATCTCTCTCGGCAACCAGGTCAAAGAGACCGCGCTGTGCGGTCTCGGTAAAACCGCAGCCAACCCCGTGCTCTCCACCATTCGTCATTTTCGGGTAGAATATGAAGAGCACATCCGCGAGAAAAAATGCCGCGCCGGCGTCTGCGCCGGCCTCGTCCGGGCTCCCTGCCAAAGTGCCTGCCCCGCCTCGGTGGATATTCCCGGCTTCGTTTCGCTCGTCGGCGAAAAACGCTACGCGGAGGCGCTGAAGTTGCATCGCGAGCGCAACCCGTTTGCCGCTGCCTGCGCCCGCATCTGTTTCCACGCCTGCGAGGAGCACTGCCGCCGCTCATCGCTCGACAGTCCGCTCTCCATCCGCGGTGTCAAGCGCTACATGGTCGAGCAGGAAATGATCGTTCAAGTTCCCGAGTGTAAGGAAAACAAAAAGAACGCCGCAAAAAAAATTGCAATCATAGGGGCCGGGCCGGCCGGACTTTCCTGTGCCTACTTCCTCGCCCGCCTTGGCTACAAGCCGGACGTGTTCGATTCCGCGCCGCGTCCAGGCGGCATGATGGAGCAGACCATTCCGTCCTATCGTCTGCCGCGCGAAATCCTCGCACGAGAGATTCGCATGATCGAGCGCCTCGGGGTCGATATCCAGTGCAACCAGACATTGGGCAAAGACTTCACCATTGAAAGCCTTAAGGAAGACGGCTACGAAGCTCTTTTCCTGGCCGTCGGCGCACCCGACGGTCTCCAGCTCGGCCTGCCCGGCGAGGATGCCAACGGCGTCACCGAAGCCATTAGCTTCCTGCGCGAATACAACACCCGCGGGTCTGTTCCCGTCGGCAAAAACGTTGTCATTATCGGCGGCGGAAACGCCGCCATCGATGCCGCCCGTACGGCGGCACGCCTCGATGCCGAAACCGTCACCGTTCTCTACCGCCGCACACGCGATCAGATGCCCGCCTACGAAGAAGAAATTGCAGAAGCCGAAGCCGAAGGCGTAACGCTCCAGTTGCTCACCTCGCCGGAGGAATTGGTCGTTGAGAATGGAAACATAGTGGGTGTCCGCTGCAAATCGATGGCGCTCGGTGCGTTCGATCGATCCGGCCGCCGCCGCCCCGTCGCGGGCGATGACGCCGCCGTTATCGTCCCGTGCGACCAAGTGATTGCGGCCATCGGCCAAAGCGTTGATTTACCAGGCATCACCGGAAATAGATCACTCAATGTTCAGCGCAACGGCTACGTCGCGACGGAAGCGCTAACCAAGCAGACATCGGAAAAGTGGATTTTTGCAGGAGGGGATGTTTCGACCGGCCCAGCATCCGTCATCGACGCCGTCGCCGACGGCGAAAAAGCGGCAGCAGGTATCGACCTTTTCCTGACAGGAAAGGACAACGCCTTTTGGCGCGAAGAAAAGAAGAACGACACCTTTTTCGATCCCGATGCGGAACCCGTCAACTTCGACCGCGAAAAACAGCCGCTCATTCCGGTGGACCGTCGCCGGTGCAATTTCGATGAAGTTGAACAGCCCTGGGATGAGGCGACCGCGATCCGTCAGGCGAAGCGCTGCTTGCGTTGCGACCACCGCGAAGAAGTCCACACCTGGTAATGGAAATTTATAAAAGGAATTGAAAAATGATTAATTGTACCATCGATAATTCCCCGTTTGAAGTGGCCGAAGGAACCACGGTTTTAGAGGCCTGCAAGAAGGCGGGTATCAATATTCCCACTCTCTGTTATCTTGAAAAAGTTCAGGCGATCGGGGCCTGTCGCGTCTGTCTCGTCGAGGTGGAAGGGGTGCACGATCTCGTCGCTTCCTGCGTACTGCCCGTTTCGGATGGCATGAACGTCTCGACCAATAATCGCCGTGTGCGCGAAGCCCGAAAAGTCGTGGTTGAACTGCTACTCTCCGAGCACGAAGGCGATTGCCAGGTTTGCGACCGGAACGAAGACTGCGAACTGCAATCGATCGCCCACGACCTCGGTATTACGGAGTTGCGCTATGAAGGCGAAAAAGCACCGCGTTACCAGGACAACAGCACAATCGGACTGGTCCGCGACAGCGCCAAGTGTATTTCCTGCCGCCGGTGCGTAACCGTCTGCACAGAAGTTCAAGGCATCTCCGCACTCTTTCCGCAGAGTCGTGGCTTCAAGACCACCATTGGCCCCGCCTTTGGGCAGGGACTCGATACCGTCACGTGCGTGCAATGCGGCCAGTGCGCCGCGGTATGTCCGGTTGGGGCCATCTCCGAACGCGACCAGATCGATGAAGTCTGGGCCGCGCTCGACAATCCAGACCTGACGGTGGTCGTGCAAACCGCGCCCGCCATCCGCGCGGCCCTCGGCGAATGCTTCGGCATGAAACCCGGCACGCTCGTTACCGGCAAGATGACCACCGCGTTGCGTCGAATGGGTTTCGACGCCATTTTTGACACGAACTTTTCCGCCGATCTCACCATCATGGAGGAGGGGACCGAACTGCTGACTCGTCTGAAGCGGGCCTTGGTCGATCATGAAGATGTCGCGTTGCCGATGTTCACCAGTTGCTCGCCCGGTTGGATCCAGTTCATGGAATACTACTATCCCGACATGCTGCCAAATCTATCCACCTGCAAATCCCCACAACAGATGATGGGAGCCATGGTCAAAACGTACTATGCCCAGAAGCTCGGCAAGAAGCCCGAGGAGATGTTCATGGTCTCCGTCATGCCCTGCACCGCCAAAAAGTTTGAGGCCGCCCGCGCCGAAATGAACGCCAGCGGCGCACAGGATGTCGATGTTGTGCTTACCACCCGCGAACTCGGCAAAATGATCACGCAGTCTGGCATCGACTTCCAAGCCTTGGAAGATTCCGACATGGACGCACCCCTCGGGCTCGGCTCCGGTGCCGCCGATATCTTTGCCAATACCGGCGGAGTAATGGAAGCTGCGC
>Ga0307990_1001630_pt1 | contig 18668 bp, 15 predicted proteins | sample EllFjometagen129_FD_203168 | JGI IMG/M metagenome (GOLD analysis project Ga0307990, IMG submission 203168) | Marine microbial communities from Ellis Fjord, Antarctic Ocean - #129 | ecosystem: Environmental > Aquatic > Marine > Unclassified | place: Southern Ocean | collected 2014-10-08
GAACGGCTAGTCGAGGATATGGGCATTGATGTTGTTCTCACGAGAGATGATGATTTTTTCATTCCATTGAATGTGCGCACTTCCATCGGAAACAAGTGCGGCGCCGACCTGTTTCTCAGCATTCACGCCAACGGTTCTTTACGAAAAGAAGCCACCGGCCTGGAGACATATTTCCTTTCCTTTGAATCAACCGACAGGCAAGCCGCAATGCTGGCGGAGGAGGAAAATCGTTCGGCTCGATTTGAAAAAGATTCGTTGTTTGCCGGACTCTCGGAAAGCGACGACATGCTCGCCATTCTTCGCGACCTTGCCTCAACGGAAAATATGAAAGAAAGCGAAAAACTGGCGTCCGCCGTTCAAAAGCGCCTCGTGCAGGCGCTTCATCTTCCCAATCGTGGCGTCAAGCAAGCGCCATTTTTTGTATTGGTTGGCTCACGCATCCCGGCGATTTTGGTGGAAGTCGGCTTCGTGAGCAATCCGCGTGAAGCAAAGCGTTTGAATAACCCAAAAACACAGGACCGAATTGCCGACGCATTATACAAAGCGATTTTGTATTACGACCATACTTTGGGAAAAAGAAATGTTGCCTCAGGCGCCCAGTGATCTGAGCAAATCCGCCACTTTTTGATCCGTCAGTCCATCGTACCCTTCCTTCTCAAAGCGACGCAGTAATGACTCGGCCAGCTTATTCGTACTGATGTCCAAAGTGGAGTCTTTTTCATCCGGGCCGGATGCGAAAATGCTACGAATCATCTCTGAGATGGGTATTTCATCAAGGGTTTTGGCAGGCACATACCCCGTGCTCGGATCCTCCAGTGCGTGAACGAGATTTTTCGTGATGAAATCATCCAGGAGTTGCCTGGTTTGGTGCGTTGCCAGCGCAAATATTTTGTTTATTTCATTTTCCGTAGCAGGATTTTTCCCTTGAAAGAAGCGCCCGGCAATGAGCATATATATTTGCAGGGATATGAGAAGTCTCTGTCGTCCCACCAGACTTCCCTGGGTTTTCATGCGATGAAGAGAATCGAAATTTTGATAAACATAGGCTGTTACCGTCGCCAGCATGACGATAATCCAGGTCAGGTAAAGCCAAACCAGGAAAATTGGCACAAGAGCCAATGATCCGTATATGACCGAGTAGTTCACGGATTTTGCGGCGTAGTGAGCGAATGCTCCCTTGCCCAACTCCCACAATACTCCTCCGGTAATCCCACCCACAATGGCGCTGGACAAAAAGACCTTTGTGTTTGGAACCAGCATCATGACAAGAAAAATGGCGGACACGGAAAGCAGCAAAGGAAACAACCATAATACGAAGCGAGAGAAAAGGCCGATTTCCATAAGTTGCTCGAAGGCCATCAATCCACGGATCTTTCCGGTGATGTAAAAACTGGCCCCAATGAAAAGCGTCCCCCACAAAAGGACAGAGGTGAAAATGATGAATTTGAAGACAAATTTGCGTTGCTTTTGAATATGCCAAACGCCGTTGATGCTGCGTTCAATATTTTGGAAAAGCATAATCGCGGTAATGAGCAGTAAGATTGTGCCCACAACTCCCAGCGTTTTGGTGTTGTCGGCGAATTGATTAATATAATTGAGAATCTCACCGCCCTTGGCTGGGATAAAGAAGTTAAAAAGGTTGCTCTGGATGCTTTCCTTCATCGACGCAAATGCAGAGAAACTCGTAAAAAGCGAGAAGGTTACGGCGACCAGAGGAACAAAAGCCAGTAGCGAGGTATATGCCAGGCCGGATGCCCGAATAACGCATTGTTCTTTATTGAATTGCTCGAAAACCTGGATGATAAATTGCCCCAGGCGAACAGTTCTCTTCTTCCAGGTCGGCAAATTGTTTAGATCGACATGAAATAGTTTATCAAACACGGACGGTAATTCCGATGAATTTTTGGTTATCGCCGATCAATGTATTCCTTTCCCGCTCATTCCTTTTCGTTCGGCTCAGCGATGAATCGACCGATAGCTTCCGCGATTTTTCGGCACTGAGACATCATATTCGTAAATTGATCGAGGAGAAGAGCTTGCGGACCGTCCGAGAGGGCTTTTTCCGGTTGGTGGTGCACCTCAACCAATAAACCGTCGGCGCCGGCGGCTATCGCCGCACGCGACATAGGCGTAACATATTGCCTGAAACCGGTCCCGTGGCTCGGGTCGGCGATGATCGGCAGATGCGACATTCGGCCTACGATGGGAATAGCCGACAAATCGAGGATCATGTCCTTGGCTGAGTCAAATGTTCTGATGCCGCGTTCGCACAGTATTACATTGGGATTTCCGCCCGCCAGAAGATATTCGGCCGCCAAAAGCCATTCAGAAATTGTTGCTCCCATTCCGCGCTTCAACAACACAGGCGTTTTTATTTTAGCAAGACTCTTGAGCAGATCATAATTGGCCATATTTCGCGTGCCAATCTGAATGATGTGCGCATATTCCTGAAGCATCTCGATTTGCCCGATCGACATCAATTCGCTGATCACTTTCAGACCATGCGCGTCGGCGGCATCCCGGAGAATGCGCAAGCCCTTTTCCCCGAGTCCCTGAAAACTGTATGGCGATGTACGCGGTTTGAAAGCGCCGCCACGCAAAAGCTTTGCGCCGTTCGCGGCAACCATTTTGGCAAGGTGATCTATCTGCTCCTTGCTTTCCACTGAGCAAGGACCGGCCATTATGATGACTTCCTCACCGCCGATACGCACCCCGTCAACATCGACAATAGTTTTTTCCTGCCCCGCTTTGCAGGCGACAAGTTTAAAAGGTGATGATTGTTTTATTACGTCGACAACGCCGTCCATCGATAAAAATTCCTTTTCATTAAGTTCGTCGCCCTGGACTGCCGCTTCAAGACATGTTCTGAGACGGCTTTCATGGCGTTTAACATCGCGTCCAGAAGATCTCAATCTCTCAATGACCGCCTGGATCATTTCTTCGGTCGCTTCGCGGTTCATCAGTACCATCATCGGGTTGCACTCCAAAACGAGATGGGGATATGACCATTGTTGCTATTTTAAATTGGTCGCCTATTTTTTTTGCAAAAGCAATCTTTGTCCACTGTACACGTCGTCACGCTGATATTGCAACAATAACGACGCCGTGAAAAGCGCTTTGGAAGACGATTGGATTCACCCTTACACAATTTCAAAATACCGAAAACCGAAGTCGGTTAGCATCCGGGCATGAAAAACGGCGGGACAAAAAGTCCCGCCGTATAATTTTCAACTTGAATTTACATCAGGTTTTCGTACAAGCCGGCTGCGCCCATGCCTCCGCCGATGCACATGGTGACGATGCCCCACTTTCCGCCTGTATCCTTCAGGTGGTAGATAACCTGCGCCGTGAGCTTTGCTCCAGTGGCTCCGAGGGGATGTCCCAACGCGATGGCTCCTCCATTTGGATTGACTTTCTCGGGATTCAGGCCCAAGAGCTTCATGCTGTAAACAGCCTGGCTCGCAAATGCCTCATTGATCTCGAGAACGTCTATGTCATCGTAGGAGAGGCCCAAAGGATCCATGTATTTTTCCTTAAGGCGCGGCAAAGCCAATGCGGGTCCGATTCCCATGTAATTGGGATCAAAAGCAATTGTCACGCAACCGTGAAGCTTTGCCATGGGTTTGATGCCCAATTCTTCGGCTTTGGCCCTGTCCATGATGACCGCCGCAGCAGCGCCGTCGGACATCTGGGAGGAGTTCCCGGCTGTCACGGAGCCAAGCTGGCCTTTGACTTCAGAGCCATCTTCCATCTTTTCAGGACTCTTAGCTTTGGGATTGGCGAACGCCGGTCGAAGTTTGGCCAAACCTTCGGGCGTCGACGGTCGCGGCCCTTCGTCCACATCGTAAACGAATTCCACTTTATTGCCCTTGCCATCGAACTTCCATGCGTTCAAGGGTACGATTTGTTCCTTGAATCTGCCTTCTTTGTTGGCTGCGATGGCGCGATTATTAGAAATCAGCGACCAATCATCCTGTTCCTTGCGGGAAATGCCGTATTTCATGGCAACGTTTTCCGCCGTCTGTCCCATTCCAACGTATCCCTGGGGATAGTTATCGGCCATCCACGGATTGGGCACAATTTTGTTGCCGCCCATCGGTATCATGGACATGGTCTCGGCGCCGCCGCCAACGGTGACATCGCAATTGCCAACCATGATGTCCATCTGCGCGAGCCAGATGGCTTGCATTCCAGAACTGCAGTAGCGATTAACTGTCATGGCGGGAATCGAGTCGGGGAATCCGGCTCGGTGAACCGCCATACGGGCGATGTTCATGCCCTGTTCGGCTTCAGGCATAGCGCAACCAAAGACCACGTCTTCAATTATTTCCGGTTTGATTCCGGCCCGATTGACAGCTTCCTTCAACACAACAGCGGCCATATCGTCAGGGCGCATATGAACTAGCGAACCCCTCTTTGCACGACCAACGGCTGTCCTACAACACGAAACAATTACAGGTTCTCCCATTGTATTTCTCCTTAGCCCTTAGTTGCGCAAAGGCTTGTTGTTCATCAGCATGTAAGAAATTCGTTCCTTGGTTTTGTCTTCGGTAAGCAGCGCCATGAAGTTTTTACGCTCCATTTCCAGAAGTTCCTGCTCACTGATGGTTTGCCATTCGTAACGATCTCCACCGGCGACGATGGGTGCGATCTTGGCGGCAACGGTTCCGTCATGCGGGGTAGCCCAACCAGACTGCTGCATGGCCCAAACGGCGATTTTGAAAGCGCCTTCGGCGTTGACGCCTGCAACCGGAATATCCATCTTCGGTTTCCCAGGATTGAATCCTTCTGCAGCCATTCCGAGCGCAATTTTCTTGGCTTCATAGAAGCGATAATCCGCATTCGGAACCATAACATCACTATCGCGGAAAAATCCGAAATCCTGCGCTTCTTTAAATCCTACGGCGACTTTTGCGGTCGCGATGGCTTCAAAGGCTTTCTGCGCAAAAGGCAGAAGGGCTGGCGTGGCTCCACCACGAATGCCTTCAACCATGCGCATGGTTAATTCCTTTGTTCCGCCACCTGCGGGCAATACGCCGACGCCGACTTCAACCAAACCGGCGTAAGTTTCAGCAGCGCCTGCAATGCGGTGACTGTGGAGAAGAACTTCGCATCCTCCGCCGAGAGCCATTCCCACAGGAGCCGCCACAATCGGAGCCCTGCAGTACTTCATCCGCATATTGGCGTCCTGGAAGCCCTTGACCATCTCCTCAACCATGTGCGCCTGGTCGTTGTTGATGGCCATGAGGATCATGAAAATGTTCGCGCCGACTGAGAAGTTGGCGGAATGGTTGGCAATGATGCCCGCCGTGTAATCGTTGTCGGCTTCCAGCAGATCAACGAACTCGTTCTGCATGGCAATGATGTCGTTATCGACCGAGTTCATTTTGGTGTGAAACTCAAGGCACAGGCAGCCATCGCCGATATCCCAAACGGAAGCGCCGTCGTTGGTTGCAACCTTTTTATCAGCCGGCAGTTCGTCCAGACGAATGATTTTCGGATCTGCGACGATTTCCTTGTATCCACCGCCAACGAGGTCATAGTAAAATTCCTTGCCGTCTTCTTTTTTGTAAAAGGTTTCGGCACCGGAATCGAGCATCTTGATCACGTTTGCGGGAACATCCGTTCCCTCTTTTTTCATTCTTTCAACGGTTTCGCGAACTCCAAGATCGTCCCATCCCTCGAAAGGCCCTTTCTTGAAATTGAAACCCCAGCGCATGCCGCGATCTATCTCGACGATGTTTTCGGCAATCTCAGGAATTTTTGAGGCTGAGTAGCAAAGGCTCCTGGCGCTGACTTTCCAGGCGAAACTCGCCGCGCGGTCGTCGCCGTTGATCAGGGCTTTCACGCCGCCCTTTTTCGCCGCCTTGATCGAAGCGTAATCGAATTTCTCGACGGGCACGTATTCCATCGTGTTATAATCGAGAACCATTTTTTTCTTGTCTTTGCCCCGCATGTAGAAACCCTGTCGGGACTTCTTGCCGAGCCAGCCCTTCTCAACCACTTTCGCCATAAAGTCGGGAGCGGCGAAATATTTGTGGTCGGAATCATCGGGAACGGAATTGTAGACGGTTTCAGCAACATGCTTCAGGGTGTCCAGGCCAACCAGATCCGCCGTTCCGAAAGAAGCGGTCTTGGGTCGTCCCATGGCCTTGCCGACGATGGCGTCGACTTCGTCCATGCGATAGCCTTCTTCAACCATGAGATGCATGGTGTACATCATGCCGTGAACGCCGATTCGGTTGGCGATGAAGTTCGGGGTGTCTTTGCCCCAGATGACGCCCTTGCCTAATTTGGAAGCGCAAAATCCTTCCATGTATTTGAGCAATTCAGGATCGGAGTCGGGATGAGGAATAATTTCCAAGAGCTTCATGAATCGTACGGGATTGAAAAAGTGCGTTCCCATGAAGTGCTTTTTAAGGTCATCGGAGCAATCTTCAGTCATTTCTTTGACGGAAAGGCCCGATGTATTCGTCGAAACGATGGAATCCTTTTTGCGATGCTGATCAATCTTGGCCAGGATCTGTTTTTTGATATCCATGCGCTCAACAACGACTTCAATAATCCAATCGCAATCGCTAATCAATTCGAGATCGTCGTCGAAGTTTCCGATGGTCACCAAATCAGCGTCCTTCTTCGAGTAAAGAGCAGATTGTGGCGGCTTCCATTTCAGAGCCATCTTTTTGGCGGCGTTGCCAAGCTTGTTTCTGACCGCCTTAGACGTGTCTTTTACGGCCTTTTCCTTGTCTGACAGCATGTTGTCGAATGGGACGATATCTAGCATGGTCACTTTGATGCCGCAACCGGCAAGGTGCGCGGCAATTGCCATGCCCATAACGCCCGATCCCAAAACTGCTGCCTTTTCAATAGTTCTACCCATGCGTCAAGCCTCCTTTTTCATCGTAAGAACAATATTTACGGCAGGTTTTGGCAAAAGCGATTGTTACCTCCAGCGACAATCGCTAACCTTAAAAATGTTGTGCAGCGTTCGGGATTCGCCCATCGACAAATGAATGAACGCTCATTCATTCCTATAGCACGGCGATGCGACGCATTCAACCGTTTATTTCCAATCTGGGATTTCTTTTTACTCATTTTCCCTGAAATTTTCGTTTTTGAAAATAATAGCAAAACGCTCCGAAAATAATTGCCCCGAGGGCATCGGCAAAAAGGTCGCCAGTTTCGCATTGCCGACCAAAAACGAAACTTTGGTGAAATTCATCCGTCGCGCCATAAAACATCGTCAACATGGTCGCTATCGTGAATGTCGATGCCGATGCCCGACTCTTGAATCCATTGGACAACGCTCTAAAAATCAGGAACGCCAAAATCCCGAAAACGAAAAAATGAGCAATCTTGTCTCCCAGGAAAAATCCAAGCGGAGCATTCTCATAGTTTTGCGAAGACAGGAAAAAAATCAAAACAGCCAAGGCAATTGGGGAAAGAATCAGTGAAATTCTGTGGAAGGTCTTCATTCGCTTGGGCAACACATCGCGGTGTTTAAAAAGTGGGGATTTTCAAGAATTGTCAGCTACATCTTGTATTTGCCGAAATCCTCGGGGTTCATATTTTCAAGAATTTCCAGCATCTTTTCTTTGTCCGACACATGAAATTTTCCATCCGGCAAATCAATTTTTTGCGATTTTTGGATAACTCCCGAGTCAACGAAAATCGGCACATTTGCCCGTAAAGCCATCGCGATGGAATCGCTGGGACGTGAATCGAAATCGAAATTTTGACCGTCGGCGCTTATGTAAATCCGCGCATAAAAGGTGCTTTGTACGAAATCGCTGACAACAATTCTGTCGATGCGACCGCCTAGAGCTTCGATAATGGAGAATACGAGGTCGTGGGTCATGGGACGAGAAAAATCAACACCTTCGATTTTTGCGGCAATGGCTCCCGCTTCCAGCAACCCAATCCAAATTGGCAACCTTCGCTCCCCGGCTTTTTCTTTCAGAATGACAAGCGGAGCGTTTTGCATCGGGTCCATCGTCAATGCGGAAATTTCCATTTCTATGAGCATGTCATCGCCTATTTCAGGTAATTTCTTTCAATGTCACCATAAAGAATCAGTTTCAAGTTGTCACTATCGAACCCAGCAGAGAATTTGCTAATCCTGTATCAATGACAGCCAATACGGTGTCGCCGATTTGCATGTTGTCGGCGGAAAAATGCACGACCCGATTGCAGGAGCTTCTTCCAAAATATTTTCCGTCGCGTTCATGGAAACCATGCACGATGACTTCCAGGGTTTTTCCGACCAAAGCCTTGTTTTTTCGCAGGATAATCGGGGCCGATATTTCATGAATTATTTTTAAGCGTGCGGCTTTTTCTTCCGGCGAAACTGTTTCTTCCATATTTTGGGCCGGGGTCCCTGGCCGAACCGAGTATTTGAAAGCGAAGAGACTGTCAAATTCAAGCTCTTTGATCAGATCGCATGTGCCTTGAAAATCCTCCTCGCTTTCCCCAGGATATCCCACTATCAAATCCGAGCTGATGGACAAACCCGGCCTTGCCTCGCGAAGCCTGACGACCGTTTCGATGTATTTTCTGATAGTGTAACCGCGACGCATCGACTTGAGGATTCGGTCACTGCCCGATTGCACCGGAAGGTGGACATGCGCCGCAAGCCTTGCTTCATGGCCAATAAGCTTGATGATATCAGGAGTAATATAATTCGGATGACTCGACGCGAAACTCAGTTTTTTGATAGCTTTGATTTTCAAAACTTCCACAAGAAGCTCATGAAACGCCGAAGGCAATTTTAGGTCGCGACCATATCTATTGACGATTTGTCCCAGCAATGTGATTTCTTTGATGCCCGAGTCAGCAAGATGTCTAGCTTCGCTAAGAATATCACCCATGGGGCGGGAAATTTCTCGTCCCCGCACTGTCGGCACGATGCAATACGAACAACGCATATCGCACCCATGCACAATGGAAATGAAACCGGACGCGAGGGATCCCTTCCAGGACAATCTTCCATCAGGGTTGACATTGGGATATCCAGACCCTTCGAAAAGATGGTCGTAGTCCCAGTCAGTCTGCGCCAACCTTTTTCCATCAAGGCACTCTTGAATCAGTTCCGGGAGCTTGGACAAAGCGTGCGTCCCGAGAACGAGATCAAGATTAGGAGCCCTTTTCAAAAGTTTTTCGCCGTGCTGCTGCGCCACGCATCCGGCCAGAACCGTGATGCATTTTGAGTTTTTCCTTTTGACACGCTTCATGGCCCCTACTTCACTGACAGCCTTATGCTCAGCTTTATCCCGAACAGAGCATGTGTTGATAATAATAACATCCGCCTCATCGGCTTTAGGAACTCGACGCCACCCTTCCCTTTCCATGATGCGATACATGCGCTCCGAATCGTAGTCGTTCATCTGGCAGCCGAAAGTTTTAATATAAATCCGCTTGGTCATTTTCATCGCTCATATTGAGATATTTTCAGTGAGTATTTTCCGCACTTTGCGGCCACCTGGGAGGCTGCGTGAAAAGCATTTCATGCTTTTCGTTCAAATGGAAGGGTCTATTTACGAAAATACCTGCGCCTGAAATGATTCGATTTTCGTATCAGAATCGCGCCAGGCATCCTCTGGTAAACCGGCCTTCACGCATGTCTGTTCCAAAAACATGTCTCTGTCCCAATCCCATTCCACCGGAACCTGCGGCAACAAGAGTCCGCTAAAATACCCCTTGGAAATAATGAGGCCGTGTTTGCCGACTTCGATATCCTCCGTGTTTGACATTTCCCTCGGGGGAGTCAGAACAGATATTTCCAATTCAAGATCGCCCATTTCGCTTTTTTGCATCTTCGGGAAACGCGGATCTTGCGTTGCGGCGGCAATAGCCATTTCACGCACGCATTCCCAAAGCGGCAAACTTGCAACGACGTGCCCGATACAGCCTCGAAGCCGACCCTGAATATTTAAGGTGACAAATGCTGCGCCAGATTCAAAAAGTCGCGCTTCATCTCCGGCATAGTCCGATTTTTTTCCATGAATCACGAAATCGGAAATGGAATCTCGCGCTATTTTCAAGCAAATTTCCATTTCCTTTTCACCCAGCAGCTTTTCTTCAATCATTGCAATCATTCCTTTTTAGCGTAAACAGCCACGGACCCGTAACCCACCACCTCGTCGCTCGGGCCTCCGGTTTCGCCGGAATGCATATATTTCAAAACTTCAACCCCTGCTTCACCTTTTAATTTCGCCAGATAGAGCAGCGTCATCACCGGGGCAATACCGCACATTTCACTCTTTCCTTCAACGCACGCTTTCGCCAATTCGTCGATCTTCATTTCCTCAATCAATTTGAGCGTGTCCGAATCCATTGTTTTTGCAACGGCATCATCATGAAAATGGCTCATGTCGGAACTGGCGATATATACGGGGCGACGAGCTTTCAGAGTTTCAGCCAATGCAGCGGCCAGTTTTTGACAAGTTCCCTTTGAGACCGAACTCATCGAGATAAGAATTACTTTTTTGCCTTCGGCGATTCGTTGCAGAAAAGGAAGCTGGACCTCAATGGAGTGTTCGTAAGCAAAAAGCCGGGAATCGTCATTGATGAAGCTTTCCGATTCAATCAGGCGGAGGCTGGCGGCCTCGTCGATTTCGACATCTCCAAGAGGCGTCCGATAGGAATCTTCAACCAATACGCTCACGGATCCCGAAATCTGATGGGAAACACCGACAACCACGTAGAGGTCGGCATCCGCCTGCTTCAAGGCCTTGTAAGAATAAGCCGCGCATAATCCTGAATACACGTAACCAGCATGCGGACTGACGACTCCCAGCAGAGGCGATTGGAGAGGCGGGACGTACGCCTTGTCGAGATATCCGTCAATTTCACGGACGAGAGCATCAGAATCGGCGGTGTAAAATCTTCCCGCCACGATGGGGCCGAAACTCATGGGTTTCCCCTTTATGAATTTTAGGCGCCATTTAAGTTCGCCCAAAAGGCACTACGGAATCATTTTCGTTTTTGGAAAAGACAAAAAGTTTTGCTTTGTGCGACGCCAGAGAAATGAAAACGGCTCTTGGTTGGAAAATTGATTTACTTCTTTTTCGTGCCTTCGATGCGCGTCAGCGCATTTCCAGCGGCTTTGACAAGATCGGCGGATTCTTTTTTCCCCTGGTTATCCTTGATCGTCTTTTTCAAGGCGGCAATAATCTTGGAACCTCCGATCGCGCTTAAGCCGACGCATGCCGATTGGCGGATTTTTAATCCGCTATCGTTGTTTTCGAGGATTCGGATTAGCGCATCTTCTATTCGCTTTTTCATACCTGGTTGCGCATCAGCCCATAACTGCCCCAGGACAGCGCACATCCTGCCCTTTGCGTAGGCCGGGCTTGATGGGTATTTGTCGAGAATGGGTTCAGCCGAGGCCGGACCTATCTTCACTAAGACAGCCGCAGCTTCCATGGCGATTCGGCTATCCATATCCAGCAGTCCGTAATTGACAAGGTGCACCGCCGTTTTGGGTTCCGGCATTTCTCCCAGGGCGCGTATCGCCTCAATCCGCACGCCGCGACTGCGGTCCTGCAGCATGCCTACAAGCGTTAAAATTCCGGCCCTGTCTTTTAAACGGCCAAAGGAAATCGCTGCGTTTTTACGAACCTCAACATCGGGATCCCCGGCCAGTTTCGAAATGGCTTTTAGCGCGCTGCCGTCGCCGATGCGCCCCAGTGCATATCCTGAATATTTTCGAACTCGCGCGCTTTTGCTTTTCGTCGCTTCCTCCAGCGCGGAAACAGCCGGGAAACCAATCTTGACGAGCGCGTGAACGGCCACGGTGGCCATGTACTCGTCTTCATCATTGAGTTTTTTTATCAACCCTGGAACAGCTTCAGCCGCCTGCAACCGTCCCAATGCCATTGCCGCGCGCATGGAATCGGCGCCCTTGGCATCAAGGGCGCCGAGCCAGCACTGAATATCGTTTTCGGGGCAATCGTTTTCCTCGGCGTGGAGCGCCAGGGGGCAGGCGACAAGCGTCCAAATCAGAAAATACAGTCCTGCCATTTTTGCTGATTTCATTCTTTCTCCCACCAGCTACACCTGGTCCTTGCCAAATTTCACTCCGCCAAGAAGGTGGAAGTGAATATGAAAAACCATCTGTCCGCCCCATTCCTTTACATTGTGTAAAACGCGAAAGCCGTCTTTATCGACACCGGCTTCCCGAGCCATTTTTTGCGCTACGCCGTAAACTTTTGAGACGATTGGCAGATCCTCACTCGCCATATCCATCAAGGTCGGAATATGTTTGTAAGGGATGATAAGAAGATGCGTCGGGGCCATCGGGTTGATGTCCCTGATGCAAAATATCTCACCGTCGTCATACAGTTTTTCGGCGGGGATTTCCCCTTTTGCGATCTTGCAAAAAATGCAGTCGCTCACTTTAGCGCTCCTTAAGCGATTCGGCGTTTTACTTCAGCTTGAATTCGATATCATCCGGTCCATTGATTTTCTTCTTTTTCACCAAAACAACTTCCGCGCCGATACTAGGCGTTTGACTCTTTTCCAGAATCAGATATCCGAATATCGAACCGGTCACGTCAGGAAAACTGACCTGTACTATGATGGCTGGATTATCGAGCGCTTCACCGCTTCGATCTTCGTAAACCACCGAATAGGACTGGATCATGCCTTCTTTGGCGTCGATGTTCCTGGCGGCTTTTTTTACATCGTTTGGCTCCATCGATATTTCATCGAAAATCGCCGGCGGCACGATGGTCTCATCCATTGCCTCAATCCATGTGCCGGTGATTTTGCCCTTCGCAAGATCCTGATAAAACTCCGTGCCGGCAACACCGGCCGTGTAGCGATACTTCATCGGAATCTTGCCCGGGAAAGAACCCGCCTTAAGATTTGTCAATTCACTCGGCTTGATCGGTTTGATTTCAAGACTGATCTTTGCCTTTTTCGGAATCGGCTCGAAATGTTCGATATCCAAAATATCGCCTTGACGCAGTTCAGCCTTTTTCCAGACTGCTCTAACCCTCATGCCGATTTTCACATTTTCCGATTTGACATTGCCGAGGCGATGTACAAGCCCCATATTTTCCGAGGCGCCGTCGATGGCGATCACCGCAAAGATATTCTGCGTGCCCTTTGGTAGAAGCGAGGAATCCCACGCAACGTTGGAAATGGTGTAGGTCATGACTGTGCCGGTGTCGGGCAGATCGAAGTGATCGTTCACGGGCGCCAGATTGCATATCTCACAGAAGGAGCGGACCGGTATCATCATGCGTCCGCAACGACTGCAGTAGCTTCCGCGCAGTTTGCCCTTCTTTAAGCCGTCAAGATAAGTGGTTAAAGCAGCGCCATTGTCCCATTCGTAGCGAAGATCCGGCGTTTCATACACCATGGGAACCTTGCTGTTCTTTTTGAGAGGAGTGCCTGGAAGATCCTTGGCTGTCATGGAATTCCATTGGCTTTGCGTATTAGGCGAACCGCCTTCGGAACTCATAACAACAACGGTGCCCACTTGCATAAGGTCGCCCCACGCCTGGGCCACGCCACGATGCGCGTTCTTTTTGACCTGACGTTTTCCGGCCTGCCCGGAAAGCTGGAAGTAAAGCTCCGCAATTTTCATCAAACCGGTTGCGGCGATGGGATTGCCGACGCCCAGCGCGCCTCCCGACGGGCACATGGGATGACTGCCGTCGCGCTCGAAAGCGCCCGAGAATAACAGTTCCTTTACAGACCTTCCGGTTTTGTCCAAAAGAAGACCATTCATGTGATGCAATGCCTTATAATCAAAAGGATCGTAAGGCTCGAAAATATCGATGTCCCTTAGCGGATTGGTGATGCCGGCCATTTTATACGCATCTTGCGCGGCCATGGCGACGTAGTCAGGATAAGCCAGATCTCGCGAACACCAATAGGCCGTATCCAGCCGATAACCAACGCCGTCAATGAAAACAGGCGTTTCTTTTCGCACCCTCGCCTCTCGTTCATTAGACAGGATGATGGCTACTGCAGCATCTGATGTCGGGCTGATATCAAGGCGTTTCACAGGCCAGGAAAGCATTGTCGAATTCATGACGTCATCGACGGTGATCTTGCCGGCAATTTGCGCGGCGGGATGATCCATGGCGTTTCGTTTGTGCATCACGGATACTCTAGCGATGTCTTCTTCCGTGTATCCGTAAACGTGCATGAAGCGGGCCATCTCCAGGGCGAAGATGTGGATAAGGGTTAGCTCCAGCGGTTGCTCGGTCGTGTGATCGAAGATCGTCAGGAATGCGCCCGCCGGATGCGGATTGCATGGCGACATCTTTTCTTCCGCGACAACCAGGACGTTTTTAAACTTGCCCGAGGCGACGTGCATCCAGCCGTGGATAGGGCCCATAACGCCCGTTCCGCCGCCAACGTAATGGCGCATATAGGGTTTGCCTGAACCGCCGGCTCCGGCGATGAGATGTTCGCCTTTCATGTGAATGCCGTCGAAGGCGTCGGGTGCCGTTCCCAGGCACACCGCATCGATTTCATCTATGGTCATACCGGCGTCATCCAAAGCCATTTGTACGGCCTGGGCAGTCAACTCACTGGAAGATTCGTGAGAACGTCGGACAAAGCGCGTCATTCCCGCGCCGATGCATGCAACTTTTCGGTTCATGCTTTAGCTCCTTTCTTTTTCGAGAATGGTCACAGCGCACGAATCGGTCGGCAGTCCTCTCCAACCGTGGACCAGTACGCGCTTCGCTTCGACTTGGCAGGCTCCGGCTTCGCCGCGCAACTGAGAAACGGCTTCAGCAAGTCGGGCGCCGCCCGTGACTTCTATCAGGTCTCCGCCGCCTTGCGCTCCGCCGTTGGGATTAATGATAACGCCTTCGCAATCGTTGACCTGCAGAGCCTCCATGTGCATCAGTTCCCGATGAGGATAGAGGTCGGAAACAAAAAAGGCGTCAATTTCATTGCCGGGAGAAGTGATTCCAGCTTCATCGTAAGCCATATTCGCCGCGACGATGGTCCCTTCGGACAGATGGTGGTCACGGCGTTCCAACACGGAGTTGCCCGAACCCCAACCCGTACCGGAAATGAAAACCGGCGAACGGGAATGTTCTTTGGCGATGTCATCGCGTCCTAAAACAACGACGACCGATCCATCGGCGTGCTTCGGTATCATCTGTTCCGTCACCGGCAGCGCCACTGGACGCGAATCGAGAATATCGGCGATATCCAACTCAGCGCCGTAGGGTGCGATAGGGTTGAGAATGGCGTTCAATCGATTCTTGACGACGACCTCAGCCACATCTTCAGCCGAGTATCCGGACTCAGCGAGAAAGCTTCGCATCTCGATTCCGGCCAAATAGTGCGGTGAAACACCGAAACGGTTGTAGATGGGATCGAAGGCAAAACGCAAAAGCTCATCTTTGGTCAGCATGTTTGAAGCTTTGCTGTAGGCTTCAACGACGACCACCTGGAATTGGCCGGTGTTGATCTGCATGACCGCGGAATTGAGGCCGTGAAGAAAATCACCGCAGATTGTGTAGACGGGTTTTTTTACAACACCCAGTTGGTCCGGCACGTATTCGTCGGCAATGGAATAACCGGAAACAAAATCCTCTTCTACTGAGACGGCGCCATCGATCATGTCGATGTCGATTCCAGCGTCCAAGTACGCGGCCTTCGCTGCTTTCGCAATCATCTCGCGATATGAATACCCGGTCGAGGTCGGCGTAAATCCGCAGATCCCGATCCCCATGATGGAAACACCCATGAGACCTCCTTTCGCGCTCATATGATAAAAAGCGCGTCGTTAGAAAACATGTCAATTACCTGACTGTATCGTCGCAAAACTTGAATGTGCCGTTTGTTTTGAATTTGATTGCCGCTCACTAATGCGAAACGTTTGGTCGAACATCCTTTTCGATGAAATCAACCACCTCAACTATTTTTGTTCCCGGCGTGAAAAGCCGCATAACGCCTGCCTTTAAAAGCGCCGGGATGTCGTCGTCCGGAATAATGCCTCCGCCGAAAACGGGTACATTCGGCAAACCACCCTCTTTCATCAGCTCAACGATCTGCGGAAAAAGATAATTGTGCGCGCCGGAAAGAACCGACAGTCCGATGGCGTCAACATCTTCCTGAATGGCGGCATTGACAATCATTTCCGGCGTTTGGTGCAGTCCCGTGTATATGACTTCATACCCCGCGTCGCGCAGTGCGCGAGCGATGACTTTTGCCCCACGATCGTGGCCGTCAAGTCCAGGTTTGCCGATGAGGATGCGAAGTTTTCTATCCATGTCGTCGCTCCGAATTTTTGTTGCGATTAAAGCGCCTCTTCATAACTTTTCCCATTAAACTGTAGTTTTCCAAACACACTGATTTCTATCCTTTTGGCGAAGGATTTGCAACGTCCAAAAATTACAGATAGCCGGGGTCCGTGTATTCGCCATATATTGCTTTTAAGGCGCCAATGATTTCCCCCACCGTGCAATAGGAACGAACGCAATTAAGAATCGCTGGCATGAGGTTGAGATCGGCCTTCGCGTCTTCGATCAGTTTGGCCATGAGTGCATTACAGGCTTTGTCATCCCGCTCGGCCTTGACCTTGTTGAGACGCGCAATCTGATGCCTTTCGGATTCATCGGTGATTTTCAACAGAGACATCGTCATTTTGTTATCGCTCTGATATGCGTTGACGCCCACGACGATTTTCTCATCTGTCTCTATTTGCTTTTGATAATGATACGCAGCGTTGGAAATCTCCCTTTGCGGGTACCCTCTCTCGATGGCCCTGAGCATCCCGCCCATGTCATCGATAATTTTGATGTAATCCAGGGCCTGCTTTTCCACTTCATTGGTCAATGCCTCAACGAAATAGCTGCCCGCCAATGGATCAATCGTGTTGATTACGCCGGATTCCTCGGCAATAATTTGCTGCGTGCGAACGGCGATGGTGGCGGATTCCTCGGTCGGCAGCGCTAGTGTCTCGTCATAGGAATTCGTATGTAGGCTTTGCGTTCCGCCGATAATGGCCGCCAGACCCTGAACAGTGGTCCTGACAATGTTGTTCAATGGCTGCTGCGCGGTTAATGAGCAACCGGCGGTTTGCGTGTGAAAACGGAGTTTCCATGAGTTGGGATTCTTCGCGCCAAATCTTTCTTTCATGATTCTGGCCCATATGCGTCTGGCTGCGCGAAATTTTGCAACCTCCTCAAAGAGGTCGTTATGGCTATTAAAAAAATAGGAAAGACGCGGTGCAAAATCATCAACGTTCAATCCCCTATCGATACCGGATTGCACGTAAGCGATGCCGTCGGCGATCGTGAAGGCCAGTTCCTGAACTGCCGTGCTGCCAGCTTCGCGAATGTGATAACCCGAAATGGATATGGTGTTCCACTTCGAGGCGTTTAACGTGCAGTACTCGACGATATCCGTAACAAGCTTCAGCGATGGACCCGGAGGGAAGACCCAGGTTTTTTGCGCGATAAACTCCTTGAGCATATCGTTTTGCACCGTGCCGCGCAGTTGGTCCGAAGATACGCCTTGCTTTTCCCCAACAGCGATGTACATCGCCAGCAAAATGGCCGCCGGTGGATTGATGGTCATGGATGTTGAAATTTTATCCAGGGGGATTTTATCAAATAAACTTTCCATATCCGCAAGCGTATCAATAGCGACGCCGCAACGCCCAACTTCGCCGCGTGAGCGCGGATCGTCGGAATCAAGGCCGTAAAGGGTGGGGAAATCAAAGGCCACCGAAAGTCCGGTTCCGCCTTGGTCCAGAAGGTAATGAAAGCGTTTATTCGTATCCTCGCAGGTGCCAAAACCAGCGAACATGCGCATCGTCCAAACCCGTCCGCGGTACATCGTCGGATGAACTCCGCGCGTATAGGGATACTCGCCGGGAAATCCCAGCTCTTCATCAGGATTCCAGTTTTCCTGGTCTTCTTGCGAGTACAATGGATCAATGACAAGGTCTGAAACAGTGGAGAATCGTTTGTCCCTTTTTCCGACTTTCTCGTCAGAATTATTATTCCATTCCGATTTCGACGAACTCATTTTTTCGCACTCCCGTCAACCCATTGCGAGTCGAATTTTCTAGTACCTTTTGTGCTTATTAATCCCTTATGAAGGCAATTTTTAGATGCAAAAGCACTTGTCATTTCCTTTGGCAAAAATCCAATCATTTCCCGTCCAAATTAATCAGAGATTTAATACACCAAGGGCCATGGAGTGTCAATTTTGACGCATGACGCCTTTACCTCAACTTATCTTTTGAGTATGGTGCTGAGTTATGAGTTTTCTTGACGACCAAAAACGCGCCCGTCGCGGCGCAAAAACACTTCTACGATTGATTCTCGAAAAGAACAATTTCGAGAAGAATCTCGACGATTACACCGCCGCTGATGGGATATTCGACAAAAATTTCCTGCAAAATTTGGATGAGGCTCGTTTGCTCACCGCAAAAATTGATGAGCCGGAATTCGTGTCGAAACTTGAATCGCAACCGATCAATTTTAAAGAAGCTTTCATCGAGCATCTCGCGCAGACGCAGCGCTATTCTGTGCTACTGGCCATCCGTGATTCCAGCCAAAACAAAGCTTTTAAAAAATCCGTGAAGTTGCTCATTCATACCCTGACCACGAAGGGCGTAAAAATAGAAACAAGGGTGCCCAAAACCTGGACGCTTGATGTAAAGAATGAAAAGGTCGAAC
>Ga0307990_1001631_pt1 | contig 18667 bp, 25 predicted proteins | sample EllFjometagen129_FD_203168 | JGI IMG/M metagenome (GOLD analysis project Ga0307990, IMG submission 203168) | Marine microbial communities from Ellis Fjord, Antarctic Ocean - #129 | ecosystem: Environmental > Aquatic > Marine > Unclassified | place: Southern Ocean | collected 2014-10-08
CTGATCACTTTATATGCCCTGATCATGATCCGACTTCGAAAACCATCCCAGAAAAACTGATCTTTTTGTAAAATAATGGTCCCAGAAGTGTCCACCTTCAGCTGGTACTAAAAAGGGGATGTTGACAGTGAGGTTGGGCCGCATTTTCTGCTTTTCTCTCGAATAACCATCTCAATAATTTATCTGGTTTTGTGGGTAATCTGGTGTTCTTTTTATTACCCGCCCGTTTGGAATTCTGCTGTCCACTCAAAAGATCAGTGTAAGATTTCACCTACAAGAAATGTAATCCCGACCAACAATCCCAAGAGTATCCAGCCAGCACCAAGAATAATTCCAACCCAGGCAAAAAAAATTCCTTTTTCGGTACCGTCTTTTTTCTTTATATCTCTGAGGGCTAGAATTCCCGTTGCTAGCGCCACTACCACACAGAGATTTCGCAATGGAATTATTATTCCATCTGTGATGCTGATTATGCCAGCCGCTGTCTCCTGTGATCTGTACAGTAGGAATATTATGACAATACTGATGAGGCCTATAAGCCCGCTTACAAAACTAACAATTGCCAGACGGTTTGTCTTGATAGAACTTTCCATCGACCGTTCTCCTAAATTGAATTTTGCTGAGATATAAATCGCTTTATAAAATATTGAAGAAATTCGTAATACGTTTGGGTTTTATGGACTTATACGTCATTAGACCCTTGACCATGTGCTCTGCAGATACCTGATAATGAATCATATGCATCAGGTTCGATGCAGTAAAATCGCCCTTGCTCATCTGCTCAATTAGTGGACGTCTTATAAACGGATCAATTTCGCTCATTGATGAATTCCTCCACCAACTCATGAGCTTCTGCATCAGTGTACTGAATTGGAGGTGACTTCATGAAGTATGCAGATGGTGCCACAATTGCCCCTGATAACTTTCTATCAAGTGCAATCTTGGCACAGCGAACTGCATCAATTATCACCCCAGCTGAGTTTGGTGAGTCCTCGACCGTGAGCTTCAGCTCTACCTCCAAGGGAACATTACCAAATGCTCTGCCCTCAAGCCGAATGAACGCCATCTTCCTATCTTCAAGCCATCTAACATAATCACTCGGACTGATATGAATGTTATCTGGATTAATTCCTCTGGTGATCTGACTCTCGACTGATTGAGTTTTGGAAATCTTCTTCGACTTCAAACGATCCTGGTCAAGCATGTTGAAGAAGTCCATGTTCCCACCGAAATTGAGCTGATAGGTGCGATCAAGTGTCACGCCCCTGTTCTCGAACAGCTTTGCCAGCACACGATGAACTATGGTTGCACCAACCTGGCTCTTGACATCATCCCCAATAACTGGAAGACCAGCACTTGAGAACCTCTTCTGCCAATAATCTTCAGATGCTATGAACACAGGAATTCCATTGACAAAAGCACACCCTGCATCAATGACCTGCTCCACATACCATTTCGTTGCCATCTCAGAACCTACAGGTAGGAAATTGACAACCACATCAACCTCAGCATCTTTCAACAATTTCCTCCAGCTTATCCATACCATCGAAGGTCATGCCGCGCTGAACAATGACATCAGTATCAATTACACTCAATTTATCAAATTGGACACATCTATTAGGAAATGCCAAAATGGCATCTCCTAATTTCCTACCAACTTTGGTGGAAGCAACGTCGAATGCTGCAACGACCTTGATATCCTTGATATGGTATTTGCCCATCATATTGTGCATAAGCCCTGGAATTTTAGAATCTGAACTGACATGCTTGTAATATTCCAAGCCTTGTACAACAGCTGATGCACAATTGCTGATGCCGATAATTATGCCCCTTTCTACAGTACTGTGATTGAGTGCACGGATCAGGATGCCGCCTATGTGCTGGATGGGTTACTTTACAATGAGAGCGACCTGGCTTTAGAAGAACATTACACCGACACGCATGGATATACCGAAATCAACTTTGCTGCCTTTGCCATGCTCGGTCGCCGGTTTGCGCCGCGTATTCGGGGCCTGCAGAAGCAGCGCGTTTATCGGATTGATGCGGCCAAAGGTTACGGACCGCTAGCCTCCCTGGTCGACCGGGCTGGCCGCACCATTCACATGGATTGGATTTGCGACCAATGGGACCGTATGGGCCAGTTCTATGCTTCATTCGAAAATGGGCATACTACGGCATCGACAGCGCTGAAACGGCTGGTTGGATACAGCAGCCAGAATTATTTCTATCGTGCCAACCGAGAACTGGGACGCATTTTCAAAACGGAGTATATCTTGCAGTACATGTCTGACCCCCTCCTGCGTAAACGTTCCCGGCGAGGACTGCTCAAGGGGGAGCGGGTCCACGCCCTGGCACGACAAGTTGCTTACGGTAAACAGGGTGTCATCACTGGGCGAGGGTTGCAGGCTCAGCAGAATTCCAGTAGCTGTCTGACCTTACTCATTGCCTCCATCATCTACTGGCAGGCCAAGGAGATCCACCGCGTTATCCTGGAAGACAATCCCGAAGAATCGAGGGTGGACCTCTCATTACTTGAGCATATCAGCCCGGTTGGTTGGGACAATGTCCTCTTGTATGGCGAATATGTTCTCGATCAAAACCTGGTACGGACCTGAAAAAATGTCAATTGAAGCTATCTTTTGATTCCAATCCCGTACATTTTCGCACGATTCTGCAAGATACCTAAAATTGATCTTTTGCAGCCATGAATTAGCGTCCGATTTTATTTAGGCGATCGGTACAGAAAATGTTCGTTTTTCTCTGTCGTTATCTCATGATAATATAGGCTATCTTTGTCTGTTATGCAAACCAATTATGGGCGAAAAAGGATTATCTTGAGATATGAGTAAGACAATAGCCTATATCCGCGCATCCACGATTGCTCAGAATGTCAAAAACCAGCGTCATTATCTTTATCGTCAAGCAAAATCTGCGTTTTGGTGAAGATGTTCAAGATATGGCCACCAAAGTGATGGTGACCCTGTTTGCTCTGTTTGCGGAAATCGAACGGGGCTTTATTTTCTCTCAGGACAAAAGAGGCGCCGGTTGCCAAGAAAGCACAAGGGGTTGTTCTTGGAAAGCCTAAAGGTACGTTTCAGGTCAGTATATTTGACAAGGATCGGGAACGTATACAGTGTTTGGTGTGCCGTAGAAATTGATCGTTGAATGCCATTTAGGGTACGGCACCACCAGGAGTCTCAGTTATCACATTAGGACACTCAAATTACGCAAGCAAATAGCAATCTCCAAACCGTAACTTTCTGTTCAAATGCCCCCGCTGGTACTAATATGCAGCGAATTTCTCTTTCGCTCGCATTAATAACAACAACCCAATTTATCATTGTCGGCAAACTGAGTTCGTACACACGCAAGAATCGCACCAAGCGAGCGTTTTGGGAATTGGATAGTATTTTCCGTTCTCTCTACCTTCTCAACTATATCGATTCCTTGACCTTGCGGCAAAATGTCCAGCGGGCGATGAATCGCGGAAAAAGCTATCATCAGCTGCGCCGAGCTGTTTCCCATGCCAATTTTGGCACCTTGCGGTTCAAGACTGAAAGTGAACAGCTGATCTGGGGCGAATGTAGTCGATTCATCACGAATTGCATTATTTACTACAATGCAGCTTTGCTGTCCTGCTCGCTTGAGATTAAAGAAGACGCAGGAGAAACCGCACAGGTAACGCACCTCGGACGTGTTCCTCCGATTGCCTGGCAGCACATAAACTTCCACGGAAGATTCGTGTTCCTGGATCCGCCTGCGCCCATCAATCTAGAATCAGTGGTCCAAGATCTTGTCAGGGGGTCGTTCCGTGTTTTTGAAGATCTAGATTGAACCTTTTTTGAGGGAATATGCAAAAAATCCCATGATCTGTCCCCAGTGAGTGCAGCAGTCCAGATCAGGATTTGATCAATCCAGCAGCAGCGACCAGGTCGAGCATCTCAGTGGTGATCGCCTGCTGGCGGGCAAGCTGTACTTCCATTTGCAGCTCTTCGATTAAACGATCGGTGTTCTGGGCTGCGTCCTCCAGAATGTGAAAACGGGTTACATGCTCCGCCTCGGACGATGCCAGCATATAGCTGAACAAATTGATCTCAACTGCCTGGATCAACAGACGGCGAAGAAGCCTTTCGGGATCAGTTTCGATTATTGGTGGCGGCCAGGCATCCTCTTCAGCCTGTTCGCGGAGTTCTTCCTGATTCATCGGTAGAAGCTGTTTTAATGCGGTCGAGAACCGTCCACCCCTGCGGTGTTGGTTAAACAGCACAACTGCCCTGTCAAAATGCCCCTGCTGATATTTTTCCAGCATCATCTGGCTCAGCCGATGTACTTTCTGGAATTCCGGGATGGACCCACGTGCAAAGCGCTCTGCCCGGTCCGGATGGATTCCAACATGGTCGAGGGCAGTGTTGAGTCTCAGGCCAAGCACCCAGGTCTCAAATTCGCGCAGCAGACTTTTCAACTTCCTCTGCTGATTGAGTAGCTCTTCTGCTAGTTCGCTGTTGAAAGTTCCGCACAGACCGCGGTCGCTACCAAGCGCGATGATCAGGGTGCGAGGTTGAGCCTCTTCTTCCCCAGAGCCCAGCCCAGGCACATTACGGGGAAGCCATGCAGTTAGCTCGAATAGATCGTTCCCGTAGCGCTCCACTGTGGAGAGCTGCCTTCGAGCGGACTGCATACTGGCCTGTGAGACCGATCGCAGGGCGCTGAGGATGGGATCCACAGACAGAATGTTCTCTAAGCGCTCCTCTGGGCGGTTGATTCCATCCATTGTTATTAAAAGGTCTTCACGTTGTCAACGCTCCATACAAAGACCACACGACCGCTTCTGCCGAGTTCCTTTTCCTCACCAGGTGGGTGGCCGCTCTCTTCCTTCCCTCTCTGAAAAATTTTCAGCACATCATCCACCATCTCCTCCTCGACGACAATAAAGAGCATCTGCTGGGATTGACGGAGCATCCCACCGCGGCTTTCGGTATAAGTGGCCGAATACCCAGCAGCTACCAGGGACTCCATCAGTTGATTACTTTGGTCACGGGGAATCACAGCCATGATCATTTTCTTCATCCCTCACTGCTCCTTTCTGCCCTGTTGCTCATGAAAGTCTCCAGGGCTTCCACCAATCGGTCCTTCATCTCATGATCGAGCTCTTGCTTTAGTTCTATCTCTTCCAACAAATCACCATGCTGCTGAAAATATGCGAGCAGTTCCCTTTCAAATTTGTCCACCTGATCCACGGGCACAGCTTCCAGCGCGTTTTGTTGAATCGCAAAAAGTACAATGACCTGCTCACTCAGCGACATCGGCTCGTGCGGCGGTTGGGTGAATGCCGCCTGGAGACGAGCGCCCCGGTCAATTTGCTTTTGGGTGGTTTCATCAACCTCGGTTCCCAGCTGGGCAAAACGAGCCACTTCTTCATACTGTGAAAGCTGCAGCCGAAGCTCCCCGGCAACCTTTTTCATCGCTTTGGTCTGAGCTTTCCCGCCAACGCGGGATACAGAGAGACCGACATTCACAGCTGGCTTGATGTCCCTGTTGAATAGATTGGAGTCGAGTACGATCTGTCCATCAGTGATCGATATCAGGTTAGTGGGAATGTAGGCAGAAAGATTCCCCCGCTGGGTTTCAATAATCGGCAGAGCAGACATTGATCCGCCTCCTAATTCTGGCTTGAGCTTTCCTGCCCTTTCAAGCAGCCGGGAATGAAGATAAAAAACATCGCCGGGGTAGGCCTCCCGTCCCGGCGGCCTGCGCAGCAGCAGGCTAAGCTCCCGGTAGGCATTGGCATGTTTCGAGAGATCATCGTAAATTATTAATACATCCCGTTTGTGATCCATCAAATATTCTGCCATAGTACATCCGGCGTAGGGGGCCAGGTAACGCATAGCCGGGGGGTCATCGGGCGTGGACATGACGATGGTCGTTTTTTCCAGCGCGCCCGTTCCGCGCAGACGATCGATTACACTCAATACGGAGGATTTTTTCTGGCCGATGGCTACATAAACACAGGCCAAGTTGCTATCCTTTTGCTGCAAGATGGCATCAATAGCAATCGTTGTCTTTCCTGTCTGACGGTCTCCGAGGATCAATTCCCGCTGCCCGCGGCCAATGGGAATCAGGGCATCGATCACTTTCCATCCGGTATGGAGCGGTTCATTAATGGGAATCCGAGCAGTAACGCCAGGCGCTTCCCGTTCAAGAAAGCGCATATCTGACGGTTCTGCCGGGAGTTCGCCGTCCAGTGGTTCACCCAGCGGATTCACCACCCGTCCCAGCAGGTTGGGACCCACCGGTATGCGAAGCTGACTGCCAGTAGTTCTCACCAGATCTCCCCCCCGGATGCCCTCATCCGACCCCAGGAGGATTACATCAAGCTGCCGGGGTTCCAGGCTGGAAACAAGCCCACGCACACCAGTGGGAAAGACCAGTAAATCATCCGTGTGCACGCTGGGTAGGCCAGTAAGCGTAGCCACCCCATCTCCGACGTGGTGAACTGTACCGATATCTTCGAAATGAACACTGCTTGTAAAATCCGTGCTGGAAGATTTCACGGCGCTGATGAGCATTGTCAATAGGCTTTTCACCGCTGGGTCCGGATATATCTGGTCCCTTAGGTCCTCAACCATCTGCTGACTTTGATCTTCCAGGTGGTCGATTTCCCCGTCGATAGACTTCTGAAAATCCGCCACCAAATCCTGGATTGCCGTTGTCTTCCAATCAGGCATGGACCATCCTTTCCTGGATAGATTCCGAAGCCTGATCAAGAATCCGGTCCAGCTTTGCAGACAGGGTATTGTTAATCAACGTATCCCCGACCCTCACCCGCAGTCCAGAAATCAGCTCGGTAACCGTGGTGATTTCTAGATCAACCTCTTGATCGATTAGAGCGCTGAGCGTCTCTCGCAGCTCCTGGACTTGGGAAGAGCTCAATTCCCGGGCAGTTTCTGCAAATACAGTTGGGGAGCGCTCGTCCAGTGAACGGCGAATCGCCTGAACCTGTTCCATCTCCCTGTTGCCCAATTTCCAGATGCGGTCGTTCAGCTCTTTGACCAGCGAGGTATGGACTTCCGGGGGCGTGGTCTGGTAGATGATCTGCTGGCTGATCTCACGGATTGCTTCTAGGATCTCATCCATGTGATCGCTGACTGCTTTCTCCTGAAGCTGGCCGGCTTCAGATGCAGCAGCCTTAAGAATGCGCTCGGCCTCTCGACGGGTGCTTTCAATCGTCGTCCGCCGGATTTCCTCCATGCGTTCCTGCGCTTCACCGATGATCTCGGCAGTCAACTCATTGACATTCTCCATCCTGCTTTCCAACTCGCTCCGCAGGGACTCGGCTTCCGCCAGTTTGCGGATATTTTCCTCTGTCTGACAGCGCTTTTCCTCTGCCCGCTCGTTGACAAGACGCTGGATCGGCCTGAACAGCAGGAGGTAAAGCAGACCGGCTAGGACAAGGAAATTGATGATCTCGAAAACAATCGTCGGGATGTCAAAATTCAGCATCCTCGCTCCTTATCTAGAAAAAACGATCCAATAGGGGATTGGCAAACAATAGAATCAATACGACCAAGAGCACGTAGATCGCAGTCGATTCGAGCAGGGCCATAGCGATCAACAGCGTGGTCCGAAGGTCGCCCGCTGAATCCGGCTGTCGCGCAATACTCTCCAATGCTTTTTCAACTGCGCGGCCTTCGGCAATCGCTGGAGCAATGGCTCCAATTACGATGCCGACTCCGGCGACAATAATGGTCACAATCGTAACCAGGGTTCCAGGATCCATATCAACCATATAATCACTCCTTTGGTTCGGATTCCAATTTATTATTGATGTATTCCCTGAACTCATTCTCCCCGTCTTTTTGTTTGATCTCTTCAGTTTCATTGGGAAGACCGGCAGCAATGTAAACTGCAGCTAGGGCTGTGAAAATGTAAGCCTGAAGTAGGCCGGTGAAGATACTGAACCCCTGCAGGGGCAGGGGCACAATTAATGGTGCCAAAGCAAATAAAATGGCAATGATGATTTCAGCGCTGAACACGTTTCCAAACAAACGGATGCTCAGTGAGATTGTTCTGCTGATCTGACTGATCAGTTCTAGCGGCAGCAAAAAGATCGGAGAAGCCAGGCTTTTCAGGTAGGTGATCAATCCCATGGTCCTTACCCCGTAAACATGCACGGCGACAAATACAACCAGTGAGAGGGCAACCGTTGTGTTTAAATCGCTGGTTGGTGACTTTAGAAAGGGTACCAAACCGATAACATTGCCGACAGCGATGAACAGAGCCAGTGATCCCAGCAGGGGCAGGAAGGGATCTGCAGGCCGGCGCATGATCTCGGCGATGAAATCCGCCAGAAAATCCACTACCAACTCGAGTGCAGTGGGCTTGAGGCGGCGCACAATCAGCACAACAGCGATAATCAAGGCCATCATCACCCAAGTGGAAACGACGGTATCACGGACAGGAATCCTAAATAAACTAAATACTACTTCCGGAAATACTTCTTCCATTGATTAGATCCTTTTCAAGCCATTCTTATCCCGGACCGGGAACAGCCGCAGTGAGAAAATCCCAATCCAGCGGGCGGACATCAGGCCGGCAAAAGCGGAAAGGCCATTTCCTAAACCTCCCTGAAGAGCGTATATCAGCACTGCGGTGGTAAGTATCCAGCATAGAACTGCGCCCAGCACTACTGACCTCCTGGCAGCCGATATTCTCTCGGGGGAGAACTGCATTACCGAAACCCGTTGGCGGAGCCAGATTATCAAGCCAACTAGTATCCCGACCAAAAACCAGAACCAGCTCAATCTTCCTCCTCGGATTTTTTTTGAGATCGCTCCTGATCTTCCTTGTTGAGGCGATGGATCAGTCGCGAGAGGTTAAAATAAGCGATCATCACGCCCAGCACTAATAATCCCAGGGTAAAAGTGTAGGAGATGCCCAACCAGGTATCCAGAAAATGACCCAGCACTGCGCCACCAACAATGGGAATTGCTAGATCCCAACCGATTGAAAGCACTCCTAACCCCTCGCGGAGCAGCGCAGGGAGGACCTTTCCGGAGTTATCATTCCCGGGGCTTTTCATCCCTGGTTTCCCTCCTTAAGTCTTTTTCGCAAGATATTTATCTCCTCTCCCTTCTGGTACGGCGCTTCCCGCTGGACCGGAAGTTGTTCCTCGGTCAGGGCGCTGGTATAAATGATCACCTGATCGCCTTCTACCCGGAGTATCCCCTCCTGAACTCCAACCCGATCAGTAAAAAATTCACGGCCGTACTCGATGATTCCGGTTATTGTTTCTGCAAGCAGCGGATGATGCCCGGAGTGAATCCCAATGGATCCGCCATCAGCCAATGTGACCCGTACTTTTTGGAGGTCATCCAGGTCCAGCAATGTTTCCTGCGGTGAGAGGATAAGTAATTTCACGCATCCGCCTCCTGTTTCTTCCCAGATTCCAACCGCCGCGCTTTCTCAAGAACGTTATCAATGGTCCCGGTCATATAGAAAGCCTGCTCGGGAATCTGATCATGCCGACCGGCGAGAATTTCCCGAAAGCCCCGCAGATTTTCACCCAGGGAGACGTACTTACCGGGGATATCCGTAAAAGGTTCAGAGACAAAAAAGGGCTGGGTGAGGTAACGCTGGATGCGGCGCGCCCGGATTACCACCTGGCGGTCTTCAGGGCTGAGCTCTTCCATTCCCAAAATAGCAATCACATCCTGCAGTTGTTCGTAGCGGGCTAGCAGCGAGCGCACTTCGCTGGCGATCTGGTAGTGCTCCTTCCCTACTGCCTGGGGAGAAAGCAGGGAACTCTTTGATTGCAATGGATCTATCGCCGGGTAAAAACCCTGACTGGCCTGCCGCCGGGAGAGCACAGTGGAAGAATCCAAATGAGCAAAAGTTGCCACAATCGCTGGATCGGTGAGATCATCTGCAGGCACATAGACTGCCTGAACAGAAGTGATGCTCCCACGGCTGGTGGTTGTAATCCGCTCCTGTAGTTCACCCATCTCACTGTCCAGTGTGGGCTGATAGCCGACCGCACTGGGCAGTCTTCCCAACAGCGCCGAGACCTCCTGTCCGGCCTGAATGTAGCGAAATATATTATCTATAAATAGCAGCACCGGACGGTGTTCAAAATCTCTAAAGTACTCTGCCATGGTCAAGGCGGTCAGTGGAGCCCGGAGCCGCGCTCCGGGCGGCTCATTCATCTGTCCGAAGACCATTATCGTGTCCTTGATCACGCCGGAGTCCTGCATTTCCAACCAGAGTTCATTTCCCTCGCGGATTCGCTCACCTACGCCCGCGAAGAGGGCGATCCCGGCATGTCTTTGGATCGTGTGGCGCATCAATTCGATCATCAGCAGGGTCTTGCCCACCCCGGCCCCCCCAAACAGGCCTATTTTTCCTCCCTGCGGAAATGGAGTGAGCAGATCGATGGCTTTGATGCCGGTGATATAGGGTTTATTGACCACCCGCTGCTGGAGCAGTGAGGGAGATTTGGCGTGGATGGAATGCCGGGTGAGATTGCTGAGTGGATCACCCCCGTCGATCGGTTCTCCTAGCACATTGAACAACCTCCCTAGAGTCCGGTTGCCAACCGGCACCTGGATGGGCTTTTGGGTGTCAGTCACGATCAAACCACGCCGCAGACCAGTGGGGGTACCCATGGCGATGGTCCGCACTGTAGTGGCGTCAAGATGCTCCTGGACCTCAAGAATCAGCCCTCTGGTATTTTCAGTCTTCATAACCAGGGCGTTATTGATGCTGGGTAAATTTCCATGCCGAAAGGCAACATCAATTACCACACCGCGCACTCGGGTAATGGTTCCCTGATTTTGATTCACACTGATTCTCTGCAACTGCTTCTGGACATGCTATCCTCCCTGTTTATGTGCACACCCGGATTTCAAGACTCTAGAAGATTTCAAGCTCATTGTATCAAATCGGTATTAACGCAGTCTTAGAACCCGATCAATGGGCCCCTCATCCATCGGTGAATACAGCTCAATTCTGTTCACACGTTTCCGGGTTGTTGTTCCAGGCTTTATGAGCACATCCGCTGAGGCTAACTTCTCGTAATCAGAATAAATTAAGATAGGAAGCTCAGGGACAGATTCCTTCAAGGAACGACAGGTCCTCTTTCCAGAAGATCGCAAGGATACGGCGTTGAATATGATCATATGGGTAAACTCAAACTTTTTCAAAGCCGGTAGATCCAGTGTCTACATGGTAAATTGTGTACCTTTCTGCTGCCAGGCAGTCACTCAGCGCCGCCTGGGTTTTTCTTTCGATGACCAGCAAGGCTTTTTCCATATACCCTTGCTCTCTTATCATTGTCGGCAAACTGAGTTCGTACACACCCAAGAATCGCGGAGAAAGCTATCATCAGTTGCGCCGAGCAGTTTCCTATGCTAATTTTGGTACCTTGCGGTTCAAGACTGAAAGTGAACAACCGATCTGGAGCGAATGTAGTCGTTTGATCACAAATTGCATCATTTACTACAATGCAACCTTTCTGTCTCTCTTGCTTGAAATCAAAGAAGCCGCGAGAGAAACCGAACAGGTAACGAGACTCGGACGAGTTTCTCCGATTATCTGGCAACATATTAACTTCCACGGAAGATTCGAGTTCTTGGATCCACCTGCACTCATCGATCTTGAATCGGTAGTTCAGGAGCTAGCCCAAGGGTCAGTCGACATTTATGAGGATCTGGATTGAACCTTTTTAAGGGGATGTGCAAAAACCCCCGAAATGGAAAAAAGTCCATTGATAAATAGACACTCCTCAGCAGGTATATTTATCCCAATCATGTTTGGGGCATTGATATTACTTACATTCCTCTCAGACAAGGCTGGATGTACCTGGCAGCTGTTTTGGATTGGTACTCCCGGTGTGTGGTTAGCTGGTCCCTGGATCAAACTCTGGCAGTCTCTTTCGTGCTTGAAGCTGTTGACGTGGCTTTGGAACAAGGTTTGCCAGTGATTTGGAACAGTGATCAAGGCAGTCAATTCACCAGCCCTCGGTACATTCAACGCCTTGAGGACAAAAATATTCAAATTAGTATGGATGGTCGGGGTCGTGCCTTAGATAATGTGTTCACTGAGCGTTTATGGCGCTCAGTCAAATACGAGGAGGTCTATTTAGAGAACTATGAAAGCCCGAGGATAGCCCGTCAGGGAATAAGCAGCTATTTCGATTTCTACAATTTTGAGAGGCCTCATCAAGCATTGGATTATCGAATTCCAGCGGATGTTTATTTTGAAGATCAAAATCAATTATAATTCATCCTATCTGATAAGGAGGTATCCACCTTAATTTAGTTCCATTTTTTGTCAAATTCTTGGGTCCATCTCATACTACCTGAAGCAAGAGAGCATGAGGAAGCTCATTCCACTATCGCTTTCTTGGCTGGGGTGGGATTGGCTTTATTCATAGTTTTATCTAAGACGAAATAGAGAGATGTTGATGAGTAAAAATAGAATAAAATTAAGTCACGCCTGGTTGAAAAATATCTTGCCAGAAGGCTTACCGATACCGTCTTCGACCGTATTTACGGGTCCTATGGGGTCTGGTAAACCTATTGTAGCCCTAGCTATTATTTCCTCCTGGTTGAAAAACGGAGGCAATGTGGTTGCCGCGCCTTTACAATTCCCTAACCGAGAATTTATCTCGGGAATATTAAGAAACTTTTATAAGGTAGACATTCAGGATTATAAGCAAAGGTTCGTTCATGTCCAGTTTGATATCAACATTGATACAATTGAAGTTGTCAATCAAAACCAAATGAAAGCGAATTTGGTAAAGCCCGAGAATTGGGATAGGATCATTGTCGAAGCTATGAAAATGACCGACAAAAGTGACCTTGGTTTACTGCTTTTTTCAACTGCATTGAATCTGCCGCTGTTTTCGCCTACCTATAACGATAGGTTGATGGATAAAATTCAGCAAATGTTTGATGTAAGAGAGATGACTTATGTCTTTTGTGTAAGTACGAGCATGCTAATAAAGAAGGCAAAAGAAGTGGGTGAAATGGCAGACAACCTAATAGAAGCGTGGTTTTCCGAGAGAAACAAAACTTTGCGAGTTGAAGTCAAAAGAATGAAAGACGTAGAATATTTGAAAGCTGAAGTAGAGGCACCCTTCACGCAAGAGAAGTTGGAAGAGACTGAGAAAATATCGAAAGATTTTAAAGTCACCGAGATTCTTCAAAGAATAAAAAGGATCTAAGTTTAACCCCCGCTGCAGCGGACGCTGGGGTTCGCGGCGCCGTTAGTGCGCCAAGCTAAGCTTGACGCTTCTTTAAAGGTGAAAGTTCTTTTTGGGTAAGGATTAACCATCCACCCATACCGAGTGTTGCAGTTGTTAAGGAGGTGAAAAACCCAGATGGTTGGGGTAAAGCCGAACGAAACGATTGAAGCGTACACAGGGAAAGCATTGCCTCTTTCACCAACTCCCACTCCTGGATAGCTTCCTTCTACCAATAGGGAAGTCACAGAAACCCACCGTGCTGAATAATCTTTCATCATCTAAAGGTCAAACCCATAAATCCTAATCCTATACTCCTACCCCAGAGATCATCCCCTTTGCCTTTCGGAATTGCCATTGACTGCATGTTTTACCAATCCCACAATTTTATGTTTCTACATGCCTTCTCTAATATTTCCATAATGGTTTCATTGGAATACAAGGTAGTGAATTTTCCATTAAGCAATGACATTAACACATCACCGAATGTCACTTGGGAACGAATAAAACCTCTGACCGATATGCTAGTAACAATGACAATGCCCCTCATTATTCCTAACGAGCTTCTTTGATATTGGCAGCGATTTCTTCCTCGCTGTATTTAGCGTTAAGTTTTCCTATCAACCTCCCAAATTACTTCCACGGTTTAGGTGTGGTCCTATTACTATCTCAATCTCCGATCAGCGCTCTCAATCCCAGAAAATATGAATGCCACCCAAAACCAACAATCTGGCCTTTACATACCGGAGAAATTAACGATTTAGACCGAAAATCTTCCCGGGCATTGACGTTTGAGATATGCACTTCAATTACAGGGATTTCAATCGCCGCTACTGTATCCCGTAATGCTACTGATGTGTGGGTATAACCACCTGGATTAAAGACGACACCATTAGCCCAACTTTGGGCATCCTGCAGAGCATCAATCAAGACACCCTCATGGTTTGACTGCTGACAAGTAATCTCTACTCCAAATTCAAGGGCTTTCTCTGTTAATTGGGTACCTCCCATTTTCGCGCGTAAATATCCGCTAAGGATCGAGGGGGAGAGCTGTTATTTCTGTCTTTGAGCTTGCCAAGAGCCAGTAATTCTGTGTCCTGTCGGACAAAATACTGATAGGAATTATAGACGAGTGGCTTGTTCAGTCGGGGGTTAATAAGCGCGCGAATCCGACGCAGCGGAATATTCATTTGTAAGTATTCTCCGATCTATTCACGGTACGGATCAAGGGCTCTTTTTTGTCTCGGCTTCCTTTGGGGCGCCCAACCTTCTGGCCGCGCGCTCTCGCGGCAGCCAGCCCTTGCTTCGTGCGCATGGAGATGAAGTCGCGTTCTGTTTTCTGCAAAGTAACTGTTCAGTTACCAGCAGGACATACCCCTCGCCAAGTCGTTTCAGCAGTTCATTGATGCGGCGCTCCTCCGTTTTTCTCTGCGATGAAATTTCGACCTTGATGAACTCGTCAACGTAGATCTCTTGCTGTTGGGCGTACTTCTATAGCAAAGGTTCCTGTTGTTGCAAATCCTGTTTTTCGCTACTGACCCGCAAATAGCCAATGACCATACCACACACCCCTTTTGGTCAGAATAAGCTAAACTAACCGTACTAATTTATTAGTCATTCTAACAAAAACAAAGGAGCGTTTGTGTATGTCAAACTCATCATTTTCTCATGAGGAGATCGTTTGGGAAGGTGAACTTAGCGCCGAGGATATGACCAAAATTAAGAAGCGGCGACGTGATTACAACCGCTTGGGTTATGCGTATCAGCTGGCCTTTGTCCGGCTTGCGAGCCGTTTCCCTGCGCAACAGCCGCTCGAAATTGACCGGGAACTCTTGACCTACGTAGGCATGCAGTTGTCTATCCCGGACGAAGCGCTTGAACGATATCAAAACCGCCAACAAACGATGGCCGAACATCGCACGGCGATCCTGGCCTACCAAGGGTATCGGCGCTTTGGGAAGGCAGAGCAGGCCCTCCTGGAAGCCTTCTTGTTCAAGGAAGCCGGTCGCCTCGAACAGACGGGGCCGCTCCTCGTACTGGCCAGGCAGTTCCTCAAGGAGGAGGCAATCTTGTTCCCGGCCAAGGACACCCTGCAGCGTTTGATCGCTAGACAGCGGCAAAAAGCCCGAGAGTACATCTATGCCCGGGTGAGCGCAGGCCTTAACGGGGATTTCGTGGTCCACCTTGAAGCCTTGTTGGTCGCGGGAGATAATCGGCTGACGCCCTTTCAGGCGCTCAAGAATCCGCCGGGTAGAGCCTCCCCGGCTGCCATGCTGCGGCTCGCCGAAAAGTTAGCGAGCATTGAAAAAACAGGCCTTTTACACGTGGACTTGGCATGGCTGAACAACAATTACCAGCGCTCCCTGGCGCGTTACGCCTGGCCCTGGTCTGCTTTTTAGGGCAGGTCTATCGGGATACCCTCGACTACATGATCGACGTGCATCACAAACTGTTGTTGCGGATCTCCCAGCGCGCCCAAAAGGAGATGGACGACCAAACTCGCAAGCAGCGGCGGATGATCCGCAGCTCTTTGGCCACCCTCCATACGCTAAGCCTGGTGCTTCTGGATGAGAATATCTCGGATGGGGAGCTGCGCAGGACTCTTTTTGAGAGAGTGGATAAAGAGCAGTTGACCTTACAAATGACGAAGGTGGCAACCTGGCTGACCGGCAAATACAGCCACGTCTTCAACCTGGTCGTGGCGCGCTTTGCTTACCTGCGTCAGTTTGCGCCCGTCTTTCTAAAACACCTTGATTTTCGGTTGGAAGAAGGCGTGCAGTCTTCGGTCATCGAAGCCATTCGTCTGCTGCGAGAGATGAATGCAGAAAACAGACGTAAATTATCAGCAGACGCGCCGCTCGACTTCATTCCCCAAAAGCTGCGACCATTGGTGGAGATGGACGGGACGGTCAACAAGCGCGCTTGGGAATGCGCCCTGCTCAGTGCGGTCCGGGATGAGCTTAAGGCGGGCAATCTCTATGTCATGCAGAGCACGCACTTTGGGCGTTTCGACAACTTTTTCATTCCCGACGGGGCTTGGGATATGCATCGCGAGACCTTCTTCAAGCGCGCCGGGCTCCCGGTGAAAACAGAGGAAGTCTCCACTTTTCTTGAGAAACGCTTTAACCGGGCCTTTGATGACTTCCTGGAACTACTGCCCGAGAACACCTATGTCAATATCAACGAAAACGGCTGGCAGCTGTCGGTTGACCCGGCCGAGAAATTGGAGGCGGCTGGTCAGCAACGCCTGGAAGACTTGAAAGCCTGGCTGTCGGACAACATGCGCCTCATCAAGCTGCCCGAGCTACTCATCGAAGTGGACAATGAATTGTATTTCACAAACCATTTCATTGCTTCCGGACAGCAAGAAACACGCGACGCGGCTCGAGTCTGCTCGGTGCTGGCCACCATCATGGCGCATGGCTGCAATATCGGCCCCTATACGATGGCGCGATTGACCCAAGGGATCAGTTATCGCCAGATCAAATGGGTCACCGACTGGCAGTTGACCGAAGAAGCCCAGCGCCAGGCTTTGGCGCAAATAGTAAATGCCCTCAGCCGGTTGGATGTCACCCATTCCTGGGGACAGGGAACCACCTCCAGCAGCGATGGCCAACGTTTCCGCCTGAAACGCAAACTCTTGTAGCAGACGTACAGTCCCCGCTTCCACGACTACGCCTTGGAGTTCTATTCTTTTGTAGCCGACAATTATGCTCCGTTCTACAGCACCATTATCGAATGTACGGATCGGGATGCGGCTTTTGTCCTGGACGGCCTACTCTACAACGAAAGCGACTTGGCACTGGATGAGCATTACACCGATACCCATGGATACACAGAGATCAATTTTGCCGCATTTGCCATGTTGGGTCGGCGTTTTGCCCCCCGGATACGCGGGTTACCTAAACAGCGTATTTACCGGATTGACAAGCAAAAGGATTATGGGCCGTTAGCCGCCCTGGTTGGCCGCTGGGACCGGACTATTCGGACGGACTGGATTAGTGAGCAATGGGATCGGATGGGCCAATTCTACGCCTCCCTGGAACGGGGACATGTGACCGCCTCAACTGCCCTGAAACGCCTGGCCGCCTACTCAGGTAAGAACCAATTCTATCGTGCCAATCGAGAATTGGGGCGTATCTTTAAAACCGAATACATCCTGCAGTTCATGTCCGACCCGATCATGCGCAGGCGCATCCGGTGCGGCCTGCTCAAAAGCGAAGAAATTCATGCCTTGGCGCGGCAGGTAGCGTATGGCAAACAGGGGGCGCTCATGGCCCGCGATTTACCGGCGCAGAGAAACACCTCCAACTGTTTAACCCTGATTGCCACTCGGCAGACTGAGTAAGAAGCCACCAGATGCCCACTGAAAGACATACAATTCCCAAAATGACTAGAATATAAAATCCGTGGCGCTTCATATACTATCTCCTATAGGGCACAACATTGAAATGTGTATTCCCCTATTTGGCAAGGTAGGCTGGTCGTTCTGCCTGCCGAGATTCTCATAATTACTTACTCTTTGGGATATCACGTTAGTGTTCGATTATACTCCACATAATTTGACCAGCTGGCTGCTGATCTTTGTGACTATTAAATATTCAATGGTTATGACCAAAACCACGAGCGAACCGCTGGCAAGAAAACATATTACTCTCTCCCCCCCTTTATTTTGGCAGTGAAACACCAATTTCCCTGACATGCGTCATCCCTAAAATTTATACCCAGAAGCAGCGCCATTCTCTTTGATCGCGCGGAAACTGGATCAATATAAATATTATAGATTCATTTACAGCTCTTGTTTCTGGGCGCGGACCATTAACACTGGTACATTGGCGCCACGCACTACACGTTCGGCGACGCTGCCCATCAACCAGCGACTCAGTCCTGATTCTCCACGCGTGGACATCACAATCATGTCTACAGGATTTGTTTCTGCATACTGGATGATTTGCATATGCGGGCGTCCCTTGATGACAATTATTTGCACTGTAATGCCATGCTCTTGAACGCTGGCTGCGATGCGACCCAGATATTCGCGGACAAAAATACCCATTGCTTTCTCTGCCCTCATTAGAGCTGCTTCATTAGTCATCGGGGGACTTGGTAATGGGACGAGAACGCGTAAAATGATTATCTCTGACTGAAAGCTCTTGGCAATAGTAATGGCATGCGGCAGTGCTTGTTCTGCCAGAGGTGAACCGTCCAAGGGTAACAATATGTGCTTATACATAACTCTAGTCTCCTGGGATGCGTGTGTCGGATTCGCATCTTTATCTTTTCCGCATAATGAAAAGTTAGTGATAACGGTTAAGTATTGATGTGGCGCGAAGCCGCCACATAATCAATGTTGAACAAAGCTGATAAAGGATCTATTTGGAATTTGATTGAGGCTGTCTCAGCTGGTCAATATCTGTAGTGTACCCA
>Ga0307990_1001632_pt1 | contig 18666 bp, 21 predicted proteins | sample EllFjometagen129_FD_203168 | JGI IMG/M metagenome (GOLD analysis project Ga0307990, IMG submission 203168) | Marine microbial communities from Ellis Fjord, Antarctic Ocean - #129 | ecosystem: Environmental > Aquatic > Marine > Unclassified | place: Southern Ocean | collected 2014-10-08
ATGATAAATTGATCCAGACTGCAAATACCGACCCAAAAAGTGTTTATGGTTTTGGGCATTTTGGTTTCTTGCAGAATGTTGTCGATGTACTCCGAGGAGAAGATACTCCAAATACAGATGGCAGAAGTGGTAGAAAATCACTTGAACTGATTTTGGCAATGTATCAATCAGCAAAAAATGGGAATAAAATAGCACTTCCATTGAGATAATAAAAAAGAGGGATAATTTTGTTAGTACAAGAATATTTTAAGACACGTTCACGACTTTTAGAGAAAGCTCTGGATCAATATTTGGCACCAGCAAATGAATATCCTGAGCAACTTCATGAAGCAATGCGATACAGTGTGTTTAGTGGAGGAAAACGAATGCGCCCCATTCTGTTCTTCGCTACATATGAAATGCTAATTGGGAGAAAGAACATTAATCGATTAGCAAGATTAATGCCTGTTGCCTGCGCACTGGAATTAGTTCATACAGCTTCTCTTATACATGATGATCTGCCAAGTATTGATAATTCTTCAGAACGTCGTGGTATTCCAAGCTGCCATGAAAAATTTGGAGAGGCAACAGCAATCTTAGCAGGAGATGCTCTGACTACAAAAGCAATTGAACTTCTAACCGAGATAAGTAATAAAAAAGTGGCTATTGATTGTATACATGTCCTTACTAAAGCAGTTTCCACAAGAGGAATGATTGGTGGTCAGGCAGTTGATATTCTTTCTGCAAAGAAGAAAGTGAATATCAATACACTTCGTTATGTACATCTAAAGAAAACAGGTGCTTTGCTTCAAGCAGCGATGGAACTTGCCTGTGTGATTGAAGGAGCCGAGGAAAATCTTACAATAACACTTAGCAATTTTGCTTTGAATCTTGGTCTTGCTTATCAGATAGTGGATGATATTCTGGATGAAGTAGGAAGCTTTGAAGTTCTTGGAAAAAATCCTGGTGGAGATTCAAGAAGTCATAAAGCAACTTATCCATCTCTTCTGGGTCTCGAAAAATCTAAAATGAAAGCAGAAAAACTTCTGAGGGATTGCTACAATTTAGTAAAAAACATGAAAGCGAATGACGTATTATTAGAATTTGTAAATATAGTAAAAGATAGGTTACCATAAAATTTTGAGATGCCTTTTATAAAGATAATTCGACCTTTAAATTGTTTGTTTGTAATTCTATCAGTTTTTTTTGGTGCATTATATCAATCATCTATTATTAATATCTATCCAATAATATTTGCTGCACTTTCTGCAGTTCTAATCGCTGCTGCGGGTTATGTAATTAACGATTTCTTTGATATTCCAATTGATATTATCAACCGGCCGGATAGAGTTCTACCTTCCGGTAAAATAAACCCCAAAATAGCATATATTTATTCTGTAATGCTTTTCATATTCGGGATAACTGCGAGCTACTTTACTCAGAATTTTTATTGTGTAATCATTGCTATTGTAAATAGTCTTCTTTTATTTAGTTATGCAAAAATGTTCAAAATGAGTTTTTTAGCTGGGAACATACTTGTGGCTTCTACTACCGCAAGCACGTTCCTATTTGGTGGACTTTGTAATGATAATATTAAGAATTCTATAATTATAGTAATTTTTGCATTTCTGTATACTTTTATAAGAGAAATAGTAAAAGACGGTGAAGATATTGAAGGTGACATTAAATTAAATGCCAATACTCTTGCAGTGAAAATAGGAAGGAAAAATATTGCAATTGTATCTATTTTCCCAGCTTTAGCAATCATTCTCTATTCGATATTCCTTTTTACAAAAAATATAATTGTCATGAAGGTTTTTCTAGTATTTACAGTAGGAGTATCTTTGCCTCTCACCATTTTAATAGTTTATATTCTAAGAAAAAGTGAAATGAGAAGATTTGCAAATGCTTCATCTCTGATGAAAATAAATATGTTAATGTTGTTAATAATTTTATGGGTTGGTTAATATGAAAGTTTATGATAAACTCTTGGAACTTGCAAAAAAACAAGCTAATTATTTTTGTCTGTTAGATCCGGACGAATTAGAGGCTGACAAAACAAAAGATTTTGCTAAAATATGCGAAGAAAATGGAGCTGATGGATTGCTTGTTGGTGGAAGCATAATGGTGAATAATAAATTCCAGTCAAATTTAAAACTCATCAAGGAAAGTGTGAATATTCCCGTTTTAATATTTCCCGGGATCTTTGATTTTGTATCTCCTCATGCTGATGCTTTGCTTTTGTTAAGTGTGGTTACCAGTCGTAATCCTCAAATGCTAATCGGTGAGCAAGTTCGTGCAGCACCATTAATAAAGCATTATGGTTTGGAAGCTATTGGTACAGCTTATATGATAATTGAATCTGGGAATAGCACCTCTGTCCAATTTATGAGCGGTAGTTTACCACTTCCCAGAACAAAGAATGATCTTGCTGTTGTACATGCATTGGCTGGGCAATATCTTGGAATGAAAATGATCTATATGGATGCCGGTAGTGGGGCAAAATATGCTGCAACCGATGAAATGGTTGCTGCAGTCAGAAAGAATGTTGATCTTCCAATTATTCTTGGTGGTGGGATAAAAACTCCTGAAGTGGCAATGCAAAAAGCAAAAGCAGGTGCAGATTTTATCGTAACCGGTAATGTTCTTGAGAATAATCCTGATCCAAAATTGATTAGAGAATTTGCAGATGCTATCCACAGTGTGAAAAGATAATGATAGATATTCATACACACATTATTCACAATTGTGATGATGGTTCTAATAGTCTTGAACTATCCATCAAGCAGATTACAAATATGATCGACAAAGGTGTTACGGATATTGTGCTAACACCCCATTATATGAATAGTTATGTTCAAACAGATGCAAAGATAATTAATAAACAATTTAAAGAATTATCAGAAGCTACTGCTGATTTGAAAGTAAATCTTCATAAAGGTGGAGAGATATTTCTGAATCCTGGGAGTAATTATAAAATTGATAAGGAACTTTGTATTGGAGACACTTCCTATATTTTGGTTGAGACAAATATGGGTGAATTTACTCCAGGCATTTATGAGATACTTTTTAAATTAGTAAAAAAAGGACTCCGACCTATTCTTGCTCATCCCGAACGCTATAATTATATTATGAATAATCCTGAAATGGCGGAAGATTTTATGTATAGAAATGTTTATCTCCAGGTTAATGCAGGTAGTATCCTCGGATTATACGGATCTAAAATTGAAAAAACAGTCTGGCAATTAATTAAAAGTGGATTTGTTCATTTTCTTGCTTCCGATAATCATTGTAGAATTGATGAATATATACTCCCTGCTGCAATAGAAGCAATTCGTGATAAAATTGATGATTATACAGCAGATCTTTTAACTCAAGTAAATCCGCAGAAAATGTTGAATAATGAGAAGATCGAATATTTTTATCTGAAAGAGCAGAAAGTTGAAAAGAAAGGATTTTTTGAGAATATTCTAAGGAAATTATGACAAGCAAAATATTAATAACCGGAATCAGTGGATTCATCGGACGTAACGTTCTTAGACAATTAGTACAAAGTCACGATAGTATAACTGCAATAATTCGTCCAGGAACTAAACATCAGCGAATAGAAGAATTTGTTAATAAAGTTGAATTTGCAGAGATCGATCTTACAGATATTTCTACCTTAAAAGAATATCTTGATGAGAATTCCTTTGAAATAATAATTCACATTGGTGCACTCCGGGGGGGCAGGAATTTCACAAAAGAGGATTACTTCAATGCAAATGTGAACGCTACCGAGCAGTTTATCATAAATGCGATTGCTAATAATTCAGATTTCATATATTTTTCCAGTGTAGGAGTTTTTGGGACCAGCCCTGAAATTCTTCCTGCTCATAATAGATCTCCGCAGAAAGCTGAAAATTATTATTATTTTACAAAAAAACAGAGTGAATCCTTAATTCAGAAATATATTCTGCAGAATTTAAAAGCATGTATTATTAGACCTTCAGTTACTTACGGTATTGAAGATAAGGGATTTCCTTATAAATTAATAGCAATGGTCGATAAAAAAATATTGTTTTTACCCAACAAATCAGTAAAAATCCATTTAACTAATGTAGATCTTCTAGCACAGGGAGTATTAAAACTGATAGAAAAAGGATTTGACTCCGGATCAGCTTATATAATTGCGGATCCTGATCTGGTAGAATTACATCAATTAGTAGATTTTATTTCCCAGGAACTAACTCAGAAAGATTTTGGACATTTGCACCGATTAGATATACGGATATTTGAGTTCTTTATTAGATTATTCAAAATGATTAAAAAATATAACATGGTAAGCAGTTTAGAATTTTTATCAAAAAGCTGGTACTATGATGTAACTCTATCATATAAAGACCTGGGTTTGAAATCTGTTCCGACAACGTCGGGTTTCAAAAAGGTTATTGACTGGTATAAATCCACAAAATGAGGTAAGATGGAAGGAATTTTAAAATTAAATCTCTCAGAAGAATATAGGTGCAAAGTAAAAGGATTAGGAGAGGTCTTTGAGATCGTTTCTATAGAAATATTAAGAAAATCCCTGCTGAAGAAGAACGGATCAGGGATGCTCTATTTGTCTTCAAATTACGATCATTCTAAAAGGGGTTATACCCGGGCAGACCTGGAGAAGGAAATCCGAACTGATGATCTGAAATTAGTTTGTAGTGGTTATGCAGATGCCCCACCCTGGAATTCTGACCCTAACGAAGAGAATGAAAAAGGTTTCGCCTATAACAAATTCGTAATATTTCTGTCAGAGTTCCTATTTAATATCTGGATACCTTTTTTTGAAAGATTTTATCGAACCCCTGAAAAGGCACATGTAACTTGGGCTTTTGGTATGGCTTAATTATTATCAGGCACACCATAATGAAAAATAAGAGATTAAATCTGTTGATCGGCAGTATTATAGGTATCATTTTCCTGATCCTGTGGTTTAACCTGATTGATATTAAAGAATTCGCTTCCTATTTCAAAACTTACAATCTCTGGAAAACCATACCCTATTTAGGATATTATTTTCTAGCATATTTCTTTAGAAGCCTACGCTGGAAGGAGATTTTAAAACCACTCTCGAAAACTACTACTTGGGAAAGTTACGGAGTGTTCAATACTGGATTACTGATTAACTATCTTATTCCAATTAGATTAAGTGAAGTGGCCAAATCTATCATTCTAAAAATGAAGAAACATATTCCTATGACAATCATGGATTATTATGGTGATAAAGATTCTGATTTCCCTGAAAAAATGATGTCTCATTTCTGGTTTGAAAAGAAAGCACCAAAATTAATTAAAACCTTTTGGGCTCATCATCGTTATTTTCTATTCATACCTGAAAAAAGGAGAAGAAAATGAAAACAAAATGGTTTTATCCAATTATTACTTTTCTTTTTCTATTAGTATACCTTTTTATCTGGACTAGAGGAGAATCGCTTATTGAAATATTAATTACTTCAATTATTATTACTTTGTTTGTAACCTTTATCTCTTTTTGGAGTAATAGAAAAAAATGAAAAAAAACAGTCTTAACTGGTTGGTAGGGATAGTTCTTGGAGTTATCTTTCTTTTAGCCTGGATACATATTGTGGACTGGCAGGAATTTCTTAGTTATTTTCAGGAATTTGATCTCAAGATGGTTCTGATCTTTTCGATTTTTTATTTGTTTGCATATTTTTTACGGAGTTTACGCTGGAGAATAATTTTAAAACCTATTTATAAAATGGGATTAATGGAGAGTTTTTCCATCTTTATGTCAGGAATGCTTATTAACTATCTTATCCCGATAAGAGCGGGGGAGATCGCAAAATCTATTATCCTTAAAACTAGAGAGAATGTGAAGATCTCTGACAGCCTTCCATCGATTTTTATAGATAAACTTACCGACCTTTTCCCGATAATATTCATAATGATACTTGTCCCACTTGTTTCAGTTAAATTGAATTCAGCACTTTATATCATTATAGGTTTTCTGTTTTTAATTTTTCTTTTATTCCTTGCTTTCCTGTTTTTTGCAGTTAATCATAAAGATAAAGCTATAAAGATATTGAAGTTATTCTTAAAACTAATACCAAAGAGATACAGGAAAAAATTTGAAGATTTTTTTATCAATTTCGTGAATGGAATGGCAATAATGCAAGGCAGATTAGCTGAGAACTGTCTTGTGTATATTCTCACATTACTTGCTGTCTTATCAGAAGCAATATATATTTATGCAGTTTTCAGATCATTTGGCTCAGAAATATCTTATTTGAAAATCTTATTTGGATACACTCTAATGAATCTCACATATATACTTCCAACTCCTCCTGCACAAATTGGTTCGAATCAGTTCATGTGGGTGCTAATATTTTCATTTGCATTGGGAGTAAATGAAAACCTTACAAGTGCAGCTGTTACGTTTTCTCATCTATTAACTTCGATCTGGATATTACTAACAAGTGGAATTTCTCTGATTGCACTGAAGATAAATTTAAATCAACTTTTAAAAAATAATAATAAAAAGGATTAATATGAAAAAGAATATTGAAATACTGGAAAAACTTCCCGAAATTAAAGAAAAAATAACTCAAGAGATAAAAAAAGTGATTGTAGGTCAGGATGAGATTATTGAGCAAATGTTAATTGCGTTGATCTCTAATGGACATTGTCTATTAGAGGGTGTACCAGGTTTAGCCAAAACACTGATGATCTCAACAATGGCAAAGGTTCTAAATATGAAATTCAGCAGAATCCAATTTACACCTGATCTTATGCCTTCCGACATAACGGGAACGGACATCCTGGCAGAGAATAAAGCTGATGGGAAAAGATATTTTGAATACATAAAAGGACCAATTTTCGCAAATATAATTTTGGCTGATGAGATCAACAGAACACCTCCTAAAACACAAGCTGCTTTATTGCAGGCAATGCAGGAATATCAGGTTACTGCTGGTAATAAAACTTTTGAAATTGATAGACCATTTTTGGTTCTGGCAACTCAAAACCCAATTGAACAGGAAGGCACATATCCGCTTCCTGAAGCTCAATTAGATAGATTTATGTTTTATCTTAATATCAATTATCCATCTTATGAAGAAGAGAAAATAATCGTTAAGAATGATGCATTTGCTTCACTGAATTCTGTTAAATCTGTTATTGGCGCAGAAGAGATCATTCAAATTCAAAATGTAGTAAAAGAAGTTCCAGTAAGTGAACATGTACTTGAATTTGCTGTAAAACTAGCTCGAGCAACCAGATCTCAATATGATAATGCACCTGATTATATTAAAAAATTGGTAAGCTGGGGAGCCGGACCAAGAGCCAGCCAATATTTAATTTATGCTGCAAGAAGCAGAGCAGTTTTGCAAGGTAGATTAACTCCTGCTATTGATGATGTGATCAGTGTCGCTCACAGTGTTCTTCAACATAGGATCCTAATTTCATTTGCTGCTGAAGCTGAAGGTATTACACCAAAAAAAATAATTACCAAGATCATTTCAGATTTGAATTAATAATACTTGTCAAAATTTGATTTAACATTATTTTATTGTAAAGTTTGATAGCATAAAATATTTTTCACTGGAATGAATTCTATGGATTAATTGTTTTTTAATTAATAATTGAAAGAAAAAAAATAAAATGGAGGAATCATGAAAGATACTGTACAGAAGTATGCAGCATTAAGTGGTATGATTTACAAACTCTGCTCAAAGAAAGAACGGATCAGACGTCGTTGCTTATCACTTGGACGAATGGAATGTGATCTTTTAAATTATTTAAATCAAATCAACGAACCGACTTGTATGAACGTTCTTGCTGAGGAATTGAAAGTATCACATAGTAGAATTACCAGAATTGTTGATACATTAGTTGAGAAAGAATTGGTGAAAAGATATCCATCTAAAAAGGATCGCAGAAGTTGGTTGGGAGAAGTAACGGCAAAGGGAAAAGTAACCAATGAAAATACAATTGTTGATTTCATGAACTTGCAGGAAGATCTTATTACCAGACTTCCGAATGATAAAATAGAAGAGATTTATGAGAATATAAAACTGTATATTGACGCATATCATGAAGCATTAGATGAAAAGGAAGCATCATTATGAAACAAAAATCTACAGTAACATTTTTAGATAAAATGGCATTTGATGTTGAATTAAATGGACACCATTTTACTATCGATGCCGATGAACAAGTAGGTGGAGAGGATAGGGGACCAAGACCTAAGGCATTGATGTTAAGTTCACTTGGCGGATGTACCGGAATGGATGTTGTTTCCATATTGCAAAAAATGAAAGTAACAAAATATGATCTAATTATTGATATCACGGGAGAACCAACTAATGTGCATCCCAAAGTATATCATACGATAACTATAGAGTTCAAATTTACTGGAAATAATCTTCCTGAAAGTAAAATAAAGAAAGCTGTAGAACTATCTGAAACTAGATATTGTGGAGTTTCTGAAATGTTACGAAAAGCGTCTAAAATGATAATCAAAGTTTACGTCAATGGAGAGATAATATGACTAAAAAAGTAATCATTCTATCAATTGTGATTATGTTGTTTATGATCTCTGCATGCATTGCAGAGAATCCTGAAGAGAATAAAGAAAGCACTAAAAAAGATACTATTGCCTGGTTTACAAACTTAGAGAAAGCTCAGGAAGTTGCAATGGAAAGGAACATACCAATTTTTATTCATTTTACCGGTTCAGACTGGTGTAAATGGTGTTGGAAACTGGAAGAAGAAATCTATTCTAAAACTGTATTTCAAGAATATGTAGCAGAAAATATGGTTATGGTAAAAATTGATTTCCCCAAAAAGATCAAACAACCAGCAAAAACCGTAACTTATAACAGAAAATTAGCAACAAGATTTAATATTAAAGGATTCCCAACTGTGCAATTACTAACTCCAGACGGCACTCCAATTGCTCAAACCGGATTTCAATATGGAGGTCCGGAAAAATATATTGAACATTTAGAAGAACTGCTAATTAAGAAATAAAGGAGGGAATTATGAAAGTTATAACTTTTATCATGCTGTTAATCAGTACTGTTTTGATTGCAGTACCGCAAGCTGAATTGATTAGAATAGATGCTTTGCACGATGCAAGTGAATATGAAAAAGAGCTTGCACAATTGGAAGTGTTATCTGTCGAATATCCCGAAGATGTAGAAATTTTGTGGAGACTTGCTCAAGTTCATTTTGATATTGCAGATCAAACTGAGGATGAAGAAGTTCATAAAGCTCATTTCTATCCGGGATTTGAAGCTGCAAAGAAAGGTGTTAAAATTGATCCAAATTCTGCAAGAGCAAATCATTGGTATGCTACTCTTATTGGAAAGATCGGGATGCTGGAAGGAACAAAACAGAAGATCATAAATTCATATGATGTTGAAGAGTATGGTCTGAAAGCGATTGAGCTTGATCCAGCTTATGATGGTTCATTACATTTGCTTGGTAGATGGCACTATGAACTTGCAGATCTTAGTTGGATTGAAAGAACAGTTGCTAAGATCGTATATGAAACTCCACCAAAAGCCAGTTTTGAAGAATCAGTTGAATTCTATAAAAAAGCAATTGAAGCTAAATCAGATGAAGTTCGTCATTATTTATGGATAGGTAAAGCATTTATAAAACTAAAAGACTACGAAAAAGCAAAAAAATATCTACAAACAGCGACCGAAATGACACCACTTGATGATGCAGATAGATTGATGCAGAAAGAAGCAGCGGTATTACTTAAAAAATTGAAATAAGAATTCTTTTACTAAAAAACCTTCAAAGTTTTCAAAACCTTGAAGGTTTTTTATTTATCTAATAATTTTCCCGTTCTTAATAACTGTTTCAACATTATTCGATCCAAAATGATATGGCAGATATTGATATGATGGCATATCCATTATCAAAATATCAGCTTTATTTCCAATTTCAAAGCTTCCAATTTCATTTCCTAAACCTAAAGAATAAGCAGCATTTATAGTTGATGCAACTATTGCTTCTGCCGGTGTCATTTTCATTTGTAAACAAGCAAGAGTGATAATAAATTGCATACTGTCACAATTACAGCTTCCAGGATTGTAATCCGTAGCTAAAGCAACAGCCAGTCCTGCTTCGATCATATCACGTGCTCTGGCATAAGATTTCATACCGAGGGAAAATATCGTACCCGGTAAAAGTATAGCGATCACACCCTTATTACGCATTGCTTTTATTCCTTCATCTGATGCTGCGCCAAGATGATCAGCAGATACAGCACCAACTTCAGCCGCAAGTTCTGCTCCTCCAATTGGTTTTATCTCATCTGCATGCATGCGAATTTTAAAGCCGAGTTCTTTTGCTCGATTTAATATTTTGCGGGATTGCTCAATATTGTAAACATGATCTTCTGTAAAAATATCGCAATAATCAGCTAAATCTAATTCCCTGATTCTTGGCATCATTTCATTCATTAATATATTTATGTATTCTTCTTTATTATCTTTGTATTCAATTGGAAATTCATGAGCACCCAAGAAAGTCGAAATTATATCGATCGGTAAATTTTCATTTAATTTCTTAATAACTTTGAGCATTTTAATTTCACTTTCTGTTGATAATCCATAACCACTTTTTGCTTCCAGAGTTGTTGTTCCATTAAAAATCATATTATTAATTCGTTTTTCTGCTAGTTTATAAAGTTCGTTTTCAGAAGTATCATGGACTCCTTTTATACTTGAACGTATTCCACCTCCGCTCTGTGATATTTCAACGTATGATCTTCCCTTTATACGCATTTCAAATTCATTTTCGCGTGTCTGTTTAAAAACTGGATGTGTGTGTGGATCTACAAAACCGGGCATCACAACTTTATCAGTTGCATCTATAGTCTTGGAAGGATCGTCATATTTATTTATTAGTTTTTTAGTAGAACCAACATCAATAATTATATTATCTTTTACAGCAATTGCACCGTTATTAATAATATTGAGTTCGTTCATTTCTGAACCTGTTCGGGGACTGTTAGAACCTGCTATTGTAAGTAATTCTTTTGCATTAATTATCAATAAATCAGCTTTCATGAAAACACCTCAATTTTTTTTTGTAGATTTTATATTTCAATAAATAAAAGCAAGTGAAATATTAAAATACATAAACATCTCATATCCATATTTAGTGTTGAATCTTGTAAATTTCCAGTTTCCGATTTATCAATAGGAATAACAGTGCTTGTTTTTTCATTTCCATAAAAATTTGCCATTCTCGCAAAAGCGGGAATCTATTTTTTTCTATGAAATATAGTGGATGATTAAAAACCTGTTTTATAAGCACTTCTAAACAATTTTATCACTTGACTTGATAAGCTAACTAATTAATTTAACTAATTGATTAAATAATACCTGATCTGGAGATGATATGGCAAGATTGTTTGGTAAAGAATATCATGAAAATTCTAATTCGTGGTTTTTTAAAAGTTCACTCATCAGGTTAATGAAAGACGATCTGATATTCAATAATTATCTTGATGAAAATAAGAATGTTGTTTTCAGGTTTGAAGCAGTGCCAGCAAAAAAGTACACTTTCCCAGCAAAACTTGAGATACTCTACAACAAAAAAAATGGAAAAATACTAGATCATTTCTGCTCAGAATGTGACGATAAAGAGTGCAGACATTATCTTTCCATTATTAAATATGCCTATAATTTTCTTTCTACAGATATGTTGGAAAAGAGTTCAGTTCAAACATACTACACAAGTTTATTAGATTACAATGAGTTCTGGCAAAGAACTGTATTAAATGCAAAGATTGAGATCAGCGATATTTATAACAATAAAACCGATAAGATCCGATTCAATATGATGAGTTACAAACCACTTTTAATAAGGGTGATAGCATGTATCTGCGCTGATGGAGATTTTAAAGAAGACGATATCGTATTAATTCCACAAGCAGAAAAACAAATGAAAGCGCTATCATCAGAAGAATTAGAATTATTGAGATTATTATATAAAAATAAATGCTCTTTCAGCCGGAAAGGTACATTTTTTACAATTTATAAACACAAATTCATAAATATTATTAATATTCTCAAAAACATGCAAAATAAAGTATACATCAAAGAGACTGGTGATAATATCAAATTTTCTGATGATGAATTCAGAATAAATTTTCAAGTAAACCGGTATGAATCTGATAAATATATTCTTAAAATATCTAATGCCGAACAGATTTCTGCAGTATTTCCCGGAAAGACGACTTATATCTTTATTAAGAACGTAGTAAATTCCATAAATCTACCGTTCAAAGTTAGTATTTCCAAGAAAATATTTGCTAATGGATATATTCTAAAAAGAACAGATCTGGTTTATCTCTATTCTGTTGTAGCGAGGCAGTTGGGTCTTATGAAATGTTATCTGGATTTTGATGAAGATATTGAAATTCCCAAAGTCTATCATAACACTCCAGTTATTACCTATAAACTATTTAAAGAGAATGAGAGTATCATATTAAATGGGATCTTAGATTATTCCAATGGGAATGAAATTCCTATGTCTGCGATTCGTTTTCCCGTGGAGCTTGTACGTTATGATCAGGAAGGAGAAGTTACTTGGTTTTATATTCCTCCTCAGATCAAATATGAGATTCTTAATTTTGTGAATAAATTGCCAGAATCTAAAACTCATCAGCTAGAAGAAAATTCACAACTGATATTTGAAGGACATGAAAATATTGATGCTTTAAAGAAAATCATTTTTGAAAACGCAGATCCTTCTTGGAACATTCAGCTTTCAGGCGAATTAAAAAAAGAATTTGTTTACAAAGTTGATCTTAAACCAGTGATAAAAACGAAGCAAACAAAAAGAATAGACTGGTTTGAATACGATGTTGAATACAATTACAAAGATCTAAAATTTACTCATCAGGAATTGAAAGATTTTTTTGATACAAAAGAAAAATTTCTGAAATTAGAGGATGGCAGATTACTTTATTTCGAGAATAAAAGTGCATTCTTGGAAATTGAGAAATTAATTAATAAAAGTAAGAAAACACCAAGCGAAGCATTTAAACTTTCTATTTATAATCTGCCTTATGTCTATCAATTAAATACAATTAATAGCGGTATTAAGATTGAGGGAGATTCTTATCTTGAAGAGATGTTCACTGCAATCCTCAAGAGAAGACTGGATGAGCGAACTCCGATTACGTCTATACTCAGACCTGTAATGAGAAGTTATCAGAAAGCCGGATATCATTGGATGAAAATGTTAGAGAGGTTTGGACTTTCTGGAATCTTGGCAGATGAAATGGGATTGGGGAAAACAATTCAATCTATATCCGTGCTGTCTGATCTTCCAGCTGATTCAAAATCGTTGATCATCTGTCCCAAAACTCTACTTTTTAACTGGGCAGCAGAAATAAATAAATTTAATAAAAGTCTTTCCTATATACTTTATGAAGGGAATCAAAAGGAAAGAAAACAAATATTAGAAAACCTGAATGTTAACCTTCTTTTTGCTTCATATTCAATTATACAGAATGATATTGAGAATCTCTCTGAAATTGAGTTTGATTATATAATTTTGGATGAAGCGCAACATATAAAAAATCCTTCAGCTCTGCGGACAAAAGCTGTAAAGAAGTTAAAAGCTAAACATCGTTGTGCACTTTCCGGAACTCCAATTGAAAACAATCCTACTGAATTATGGTCAATCTTTGATTTTCTAATGCCAGGTTATTTGCCAAAATCAAAAAACTTCATTAATAAATTCAAAAATAATTCAGCTATGCAAAAAGAAAGTAATAATAAACTTAAAATGCTCGTCTCTCCATTTATACTAAGAAGGAAGAAAAATGATGTACTTATTGAGCTTCCCGACAAACAGGTGCAGCAGGTTTATTGTAAACTTACATCAGTTCAGGAAAAAATGTATCTCCAGATCCTTGAAAATGTAAAGAATAGATATTTGGATACAGAAAATGTTGGGAATAGTTATCTTCATATTCTGGCGGCTCTCACTAAATTGCGTCAAATCTGTAATCATCCACACCTCGTAGATAAAGATCTAAAAAAGAATATAGAATTTTCTGGTAAACTTGAACTCTTGCGTGAGATTATAGTTGATGCAGTACAGGGTGGAAAAAAACTGTTAATTTTCAGTCAATTTGTACAAATGCTTAAAATACTGAGGGAGATGTTAAAAGAAGAAAAAATAACCTATGAATATATGGATGGCTCAGTAAAGAACAGGCAAAAGGTAATTGATAACTTTAATAATAACAACAATATTCGAACCTTTCTCATAAGCTTGAAAACCGGTGGTTATGGTTTGAACCTGACTTCTGCCGATACTGTAATAATTGTGGATCCATGGTGGAATCCTATGGGTGAAAATCAAGCAATTGATAGAGCTCACAGGATAGGTCAAACAAAAAAAGTGATGGTTTATAAGATAATTACAAAGGGGACAATTGAAGAAAAAATCCTTGGTCTACAGCAAAATAAAAAAATGATGTTTGAAAATATTATCGAAGAAGGGCAGAGCGTAATTAAAAAAATGGATGCAGAACAATTACGTAAATTGCTTGAATATTAATCTTGCGAATGCTTATTAAGCTCTTGTTTTTTTAACTTTCGCAATGGTTAAAAAATTTAGGTTAGCAAAATGAAATATTTATATTCAGTAGAAAAAGATAGAAAAAAAGAACTCAAAATTAAACGATCAACTTTTATTGCTCATCTGCATTATGTACAAACAATGCAGGAAGCAAAAAAATACATTTCCAAAATTGCTGATGAACACAAAACTGCTAACCATAATTGCTGGGCTTATATTGTGGGTGATAAGGGAGAAACTTTTCATTCATCCGATACTGGCGAACCTTCCGGTACTGCAGGACAACCAATGTTGAATGCTTTAAAAAAACATGAAATGACCAACATTGTGGCAATTGTAACACGGTATTTTGGCGGAGTAAAACTTGGGATTCGTGGTCTTATAGAAGCTTATAGTAAAACAGTTGAAGCAGCAATTGAGATTTCACCACTTAAGAAACTGATAAAACTTTGCTCATATAAAATAACTTGTGGATATGACCTTGCTGAAAAATTAAAATACAAAATTGAACATTTAAAAGCTGAAATAAGTAACGTGGATTATGCAGCAGAAGTCACAATTTCAATTTTAATTGAAGAACAATTAAAAGGTGAGCTGAAAAAATACCTGATTGAATTGGAAAAAGCCGGGAAACTGAAGATAATAAAAACAAACAAAGACTAATAATAACTATTTTGTCATTCCCACAGAAGTGGGAATCTATTCGATATGATTATATTTAAAAGAATTTTCCTAAACCCCTCTTTTATCCTTATCCCAGATAATTTTATGCAACTGTAATTGCAATCTTACATCAAGCTTGTCTTCAATTAACCATTTTGCAAGGTCTTGTGGATTAAGTGTGTCGGTAACTGGTGAGAAGAGAATTTCATAATTATTTAGTTTATATTTCATTATGAAATCTTTTGCCCAGTTATAATCAAAATTATCTGTTAATACAAATTTGATCTGGTCATTTTTAATTTTTATATACTCAAGGTTTTCAATTAAAAAGCTGTTTTCTTCACCACTACCCGGGCATTTCACATCAACTATTTTAATTACATATTCAGGAATATCTTTTAGTAAGATCGATCCATTTGTTTCTAAAAGAACTGTATATCCATCTTTATGTAATGAGTCAAAAAGTTTATATACTTCTGACTGTAAAAGTGGCTCACCACCAGTAATTTCAATCAGTTTTACAGGATTGTATTCTTTTACTTTGTTAATAATTTCATTAGTAGAAAAAGTAATATCACTTTTGTAACTGTAGGTTGTATCACAGTAATTACAGCGCAAATTGCATCCGGCTAAACGTATAAAAATACAAGGTAATCCAGCATAGGTTGATTCACCCTGAATACTGTAAAATATTTCTGATATTTTTAACATTTTTATCTCCCGCTAAATACGCGAAAAAACACGAAAATAGAACTACAAAATTAAATCTGTTCTTTGCGATTTTTAGCGTTTTTTGTGGGTATAATTTTCTGTGTTGATCCGTTAAAAAGGTAAGAATGGAAAATCTTTTTTATACCCAAGTTTCTTATTAATTGAATCTGTGATCTTCTCTGGATGTCCAATTACGAATCTATCTTCTCCAAAGAAATAATAACCATCTTCATTTATCTTGAATTCATGCAAAAATTTTACATCACCGTATATTGGTATTCCTTTATGTAAAAGAAGTTCAATATCTTCTATATTAATTTTAAGTAAATTTCTAAATGGATATTCATCATGTTTTTTAACTAGAAGTAAATTAGATGTGTTTTCATTAATTGTACCATATTCTTTTGGAAGCTTAAGAGCTTTTGCTGCATTCGTAGTGATCATTTTGAAAATCTGTTGCATTGGAATATGAGGGAATTTTTGATGAGCAAATTTAAGCTCTTCTAAAAGATTAATACTTCCTGACATTGTGGAATCAGTTCCCAAAATAACATTTATACCATACTTTAAACAAGAATCTATATCGAGTGTTTGGCCAATTAGGAAATAATTTGAATTGGGACACCAGCAGATAGAAGTTCCAGCTTCTGCACATTCTTTGATTTGTTCTTTAGTTAATGCAATTCCATGAATGAGAAGAGTATTCGATTTAAGTAAGTTAAGTTCTTTTAATTTTGGAAATTCCTGTTCAGCAAGATTATCAATTCCTTCACCAAGATGTATAATAAAGGGAATACTGTCTTTAGTTTTTTCAAATTCTTCTTCTGCATTATCGCCGCCCCACCAGTTGCCAAGAGAAAGCGAATGATACTGAGTATAATTCTCAAGAATATTTATAGGATTGTTATTATAGTAAGAATGCTTTTGTTTTGGAATGTGATCTTGCACAACTGCACAGCCGGAAAACAAATTTTTATAAATTCCTAACAACACAATTTGATTTGCATCTTTTTCTGTAAGATTAAAAGTGCTATCATTAATCCAGATTTTGTTTCTTTCGAGGAATGAATCGGTTTGTTTCATATTCTTAACCCAGACATTTACGTTTGAATATGTTTTGCCGAAATCTGCTTTTGGATACCAGTTGCTTATTAAGTGATCATGACTATTAATAAATGGGGGGTAAGCAATAGTATTGGAACAGTCAAATTTTACATCACCATTTTTTAGTAACGAACTGTCGATTCTTATGTTTGCATCTTTTATTATCTCATCAGGATTACAAACACAAGAATCAACTTTTAATATCATGTTATCTCAATTTTTTTGTAATTTGAGGAACAATTTCGAAAAGATCTCCAACTAATCCCAGATCTGCAACTTTAAAGATAGGCGCATCAGGATCTTTGTTAATTGCGATAATGTAATCAGAGGATTGCATTCCAGCCAGATGTTGTATCGCTCCTGAAATTCCAACGGCAATATATATTTTTGGTTTAATGGTTTTTCCAGTTTGTCCAACTTGATGTGGATAGGAAATCCAATCCGCATCAACAGATGCTCTGGAAGCACCAATCGCACCATTTAGAACTTTTGCAAGATTTTCGATTATAACAAAATTATCTTTATTTTTTAGACCTCTGCCGCCTGTAACTACTAAATCTGCTTCAACAAGGTTAACCATTTGTGATTCATCTTTAACAAATCCCAAAAATTTGGTATCATCTTTTAGTTCAGAAAAATCAATAGTTTCTTTAATAACAGTTCCTTTTCTTGATTCATCTTTTTCTAAAGCGTCCATTACTTTATGACGGACTGTAGACATTTGCGGAAGATGATTAGGTGTTACAATTGTTGCTAAAATATTTCCTCCGAAAGCGGGTCTAGTTTGCAGCAAATTAGTTGTATCGGGATCAATTTCTAATCCTGTGCAATCTGCTGTTAAACCGGTGTGTAATTTCACAGCAACACGTGGGATAAAAGAACGACCCATCACAGAAGCACCCGAAAGTATGATCTCCGGCTTATATTTATTTGCAAGTTCCGTAAGTGTTTTAGCATAGGGAAGATCCAGAAAATCCTTTAATCTTGGATCATCAACCACAATAACTTCATCAGCTCCATGTGCAATAAGTTCTTTGGAACATTCCACAATATTATGACCCAAAAGAACAGCTACTAACTTACATTCAAGCTGCTCTGCAAGTTCACGTCCCTTTCCTAAAAGCTCAAAAACAACTGGAGCGATCTCATTCTTTCTCTGTTCTGCAAAGATCCAAATATCTTTATAAAGGCTTCTATCAACCGCTTTTTGCCCATATTTTCGTATAAGAATAGCATCGAATGGACAGGCGCTGACGCAGGCACCACAGAGAGTGCATTTATCTACATTTATTTCTGCTAATTTATCATTGATCGTAATTGCGCCGTATGCACAAGCTTTTAAGCAAAGTTCACATCCAACACATTTTTCCTGGATTACTTCTATCATTAATTAACCCTTTTTTCATTTTTATTTGAAATAAAGATAAAAAAAACAATTTTGGCGTCAAGCTTAAATTTATCACTTCCCTGCATATATAGGAATAGATTGACATTTGAACAGTAACACAGGTTTTTGATCTATATTCAAGATGAAATAAGGATGGATAAGTTAGGTGACAGCTAAACAGGAACTGATAAGAAATTTTTGTATAATTG
>Ga0307990_1001633_pt1 | contig 18652 bp, 17 predicted proteins | sample EllFjometagen129_FD_203168 | JGI IMG/M metagenome (GOLD analysis project Ga0307990, IMG submission 203168) | Marine microbial communities from Ellis Fjord, Antarctic Ocean - #129 | ecosystem: Environmental > Aquatic > Marine > Unclassified | place: Southern Ocean | collected 2014-10-08
ACAGTAGTCTGTATCACAAAAATCCGAAAATTCAGTTTCAAAGCCGGAGACCTGAGGACCTCCTACAAAGGCCGTATTTTCCATAACTTCTTTGACCATTGGAAGCACTTCGTTTTCGATTTCTTTGTGTTGAACTTTTAGATCAAGAAAAGGTACCTGCATAGTTAAATTTCTCCTTTATAATGGTTAAGCGGATGACTAATGTTTTCACTGGTCCTTCAAAACATGCATGATGCTGTGAATCAGATTGTGATACTTTTTGATTTCCTTGTATATGTCCATAGCCATGTGTTCGTTATATACGTGTGAGGTCATATTACGTGCCTGCAGGAGGGTGAGCCATCCTTCTTCATCCTTTATCCAGCCTATTTTGAATGCCTCCTTGAGACACGTTTTTGGAGAATAACTTGAAATTCCCTGGTCTTCTAAATAGTGTCTGACCGAAAACTAGGAATTTTTTCCAAGATCAAGGAAGGCGAAAATTATAACCACAGGAATACATTGAGTATTTCGAGGATTATAATTTAAGTCTGACGCAGAGATTGGGAAAAATAACAGTTTTAGGTCGGGCACTAAATAGGCCTTTAATGTCTTCCATGTTAATTCAAAGGTAAATTCAAAGCGCTGTATTGCGCCATCTATGGACAGCTCCTGCTCAAGGGGAATTCTAAGGGCATCTTGAAGCCTATCGTAAGCATGTTGCAATTGCCCTAATAATTCACTTTTTTTCATATATAACCTCTACCGTCTTTAGCGCTTCCTTTGAAAAACTATCTTCCCTATCTGTAAAATCAACTACCTGTATTGTATATAGCGTATTGATTTGTTCAATGGCGTCATTTAGTTTTGCCAACTGCAATAAGCTTAGCTTTCTTTCTAAAGAAATACCTATATCAATATCACAAAATGGGTTTTTGCTATCCTGTCTCGCCCGTGAACCAAATAGAATAATTTTCTTCACATCTGGCTCAGCACCTAATATAGCTTTTATAATTTTTTTCTTGTGAGGGATCTTAATGATAGAGAAGATCATCTGTTTCCATGACTTCATCGTCTACCGAATATCCTCTATGGGTCAGGGCCTTTGACAGGGCCGATTGTGCCTCTAATTCTCCGTGAACAAGCTTGATCCTTTTTGGTTTTTTCCCCATTGATTCCACCCATTGAATAAGACCTTTTTGGTCTGCATGGGCAGAATATCCTGTAAGGGTATGAACGCCGGCCTTAATGTCAATCCTTTTCCCATCGAGATAGACGTACCCATTAGGCCTTTTGCCGTATTTTATAATTTTTCTTCCTAATGTTTCCGCAGCCTGGTATCCTACAAAAAATATATCATTTTTTCCTTCATTGAGCCCAAATGAAAGATGGTCTAAAATCCTGCCTCCAGTGCACATTCCGCTGCCGGCTATAATAATTGCTGGTCCGGCCATATCCATCAGCCCCTCATGGCTCTTGTAGTCTTTTACAGCGTAAAGGCGGGCAAAGTCTATTGGATGGTCTCCATGAGAGTAGATTTCTTTTGCCTCCTTATCCCAGTATTCGGAAAGGCGCGAATATATTTCTGTGATTTCAAGGCCAAGGGGGGAGTCTATAAATACCGACGGGCGATGTTCCTTATTCAGGGATGGAAAGACTTGCTCATATTCGGGATCCGAAAAAAGTCTGTCTATTTCATAGATTAACTCCTGTGTGCGCCCTAACGCAAAGGCCGGTATAAATACCTTGCCTCCATCAGACAGTGCCCTTGTTAAAGCGTCCCCAAGCCTTTGGACACGTTGACGCCTGTCTTCATGAAGCCTGTCACCATAGGTAGATTCAAGAATCAGCAGGTCCGCTCCCTCGGCTTTATCAGGATCAGGCAATATAGGGGTGTCAGTCGCACCAAGATCTCCGGAAAAAAGCACAGATCTTCCTGATTCCTTTTCTGTGAAGCGGATGAAGCACGATCCGAGAATATGCCCTGCACATCCAAGTTTAAATTTTATGCCCTTCCGGAGGTCAAATTCCTGGTTGTATTCAAAGCCCCATGATAGATTGTCTATAGTTTGACTGAGCGCGGTGATGTTGCTTTCTGATAAACTCAGGAATCCCATGGCATCCCTTAGCATGGGTATGATTAAGGCCTTTGTTGGGTGGGTAGTAATTATTTCCCCATGAAAGTCCCTTTTAACAAGCTCCGGTAAACGGCCGATATGGTCTATATGAGCATGGGTCAGAAAGAGAAAATCCAATTCTTGTGGCTTAACAGGCCATTTCTCAATTGGAATAACGTGGTCCCTGCCCTGGGGTATGCCGCAGTCCACCATTACATTTAAGCCATTTACCTGCATCAGGTGGCAGGAGCCGGTCACAGTATGTTCTGCGCCAAGGTGGGTTATTTGTGGAAATTCGCGGTTCAATTTAATTATTTGTATGCGTTCACAGGTTCAGGGCTACCGTTCAGACAGGCGCCTCAGCACCTGAAATTGCGAACTTATTTCTTCGTGAACCCTAAGTGAACTTTGCAAAGCTCCGCCCCTTAAGTTACATGGGAAAAATAAATAAACAATTTTGGCATCCTTGATTTACCTATTTAGTGTCTGACCGAAAACTAGGAATTTTTTCCAAGATCAAGGAAGGCGAAAATTATAACCACAGGAATACATTGAGTATTTCGAGGATTATAATTTAAGCCTGACGCAGAGATTGGGAAAAATAACAGTTTTCGGTCGGGCACTATTTACATTTTTTTTAAAAAGGCATTTATTTTTTGCCTAATCCAGGATGCCGAAATTGGAAACTGGAAACTGGAAATTTGAAATTAGATAACGCATATATTATGCTTGTATTTTTCCCAATTTCATGTTTCAAGTTTGATGGACCCGTAAAAAATCGAAAAATATTCCTTTCCGTCATTCCGTCCCGGATCGGGGTCCGGGATGATGGTTGATCCCAGATCGGGCCTACCCCGTAACGGAAAGGCCTATTCTGTGTTGTTCCGGCCCCTAATCTCTTATCCTTGATCTCTGATCCCTGAATCCTGGGTCCCTAAATCCTGGGTCCCTAAATCCTGACACCTGGTCCCTGGCCCCTGACACCTATTTATAATATCTGCTGTAGTATCTGTTATAGGCCTTGTATGACAGACTAGAGCCGTTAAAAACTATTCCTATGATTTTTTTCCTGCCGATATTTTCAACGGTCTGTAAGATTGCAGCCTGTGGGGTCTTTCCGTTCTTAATTACCAGGATTACACCGTCAACATGATTGGCTATGGTGTTGGTTTCAGCCGTCAACTGGCTTGGGGGGGCATCGAGGATAATGAACCTGTCCTGATACCTGTTTTTGGCTTCTTTTATAAAAAGTTCCATTTTTTTTGATGATAACAGTTCAACCGGGTTAGACGGCTGCTTTCCTGCCAGCATAAGGGTCAGTTTTTTTATATTTGTTTTGATCAGAATTTCCGGCACTTCCTTTTCCCCCTGAAGGTGTTCACAAAGTCCGTAAGAATTATCAATACCGAACATTTCATGGATAGATGGACGTCGGAGATCGGAATCTATAAGCAAGACATTTTCATTAAGTCCCATTGCAAAACTTATGGCAAGGTTGGAGGAAACGAATGTCTTTCCCTCGCCTGGGAATGCGCTTGTTACCATTATTGCCTTTGGAGCGGTCCTGTTTTTATCATAAAGAATTGTTCCGCGGATGATTTTAAATGCCTCGGCAGTGATAGAATGAGGCGCTAACAGCGAGAGAAGCTTATCGCTGGAGCGGTGTTCTCTGATTAGCTCTTCGGAGGACACTATTCCCCGTTCTTCGGATTTTATAAGGTTGTCTTCCGATTCGTCTTGTCTTGCCCCATAGTCTACCTTTTCGGACATATACTTATCTAATGCGTCTGATATCTTTCCCATAATATTATTTCAACCTGTGCGGTTAGCTTTTAGTCCCGCCTCAGGCGGGATTCAACATCCTCTTTACTTTATTGACCTGTTGATTAATTTCTCTAAAATTTCTCATTTGCACCCCTTTTTAATGCTAACCGCTAATGGCTAACCGCACAAGTTGAATATTATTTCAACTATTCCTGGTCTATTTTAATCTTCACCTTGTTAGGTTTTTGCAATGCTCTATTTTCCCCTGTTTGTTCGCCTGAAGAAATTTGAGGAGGAGTAGAAGAAACGTCCTTTGATGAATTAGAATTTTTACTAAAGTGGGATCCATAGAAATCCCTTAACGTTGCTATTTGTCTCTTGCCGGTGCTGGTAAATGAAACTGCGATTAACAGGATAGTTAAAAGCAAAATGAGTATTGCCGCCTTAAGGGCTAACCTTCTCGGCTTAATTTTTTTTGAACCTTCACTTGGTTTTTCAATAGTCTCCTCTACAAAAAGGGTTCCTGCAGGATGCATGTCATTATAGCACTCTTGAATCATGGTTGCTGAGATATTTCTTTTTTCTTTAGAATAGCCAAGAAGAAGGGCATTGTCACAGAGGCTATTTATGTTTCTCGGGATCCCGCTTGAATATTGATGAATAAGACTGATAGCGTCTTTGGAGAACAGCTTAGCGTTTTTTGAGCCTACTGCCTTTAAGAGGCCTTTAATGTATTCTTCGGTTTCTGATAAATTTAAGGGAAAGATATGATAACGTATGTCAATGCGCTGAAGTAGAGACCTACATTGATTACTATTTAATTTTTCATTTAGAGTGGGTTGTCCTATTAGAAATATGTGTAGAAGTCTTTTGCCATGCATTTCCATGTTAGAGAGGAGACGAATTTCCTCTAACACCCTGAATGACAGGTCTTGTGCCTCATCAATGATCAGAAAAGCATTTTGCTGCCTACCTAAGAATATTTTCAGGAGGGCCTCTATCTGAATCAGGAGAAATCCTTTGGATTTAGACTGTCTTTTAAGGCCTAATTTATAGGCAGTATAGGCTAAAAAGTCCTCGGGGGATAGAACGGGGTTTGTGATAAAGGCGTATTTTGTAGAGGGATCTAATTTTTTAAGTAGCGCGCGGATAATAGTAGTTTTACCAGTGCCTGCTTGACCTGTAAGCAGCACAAAGCCCTTTTTTTCTATAATTCCATAGGTAAGCAGGGACAATGCCTCTTTATGGGCCTTGCCGAGATAGAGGAAACCGGGAGATGTTGAAAGGCTGAATGGTCTTTCTTTTAAATTGTAAAAAGAGGTGTACATTTTAGTATCCTTCATGACAAGCCAAAATTATTTTATCCCGCGACACGCGAGATTGATTTTGTATCTTGGCATTGAAATATGAAATTGGAAACTTGAAACTTGTCGAAGATCCCGCCAAGCTGGGAAATTGGGAAAACACAAGCATGTAAATGTGTTATCTAATTTCCAGATAACTGGTACCTTTCCAGTTTCAAATTTCAAATTTCAAGTTTCCAATTTCGGCATTCTGAATTAGGGGAAATTTCTGACCCCTGGCCTCTGGTCCCTGTCTTATAACAGTTTTGCCCATATTTTATTAATGAATTGGATAGTAGGCTCAACCCCCTTGACGGATACGACAGTAAGGACGCCTAAAATTGCAATTGCAAAGACCAGGGACAGAATGCTTATTATTTTTTTTCTCTTTTTCTTTCTGAGCTCAACGGCATTATAGGTAAGAGGAATGCTGGCCAGCACAGGTATTTGAAGTATATTTTCTACTTCATTAGGCCCCCTGAAGGAGGTATCGAGGGTCTCTCTGAAATAGGCCAGGCCAAATCCAAGGGCAAGTCCCAAGCCTATGCTCATAAGAAATATCCTTATTATGTCCGGTTTGAACGGCCTTTCCGGAGGTTTTGCCGGATCTAATATCCTGAATTGCTCTCCCTTCTGTTTCTTTTCCATATTTACTGCTAGCTCTGCCTCTAATTTACGGGACAGAAGAGAGCTATAGGTTTCCCTTATGTTATCATAATCCCTTTTTAAGGACATAAGCTCCTGTTCCAGTTTTGGTGTGTTCTCTACCCTAATTTGATATTTCTTCATTTGAGAACGCAACTGGATTTCCTCGTCCTTGAAATTTTTTATCTGAATATCTATTTCTCTCAGTTGTTTTAATAGTTTTTTTTCCGTCTCTGATGTTTTTGATATGTTTTTGCTTTCCTCAGAGACAGTATTTTCTTTGACTTGTCTTTCTTTAGCTTCTTTAGCCTCTAATTCTGAGATTTTTTCCTTCATACGAATAACATTTGGGTGTTTTTGTGTATATCTCGCCTCCAAGGCAACCAATTGGGACTTCATTTTGCTGAGTGTGGGAAGTTTATCGCTGTCTTTTTCATTTTCTATTGAAGTTGATAGTCGTTTTTTTAATTCACGGGCCTCTCCGATTTGCTGCTGAATTAATATTTTTCTGTTTCTTGACTCCCTCAGGTTTTCCTGATTGGTAATTATCTGCTGTTGTATTCTCTCCAAAATTCTCAAATTGGTTTCTAATTGTTCAGGCAGCCCGCCCATATGTTTTTTGCGATAATCCTTTAGACCCTCTTCCTTGCCCATTAGTCTCTTTCTTATAGTTGCCAACTCGTCTGTCAGGAATTCAGAGGTGCCTATTGCCTGATCTTCCCGTAGTTTAAGATTTTCGTTTATAAAATAAGAGGAGAGGGCATTGGCAATTTTTGCAATTTGTCGGGGGTCTTTTCCTGTGAAAAAGATTTCAAATGAATTGGTCTCATGTCTGCTTTCCTTTGAAACCTTTACTGTTATCCTTTTTCGAAGATCCTGAATTTTATCTTCCATAAACATATTTTTTCCAGGATCCTTATAAAGATTGAAATTTTTGATGATCTTTTCCAGGTTGGACCAGCTTTTTATCTGCTGCGTTATTGTACGGATTCTGTCTTCAAGGTCGCTTGATATGATTTGACGAATATATTCGGATGGCACCTTCTGTCGCTGAATCAGTATAAGTGTGTTTGTTTTGTATACCTTAGGGAGTTTAAAGTTGAGGATATCGCCTACCAAGATTGACAGCAGTAAAGGAATGATAATCCACCAAATCCTTCGAATGGCAATCTCTTTATATTTTTCTATCTCAAATGTTTGTGATGTTTCTATAGCCCGCCTCGGATAAAAAGATACGTAAAGTTAAACCTGTACGGTTAGTTTTTAGTCCCGCCTCAGGCGGGATTAGCTTTTGGATAAAACTGTTCAATATCCTCTTTACCTCATTGACCTGTTGATTAAGTTTTCTAAAATCTATCATTTCCATCCCTTTTTAATCCTAACGGCTAACCGCACAGGTCGAAAAATTGTAACTAATCGGTTATCGTTACCATCTATAAAGTCTTTTAGCAGTAAGGGAAAGCATTATGCGGTTGTCTGTAAAATCTTCCATGTCAACATCATCATCCCGTTGTGCGTATTTATAATCAAGAGAAAGGGAAAACCACCGGAAAAAGTCTAAATTTAAACCGCAGTTCCCCCGCAATGTTTGCCACTTTCTGTCATCTGCATCTTTATTCTGTCTAAAGGATGCGTCCGCATGAACCCTTAAATTTTTCAAAAGGAGGTAATCAAGTCTTGTGTCAGCGCTCCAGAAACGGATGAAACCCCTTCTCTCGGCATCCAGATAGGATTCATCCCATCCTTCCCTGCCGGCAATTCTGAAGCTTCCCTTCTTAAAATTATTGATTAGCGATACATTATAGTTATACCCCAATTCATCGTCACTTTCTTCATTAACTTGATTAAAAATTCCACCTCCTAATATAAATGACATATCTCTGGTAATAGAATATCCAAACCCAAGGGCCCCTTCATGCACTGCATAGTCTTCCGTCAGGCCGTCAAAGTTTCGATTGGTAAAATTATAGCTCATTGATCCCCATCTGTGGGGCCTGAAAAAGTATGTATATTTAATGCCTGCCGAGTTTCCATTGTAATCATCTCCTGGAGTTAGATTATTATCCCTGGAAAAGGCCGCATCAGTGAAATCATAGCTTAATTCAATGCTGTTTTTTACATTAAACCAGTAGGCCATACCAACAGATGGATTTTGTATCTCACCATCATCTAATGATATGTCTTCATTCTCTAACAGGCTATGCATATAGCCGATAGACATATTGTTTTTTGACCCAAACCGGTAATCGAGGTTGGCGCTGCCTATATTACGCCTGTAGGTGTTTCTTGTCCTTCTGATTCCTTCAACATCCTCTGTTGTCTCCAATGGTTCTTCGGACCGAATGTATGTATCAGATAGGCTAAAGCGAAAATATTTTGTTATATTTTGGCCGAAGGCGAGGGCGCCTGCATGCCTTACCGTATTGTTTTCATCGTATTCATTATACCACACCCAGGTAGGGGAATAGTCAAGGCTCAGGGAGGTGTTTAATGAGGAGATTTTCAGGTTCAGGCCAGGCGATGCATAAATCATATAGTCTGACTTCTCATCTATATTATCGAGATAAATATTATCATCAAACTCCTGATTCAATGATATTCGGGGGGTAATTTCAGTACGATATTCAGCCGGAGCGATAAAGGGTGAGAAGGAAACAGATAAAAAAATGAAGGTTATAATAACGTATTTAATAAATTTTATCATAAAACACCCTCGGGTTTAATTATCATCGTAATCCACCGGTTGAGCTGGTTATTCACGCTTTGTTATGCGGGAAGATGAGAGACTATTTTTCACCACCCGCTTCGCTCGAGACACTGAGAGCACAGCCTCCGGTCCATAGGGGCCTACGCCCCGGTGGGCCGGATTATCATTTTTCTCCAATCGGGAGACGGCGATTGGAGAAAAATATGTCATTGATTTTCCGTAGTCTACCGGAAAATCAAATGAACAAATTCTCTGTGATCTCTGTGACTCTGTGGTAAAATCAAAAAATAGATCCTTTAAGGGTTACCATTTAAGCTACTTTTTTAACGGTAGCTTTTAAATAGTTATGTTATACACATTCAATTGCAAATGACGCCTGGTCCTTACGGTACAATAATGGTGTCGCCGGGTTCAAGCAGTATATTTTGTTCCAGGTTTTCACCGGACATAACTTTATTGTAATCAAAGAGAATCACTGATTCTTTTCCATCGGATCTTCGTATGATGCGAATACTGTCTTTATCCGCCCATTCCTCAAGCCCCCCTGTAACGGCTAATGCCTGAAGCACGGTCATATCCGGGCTTAGCGGATAGGTGCCCGGGCGTTTAATTTTGCCTATGATGTAGAACTTTTTGCTGTGCGATTCAACAAGGATTACTGTTACCTCCGGGTTTTTAGTATATGTTTTTAACTTCTTTGTCAATAGACTTTGCAGACCTTTTGTGCTGATGCCTGCCGCCTGTATATCTCCAATTAAGGGCAGGGTTATTTTTCCGTCAGGTCTGACAAGCACCTGTCGAGAGAAATTCGGCTCTTCCCATACCTGTATTTCAAGGACATCCATAGTTCCGACTATATAGGGAAAACCAAAAACAGGTTTTTCTTTGATTTTTCCTCCGGCGTACTGTGATTCATCTGAGGCAACGGATATATTAAAAAACGCTGACACTAAAAATAATAGAGAAAACAACAAGACCCTTGCAATCTTTTTTTCCCCGTTTTTCATATTATTAATCCTCCAATCGGCAATTTTAATTTTTATTAGCCGCCCCGGTTAAATACGCTTCGCTTGTTTTCTACAAAAATTTAACCTGTGCGGTTAGCTTTTAGCCATTAGCGGTTAGCTTTTGGATAAAAATGTTCAACATCCTCTTTACCTCATTGACCTGCTGATTAAGTTCTCTAAAATCTCTCATTTCTACCCCTTTTTAATACTAATGGCTAACCGCACAGGTTGCAAAAATTTAACAGGGCAGGCAGACACACCCCAGTACGATCTGCCGGACCTACGGGGCAGGCGCAGACAGGTCTCCCAAATTTCTATTCTCCAATTTCCCCGCTCGACGGGATCTTCGACAAATTTCAAGCCGTGAACCCAGCCACAAAGATTGGCGGGCAAGCGTCAACCCTATCTTAATCCAAGGTTTTCCATCTTGTAAAAGAGGGCCTTGTAGCTGATCTTAAGGGCATTGGCAGTCTTGACCTTGTTTCCCCCTGTTAGTTTGAGCACATGGGAGATTAGCTTTTTTTCAATATATTCTGATGCCTCAGCCTTTAAAACTTTAAGGGGTATAACCTCTTTGCCGTCATGCATAAATCTTAGGTTTCCCCCTTGTAGCGAATTATCATCAGGGTATTTGTCGGATCTGAGAAACATCTGTGATTTTATCTCATCCCAGTCCCCAAATACCATCAATTTTTGAATAACATTAGACAATTCCCGCACATTCCCAGGCCAGTTGTATTTTAAAAAAAAATCCATTGTGTCTTTATCAATAACAACATCCTCTGTTATGTCTAAATCAGTCTTGTATTTTTCCACAAAATAATCAATAAGAAGAGGTATATCCTCTTGCCTTTCCCGTAAAGATGGGACTTTAATTTTTATGACATTTAGGCGGTAATAAAGATCCTCTCTAAACCTCCCCTCCTTTAAATCACGCTCCAAGTCGTGATTAGTTGCAGTAATTACCCAGTTGTCTACCCGGACGTCTTCACCTCCTATCCTAGAAAACTCTCCGCTTTGAAGGACCTGCAAAAGTTTTGCCTGCAGGTTTGAAGGCATATCTCCAATCTCGTCCAAGAAGATGACACCGCCGGAGGCAACGTCAAACTTCCCTGGTTTGAATCGGGTTGCGCCGGTGAAAGAGCCCTTTTCATAGCCAAAAAGTTCACTCTCCAATAATTCGGCAGGCAGGGCAGCGCAATTAACCTTTACAAATTTTTTATCCCTCCTGTCAGAGGCATTATGCAGTTCTCTGGCGACAATATCCTTACCAACGCCGGTCTCTCCAAATATAATTACACTAAGGGCGCTGTCTGCTACTACCTTTATAAGCTCCTTTATCTCCCTTATTTTTGGGCTGTTTCCTATAAATTGTACATCCATTAAGCAACCCGGTCAAGTTTGGTTATTTTCGGATATGAGATTTTTCCACACAATAATTATAAAGTATGTAAAATCTTACCACTTTTTTTTAAAATAGGCAACATAAAATTCAAAAAGATATTTCACAGCAATTTAATTGCTTCACTTAATATAATTTATCAATAATTGCAAGTTATTTATTGATTTTATCTTAACTTTTTTAACTTTTCGTATAATTAAGCATATAATATCTTAAAATTAATTAAATTAAAACGAATAAATTTCACCACCCACTCGTTTCACTCGTTCGAGACCCCAGTACCATCTCCCGGAGCTACGGGGCAGGCACAGAGTACACAGAGAAGACAAACAAAAAAACTGTTCCTCTGTGCCCTCCGCCTGCCCCATGAAATTGCGTAGCAAAGGTTATGAATATAAGCTATTTCACTTGGGGTGTCTCTGTGCTTGCCCGCCTATCTTTGTGGCGGGGTGAAAATATGGTTTTGCAGGTCCGGAATCGGCCTTGACAGATAATTAATTTTGTGATATTGGTTGTAACTGTAAAGGGTTAGAGTGAAAAAGTCACAAAATTAATTAAACCCAAAGATATAAAATGGAAAAACAACAAACAAAAGAAACACGCCTTGACCGAATTGAAAGAGGCATAGAGATGCTCCTTAAGGGGACTTCTGAGCTGAAAGAATCTCAAAACAGAACAGACGGGCAAATTCTTCAACTCAAAGAATCCCAAAAGAAAACGGATGAGCAGATACTTGAGCTCAAAGAATCTCAAAACAGAACAGACGGGCAGATACTTGAGCTCAAAGAATCCCAAAAGAAAACCGACGGGCAAATCCTGGACCTGAAAGAGTTCTTGGGGAAAACCATTGAAAGACTCGACAGGGTAGGCAGACAGCTTGGAGACCTTGGCCTTGTGCAGGGAGAGGTAGCGGAAGATCTTTTTTACAGAAACATTAAGTACCTTTTTAAAGATAGAGATATGATCTTTGGCAATATCAAAAGAAACCTAAAGAAAAAAGGCGCTGCCGAATATGATATTGTTGCAGTAAACAGTGATGTAGTTTTAGTAGTAGAGGTTAAGAACAAACTTCAAAAAAGGATGATTGACAGCTTTATCACCAAAAGAATCCCAACCTTTAAAAAGGCATTTCCTCAATATAGTAACTACAAGCTAATTGCCGGCATAGGAGCCCTGGTTGTGAAGGATGAAGTAGGTCGCTATGCAGAAAAATCCGGCCTTTACGTGCTGACCCAGACAAGTGATGGAGGGGCTTCACTGATTAACCAAAAAAACTTCAAAGCAAGAGATTTTTCCTGAGATTTATTGAAGATCCCGCAAAGCGGGGAATTTTAAACTGGAAAATGGAAACTTGAAACTGGAAATTCCCTGTTGCTTACCGCCCTCGAAGCATTGCGGAGATCCCGCCATCGGGGCTTCGCTCAAGGCGCAGCCTCTCTCCGAGCCGTAGGCTCTACGAGCCGGAGGCCGGCCCATAGGGGCCTACTCCCCGGTGGGAGTTCGCAGAGAAGAACTCTGTGGTAAAAAAAGAGAACTTAAGCTTATTTTTCCGTGATAAACGATCCCGATCACCGGGAAATGACCGACTTTCAATCGTACCGTAAATGTATCTGCTTTAGCAAGTAGTTGTTTAATTAAAATAATTGCACTGGAGGTAAATCTTATGACCATTGCTACTGCCACTGAAGTTATCCCTTTCCAAATTGATGCGGACGGAGTTGCACGAGTGGGTGGTACCCGTGTAACATTAGACTCAGTTATCGAAGCCTTTTCAGATGGAGCAACTGCTGAAGAGATTGCTCAGCAGTACCCCACCCTGGAATTATCTGACATTTATTACCTAATAGGATACTATTTGCGCCGTCCATCAGATGTTGAATCGTATTTGCGACAAAGAAAGGCTGAGACTAAGATTGTTCGAAAGCAAAACGAATCTCGGTTTGGCTCTCAAGGCATCCGTGAGCGTTTGTTGGCTCGACGAGAAAGCATAGGCGGTGTAGATGACGAATGGGAAGGTCAAGGCAGGTATTTACCATTATGATTAAGGCCGATGCGAAAAAGAAAATTATAGCCCAGCACATAGCGTAGTATGTAGATAAGACAAATAAAAAAATTAATCCTCTGTGCCCTCCGCCTGCCCTGTTAAATTTTTTGTAGAAAAGGAGCGAAGCGTATTTCACCGGGGTGTCTCTGTGCTTGCCCGCCTATCTTTGTGGCAGGGTGAATAATGATTTTGTAGGTCCGGAATCGGCCTTGACAGAGATATTTCACCACCCACTCGCTTTGCTCGTTCGAGTTCGCAGAGTGCGCAGAGAAGAAATTGTTTTTCGTTCTGATATCATCAGGAAAAAAACTGTTCCTCTGTGCCCTCCGTGTCTTTGTGGTGAATAATGGTTTTGCAGGTCCGGAATCAGCCTTGACAGATAATTAATTTTGTGATATTGGTTGTAACTGTAAAGGGTTAAAGTGAAAATTTAACCCCATACCATCGTTATATTTCGGAAAGAATGAGGTGAAATAATATGAGTGGCAAGGAGATATTAGATAAGGCAATGGCGCTTAAGGCGGAAGAACGATTTATGATTGTTGAAGGCCTGTTGAGGAGCCTTGATGAACCCGATTCAAGGATAGATGAAATATGGACAGAGGAAGCAGAAAAAAGGCTCAAAGCATACAGGGAGGGAGGACTTGAAGGAATTTCCATGGAGGAAGTATTCAGAGATAGATAGTGAAAATCATATTCTCAAAATATGCGAAACTGGAAATGGAAGATGCAATCCATTTCTATGAACTTGAATATGAAGGGCTTGGGCAGAAATTTAAAGAAGAAGTGAAGAAGGCGTCAATAAGGATCTCTGAATATCCCAGAGCATGGTCAACAGAACGTAGAGATGTCAGAAAATGTTTGCTCCATAAATTCCCTTACAAGCTACTGTATTCCATTGAAAAGGATCATGTATTTGTAATTGCTGTTGCACATCAGCATCGTAAACCAGATTATTGGATTGGCAGAGAAAAAACATAACAGACAAATCAACTTGAACAATTAAAAGTGAAGCTGCTATCGCCAATCTTCTTTTTTCACTCTCACGCCAGTTGCAGCATAGAGAGCAAGAGGCTTAATTTAGATGTGTAGCTGAGGCGAAAGAAATTTGCTCCGGGTATCTTTTTAAAATTTTTACAGCCCGTCGAAGCATTGCGGAGATCCCGCCATCGGGGCTTCGCTCGAGTTCGCAGAGTGCGCAGAGAAGATATTGTTTTTCGTTCTGATATCATCAGGATAAACAAAAAAACTGTTCCTCTGTGCCCTCCGCCTGCCCTGTTAAATTTTTTGTAGAAAAGGAGCGAAGCGTATTTCACCGGGGTATCTCTGTGCTTGCCCGCCTATCTTTGTGGCGTGCTTGCCCGCCAATTTTTGTGGCGGGGTGAATAATGATTTTGTTTTCCACAAAGTGGTAAAGAATTACATAGTTTTAATACCATTCCCATTTTAATAAAACCCATCATTTTACCCCACCTTATAAGTAGCTGATATATTAGTAAAATACCCCACAATATAATTCCATTAATAATGTTCAATGTGGCATGAGACTTGCTACATAAAGAATTGTATTTTTGAGAAAGTTTTTTAGACAGGATTAACAGGATTTACAAGATTTTTTTAATATTATTTTAAGATCCTGAATATACATGCCTGCCCCGCGCATGGCGGGGTTTATCCTGTCTAAAAATAGATAAATAAATCTTAAATCTTAAGACAAATTTTTATGAATAAAAAAATTACCTTCATCTCTGTTTTAATACTTATTATGAGCGTATTTTTATGGGCCCAGAGCGGGACAACATATATGATTCAGGACGAAACCCTGGTAAAGGCATATCACGAAACAGAGACGTATAATGGAAAGGGGGGCAGCAGTGGCAAAGATTATAGCAAGTGGGTTGATGTGGTAGGTTATAAGAATATTTATGACACATATGGAATAGATATAGAGAAAATTTCAGACTCTCTGTATTTTTATATTTACACGAATTTTCAAGAGAGTGGAGATGGATGGATAACACCGGCAGACCTTTTCTTTAGTATAGATGGAAATGATTCTGTGTATGAATATGGTGTGGCGATGACAAACCATCAATCTTTTGAAAAGGGCTCGCTTTATTCTATTATTAACTACCAAACGTCTTGCGATGTCTTTGCGAGCCGTTCTGACTGGATCTATGGAGGAAGATACGAGTCATATGATAAAAAGGTGCCTGTGCTTATAACAGGGGGAGACTTATTGGGTAATGAAGGATCAGTTGTATGGAACAACATTGGAAATGGACATGATTTCAGGATAGATGTGGATATGCCACTTAGTTTGTTTGGTGATGATGAAATAGTGGTTTTAGATCTGCTTTATGGAACTGCAATTTGCGGAAATGATGTGATTACAGGAAGTTACCAGCCCGTACCGGAGCCGGCAACTTTGCTTTTGTTTGGGACTGGTTTGATTGGATTGGCAGGGATGGGGAGGAAGAGGTTTTTAGCCGCAGACACACGCAGACATGCGCAGATAAAAAAGAAAAAACTCTGTGCCCTCTGTGTCTCTGTGGTGAATAAAAAAAGAAAAGGAGGTGAAGACAATTAAAAATTAACAATGAACAATTAGCAAAAATTAACTGATAACAATATAACTGATAACAAATAACCGATAAAGAAAAAAAGAAAGGAGGGAAAATGAAAAAGTTACTAAAGATTTTAATGTTAGGTGCTTTGGCGGTCTTTTTTACTGCATCGGTTGTCGGTGCAACGGAATATGATTTTGGTGATAGCAGTATATACTGGCCAGGGTGGAATAACACTATAGACAATTCAGGGGATGACGTCGACGATGAAATAGGAACGCCATGGTTTAGAGGCGGTAAGGCATATGTGGACAATAGTTATCTTAAAAGGCTGGATTTTTATCAGACAAATACAACGTTAGAGACAATGCTGTCTCCAGGTGATCTATTTCTTGATATTGATCCCGCTACTGAAAAAACATGGAATTTAGTTGTTGATTTGACATCCTGGTCAAATCCTTCGCCATCTAATCCTGACCCTGCTGCAGGAAATTACAATATTTATGCTATGGCTACAGGTTTACCTTTAGGTAATTATTCCAATAATCCAAGTTACATTCTTTCTGGAAAGGATGATACTGGGGGATGGTCCGGTTGGCTAATCCGCGATGATCATCCGGTCGCTGCAAGTGATATAGCTTGGGCTGGATGGATAAATGATACTACACATGAAGGAGCTGAAACAGATATTAATGCACTTGGCCAGGTAGGATTTTCCGGATGGGGAGATACATTAGTTGAATTATATACATTTGACTTCACCGGATTAGATGATGGCGGTATATACCTTCCTGGCGGTGATTTTACCATTGGATGGACGACCAATTGCGCCAATGATGTGATTTATGAAAAAGTGCCCGTTCCCGAACCTGCAACGTTGTTCTTGCTCGGCTCTGGGCTCATTGGATTGGCCGGGATTGGGAGGAAGAAGATAAGGAAAGTTATAGGTTAATGGTTAATAGTTATAAGTGAGAAGAAGGTTGTAGCGGAGAACTCAAAGCAACAATTAATCCCGCTAAAGCGGGATCTTCGCTGCGCTTCGACTGATAACTGATAACAAATAACAAATAACTGATAACAAATAACCGATAACCAACAACAAATAAAAGGAGGAAAAAAAATGAAAAAGTTTCAAAAAATTTTAATGTTTTTAGTGTTGGCGGTGTTTTTAATGGCTGGGAGTGCATGGGCAATATCATTTGGCGATAATGGAGTATCTTTACAGGGCGTTTTAGACAACATTACTACTGATCCTGTTGGAGGTAGCAGAGTGGATGTTGCTAAAGATTATCTGGACGATTCTGTTGATTCATACTGGTCGATCACTGCTTCTGGAGGTTCTTTTGCTACTATGATAATAGAATTGACCGGTTTGGCTAATAGCAATACTTTTGGCGTTTACTCTGGAACCGATTATATTCAATTATTTGCAGGTGCAGATATTGCAGGTGATCAAGCAACGTTATCAATTAAATTGGACGGAAGTGTTTATGTTAATATGGTAGATATGGGAATTGATTTTGCCGGCAATAATTTTGGATATTATTTAGATTCTTCGGCTGCCGACAGGGGCGGGCTTTGGCACAGTGACACAACTCTGAATAGTGACACAGTAGACCATATGGTGGCTTATCAAGGTAACGATATTGATACAGTTCAGATTGGTGATGTGGCGCCGGGTATATGGACAAATAATGAGTATATCCTCGCATTTGAACAAGCGAAAGATGGAATTAATTTTAAATGTGATTGGGATTATGATGACATGGTTGTTATGGTGGAGTCCGTTAGACCTAACCCCGTCCCTGAACCGGCAACCTTACTCCTCCTCGGCTCTGGACTGATTGGCCTGGCAGGGATTGGACGGAAGAAGTTTTTTAAGAAAGCGTGAAGAAGGTGAAAGGCAGTTAAAAGTTATAGGTTAATAGTTAAAAGTTATAAGTGAGAAGAAGGTCGTAGCAAGTTGCTGAAAGTAATACCCCTAAATCGCGAGATCTCCGCCACAAAGATTGGCGGACAAGTCCGCTACCCTTCAACGAGCAACGAGCAACGAGCAACGAGTAACGATTAACGAATAACGAATAACGAATAACCGATAACAAATAACTAATAACTAATAAATATTAACCAATAAAAAGAAAGGAAGTGATGCGATGAAAAAAAAGTTAGCGATATTTTTATGCACAGCAATATTGATTTTTGGTATGGCAGGGATTGTATGGGCGACAACATTCAGTGGCGATTTAACGCACAAGTCTGATGGGACGGTCGATGGGTTATTCACCGCAGATTTTTGGGCCGATGATGATGCGACTTTGACATACAAAGTTACAGACCCAACAGCGTCTTCAAGTGGCAATTGGGAGTATTATTATACATTATCGGTGGGTTCTCAAGGCGGTATCAGTCATGTTGTTACAGAAGTGTCTGAAATATTTCAAAGCAGTAATATTTTAACTGGTACAACGGGCGGTTATGAAGATGATGAACCAAAACGGCATACTGAAGATAATGGCAACCCCAACATTCCTGGTCCCTTGTTTGGCATTAAGTTTCCGGGGTCTTCAAGTGATTTTTTTGAATGGACGATTGTCACTGATATAAGCCCAATGTGGGGGAACACATTCATTAAAGATGGCCATGACGGTGCGACTTATGCGTACAATGATATGTTCGATGATTTTGTACGCGGTGATGTGTCACGACCATATTTTAACCCATTAAATTTTAATGCGGAATACGGCTGGGTGTTAGTCCCTGATTCTCAGAGTGCACCCGTCCCCGAACCTGCAACCTTACTCCTCCTTGGCTCTGGACTGATTGGTCTGGCAGGGATTGGACGGAAGAAGTTTTTTAGGAAAGCGTAAGGAAGGTGAAGAGCAGATAGTAGTTATAGGTTAATAGTTAAAAGTTAAAAGTTAATCCCGCTAAAGCGGGATCTCCGCCACACAGATTGGCGGACAAGTTCGCTTCGCTTCGACGGGTAAAAATGTTTTTTGACGCAGATTAACCCAGACTTTCGTGGATAAAAAAGAGAAAATCTGTGTAAATTTGTGAAAATCTGCGGCAAAAGAAAA
>Ga0307990_1001634_pt1 | contig 18649 bp, 13 predicted proteins | sample EllFjometagen129_FD_203168 | JGI IMG/M metagenome (GOLD analysis project Ga0307990, IMG submission 203168) | Marine microbial communities from Ellis Fjord, Antarctic Ocean - #129 | ecosystem: Environmental > Aquatic > Marine > Unclassified | place: Southern Ocean | collected 2014-10-08
GACGGCACGTATGCCGGGGTGATGAGCGGCGCGGGATCGCTGGCCAAACTCGGCGCCGGCACGGTGACGCTGACGGGCATGAACGCGTACAGCGGCGGCACGACGGTCTCGGCCGGGGTGCTGACCGGTGACACCAACAGTTTGCAGGGCGCCATTGTCAACGACGCCCAAGTGACTTTCGACCAGGCCGGCGACGGCACGTATGCCGGGGCGATGAGCGGGGCGGGGGCGCTCGCCAAACTCGGCACGGGCGAGTTGACTCTGTCAGGTGCCAGTCAGGCCTTCACCGGAGCTACCACGGTTGGCGCGGGCACGCTTGTGCTAAACGGAGCCGTTGGCGGCAACGTCATCGTTAACAGCGCCAGGCTCGAAGGCGTCGGCACGGTTGGCGGGAATCTGACGGTTAACGCGGCTGGGACATTCGCGCCGGGCAACAGCATCGGTACGACGACCGTCGGGGGCGACTACGTTCTTGACGGCACGCTCGAAATCGAGGTGAACAAACCCGATGATGTAACGCGGCAGCAGGACCAGGTCGTCGTGGGCGGCGCTGCCACGCTGGCATCGGGCAGTCAGATCGGCGTCACCAAGCTGGCCGGGCCGGGCGTGTTCCTCACCGGCGATCAGTTCACGATCATCACCACCGCCGGCGGCGTGACCGATAACGGCGCCGTCGTGACGAGCAACTCGGCGTTCCTGGCGTTCGCCGGATCGGCGGTCGGCAACGATTACGTCCTGACGACGACCGCGCTGACGAGTTTCACCGCCCAGGCATCTCGGGCCAACCGCAGCCTTGCCAGCGCGCTCGATGCGGACTCCGCCACGGCGGGCGGAGACTACGCTACCATCACCAACCAACTGCTGCTGATGAACGCATCGCAGTTCAACCAGGCTGCCAGGCAACTCAACGCCGAGCCGTACCTGGCGACGGTTCGTACTGCGACCCGCACTGTCCAACTACAGGCTGCGGATATCGTCAGGCACCTTCGACGTCGGCGGAGCGACGGCTACCTCGGGGCCCTGGACAGCTTCAGCCGGGCCGCGTCACGGGCTGATGCGGATGGGGCGTTCGAGCGGGATCTACGCGGCGTGGCCGGGCCGATGGGTGAAGACCCGAACCGCCCCAAGCGGAACAAGGGCTTCCTGAAAGACCTGCAATTCTTCGCCGTGCCTTTCGCCGCGACGTTCCGCCAGAAAAGTTCGACCGACCGTCTCGGATATTCTGGCCAGTCTTACGGCGTGCAATTCGGCGTGGATACATGGCTGGGACAAAACGTCCTTGCCGGCCTGGCTGTCTCGTACGCTCACACCGAGGTCAATTGGGCTCATGACCGGGGCGAGGGCGACGTGGAGACGCTGCGAGTGGGCCCCTTCGCGACGTACACGCAGGGCGGACTGTTTCTGGACGCCTGGGCAACGTGCGGCTTCCACTGGAACGACACCGAACGCGATGTGGTCGTCGGCGCTCTGCGCCGCCAGGCCGACGCGGACTACGGCGCCAACGATGTCTCGATGTATCTCGGCGGCGGCTATGATTTCGAACTGTCAGGCTTCACGTTGAGCCCCACCGCATCGCTCCAGTACACTTGCTATCGTCAGGAAGGCTTCCGCGAGTCCGGTGGAGGCGGTGCCGGCCTGCGCGTCGGGGCAGAAACGTTCCACTCGCTCCGCTCGCGTCTGGGTGTGCGACTGGCAAGGGAACTGGCGATGGAAAAAGTCACGCTCGTCCCGGAGGTCTTCGCGGGCTGGTCGCGGGAATACATCGAGGACCAGAGTCTCGATGCGAGCTTCCTGGCTGGCGGAACGAAGTTCACGACCGACCAGGGCGGCCTGGGCGGCGACAGCGCGTACTTCGGTGCGGGCGTATCGGCGAAGCTCGACGACGGGTTGGCACTGTTCGTTCGTTACGAAGGTGCTCAGTCGTCAAGCGAAAGTGCCCACTTCTTCAGTGCCGGCGTGAAAATCCCGTTCTAAGCTGTCTCATTCTTCCCCAGGCTGGCGGTCGCCCTGAAGGCCCAGGGCTGTCGCGCCGGTGATGTGTACGTTGACGTACTGCCCGGTGAGTTTCTCCGGGCCGATGAAGTGTACGATGTGCTCGCCCCGTGATCGGCTTGCAAGCTGCGTGCGCTCCGGCGTCGGCTCGAAGCCCTGCCTGTCTGCCCGAACGCTTGGGCCCTCTACCAGCACCTCAATGGTTTCGCCGATGTAAGATTGGTGGTGCGCCAGGCCTACTTCGTTCTGCACGGCGAGGAGTTCGTGGTTGCGGCGGCGTTTGACTTCATCGGGTACGTCATCGAGCATTGTTCTCGCTGCGGCCGTGCCGGGACGGGGGGAGTACTTGAAGACAAAACTGTTCTTGAACCCGCTGCGGCGGATCAGCTCGGCCGACGTTTCGTGGTCGGCCTCGGTCTCGCCCGGGAACCCCACGATGAAGTCCCCGGCCAGCACCACGCCGGGTACGATTTCGCGGGCCTGGTCGACAAGGTTGTCGTATTGGGCGCGGGTGTACTTGCGGTTCATGCGGCGCAGGACCTCATCTGAGCCGCTCTGGGGCGGTACATGGATGTACTCGCATATGTTCTCGCGTTCAGCCATGACGTGGAGAATGTCGTCGGTGAAATCCAGCGGATGGCTCGTAACGAACCGCAGCCGTCGCAGGCCGGGCACGTCGGAGACCTCGGCGAGAAGGTCGCTGAAGCGGGTCGTTTGTGCATTGTCGGAGAACCGGTAGCGGTTGACGGTCTGGCCCAGCAGCGTGACTTGCGACACGCCGGCCTCGACGAGGTGGCTGACCTCCTGGAGGATTCGTTCAGGTCGGCGACTTCGCTCGGGGCCTCGCACGAACGGAACGATGCAGTACGTGCAGAAGTTGTCGCAGCCTTTCATCACGCGGACATATGCCTGGGTGCGGGGCGAGGCGTGATTGTAGTTGCGGGCGAGGTCCATGGCGTCGAACGCCACCTCGTCGGCTGAGGCGCTGTCTGCCGAGGATGACTTCGCGTCGCGGCTGGCCTCGATACGACTTGCATCCAGTGCCACCACCCGGTTTCCCTCTGCCGCGGCGGCGATCAGTTCCGGCAGTCTGGACAATTGCCCGGGCGCGCAGACTATGTTGAGCCCATTGAAACGATTGGTAAGCTCCGCGCCCTCTCGCTGGGCCATGCAACCCAGCACGCCGAGTATCTGCCGGGGTTTGTGATGGGCCTTGCGCCGTGTGTCGCCGCCGAGCCGGCTGTAGACCTTCTCCTCCGCGTGCTGGCGGACAGAGCAAGTGTTGTACAGCACGACGTCGGCGTCGGGGCGATTATCGATCATCTCGTGTCCAGCCGCCAGAAGCGAGTCCGTCACCAGCTCGCTGTCCAGCCGATTCATCTGGCAGCCCATTGTCTCCAGGTACACCTTCATGCGGGAACGTCTCCGGTTAGTGTGTCAAAGCCCGTATCATAACCTGCCCGGGCGCGATGCGGATGGGGAATTCACCCGCAACAGCATCAGGCTCGTAGAGGGACTATGGGCATAACAATGCCACATGCCGGCAGGTACTCCCGCCGCGGGTGTTGTCGTTCGCGGGGTCCTTGGTTCGAGGCAGCCATGAACGTGACGATTGGAGTTGCCCGCGAGGTCCACAGTTACCTGTAGGAAGCCCCGATGGCGGCGGAGGGCAGTTCGGTTTTGACGTCGGCCTTGCGGAGGACCCAGCCGACGTACGTGTTGCTGTTCGGGCCGGGCCAGTAGCGGTACGTGTCGGTGTATGGGTAGTTCTCGGGGTCGTTCAGTACCGTCGACACCCGGGCGGATTCGGACCCGCGCCATTCGGCCAGCACCCACGCAGGACCGGCGCCGACCCCGCTCGATGCCGACATGAGATTCTTCCGCAGATACCCCCAGTCGCCCCGGCCACTACCACGCTTCTGCCACACCTCCCAGCGGTGCCATGTCCGGCCGTTTGGGTCGTACTCCGCGAACCAGCAATGCGCGGCGATATGCTCGATGTGGGGGATCTTCGCGCATCGAAGCTGGACGACCGCCTCATCCGGCGCGGCGCCCATCGAAAGGAATGTCGACTGGTCGGGCATGCGATGACACCCTTGCACGGCGATCAGAAGTGCCAACACCCCGATCGAACACAGCGAAGCCATCACCAGCCTGCTGTCCAGCCGATTCATCTGGCAGCCCATTGTCGCCAGGTACACCTTCATGCGGGAACGTCTCCGGTTAGTGTGTTAAAGCCCGTATCATAACCTGCCCGGGCGCGATGCGGATGAGGAATCCACACTGGCGTTTTGTGGATACCGGCGAGGCAGGGGACTAGAATATGTCTCAGCCGTGCGTTACGCGAAATTCTCAAACGAGCGAGGAAGCCATGAGCGTGACTATTCGAGTTGCCGGCGAGGCCGGTCAGGGCGTGGCAACAACGGGGTCGCTGCTGGTCGACGTATTTGCCCGTCTGGGCCTGCACGTCGCAGCCACGCAGAGCTACATGTCGCGAATCCGCGGCGGGCTCAACTGGTACGATATCCGCATCGGTGAAGGACCCATGTACGCCGGCTCGGACACCGCCGACTTGCTGGTTGCTCTTACCGATCCCGCGCGGGATGTCCTTTCGGGCGAGGTCAGCGAGGGCGGGCTGGTTCTATACAACGGCCAGGCGATGGAAGGGGCGATTGCAATCGATCTCGGCGAAGTCGCCCAGCAGGCCGGTGGGAGCAAGCTGTATTCCAACACCGTCGCCGCGGGGGCCGTCATGGGCTTGCTGGGCTACGACGTTGGCGCGATGGAGGCGCTGCTGGCTGAGACGTTTGCCAAGAAGGGCGAGGAGGTTATCGACAGCAACAAAGCCTGCGCCCGCAAAGGCGCCGAGTTGGCCGGGCCTCACGCGGGATTGCTCCAGGCGCCCAAGCCCACCGGTGATGGCGGCAAGCTGAAGATATACAACGGCGCCGCAGCCATCGGCCTGTCTGCCGCTGTCAGCGGCGTTAAGTTCGCCGCGTCATATCCGATGACGCCGGGCACCGCGACGTTCACTTTCCTGGCGGGCGCGGCGGATCGATACGGAATAGTCGTCGAGCAGGCCGAGGACGAGATCGCTGCGGTCAACATGCTCTGCGGGGCCGTCTATGCGGGTGTGCCCGCGATGGCGACGACCAGCGGCGGCGGGTTCGCGCTGATGGCTGAGGGCATGAGCCTGGCGGGCATGATGGAACTGCCGATCTGCGTGATGATCGCCCAGCGTCCCGGCCCGGCGACGGGGCTGCCCACGCGGACGGGCCAGCAGGATTTGCTATTCGCCCTTCACGCCGGGCATGGCGAGTTCCCGCGGGCGATCTTCGCGCCTGGCACGGTGCAGCAGTGCTACGACGTCACCCGCCGGGCGATCGAGACGGCCCATGAGTTCCAGACGCCCGTGCTGATATTGACCGACCAGTTCCTCCAGGATTTCGAGCAGACGATCAAGCCGCTCGGCGAGGACTACGCACCCATCGACTGCTGCCTGGCTGAGAATCCCGGGGCTGACTACGTCCGCTACGCGGTGACGGAATCCGGCATCTCGCCGCGGGCCGTGCCCGGCGGGGCGGCGCTGGTGCTGGCGGACAGCGACGAGCACACGGCCAGGGGGCATCTCAGCGAGGATATCGAAAGCCACCTCGTCCAGCAGGACAAGCGAATGCGGAAGCTCGACGCCATGACTGATGAGTCGATGGCCCCGGAGCTCTACGGATCCGCCGAGGCCCAGACACTGCTGATATGCTGGGGCTCGACATACGGCCCGGCCCGGGAGGCGGTGGACATGCTCAACGCCCAGGGCTCGCCGACGGCGATGCTGCACTACGCCCAGGTCTGGCCCATCCGCGTCGAAGAAGTTGCCAAGGCCTTCGAAAGGCGACAGCGAATCATCTTCGTCGAGGGGAACCAGACGGGCCAGTTCGTACAACTGCTTCGAATGACCGGTGTGGTTGGCGAATTCGAGTTGTTGGCTAAGTATGACGGCATGCCCTTTACCGGGACGTGGATCGCCGAAAGGATCGCACAATGACTACCGAAACAGTGATGAAGGGTCTCGGCCAGTTTGACGAGCAGCCCGCCTGGTGCCCCGGCTGCGGAAACTACGCGCTGCTCAAGACGCTCGACAAGACCTTGGAGGCCGCAGGCGTGGACCGCACGCGACTGGTGTTGGTGAGCGGTATCGGCCAGGCCGCCAAACTGCCGCACTATACCCAAGCCAATGTCTTCAACGGCCTGCACGGACGAGCCCTGCCGGCAGCGACGGCCATCAAACTGGTCAACCACGACCTCGAGGTAATAGTCACCAGCGGCGACGGCGACATGTACGGTGAGGGGGGCAACCATTTCATCCACGCCGTCCGCCGGAACATCGGCGTGAAGTGCTTCGTCCACAACAACCAGGTTTACGGCCTGACCAAGGGCCAGGCCTCGCCGACCAGCGAGCTGGGCATGATAACCAAGATCCAGACCCACGGCGTGACGAGCCTGCCGTTTAACCCGCTCGCCCTGGCGATAGTCGAAGGCGCATCATTCGTGGCTCGGTCGTTCACCGGTGCGCCCGAGCACCTCCAGGCTATGATGACCGCCGCCATCGAGCACAAGGGCGGCCTGGCGCTGCTGGACATACTCCAGCCGTGCCCGTCGTTCAACCACCGCAACACGTTCAAATGGTACAAGGATCGCGTCAAACCCATCGACGACAAGCACGACCCAGCCAACCGCGCCGCCGCCCTGGAACTCGCCTTCACCTGGGGCAACGAGATCCCGATAGGCATCTACTACAAGTCCGGCCGAGCAAGCTTCGAATCGCAGATAGAGGTCTTGAAACGCGGCCCGCTGGTGGGGCAGTATCAGAATGCTACTTCTCCGCCAGCGCCGTCGTCCTGATAAAGTCAGACAGACCGCGGAAGCCACGGGCTTTGGCCTTGGATTCCAGCACGGCTTTTTCTTCGGGCGTCAGGCGCACGTTGACTTGGGCGGAGCGATGGCCTTGGCGGGCGGATGACGGCGGTGTTTGCCCGGCCTCCAGCATGGTGGCGATGGCGACCGTCAGAGCCTGACGTGTGGCTCGGACGCATGCTCTCTCAGTCTTTCCGTCGCCCATCGCCTCCGGGTATTCCAAGGCGTGGCCGTACCACTCGCCGTCCTCGAAGCGGAGCACCAAGTCGTACGCATGCGCGATCCGCTTGGCGGAACCCAGGATTGTGGGTTCAAAGGGGGTACTCAGTTCTTTCTGGTTGCTCTTAGGCTTTATCATTTCACGCCTCTAATTTCTGGATCATTCGGACGTAAGCTGGTTTTACTTTTCCCTTGTGTACCGGGATCGGTACCGGCCGAGCGCCAGCCTTGGTGAATATGTGATGCGAACCGTTGACTCTCGTCAGATTGTAGCCTTTGGCTTCCAGCATCTTCCTGACGGCCGAAAATCTCACTTCGCTTGGCATGACTGAAGTATAGCATAAGCTATACGGAGATCAAGGCCAAAAACTCCGGCGGCATGAGGTCGCCAACCGGCTTCAACTGCCTTGCCTGCTAAAGCGAGCAGGCCTTGGGCCAAGGCAAAGCTTTGGCCTTCTTTTCGGCCTTTGCGGTGTTTTGGGGGTCGCACCGTTGGGTTATCGCGGTATGATATAATTCGCGAAGCACGTGGAGGACGCCCCTCGGCCGTGACGGTCGCGGGGCGCGTTTGTCTGGTGCGAATGTTTTTGACGTTTACTGGCGTGTGATATGGCTGAGTACAGACCGACAATCGGCGTCACCATGGGCGACCCGTGCGGCATCGGGCCGGAGATTATCGTCAAGATGCTCTCTGCCGAGGGTGTGCGGGATCGGGCGCGGTTTGTCGTTTTCGGCCTGGCTGAATTGCTGAGCTACACGGCCGACATGCTGGAAGTTGACCTGCCGTTCTATCGCGACCACCACGAGGATATCCGCAAGTATCAGCGTGACCTGGTGATACTGGACTACGATGAAATATCCCTGCCCGCTCGTATGAAAAGGGGTCCATCCAAGATCGGTGGGCGGGCGTCGATGGCCTTTTGCCTGGACGCCATCGAGGCCGCCCGGACGAACATGATCGACGCGATCGTAACCGCGCCGATTTCCAAGGCCGCGTGGACCCTGGCTGGGCACAACAAGTATCCAGGCCACACCGAGTTGCTCAAGGAAAAGTGCCGCGCCCGTTACGTCGCCATGATGTTCGTCGCCCCGCAACTGAAGGTCATTTTGGCCACGATTCACACGCCGATAATCTCCATCCGCGACCAGTTCACCATCGGCTGCGTCTTCAACCCGATCGACCTGGCGGACCGCGCCTTGCAGGATTGGTTCGGTTTGGAGAAACCCCGCATCGCCGTCGCGGGCCTGAACCCCCACGCTGGCGAGGATGGCAAGTTCGGCGACGAGGAAGCCCGCATTATTTCCCCAGCCATCCTGATGGCCAAGGAAGCCGGGATATGCGTGGATGGGCCTTTCCCCGGCGACACGGTCTTCCTCAAGGCGCTCGATGGCAAGTTCGACTGCGTGGTGGCGATGTATCACGACCAGGGCCTGATCCCCATCAAACTGCTGGCCTGGCGGGAGGCGGTTAACGTAACGCTCGGCCTGCCGATTATCCGCACCAGTCCCGACCACGGTACGGCCTTCGACATAGCAGGTAAAAACAAGGCCGACCCAACCAGCCTGATCGCCGCGACCAACCTGGCCATCGACCTGGCGATAAAGAAACACGCCATCGACGAGGCCGAGCGGCAGAAGTACCAGACCGAGTAGCCCCGGCCCCGGCCCACACCACCGCCGAACTCGCCGCCCGATATTATGGCGTTTACCAGGCAGTAAACTTTTTTGATTTTTGCCTTGACATTCACTAGTCATCGGGTATAATACCCGCGAACCCTGAAGCTCACGATTCCCCCAGGCGCCACAGATCCAGGACGTTTGATCAATCCCGCTCATCGGCAAATTGTGCTCGGTACCACTTGATCGCCCTGGTTGACAGCAAGACAGGCAGACCGTTTGCGTTTCATGCTGCTGGGGGCTAAAGTCATCACTACCCGCTCGTCAGTTGGGATAGGCGGCAGGGACCCGAACTGGATATGCCGTAAGGAGATAACTTCGATGGTAACAATGACGCGGCGTGGTTTTATTTCGGCGATGGGTAAAGGTGCGGCTGGGGCGGCGATTCTGGGTTCGGTCGGACTGACGGCGGTGCGGGCGGCGAAGATTTCGGCCGGCGGTAGCGCGGGTGGCTCGAAGCGGCCTAACGTTTTGTTTATTGCTGTCGATGACCTTCGGCCGGAGCTTGGTTGCTATGGGCACGAGGATATCATTTCGCCGAACATCGACCGCCTGGCAGGGGCGGGGATTCGATTCGATAGGGCTTACTGCCAGCAGGCTATCTGTGCCGCGTCCCGGTGCAGCCTGCTGAGCGGGTGCAGGCCGGACACGACGAAGATCTACGACCTCAAGCACCCACTTCGGCAGACGATGCCCGACATCGTCTCGCTGCCGCAGTTTTTCAAGAAGAACGGCTACACGACCATTTCGCTGGGCAAGATATATCATCATCGCGAGGATGACCTGGTCGGCTGGAGTGAAAAGCCCGGCCGTGAGAGTGGCGACTGGAAGGGACGAGGCTATCTGGCTCGGGAGTCGATCGCGACCGTCGCGGCGGGACAGGCCAAGAGAGGCGCCGCCAACAAGGGGCGAGGCCCGGCGTTTGAGGGTCCCGACGTTCCCGACAGCGCCTATGCCGACGGCGTAATCAGCGACAGCGCCATCGCACGCCTGCGGAAGTTCGCCAAAACTGGCGAGCAGTTCTTCCTGGGCGTGGGATTCTACAAGCCCCACCTGCCGTTCAACGCGCCCAAGAAGTACTGGGACATGTACCCGACGGAGAAGATTCATCTGCCGGCCAACAACAAGCCGCCCAAAGGCGCGACGCCGTTCAGCCTGACAAATTGGGGCGAACTTCGGGCGTACACGAACATTCCCAAGGCTGGCCCGTGCTCGGACGACCTTGCTCGCCAGTTGATCCGCGGCTATCGGGCGTGTGTGAGCTACACCGACGCGATGATCGGACGCGTGATCGACGAGTTGGATCGCCTGAAGCTGCGCGACAACACGGTGATCGTCCTGTGGGGCGACCACGGCTGGAAGCTCGGCGAGTACGGGTGCTGGTCCAAGCACACCAACTTGGAACTGGATACGCATGCCCCGCTGATCTTCGCGGCACCCGGTGTCAAGCCAGGCCGATCCACAACTGCTCTGTGCGAGTTTGTGGACATCTACCCCACGCTGGCCGATATGTGCGGGCTGGAAGCACCGAAGAAGTGCGAGGGCGTGAGCCTGACGCCCGTGATGGACCAGCCAGATCGGCGGTGGAAGTCCGCGGCGTTCAGTCAGTATCCGCGCGGCAAGGTTATGGGCTACTCCATGCGGACCGACCGCTGGCGATACACGCGATGGGTGGACCGCAAGACCGGCGATATCCGGGCCGAGGAACTCTACGACCACCGGGCGGACCCCGGCGAGAATCGCAATGTCATCGCCGAAACCGACCAGGCCGTGCTGAAGAAACTGCAAGCCCAGGCCGACGCCGGCTGGAAAGCAGCCAGGCCGGAGGCGTAGGGGGAACTCGCCGCTCCTCGTGAGAAGGCGTGAAGCAGGAAGTTTGGGCGTGGCAGAAGATGTTTGGAGTAGTTGGGTCTGACACTTCGGACTTGGTGCTCATCATTTGCGTTCTCCTCGCTTGTCTCCGATGGCTGGGGTGGGTATCCTCTTTGTCTGTGGAACCGGCATAAGCGCCGGGGGCGGAAGATTATACGGTTTCTTTCGGGAGAGGACTCATGGACGATCCGGTAGCAGAGCAGCAGTTGCTTGATTACTGGCGTTACGCTCACAACGGCGAGTCATACGGGCCGGTGTCTGGCGATGAGATCAACGCGATGCTTCGCAGCAAGCAGTTCCCGCCGACGATTATGGTCTGGCGGGAGGGGATGGCAGGGTTCACACAGGTCACCGCGTTTGCCGGGCTGATACAGGGCGTGAAGGTGCCCATAAGGCAGATTCTCGACCCTTACGCCCGTAGCCAGGCCCAGATGCTCAGCAACGCCAAACAAAACTCCATCGCAATGTTCGTGATCTTCCTTCTGTGGTTGCTGGGTCTGTCACGCCTGATAGCGGTCGCCCTGCAAGGCGATGCGGACATGACAGGCGTGGGCTGTTTCGCGTCGGCTGGCATGCTCGGCGGAATCTATGCCGCGATATACCTGCCGCTTCGGTGGAAGACCCTCATGAGTTTGCCGCAGAGCTTCCGCGTGATGGGACTTATCGGTGGATTTGGGTTGATCGCCCTGATCGCCCTGAGCATCACCTTTGGCGTCTTTGCAGTCGCGGTCGGGCTGTAGCGAAGGCCGGCATACGAAAAGGACCCCGCGTGCTTGCGGGACCCTGGGTATGTCAATTTGTGGTCTTCCGTCCGCTGCGGCTACTCCGTTACGGGCACGGGTCCGGCGAGGGCTTCGAAGTCTTTGATGATCGAGCGGTCGCCGGTGAGGATTATTTCCTTGTTCATCCGCAGCTCGGGCATTTTGGAGGCAAGCCAGCGGCGGGCGACGGCGAGTTTCTTTTCGCTTTCGGTGGCGGCGTCGCAGAAGAGGGCAGCCACTACGAGCGTGATGCCCATGTCCACGAGCTTTCGGCCGCTGAGGTCCATGTACTCCGTGCCGCCTTGGGTCTTGACGAACGCCACCGTCTCGGCGAGGTCGGCCAGGCCGGTGCGGATCTGCTCGATCAGCGGCTGGATTTCCGCGGGCCAATCTTCGTGGGCGTCGATGATGCTGTTGATCACGGTCTCTGCCGAGCCGGACGAAACGCCGCGGACGGCGGCGAGGACCTGGAGTTGGCTGGTGCCTTCGTAGATCGTCGTGATTCGGCTGTCGCGGAGGTGCCTCTCGCTGGCGTAGTCCTTCATGTACCCGCTGCCGCCGAGGACGGCGATAGAGTCGTTGGCGACTCGCATTGACATTTCCGAGGCGTAGTACTTGCTCATCGGCGTCAGCAGGCCGTTGACCCGCTTATAGCTGCGTGCGAACTTCTTGAACTTCCTGGCCTCGTCGGAGGGAAGCCCGCCGAACTCGGCCTTCTTGAGAGCGCCGACTTCGATATCCACGCAGAAGCTGGCCCAGTACGTAAGGGCGCGGGCGGCCTGGATATCCAGGCTCATGTTCACCAGCAACTCGCGGACGGCGGGGAAGTTCTCGATGGCCGTGCCGAACTGCTTGCGGCTGTGGCTGTAGGCGCGTGCGACTCGGTAGGCGGCCTCGCCGATGCCGAGCGACTGGGCGGCGATGCCAACGCGGGCACCGTTCATCAGGCTCATGACGTAGGTGATGAGCCCACGCTGCCGCTCGCCGATGAGCTTGGCGGGCGCGTGGTTGAAGAACAGCTCGCAGGTCGGACTCCCATTTATGCCAAGCTTGTGCTCGAGGCGGCGGACCTTGACCTTCGGGCCACAGTCGACCACCAGCAGGCTCAGACCGCGACCATCGGTAATCTCCGGCTCGGTCCGGGCCAGTACAAGCAGCACCTCGCCGCAGCCATTGGTGATGAATCGCTTCACGCCGTGGACGAACCAGTTGCCCTCGTCGTCCTTGTAGGCGCGGCACTTGACGGCCTGGAGGTCGCTGCCGGCGTCGGGCTCGGTCAGCACCATCGCCCCGGTCCACTTGCCGTTGGCCATGTTGGGCAGGTATTCCTGCTTGATCTCCTCGCTGGCGAAGGCGTTGATTGTCTCAGCGATGCCCTGGAGCCCGTAGATGTTCATCAGTGCCGCGTCGCCCCGGCTGATGATCTCATTGCTCATCGTGTAGAGCAGGTTCGGGCAGTTGATCCCGCCGAAACGGTAGGGCAGGGTGAAGCCCATCATGTCGGCCTGGCCGAGACGCAGCAGGGCCTCGCTGATGCCCGGTGCGTAGGTGACCGTGCCGTCGTCGTTGAGCTTGTTGCCGACGAGGTCGGTTTCCTCAGCCGTCGGGGCGATGATATCGCCTGCGATTTGGCCTACGGACTCAAGGGCCCGCGCGTAGTTATCCACCGCATCGTCGGAGTTCTCTGGCGCGAAGTCGAACTCTTCGTGGAAGCGATACCCATCTTCCATGATGTCCGCCAGTCGCGACATGTCCATGTGGTTAAACAGAAAACGGATGTCTTCGTTGTCGGTATAAAAGTTAGCCATGAAAAACCTCTGGGCTCCCGACGTTCGTCGGGATCTTCCACTCTGTGGTTAAGTCCTATGCCTGCTGCTCGGCGGCCTGCTCGATGCTCGCGCCTCTTCGGACGGCTTTTATCAGCCGGGGAATGACCTCGGTCAGGTCGCCTTTGATTCCGTAATGGGCGACCGAAAAGATCGGCGCGTCGGGGTCGCTGTTGATTGCCACGATCTTGGCGGAGTCTTCCATGCCCGCGCGGTGCTGGACCGCTCCGCTTATGCCGCATGCGATGTACAGCGCCGGGCGAACCGTTGTGCCGGTCTGGCCTACCTGGTGGTCGTTGTCCACATAGCCCAGGTCCACCGCCGCTCGCGATCCGCCGATGGCTCCGCCGAGGCAGTTGGCCAGGTCCCACAGCAGGCGGAAGTTCTCCTTGCTGCCGACACCCGCGCCGCCGGCCACGATGATTCGGGCGGCCTTGAGGTTGACCTTCTTCTCGCGGCGATGCGTCTCGATGAGCGTAAGCGGCAGCTTAATGCCGTCCAGGTCAGCCTGGACCTCGATGACCTCGCCGGTGCGGCTGGCGTCTACTTCCGGCATGGCCATCACGCCCTCGCGCACCGTCGCCATCTGCGGCCAGCGGTCGAAGTTGACGATCGTCGCGATGATATTGCCCCCGAAGGCTGGGCGAATCTGGAGCATCAGGTTCTTGTGGGTTTCCTTCGTGCCGGGCGGCGTGTGGTCGCCGATCTGGAGATCGGTGCAGTCGGCAGTCAATCCGCACTTCATGGCGCTGGCGATTGTGGGGGCGAGGTCTCGCCCGATGGCTGTCGCGCCGTAGAGGCACACCTGCGGCTTGCGATCGGTGATGAGGTCGCAGAGAACCTTGTTGTAGCTGGTGGCCTGGTAATGGTTTAGGCACGGATCCTCGACGACATACACGCGGTCGGCGCCGTAGCTGATGAGTTCGTCGGCGAGGGCCTTGACGTTATCGCCCAGCAGCACGGCCGCGACGGGCACCGAGAGTGTCTCGGCCAGTTCGCGCGCCTTGCTGAGCAGTTCCAGCGGAACTTCCGACAGTTGCCCGTCTTCCTGCTCCGCGAAGACCCATACTTCGCCGTTTCGGTTTACTTCTATCATGATCTATCCCGAGAAGAAGGTAGTAGGTAATAGGTAGTAGGTAGTAGTAGGAGAAGAAGAGACGCTGTAAGTCCAAGGCTGGCAATCGCCGTGGATCCAAGGTGGCGTCCTATCATGTTTCAGGGCGAACCCGATGTTCATGCTCTCCTGCTTTAATCGCTTCTATGAGTGTCGCTTAGCCGATTGTATGGTCGTCGATCAGTTCGCCGACAAGCTGGGTCATGCCTTCCTCGGTCGGTGGGAACTCGCGGTACTCCCCGCCGGCCAGAACTACCGACTGGATGCGGTGTACCTTGGTGGGGCTGCCATTGCGTCCGCACCAGGAAAGGTCCGCGCTGATGTCGTCGAGGTTCCAGGCCTCGATGAACATTCCCTTGGCCTCCAGGGCGGCTTGGCGATTGGTTGCCTCGGCTGCCTTGGCGTCGTCGGAGGCGTCGGGCATTTCGTCGGCGACGGCCTTGGCGATTTCCGCGCTCGAGAGGGCCTTCTTGTACTTCATCACCCGCCTGATCGCCGACGGGCGGGGGGTGTTGGCGGTGTCCATAACCGTTAGCAGGCACGGTACGGGGGCGTCCACGACCTCCCAGCCGTTGCCAATATTCCGCTGCAAGCGTAGCTTTTCGATGCTAACATCCTGCAATTGCTCTACGTATGTCACTAATGGCATGGAGAGCTTCTCGGCCATCTGCGGACCCACCTGAGCGGTGTCGCCGTCGATAGCCTGCCTGCCGCACAGAACCACGTCGGCGCCGATCTTGTTGACCGCGCACGAAAGAATGTAGCTTGTGGCCAGCGTGTCACTGGCGGCCGCCCTTCGGTCGGTGACGAGAACGCCCCTGTCGGCGCCGAGGAACATCGACTGCCGCAGGATCTCGCAGGCCACCGGCGGACCCATTGTCACTGCCGTGACGGTTCCGCCCACGCGGTCGCGAATTTCCAAGGCCGCCTCGAGGGCATTTAAGTCCTCTGGGTTGAAGATTGCCGGAAGCGCGGCACGGTTGACCGTTCCGTCTTCCTTCATCGCATCGCCGGTTATGCGCTTGGTGTCCGGCACCTGCTTGACGCATACAACGCACCTGATCGCCATCATCACTCCCGAAATCGTTTCTTTGGCTTGGCCCGAGGCACGAAAAGCCCGCCGAGCCAGCGCTTGTTTACGCGCACAATACGAGGGTGGTCCGCTATAGCGGATCACCGAGCATTGAGCAAGTAGAGGATGGTACGTAAAAACCCGCCTTGGCGTCAAGGTCAAATATCCGCCGCTGCGGAGCCTTGGCCCGGACCCACGCGACAGCATCAGGCCGGTTTGCGGGCCTTAACAGCCCGTTTAGAAAGCTGCCCTTGCTGCGAGCGGCCCGAATGTCTGCGCGTCTGCGTCAAAAAGCCTCGGAAATGCTAAGGCATTGCCTGCGTTTTCTTCCTTGATGCTCGACATTCTTGCTCGCTCTCGCTGGCGGACCCATTTCTAAACGGGCTGTTAAGATGGAAATCCCACTCGCAGGCCGGTAGGATTGTTCTCGAAAGAGAACGTCAGTGACAATGGACCTCTACGAGCATATCGCAGACGATTATGACGCGGTGACCGGCGTGGACGGGCGCACCAATGCGGCCCGTGAGATGCTGGCTGAACTGCGGCGGAGGCACCCGTTCGACCGGGTGCTGGATGTGGCGTGCGGCAACGGTATGCAGGCGATGATGCTGGCTGCGATGGGCGTCTCCGTCACGGGCGCCGACCTCTCCCGGGCCATGCTGGACCATGCCCGCTGCCGGACCCGGGATGCCGGGCTGGACATTCAATGGGTTCACGGGCCAATGCAGGACCTCGCCGGGCGCGTTCGGGGTCCGTTCGACGCGATCCTGTGTCTGGGCAACAGCCTGCCCCATCTGCTGGACTCCCACCAGTTGACCCGCGCCCTGGCAGGCTTCGCCAGGCTGCTCGCGCCCGATGGCGTGGTCGTTCTGCAACTGCTCAACTACGCCCGAGTCCTGGACAACCAGGAGCGGATCGTCGGCGTTACGCGCAAGGGCGATACCGAGTACGTTCGCTTCTACGATTTCCTGGAAGACCTGGTCCGCTTCAACGTCCTGAAGCTCACCTGGTTGGCCGGCGGATGCGACCACGAGCTGTCCGACACGCTGCTACGCCCCTACACGAGACAAGAAATCGCCGCCGCCTGCCGAACCGCCGACCTGGGCAGGATCGACTGCTACGCAGGCGGAACCTTCGCCGATTTCGACGAGCAGAACTCCGATACCCTGATGGTGGTCGCGAGGCAGGGGCGGGAGTAGTGACGATTTCTGTATAGCACTGTGGGGGTTCTATTGGACCATTTGTCTTTCTGCTACTGTTTGTCGCAGGAGATAAGCTGGTTCTCGTCGGGATTGTTGGTCTGCCGGCCTGGATTTGGAGTAGAATCCGCTTCTGGCCGTGTGTCGGCCACAGGCGGTGGCCATCGGATGCTCCGGAGGCTGGTTTGTCCGCGAATGCTGGTATCGAGATTGTGAATCCTGAACGAGAAACATGGCGTTAGTTAATCTTCGTGGTGTGAATGTCGGCTATGGTGGCGAGTTGGTTCTCGAAGGTATCGACCTGGGAATCGAACCCGGCGAGCGGATTTCGCTGGTGGGGCGCAACGGTTCGGGCAAGAGCACGCTGCTGAAGTTGCTCACCGGCGAGATTGCTCCTGAGAGCGGCGAGGTCATCCGCATGGCTGGTCTGCGCGCCGCCGGCCTGGCCCAGGACGTCCCGCAGGGACTCGGCGGCAGCGTCTACGATACGGTGGCGGGCGGTTTGGGCGATGTGGGCCGGGCGCTGGCTGAGTATCACCGGGTAAGTCGCCAGGCCGCGACGAGTTCCGATCCAGGTCATCTCGATGAACTGCACGCCCTCCAGCACGTCCTGGAGTCCAACTCCGCCTGGTCGATGGACCAGGAAATCGCGATGGTGCTGTCCAGGATGAGCCTGCCGGGAGACGCCCCGTTCGAGCATCTCTCAGCCGGGATGACGCGGCGAGTGCTGCTGGCGCGGGCGCTGGTCAGCCGGCCGGACCTGCTGCTCCTTGATGAGCCGACCAACCACCTGGACCTCCAGGCCATCCTCTGGCTGGAAGAGTTTCTGCTGACATACCCGGGGACACTGCTGTTTGTGACGCACGACCGTGCCTTCCTTCAACGGCTGAGCACGCGCATTCTGGAGATCGACCGCGGGCGATTGAGCAGTTGGGAGTGCGACTACAAGGCGTTTACGGATCGCAAGGCTGCCTTGCTGGATGCCCAGGCCCATGAAGCGAGGGTGTTTGACAAGAAGATGCAGCAGGAGGAGCGGTGGGCCAAGCGGGGAGTAAAGGGCAGGCTGGCCCGCAACGAGGGTCGCCGCCGAGCGCTCGAAGAGATGCGTCAACAGCGGGCGGCCCGCAAGGACGTTGTAGGCACCGCCAAGCTGCAACTGCATGGCGCCACGCCTTCGGGCAGGCTGGTAGTCCAGACCAAGAACGCCTGCTTCGCCTACGGGCAGAACGTCATACTCGAACGCTTCACCACGATGATCATGCGAGGCGACAAGATCGGGATCATCGGGCCTAACGGTTCGGGCAAGAGCACACTGCTGAAGGTATTGCTGGGCGAATTGAAGCCGCAGCAGGGCGATGTCCGCCAAGGCACGCGCCTGGAGATCGCCTACTTCGACCAGCTCCATGCTCAGCTCGATGAGACGCTCACGATCCAGCAGAACATCGCCGGTGACGGGCAGATGATTACCGTCAACGGCCGAGACCGCCACGTGCTGGGCTATCTGCAAGACTTCCTGTTTTCACCGCAACAGGCGAAGTCCCCGATTACCAACCTGTCCGGGGGCGAGCGAAATCGACTGCTGCTGGCCAAGCTGATGATCAAGCCCTCCAACCTGCTGGTGCTGGATGAGCCGACGAACGACCTGGACACCGAGACGCTGGAACTGCTGGAGGATATGTTGGTGGAGTATCCCGGGACGGTGCTGATGGTCAGCCACGATCGGGCGTTTCTCAACAACGTCGTCACGAGCGTGCTGGTTCTCGAAGGCGATGGTCAAGTCGGCGAGTACGTCGGCGGCTACGATGATTGGCTGCGCCAGGATCGCTCTCGCAAGGTCATACCGCAGGAAACCCAAAAGACTCCTCCCAAGAAGAGCAGCGCGCCCGTCAGGGACTCCGTCGCCCCGGCCAGGAAGAAACTAACGTTCAAAGAGCGGCGCGAATTGGAATTGCTGCCGGCCCGGATCGAGAAGCTGGAGAACCAGCAGCATCGCGCGCATGAGGTGA
>Ga0307990_1001636_pt1 | contig 18638 bp, 19 predicted proteins | sample EllFjometagen129_FD_203168 | JGI IMG/M metagenome (GOLD analysis project Ga0307990, IMG submission 203168) | Marine microbial communities from Ellis Fjord, Antarctic Ocean - #129 | ecosystem: Environmental > Aquatic > Marine > Unclassified | place: Southern Ocean | collected 2014-10-08
GGAGGGCGACGACTGTGTCTCTGCACCTTCTATGGGAATCATATTCCTATCTTCTCCTCCCTGTGGCCGGGTTTCTGGTCTTCTCCTTTCTGGCCCTTTTCTCCATCCTCCGGGGGAAGAAAAACTTCACCAACGTCTTCTTCGCCTGCATGTGTTTCCTCGGGGCGCTGATCGATCTCGACATTGCCCTGGTGTCCTTCCTCGATGATGAGGCGCTTGCCCTCAGGCTTGACCGGCTGGCCTACCTGTTTTTTGTTTTTGTCATACCGGTGTATATCCGGTTCGTGCATTCATTCCTCGGCATAACGGAGAGGAGATGGCTTGAGATAAGCGCGTACCTCTTCAGCATCGTTCTCCTCCCCTTCACCCAGACCGAACAGTTCATCAGCGGACTGCGCCACTTTTCCTTCGGGAAGATCGCCGCAGCGGGGCCGGTGTATCACCTGTTTTCAGTGGTGGGAGGAGTTGCAGCGCTGTACTGTATCGTGACCCTCTTTCTGGGGATGAAGAGGGCGGAGGGGAACCGCGAGAGGAACAGGATAAAATACGTATTAATGGGCTTCGGCCTGAGTGGACTCCTTATCCTGCTGAACGCTCTTCCTGTCAGCGGATATGATATCTATCCCATGGGCAACTTTAATTTTGTCCCTGCGATAATTCTCGCCTTTGGTGTCCTTAAGTATGATCTCCTCGACATGGGAATGCTCGTCAGAAGGGGGAGCACATACTTTTTCCTGACGGGGATACTGACCTTCGTGTATGCCCTGGCCCTCTACCTGTCGAACATACTGTTCATGGGGTACGGAAACACGCACCCCTTTTTTATATCGTTCACCTTCGCTATCATGGTGATTGTCGTGTTCAATCCGGCGCGTATCAAGGTTCAGCGGCTTGTCGACAGGATCTTCTTCAGGGGGAGATACGATTATCAGGAGACCCTGAGGCAGATGAGTGGCGCCATGGCATCCTTTCTGAGGTTAGAGGAAATTACGGGATTTCTGCTGGAATCCATTCCCTCAGCCTTGAAGACAAGCGGCATGTGGGTGGCGATCTGTCAACGGGAGAGCGGGGCGCTGGAGATATATTCCGAAGGGGGGGATCAACCTGAAAAGAAACACAGTATCGCGATGAAAGACAGCCAGTCGATAGCGATCTTCTTCGAGGGGTACCGGAAGACACTGGGGCGATCTGCCGCCACCGTAATCGACATCCCGAAGGATCAAGAGGATGGAATATCCAGTCTGCTTGATACGACCGGCGCGGCCATACTGATACCGATGATCTCCCGGGACAGACTGACGGGGATTATGGCCCTGGGGGAGAAACGGTCGGGTGAGCTGTTTGTGCATGAAGATATGGAACTCTTGGAAACCATTGCCAGCCAGGGAGCAACTGCCATAGAAAATGCTTGGAATTATGAAAGAATCGAGGAGATGAATATCAAACTGGAGGAAAGGGTCAACAAGAGGACAAGAGCTCTCGCAGCGGCACTTGAAGAGAAGGAGAGGACGCAGCAGCAGCTGATCCGGTCGGAGAGTCTCGCCTCCATAGGTCAACTGGTGGCGGGAACGGCGCACGAACTCAACAATCCCCTTGCCAGTTCGTCGAGCCTTATCCAGATATGTGCCGAAACGATCGAGGGGTGGAAGGATGTTAAGGAAGAGGATCGCGATGAATTGGTAGAGGACCTGAGATTTTCCCTGAAGGAACTCGATAGGGCAGCCGGCATCGTCAAAAGCCTCCTGGGTCTTTCACGGCAGACACAGGCCTACGTCGAGCAGGTGAACGTCAATACCCTGGTAGACGACGCGCTGAGGGTCCTGCGCAACCGGTACAAGAATTCTGAGATAGCCATTGAACGGGATATGGAAGAAGACCTGCCGGAGATTGAGGGGAACTTTGCCAACCTGGGGCAGGTGGCCATCAATATCATAAACAATGCGATTCAGGCACAGCCGGACGGGAAGGGCACAATAACGCTGGTGACGCGCTACGAAGAAGAAAAAGATATCGTCCTGATCGAGTGCCGTGACACAGGGAGTGGCATGTCGGCCGAAGAGGTCAGGGATGCCTTCAAACCCTTTTTTACGACCAAGAAGCCGGGCGAGGGCACGGGGCTCGGCCTGTATATCGCTCATGAGATCGTCAAGAAACATGGCGGAGAGATCGCTATAGAGAGCGAAAAGGGAAGGAATACAGTGGTGTCAGTGAAACTGCCCTGTAGGAGGGAGGGATGATGGATCTTTTAGTTGTGGATGATGAAGAAGGTGTGAGGAGATCCCTGAAAAAGGTTCTTGAAAGGGATGGGTACAGCGTACTCCAGGCGGAGAACGGCAGACGGGCCATCGGTATCGTCCGTGACAATCCCCACCGGATAAAGACAGTTATGTCGGATTACAAGATGCCGGGTATCGACGGGCTGGAAACCCTGATTGAGATAGGAAAGATCAATCCGGAGATGACGAGAATCATGCTGACCGGGTACGCCACCGTGGAGAGCGCTATCGAATCGGTCAATGCCGGCATAGACGGGTTTATCACAAAACCCTTCTCGAATATCGAGTTGAGGGCAAAGGTCAGGGAGTGTAACCTCAGGAAGAGGCTGAAACAGTTTGTATCGGAACAGGTCTTCTCCGAGATGTTAAAAGGGGGGTCACACATGAGCCTGAGGAAGCAGAAGGCCACGGTCCTCTTCAGCGATATACGGGGCTTTACCGAACTGTCCGAGAGGCTGGGCGTGGAAGAGCTGTGCGAGATGCTCAACGTACAGTATTTTTCACCCCTGGACGCGATCATATGCGGACATAACGGAACACTTGACAAGCATGTGGGGGACAGCATCATGGGGGTGTTCGGGGCCCCGGTGACCTTCGAAGATGATGTCGTCCGGGCGGTTGTGTGCGCGGTCGGGATGATGGATGAGATCGAGAAGATAAACAACGGTCTTTCTGGAACCAGGCAAAAGATTTCTATCGGTATCGGGGTCAGCACCGGAGAGGTTATGGCAGGCATATTCGGATCTTCCAGAAAAAAGGAGTACACCGTGATGGGGGCCACCGTCAACGTGGCAGCGAGACTTGAACGCTGTGCACAGGCGGGACAGATCCTCGTCTGCGGTGATACCTACCGTGAAGTGGAAGACCGTGTCCGGGCCGAAAGCATGGGGCCGATCACGCTCAAAGGAATCGGCAGAAAGGTAGATGTATACAGTATCCAGGGATTGAAAGAGAATACTCCTTGACATTTTTCGCGTATTGGCTTAGATACAGCACCACGTCACTCAAACACAGGCATATACGGAAGGATGCCTCAGAAAAACATGACGCGGGGTGGAGCAGTCTGGTAGCTCGTTGGGCTCATAACCCAAAGGTCGTAGGTTCGAATCCTGCCCCCGCTACCAAATAAATCAAGGGGTTAGCCAATTTGGCTAACCCCTTGATGTTTCAATTCACGAGTATTTCTAACGGATTTCCAATAAAACTGAAAAGTTTGCAGTAAAGGCGTGGGGTATGGTGGGGAGACAGGCACCCTGACCATCTACTATGGAATATCCCTCACCACACGATGCACACATTTGAGGGGTTTCGTGAAGAGTCTCTTTCTTCCTGCTATACGTAACAAAATGATAGTTGACATTATATAGGTTAATGGTCATCATCTATCTGTTTATCCTGTTGATTTATGGGAAAAGGAGGCAGAGATGATTACAAGAGCTGTTTCACCTGTACAATTTTATGACAAGCTGGCTTGAAATTGAGTCATTCCTACTGATGGCAAAATCGAAGAATAGATCTGTCTGCACCCTGGCGATGAGTCGAAGGCTCTATCCTCGGTTGGCAAACCACAAACTCGATACGGCGTATCGGCACCTGTTCGGGAAAATCAAGACGGATATTCAGAGGCACCGCGCGCTGGATGATGCATGGATGGCGGCACGCATATGGATGAAGATGGAAGGGATTCAATACGGATGAAGGAACTGAAAGCGGTGGACAACACACAACACACCGGTGCGACGCGAAGAGTCCGCACCACCGCTGCGGCTCACCTGAAGAAGGGGCTTCTCAAAAAACTGGCTAACCGCGAAACCTCACTGACATGGCTGTCAGACCACAAAGAATGATCGTCTTTTGATATGAATATGTATTCATACCAAAAGACATTTTCTCTCGGTTCTTATCCCGCGCCCTGAATCTTAGATTTCTCCCATTCCACCCTTGGATGTCCTCTGGAATCCAGGAATTTCTTTGGCAGGTCTTTTCTTGAGAAAGATTATTGTGCCCAGAGCGATGACAAGCCCTCCCAAATTCAGCCACGGAAACCATGCGGTGTTAGTCATGCATAATGCCGTCCCGGCCAAAAGAACTAAAACAGACACAGCACCTACTATATCTCCCCTCTCTCCCTTCATATCGTGCTTCCTCCTTTTTTCGTTAAATGGTTTTTCCCCAAAACAACCTTACAATACTATCGGTGTTTCTTATAAAAACCTGAACACGGCAATTCTGCCGTATAAAAACCATCGAAAAAACATTAAGGATGAAATCGTAAACCGTTGAGAAAAAGAGCTCTACCAGATGATCAGATCACACTCCCCCCAGATTACAGCTGTTTGAAGGAACATGCAAAACATCCACAATTAACACGGTACACCAAACCAATATCTTCATAATCATACCTTGTCAAGAACTATTATAATGAAACTTTCGAACGGGAATAGCCTGCTCTTTCCTGATATGATTTTAATAACTTGCAGACGCAGGCTCTAACGATAAGAACCTCAAACAGGCGAAGTTGCCGTTGTGTGTGGGGTAGAGAAAACCGCAGAATAAAAATGGGGCTACGGTAACCCCGTAACCCCCTAATAATACGTATGGTAGTCCCACGGGGAATCGAACCCCGGTTTCCGGCGTGAGAGGCCAGCGTCCTAACCGCTAGACGATGGGACCATGGCTGGGGTACCAGGATTCGAACCTGGGTAGCAGATTCCAGAAACCTGAGCCCTACCTCTAGACGATCCCCCAGAATCGTCGTGGACTCGCGGTATCTAGACAAGTAAGCTCCAAAAGTCAAGATTTATTTTGAGGTCCTTATCCAGACTTCACTATCTAAAAGATTTGATGGGTGATTTCAAGTGAAAAATAAGCACTTCAAAGGCGGCCATCCCTTCACTTCCGCCTTTTGTATCGGTGTGCCTTACGTGGATAATTGTAAAATTTCCTTGACATTGAACCCGTTTTGTAATTATGCTTCGTTCTTTTTTTTGGATATATCTTTTACGGGATGAGTTTTGCAGATCAACATCTCAAATATTCCTGAAAATGGGTTAAAGCTCCGGTTCTCTAAAAGTGGGGAATGGTTTCACCGTTCACTGCCGGTGGGTGATGACTGTGGTTGGCACGCCCGGAAGATCAACGTGCAGTGCCTGGTGGAAAAAGTCTTGAATAATGTGTCAATTAAGGGCAGAATCGAAGCCGGAGGGCAGCTTGAGTGCTGCAGATGTCTTGAGCTATTTGACTTTCCCGTGGAGATTGAATTCAAGTATGTCCTGACACCTGCTGAAAATCTGGAAGAAGAGCTGGAACTGACCTATGAAGATATGGAATACGGCAACTACAACGGTGATGTAATAGATCTGGCTGAGCTTGTAGTCGAACAGGTCATACTCCAGGTTCCGATTAAACCCCTGTGCAATGATTCCTGTAAGGGGCTGTGCTTCACCTGCGGGATAAATCTTAATAGAGAAAAGTGCGATCATGAGGCGCAGCAGAGAATCAGTCCATTTGCTGCGTTAAAAAATTTTAAAGTGAAGAGGGAAAGGTAGTAGTATTATGGCAAATCCAACCAATAGGCATTCAAGAACAAGAAGAAACAAGAGGAGGTCTCACGACGCCCTTACGGCCGTTACGACCTCTACATGTCCACAGTGCAGTGAACCGAAGCTGCCCCACCGCGCATGCCCCCATTGTGGTTTCTACAAGGGGCGTGAAGTCATTTCCGTTGAATAAAACTTCCCGGAGTCTGTGCCCTGAGGCAAAAAGGTATGGATAACATAGGTATAGTTTTTCCTGGTCAGGGCTCACAATACGTAGGGATGGGAAGGGAACTGTATGATGGGTTCCACGGAGTAAGGGAGGTTTTTGACCGGGCGGAAAAGGCTCTCAAAATCGACATTGCCAGGCTTTGCTTTGAAGGACCGCAGGAGGCTCTTGATCTGACGCCAAACACCCAGGTGGCGGTATTAACCGTGGATGTTGCCCTCTACCAGGTCTTTGAAAGTGTGATAGGCTTAGAACCGAAGGTTTTGGCGGGTCACAGCCTGGGAGAGTATGCCGCGCTCTGCGCTGCCGGGGCTATCGATTTTTCCGATGCCGTAAGGCTCGTATATGCGAGGGGCCACTATCAGCAGGAAGCGGTGCCTCCGGGTGAAGGCTGTATGGCAGCCATTATTGGTCTCCACCGGGAATCCGTTGAAGAAATATGCCAGACTGCGGACAAGAACGACGGGGTGGTCGAGATAGCAAATGACAACAGCCCCGGTCAGTCTGTTATCTCCGGATCCACCGCGGCGGTCGAGCATGCCATGACGAAGGCAAAGGAAAAGGGCGCTCGAATGGCGGTGAAGCTCCCCATAAGCGTCCCCTGCCACTGCAGCCTTCTCGATGAGGCGGCACAAAGGCTGAAAGAATATCTTGACGCTGTCGCGATACAGGATTGCAGGATACCGGTAATACCGAATTTTGACCCGCAGGTCCTGCATTCAAGGGGTACAACCAAAAAACTTTTGGCTCAGCAGTTAAATTCTCCCGTACGGTGGCAGGAAACGGTAGCACTGATGTCCCGGATGGGGATACAGACGATAATTGAGATAGGACCCAAAAAGACGCTGACGGGCCTTATAAGAAGGATAAACAGGGATATCAAAACCCTTAACATAGAAGATAAAGCCTCTTTGGAAGTGGCAGCCGATTTCTTTGACGGTGGCGAAGCGGCATAGATCCGTCACGCATGGAGGAAATGCCGTCTGAGTTTCAAAACACCAGTAGTAAGGATCACTCTTAGAAAAACTCACGGATCATTCATATGAAAACACCGGGCGAAAAACCTCTGGATGGGAAAACGGCTCTGATAACGGGTGGATCGAGGGGCATAGGAAGGGCTATTGCGGTGGAACTTGCCCGCTCGGGGGCCTTTGTCTATATAAACTATGTCCGAGGTGAAGAGGCGGCCCACGAGACCCTGAAGATTGTGCAAGACCAGGACGGCACGGGGAGTCTCTTGAGATGTGACGTATCGGATTTCGATGCTGTCCAGGGTGCCGTAAAGGGTATAACGGAAGAAAAGGGACGGATCGACATCCTGATAAACAATGCCGGGGTAACACACAGCGGCCTCTTTGTACGGACGAAACCTGAGGCGTGGAGCAGTGTCATAGATGTCAATCTCACCGGGGCGTTCAACTGTTGCCGGGCTGTCGCCCGATATATGATGAAACAGCGGTGGGGACGCATCGTTAATATGACATCCGTAGTGGCCCTGTCCGGAAACGCCGGGCAGGTAGCGTACTCCGCATCAAAAGCGGGAATTATAGGGCTCACAAAGTCCCTGGCACGGGAACTGGGTCCAAGAAATATCTGTGTCAACGCCGTTGCGCCGGGATTTATCGAAACCAATATGACCGGCTTAATGGAGGGAAAAAGCAGGGGGGAGGCACTGGACCAGATAGCGCTCGGAAGAGCGGGTATGCCGGATGACGTTGCCGGTGTTGTGGAATTTCTGGTTTCTGGAAAGGCCGATTACATCACGGGGCAGGTGATACACGTCAATGGCGGGCTGTATATGTGACGCAGGCTGAAATTTGACATACATGAGGAGGAGTTTTAATGACCACTAAGCTTGAGGAAAAGGTAAAGGAAATTATTATTGAACAGTTGGATATAACAGAGGAGGAATGTGTTCCCGATGCCGCGTTTATAGATGACCTCGGGGCCGACTCACTTGACATCGTGGAACTGATTATGGCGATGGAAGACCACTTCGAGCTGGAGATATCCGATGATGACCTGGCAAAGATACGCACTGTCAGGGATATCACTGATTATATAAAGGAAAGAATGTCGTAGTCATGACGGTGAAACGAAGGGTTGTTATAACGGGACTCGGTATTGTGAGCCCCGTGGGCAGTTGCCTGGAAGACGCCTGGGCGGGAATTTGTTCCGGAAGGTCCGGTATTGGAGAGATTACCCGATTCGACGCCACCGCATTCAAAACGAAGATAGCGGGGGAGGTCGAAGGGTTTGATCCCCTGGTCTTTGTAGGTGCCAAGGAGCACCGCAGGCTGGATGATTTTATCGTCTATGCCCTTGCCGCTTCGGAGATGGCCCTGCACGATTCCGGTCTGGCAATAGGGGACGGAAATTCCGAGCGGGTGGGAGTTATCCTAGGTTCCGCCATAGGGGGTCTTGCCACCATCGAAAAGGAAGATGAGACCCTGCGTACCCTGGGACCGGGAAAGATTTCTCCCTTCACCGTTCCAGCGGTGCTGGCTAATCTGGCTTCGGGGCAGGTCTCCATACGGTTCGGCGCCAAGGGGCCCATCGACTGCACCGTAACGGCATGCGCCGCGGGAAACAGTGCCATCAGCGGAGCCTTCAGGACCATAGCTTGGGGATACGCGGATGCCATGATAGCGGGCGGCACGGAGGCGGCCGTTGCTCCCCTTGCCATAGCGGCGTTCGGCGCTATGAGAGCGATATCAACCAGAAACGATGAGCCCCAGCGGGCGAGCAGACCCTTCGACCGCGACAGAGACGGATTTATTATCGGTGAGGGGTCCGGCGTTATAATCCTGGAAGAGTTATCCTGTGCCCTTGAAAGGGGTGCCAGGATATATGCCGAGATCGTGGGAGCCGGATCGACGAGCGACGCGTTCCACATGGCGGCCCCCCCCCCGGGACATGCCGGTGCTGCCAGGTGCATGCGGCTCGCCCTGCAGGACGCGGGAATGGGACCTGCGGATATCGATTATATAAACGCGCACGGCACATCGACGCCTCTTAACGATGCGTATGAAACAGAGGCAATTAAGGCGGTCTTCGGGGAACACAGTCGGAAGGTTGTCATCAGTTCGACAAAATCCATGACAGGACATATGCTAGGCGCCGCGGGGGGTGTCGAGGCCATCTTTTCCGCCAAGGTCATCCATGAGGGGGTGGTGCCTCCGACGATAAATCTTGACAATCCCGATCCGCAGTGCGACCTGAATTATACACCTAATCAGGCGCAGCGACGGGAAATCAGGACTGCCATGTCGAACACCTTCGGGTTTGGTGGTGTCAATTCGGTTGTGGTATTTAAGAGGTTTGAGGGTTGAAAAGACCATTATGAAGATTATTATCGGCTCAGATCATGCCGGTTTTGATTTAAAGGAGGCGCTCAAGGGTGCCATCGGCGGGATGACGGACATTGGTACCGATAGCGGAGAATCGGTGGACTATCCTGATTTTGGGGTACGGGTGGCCCGCGCGGTCTCCTCAGGGGAGTATGAGAGAGGGATACTGATCTGCGGTTCCGGCGTGGGGATGTCGATAGTCGCGAACAAGGTTCCCGGGATCAGGGCTGCCCTCTGTACGGACGTGGATACTGCCCGCCTGAGCAGGATGCATAACGATGCCAATATACTCGTCCTCGCCGGAAGGCGCACAGATCTGAAAGAGGCCGTGGCTATCGTCACGGTATGGCTTGAGACCCCATTTGAAGGTGGACGGCACGCACGGCGACTCGACAAGATACGGAATATTGAGGAGGAAAGCAGGTAATGTCCATGTTAGAAAAGACGGATCCGGAGATCGCCCGGACCATACTCGATGAAACAAGACGGCAGGCCGGAAAGCTCGAACTCATTGCCTCGGAGAACTTTGTGAGCGAGGCGGTACTCGAGGCCCAGGGCTGCATTATGACGAACAAATACGCGGAAGGGTACCCGGGAAAGAGATATTACGGTGGATGCGAGTTTGTCGATGTCGCGGAGAACCTCGCCATAGAGCGCGCGAAGAAGCTGTTCGGCGCCGATCATGTTAATGTTCAGCCGCATTCCGGAAGCCAGGCAAATATGGGGGTCTATTTCGCTGCCCTTCAACCCGGTGATACCATACTGGGGATGAATCTTTCCCACGGCGGGCACCTGACACATGGAAGCCCGGTCAACTTTTCGGGAAGGCTCTATAATATCGTTTCATACGGCGTGGACAAAAAAACGGAAACCATCGATTTTAACGAGGTCGAGGATCAAGCCAAACGCCACAACCCCAAGGTTATCGTTGTCGGCGCAAGCGCCTATCCGCGGACGATTGATTTTCAGGTCTTCCGGGAGATAGCGGACAAGACCGGAGCGGTTATCATGGCGGATATCGCTCACATAGCCGGTCTGGTCGCCGTTGGCCTTCACCCTTCGCCCGTTCCGGTGTGTGAGTTTGTCACGACGACGACCCACAAGACGCTGCGTGGCCCGAGGGGCGGCATGATCATGTGCAGGAAAGATTTTGCCAAGGTGCTCGACAGCCGTATCTTCCCCGGCAGCCAGGGGGGACCTCTGATGCATGTTATCGCGGCGAAGGCGGTGGCATTCAAGGAGGCGCTTGAACCGGCGTTCAAGGAATATCAGCTCCAGATCCTGAAAAACGCCAAGGCCCTGGCTGAGGCACTGGCGGAGAGCGGCCTCCGTCTCGTCTCGGGAGGGACCGATAACCACCTTATCCTGATTGATTTGACCGACAAGGGTGTCACCGGAAGAGACGCCGAGGCGGCGCTCGACAGGGCAGGCATCACCACAAATAAGAACGGCATACCCTTTGATACTGAGGGGCCGATGGTTACCAGCGGGATACGGGTCGGAACACCCGCCCTCACGACACGAGGGATGAAGGAAGGGGAGATGAGAAAGATAGCCCGTCTCATCAATTATATTATCTGCGATGTCACCAGTGAGGAGCACATCCTGGAGGTGAAGGCGGAGGTCGCCGCCCTGTGCGAAGGCTTTCCCTTGTACCGCGACCGGACGGATGGGCGCATCTGACGATACGGTAAGCAGCTGATTTTTTTAAAACCGGAGTTTTGTATTTGTTGTGGAAAGCGATTGGCGGTATAAGGAACCGCAGAGGATGAAACCTGTGATGCAGACCACACGTCCCTCTTGGGATCAATATTTTATGGATATCGTCGAGCTTGTTTCGAGGCGTTCTACCTGCCTGAGACGCAAGGTCGGTGCCATTTTGGTCAGGGACAAGAGGATACTGGCAACGGGTTATAACGGGCCGCCTACGGGGATAACACACTGTTCGGAGGTGGGATGCCTGCGGGACCGAATGGGTGTCCCGTCAGGTGAGCGTCATGAATTGTGCCGGGGGCTTCACGCCGAGCAGAACGCCATCATCCAGGCCGCTCTTTACGGTGTGAGCACAAAGGGTTCGACGATCTACTGTACCAATCACCCCTGTATCATATGTTCCAAGATGATCATAAATTCAGGAATAGTCTCTTTTGTCTATGCAGAAGATTACCGGGACGAACTTGCCGAAGAGATGCTCGCTGAAGCGGGTATAGAGGGGAGAAAACTATGAATTGTCCTTTCTGTTCCAATGGTGAAAACAAGGTTATCGACTCACGGATAAGCAAAGACAACACCGCGATACGCAGGCGGAGGGAGTGCCTCAACTGCAAGAAGCGATTCACCACCTACGAATATGTCGAAGATGTCCTCCCCGTCGTCGTGAAGAAGGATGGCAGGAGAGAGACGTTTGACAGGATGAAGATCTTCTCGGGGATAAAGAAGGCATGTGAGAAACGACCGATCAGTATGGAGATTATAGATGAAGCCGTTGACAGGATCGAACAGGAGTGCCAGGAGCTCCAGCTTAAGGAGATACCCACCAACATTATAGGGGAAAAGATCATGGAACAACTTCACGCCCTTGACGCGGTTGCCTATGTCAGGTTCGCCTCCGTGTACAGGGAGTTTCGTGATGTGAATGAATTCATGGACGAGCTGAAGGGGTTTCTCGCAAAGGACAGCTGATGTTTACCGGTATTGTGAACAGCGTGGGCACTGTTAAGGACCTAGCCAGAAGGGGAGAGGATGCCCTCCTCGCTATCAACACATCGATGGGTCTTGATGATGTCAGGGTGGGTGACAGTATCGCGGTGAGCGGCGCCTGCCTGACCGTTGTCTCCGTTGCGAAAGACAGTTTTTCCGCTGATGTCTCGGCGGAGACCCTGGCAAAGACAATCTTGAAGGAGCTGAAGACAGGGGCCACGGTCAATCTGGAAAAGGCCCTTACATTGAATACACCACTGGGCGGACATTTTGTTCTCGGGCATGTCGATTGTGTCGGAGATATCCGCGAAAAGAAGGAGCGGTCAAACTCCATCATATTCGGCGTGGAGGTAGGAGAAGAGACCGGCCGGTATATCGTTCAAAAGGGCTCCATTGCCCTGGACGGTATTAGCCTGACCGTTAACCAATATGAAAATAACAGATTTTATGTTAGCACTATCCCTCACACTGCCCGGGAGACGACGCTCGGGTTCAAGAAGGCGGGAGACCAGGTAAACGTGGAGACGGACATACTCGGAAAATATGTGGAACGATTCGTCCATCCTGACAGGGGAATCGATGAGGATTTTCTGTCGAAGCATGGATTTTTTAAATAACGCTGTAAAAAAAATAAAATAAAATAGATAAGGATAAGAGGAACAAAATGGTTAGTACGATACAAGAAGCCATTGAAGATATAAAGAATGGCAAGATGGTAATACTGGTTGATGATGAAGACAGGGAAAATGAAGGTGACTTGTGTATGGCCGCTGAGCACGTTACGCCGGAGGCCATCAACTTTATGGCAAAACACGGCAGGGGTCTGATATGTCTTTCCATGGCCGGCGATCTCGCGGACAGGATGGAACTCCCCCTGATGACCACCAATAATAAATCTCAATTCGGTACGGCTTTTACAATTTCCATTGAGGCAAGGAAGGGAGTTACTACGGGGATCTCCGCTAAGGACAGAGCAACAACCATATTGGCAGCCGTTGCTGACGAAGCAAAGCCCGGTGATCTGGTCAGTCCGGGGCACGTCTTCCCCATACGGGCACGCAAGGGGGGCGTCCTGGTTCGGACGGGGCAGACCGAGGGGTCTGTTGATCTGTCCAAGCTGGCGTATCTGAAACCAGCGGGCGTTATCTGTGAGATCATGAAAGAAGACGGTACCATGGCGAGGATGCCCGATCTCGATCTGTTTGCAAAGGAGCACGGCATCAAAATCGTCACTGTTGCCGACTTGATAGATTTCAGGATGCAGCACGAGCGCCTTATAAAAAGAGTCGCCGAGGCCAACCTCCCCACCAAATACGGGGGAGAATTCAGGATCATCGTCTATGAGAACGATGTGGACGAGATGAAACATATTGCCCTCGTCAAGGGTGATATACAGCCCGAGGATGAGGTGCTTGTCCGGGTGCATTCCGAGTGTGTGACTGGGGACCTTTTCGGTTCTCTGCGCTGTGACTGCGGCGATCAACTCCACAAGGCCATGAACATGGTGGAGCAGGAGGGGAAGGGCGTTATCGTGTATATGCACCAGGAGGGGAGAGGGATCGGTCTTGCGAACAAGATACGGGCCTATGACCTCCAGGAGCAGGGGAGGGATACCGTCGAGGCGAATATTGAACTGGGATTCAAGGAAGATCTCAGGGATTATGGTATCGGTGCCCAGATCCTCGTTGATCTGGGGGTCAGAAAGATGCGTCTGATGACAAATAACCCCAAGAAGATTGTCGGTGTAGAGGGGTATGGCGTGACGGTGGTGGGAAGGGTTCCCGTCGAGATCGAGCCGAACGAGAGCAACATTCGCTATCTGAAGACGAAGAAGGATAAGATGGGGCACTTATTGGAAATATAGCACAGACCGTTTCGCGGGGATCCGATTGTGGTCACGTCTGAGGCCACAGAGGGCTGGTTGATCCGTGTGCGAAGCCGTCGGAAATGGGTGGAGATGTCAGTATGCCGAAAATCATAGAGGGAAAGATCGTTGCCAAGGGGCTGAAGTTTGGTATCGTAGCCAGCCGGTTTAATGATTTCATCTGCGGGAAACTCATAGAGGGAGCACTGGATGCCCTGAAGCGATCTGGTGCGGATGAAAAAGACATCAGTGTTGTGAGGGTCCCCGGTGCCTTTGAGATACCGCTCGTGGCAAAGAAACTCGCAAAGGGCGGCACCTTTGATGCGATCATATGCCTAGGGGCCGTGATACGGGGAGGCACGCCGCACTTCGAGTATATCAGCTCCGAGGTCTCCAAGGGGATCGCGCTCGTGACATTGGAAACGGAAATACCGGTTGCTTTTGGTATCATTACATCCGACACGCTGGAACAGGCCATAGAGCGGGCCGGTGCCAAGTCGGGGAACAAGGGATGGGATGCCGCCATATCAGCCATCGAGATGGCTAACCTCATTAAGCTGCTGTAATCGGTATTCAAGCCAGGGGGATTGATGGGTCACAGAAGAAAGGCCAGAGAGATCGCCTTGCAGGTTCTGTATCAGATTGATGTTTCAGAAGCCGGCGTTGATGAGGCTATCCAGCTTTTCAGGGATAGCTTCGGCATGCCGGAGGAGGCGGTTGAATTCTCCACGCAGTTGATAGAGTGCACCCTGGATCACCTGAGAGATATAGATGAACTGATAAAGACCTGCTCCGAGCACTGGTCACTGGAGCGGATGTCCAAGGTGGACAGAAATATCCTCAGGACGGCGGTATGCGAATTTCTGTATTTTGACGATATCCCGCCGAAGGTGACTCTGAACGAGGCAATCGACATAGGTAAAAATTACGGCTCGGACAATTCGGGATCTTTTATAAATGGCATCCTTGATGCCATGTACTCGAAACTCTGGGAAAAAGATGAAGATTAAGGTATCGTCTGAATCGTTGGATGCATTGACGTATGACAGCCTGGCCTTCGGGTTCTTCTCTGATGAACGGCCCCCAAGGGGGTATTGCGGCCTTGCCGACTGGCGTCTGAACGGTCTGGTGTCGAATCTGATTGCAGAAGGAAAGGTCACTGGCGCCTTCATGGAGAAGGTCCTTATCACATCCGATCAACGAAGTGCCTCTCCCAATATATTCCTTATGGGACTGGGCGAATCAGCCCAATTAACATATGAAAAATTATATACAGCCGGATCCACCATCCTGCAGACAATGGGCGAAGTAGAGTGCACAAACTTTGCCTTTGACATACCCGGCGCGGGGAGATGCGATCTGGAGGTGCCTAAGATGGCAGTGGCTGTGGTGTCGGGAGTTTTCGAATCCGGAACCCTGAATCAGGAGGATGCTCCCTCCGACATTGTCGTATTGAGTGGCAGGGACTGTTTTGATGAGATTGTCCTGGGGATGCACGAGTTTAAGGTAGGCGTAAAGAACAAAATAACGGTTGATATCATAGATGAGGCTGCACCGGTGAGGGCCATATAACCATGAGAGTCATTGTCGTAGGAGCCGGGGAGGTTGGCTATAATATCGCGGATATCCTCTCCAAAGAGGGGAACGATATCATCATTATCGACACGAATGAGGAACGCCTGAAGAGCATCTCCGAAAGCCTGGATGTGCAGACCATAACGGGGAGTGGAAGCAGTCCCCAGGTGCTGAAAAAGGCGAAGCTGAGTCAGGCGGAGATGATGGTCGCCGTGACCGACAGCGATGAAACCAATATCGTGGCATGCCTCCTTGCCTCCGCGCAGACCACGGCTCCCTTCAAGATCGCGAGGATACGGAATCCCGATCTGAACAGGGACTCTGCCCTTTTCGACAAGGCACATCTCAATATAGACCTGTGTATCAATCCGGAGCGGGAGGCGGTCAACGATGTCATCAACCTCATGGAATACTCCGGGGCCTCGGAGGTCATAGATTTCGCCGAAGGCAACGTCAAACTCGTCTCGTTCTATGTGGATTCAGAGTGCCGTGCCGTAGGAAAAAACCTGGAACAGATCATGGAGATATACCCGGACGGGGGGGGTATTCTCATTGCCTCTATCACACGCGGGGACGAACCCATTATACCCTCCGGGAGGACGGTGATCAAAGAAAAGGACCACCTCTTTGTCTTTGCCAAATCCGGTGATGTACGGAATATGCTGAAATTCTTCGGCAAAAAAGAGGAACCCTCGGAACGGGTCTTTATTATCGGTGGAGGCAACACGGCCCTTATGCTCGCGGAGCTGCTCGAGAAGAGATTGGTTGGCACCATAAAGGTTATCGAAAAGAAGCAAGCCCGGTGCGAGATGCTTGCCTCCCGGCTGGACAGGACCATCTGCCTGCATGGAGACGGGACGGATCAGGACCTGCTCAAGGAGGAAAACATACAGGATGCCGATTACTTCATCGCGGTTACCGATGATGAGGAGGCGAACATCTTAAGCGCCCTCCTGGCAAAACAGATGGGGGCAAAAAAGACCATATCACTTGTCAACAAGGCCGGCTACAACCATCTTATCCCCGTACTGGGTATCGATGGCGTCATGAACCCACGGCGGGCCAGTATCGGCAAGATACTGCACTTCATACGAAAGGGCAAGGTTATCTCCGCAACGCCTCTCGGGGATGAGAAGGCCGAGGCCGTTGAATTCATAGCCCTTGAAACATCCGACATAACAAACAGACCCCTGAAGGATATCGATTTCCCCAAGGGGACCATTGTCGGGGCGATTACCAGAAATGGTGAGATAATCATCCCCGGAGGAGATTCCGTGATACTCCCAGGTGATCATGTCATACTGGTAGCCCTCCGCTCCTCGATTCCGCAGATCGAAAAGATCCTTACGGTCAAACTGGATTATTTCGGATGAACACAAAGAATATACTCTATATTCTAGGGACCCTCGTCTTCTTCCTGGGTCTTACCATGCTCCTCCCTCTCTCCTGTTCCCTCTACTACGGGGAGGGGGATGCCGCCGCCTTTCTGTACTCCATCGCGGTAGCTCTCTGTATCGGCGCGCTCTTCTATTTCCTGTTCAAACCGGTCAATGGAACGATAGGCCTGACACACAAGGAGGGATTCCTTATCGTTGCCACGGGATGGTTTCTCGCGGCGCTGTTCGGGGCTTTCCCCTATATGTTCCATGGCGTGTTGCCCCACTTCAGTGACGCCTTTTTCGAATCCATCTCGGGCTTCACCACGACCGGGGCCACGGTCATCCCAAACATAGGAGACCTTCCCCACGGGATACTCCTCTGGCGTTCCCTCACCCAGTGGCTGGGGGGGATGGGAATTATCATACTGTCCATTGCCATCCTGCCGCTCCTCGGCGTCGGGGGTATGCAGCTATATAAGGCCGAACTGCCCAGCCCGGTGAAGGACAAAATCACCCCCCGCATTGCAGAAACGGCCCGCACTCTCTGGATAGTCTATATCATCATCTCTATTGTTGAATTTATCATGCTGCTCACGGGGGGGATGGACGTATTCAATGCCCTCTGCCACAGTTTTACCACGATGGCCACCGGCGGGTTTTCCACCGGTGATGCCAGTATCGCGCAATTCCACAGCGCTTATATAGACGGGGTTATCACCTTCTTTATGCTGGTTGCCGGGATAAACTTTACGCTTCATTACAGTCTTATCATGGGGAACTTCAGGGCGATCCTGTCAAACAGCGAATTGCGCCTGTACCTCGGGATTATACTGACCGCCGTCATCATCATAACCATCAATTTGAAACAGAATGCGGTTTATGAAACAGGGGGATATTTTCGGTACGCCTCATTCCAGGTTGTTTCCATCATCACGACAACCGGTTTTACCACCGCCAATTTCGACAACTGGCCGTCCCTGTCGAAGATGATTCTCCTGGTGCTGATGTTTGTGGGGGGATCGGCCGGGTCCACGGGAGGAGGCATCAAGTGTCTCAGGATCCTTCTCATCCTGAAACACAGTTATCAAGAGCTGTACCGGCTCGTTCATCCGCATGCCGTCACTGCGGTAAAGCTTGGCAAGCGGATCGTGTACCCCGAAACCATGGCGAGTATCTGGGGATTTTTCCTGCTGTATCTTACGATGACGATTGTCGCCTCCATCATCCTGACCCTTCTCGGCCTGGATATGATGACGGCGTTCTCGTCCGTCGCCGCTACCATAGGAAATGTAGGCCCCGGTTTCGGGGCCGTCAATCCCTCCGCAACCTACAGCGAGATCCCCTGTCTGGGTAAATGGGTCCTCTCCTTCTGTATGCTCGCCGGGAGGCTTGAGATCTATACGGTCATCATCCTGCTGATCCCCGAATTCTGGAAGAAATAGACGCTTTCATTGTATCCTTTGTCATATTCTTGTACCTGGTCCCCTGCGTTGAGAAAATCAATCAAAAAACGAGTGACAGGTTCATGGGAATGTGCTACCAGTTCCCCACGTAGTCTGTGGTAAGGGGGGGTATTTCCAAAATATCAGACAGCCCTTTACGGGTTTGATAGTCCGAGCTTTGACGAGAACGGTTCGTCAGAGGTAAGTGTGCGCTGAAATAATTACGCCAAAAGGAAGGAACACGTATGGAGGAGTTAACTGATTTTTACGAGGCAGCACTGAACACC
>Ga0307990_1001637_pt1 | contig 18627 bp, 20 predicted proteins | sample EllFjometagen129_FD_203168 | JGI IMG/M metagenome (GOLD analysis project Ga0307990, IMG submission 203168) | Marine microbial communities from Ellis Fjord, Antarctic Ocean - #129 | ecosystem: Environmental > Aquatic > Marine > Unclassified | place: Southern Ocean | collected 2014-10-08
AGAGACCGAGTCTCTACAAAGCAAAATCCCCTCACAAAAACCCTCTGTAGAGACCGAGTCTCTACAGGATTTGCAAGAATTGGATACTAAATATATAATAGAAATACATCCTAAACATATCATAGGAGCATATAGTCAGATCTAAAGGTCGAAAAGAAAATAAAAGAATACAATTATTTATGCCTATATTTTACACAATAATCGGAATCTTAGTATTTTGGTTTATCATAGGAATAAGAGTCATAAACCAATACGAAAAAGGAGTTATTCTAACTTTAGGAAAATATACCGGAACATATACACCTGGTTTGCGTTGGTTTTTCGTTGGAATACAAAAAATGATAAAAGTTGATATGCGTATTACGACCGTTGATATTCCTCGTCAAGAAGCCATAACAAAAGACAATGTTCCGGTTGGAATAAATGCTGTATTGTATTTCAAGGTTGCCAGAGCAGAAGACGCAATTTTAAAAATTGTAAATTTCAGATATGCAACTTCCCAATATGCTTTAGCTGCTATGCGAGATATAGTTGGTGGCGTAGATTTAGATGAATTGCTGACTGCCAGAGATAAAATCGCTGAAGAGATTAAAAAAGCGGTTGATTTGGAAACCGATCCATGGGGAATTGATGTTACGGCCATTAAAATGCAGGACATTGAAGTTCCAGCTATGATGAAACGAGCCATGGCAGCACAAGCAGAAGCAGAAAGAGAAAAAAGAGCAATTATCATTAAGGCAGAAGGAGAATTAAAAGCAGCCGAAAATTTACAAAAAGCAGCGCAAGTTTTAGGAACTGCTCCAGGAGGTTTATCTTTGAGAACACTGGAAACCATTGATAAGCTTCAGCCAGACCCTTCTAAAACAATAATCTTTGCTTTGCCAGTAGAAATACTTGAAGGAATAAAATCACTGACATCTCAAAGAGGAAAAAAGAGTAGTGATAATCACTCCTTGTAGGATCAGAACTAATTCTTGTAAAACAAAAAATCCACAACATTGTGGATTTTTTGTTTCATCTATTTATTTGTTTTGTCTATCTAATTTCTTTTAGAAATTCTTGGGCTAATTTTGCTGTATCAGATGTGCTTTTATAAAATGATTTCCAGACAACGGCAATATCCGCGTCATTAAATATTGCTTTTTGAACTTCCCGGAAGGTATCTCCACCTGCCACGGCAATCATAACATCGCAACTATTTTTAATTCTTTGAATTTCATGAAAGGGAAGTGGCTTATCCGGATTAAAAGATTCCTCATCCACTCCTCTGTGCAAAATTACAACTTTCGGCATATTTTTTAATTTACGTAAAACGCTTAAGGAGAAATCGATATTCATCATATCAATCATAGAATCCAAACCATACTCTTCGCATTTTTCAATAAAAGCGTCTAAGGTTTCAATTGGCGCTTGGCCCAACGCAGTTACTGCGTTTGCGCCTCCCTGTCGGGCAATTTCAACTTCGCGTACGCCTCTATCCATACATTTTAAATCAGCTACTATATACGGAGTTAAACGGACACTGGCTGTCTTTGTATTTGTGTCTCTATGGGGAAAATCTCGTTTTTCTTGAATATTCATAGCTCTTTTTCTTAATTGCTCTATTAAAAAAGAAGCCAAAGAATTATTTTGAGTAACTTGCGGATTTGTAGCATAACCAAAAATTCTTTGTTCCCAATAAGACCTTATCTCCTTTATTCCTATTATTCCACATTCTTTTATCAAAGGAGTTCCTACTTCGAGAATAATTCTTTTATCCAAAGGAATTTGGCTTATAATGTTTCTAGCCTCGCTCAATGTACTGTTTAAGGCAATTTGAAGATAGTGTTGTTTGTTGTCTAACATATTAACTTTATAATATCACAGAATATATAAATATAAAAAGCTTGGTCAAGACCCGAGCTTGACCAAGTTATTCGAGAACTAGTGTGGAGGGTGTGGAGGTCAAACCTCCACAGTTATTTTCACAATTAGTTTCTTGAAAATCTGGTTAAGCCAGAGCAGGGAACTATTTCAATTCCCTGCGATTCAAGTTTGTCCAAAAATAAATTTACGCCCAGAGAATCAGAAGACATATGGCCGGCAATAACTATATTAAGATTTGCTTGTTCTGCTTCTTTTTTATGCTCTTCTGAGATGTGCATACCAACTACTGTGCCAATGCCAGCATTAGCCATTTTTTCATAAAGTTTTGGAGAGCCTTCTGTTCCACCAGTTATTTCGGTCAAAGCAATTTTACCACAACGATTCTCTTTGCTTCCAACAAAAATTTTCGGACCAGCTCCGATTTCCATAGCTTGCTTGTGCTCTGGAATTTCTTTTAATAAATCAATTAAATCTCCTATTCTTTCTGGTTTTTTCTCTTCTATCAAATTTTTTAAAAATTGAGCAGCTAGGTTGTCGCAGGGAGTATGAGAATTCATCAGGCTTTGTTTTAAGATTTTGGCTGCGTCAACGGTTCTTTGGTGGTTAATAGGATTAACTCCCCTAGAGACTTCATTAATTCTTTCTTTCATAAGACCTTCTGCGATATTTATCGGCACTCCATAAAAATTTAGAACATCGCATTGTAAATCCATAACATCTGCCAAATGAGCCAGACCCTTACCCATAGGATGGTGCGCAATGATTAAATCTATGCCACCAATTTCTTTTGCCATCAGAATTTCAGCCGGCCCGATGTCAATGCCAACTAAAACCTTTTTTATTTCTTGGTCGTTTTCAATATGATAAATTCTTGAATCTAAATAGGGATTTTTTAAACTTTCTTCGTCAAATTCTTGTTGCTCTCTTTCGCTCATCTTTTCGTATATTTTTCTTTTATTTTCTAAAAATTTTTCTACTCCTGCTCGCCCACGAAAATCAGAGTCAATACCCATTTGAAGCGCTAAATTATAGATTTCTTTTATAGTCATAAATATATTTTTTAATTACAATAATACAAGCATTAATATTGTTGAAATATTATTAGTTTACAAGCAGGTATTATTTTTTGATTTTTTTATACATTTCTGAAATTAATTTTTCCTGTTCTTTAATTTCAAAAACTTGCTTGCGAATTCGCGCCTTTTCTTTTCTAACGAATTTACGCAATGAGTTGGGCATATTTCTTTTTTCCATAATAAAAATAGTTTAGAACAAAATGAGATAAAAATCAAATTTTTATAACTTTTACTAATGATTAATGATTAATTGCTTGTCTGACAATTTCTCTATCGTCCCATTCTATTTTTTTGTTATTTTGCACGCACATCCACAGCTCTGAACCTTTGCCTGTGATAACAACAATATCATTGCTGTTTGCCACACTAATAGCTTTTTTGATTGCCTCGCGTCTATCCAGTATTTTATGTGCTTGGCCTTGAGTTCCTTGTGCCACTTGATCAATAATATCCATAGGATCTTCGTCATAGGGATCTTCGTTTGTTACGAAAACCTCATCACAATATTGAGAAGCAATTTCTCCCATTTTTGGTCTTTTCCATTTATCTCGCCCACCACCACAAGAGCCAAGGACACAAATAATTTTTGATTCTTGATTTTTGGGTTTCAGTTCGCTTAAAGTTTTGTAAACATTAAGCAAAGAATCTGGAGTATGCGCATAGTCAACAATTACCACAAACGGTTCTTTAACCACAATTTCCATTCTGCCTGAAACTCCTTGTATTTTTGATAGAGCAAGCTTACATTTTTCCAACGAAACTCCTTGCGACAATCCAACACAAATCGCTGCCAGAGAATTATAGATATTGAACTTTCCTAATAAATTTAAATGAAATAATTTCCCTTGAATTTCAAAATCAACCCCGTTTGTTAATACATTTATATTTTTTGCTTCCAAAATTTTTAAATTTTTATTATTCTCCCTAAAGTTGATAGTAGCTTCGGGATTCATTGAAAAGCCATATTTTTCATTAGATGGAATCTTTAAAAAATAATCAGTATTTTTGTCATCAAGGTTTATAATATGAATTTTTTTCGTATCCTTGAAAAGTTTTAATTTCGCCTGCCTATAGTTCTCAAACCCTCTGTGAGATTCAATATGCTCGGGGCTTAAATTAGTGAATATCGCAACATCAAAATTAATAAATTTATTACGAAATTGTTTTATACCTTCAGAAGTAACTTCCAGAACAACATATTTGCAATTAGATTTAAGCGCTTGTTTCAGAAATCTTTGAATTTTCATTCTGCCCGGCATAGTCATTTTTAAGTCATTTTCTTGTTGATTACTCCCTATGCTAAACTTTATTGAAGAGAGATAAGCTGTTTTATAGCCTGCTTGCTCAAAAATTTTAGCAACAAATTCTACTGTTGTTGATTTTCCGGCTGTGCCTGTAATACCTACAACTATCATTTTTTTAGAAGGGAACCCATATAAAAAGGCCCCTGCAAACGCAAGGCAATAATGATAAAAATCCAGTAGAAAGCAAGGTATAATTTTTTTGATCGATTCTTTGATTGTCATATATGTTACTGCTTGCCTAATATTTTTAATGCCTGTTCTATTATTTTATCTGAGCCTTTTATATCTTTTGATACTTTTGCTATTGCGTTTTTCGCTATTTCTCGAGAAAAACCAAGACTAATTAACGCATCCTCTGTTGCACTTGTTTTTATAGACGATGTTTTGCTTTTTTGGAATTCTTTAATCTTACCTGAAAGTTCTAAAACAATTTTCATAGCTCTTTTTCTGCCAATTCCAGAAATTTTCTCAAATATTGTTTCGTCTTGAGCTAAAATTCTATCTTTAATACTCTCCAGAGAGCCTATTGCAGAAATCTGAAGCGCGGCCTTTGGACCAACCCCAGAAATATTATTTAGAATTTCAAAAAATTCAAGTTCCTTAAAATCTAAAAATCCATAGAGGTCTAAGCTATTTTCTCTTACATTCAGAAAACAAAAAATCTTGAATTCATCATTAGTTTGAATAATTTCAGAAATTCTCTTCTCGGACAAAAAAACCTTGTACCCAACATGGTTTACGTTTAGAATAATGAATTTCTCCTTCTTTAAAATAATTTTTCCTTCCAGGTAAGCAATCATAGTATTGTTATAATGTTATTATGACAATCATAATGTTGTCATAATGTTATGATAGCCTAGCTCAAGACATTTGACAACTTATCTTTTAAATATTACATTAGATACATGCCAATTAAAAAATCCACGAAAAAATCTCTGCGCCAGAATCCAAGAAGGAGAGCAAAAAACATTCTTTATAAATCAAAGATGAAAGACCCTATCAAGATAGCGAAAGCTTTGGTTGCTGAAAAGAAAAACGACGAAGCCAAAAAACTTTTACCCAAGATATATAAAGCAATAGATAAGGCGGCAAAAGCAGGAGTTATTAAAAAGAATACAGCTGGCAGAAAGAAATCTGGAATAACCAAACTAATGAACAGCTAACAACATGGAAGAAGTATAGAAAAAGTGTGGAGGTCAAACCTCCACACTTTTTTAGATCAATGATTATTAGATTTCAGCAACGAGTAGATTAAGCGCTATTTCCGGATCTATCTTGCCTGTTTTTATATCAAGGTCTATTTTAAAAATATTTTGAAATATTTTTTTTAATTCCGAGAAAGTAAATTTTTGAGATTGAAAATAACTTTTTCTCGCAACAAAAGGATGTAACCCACTCTTACTCACGACAACATTGAACGGTTCGCCTTTTTGGATAAGGTCTTTAACTATCAAAAGGTTTTTAATTTGAAAATTTATCATTGACAAGAGATATAGGGGAGAGTCTCCTTTTCTTAAATGTTTATTAAGCAGGCCCAGGGCATGCTTTTTATTTTTCTCAGATATAGCATCAATGGTTTTAAAGATATCAGTTTCAACCTTAGGCTTCACCAACAAGCGAACATCTTGCTCTTCTATCTTTTCTTTGTCTTTGTAATTAGATAGCTTATTAATTTCTTGACTCATTCTCCATAAATCATTACCAACATTGTCAATGAAAACACCTAAAGCATTTTCGCCTATGATTGCATCATATTTTTCAAATTCTTTTTTCGCCCAAATTTTTAGTTTTTGAGGACTAAGAAGTTTAAACTCTTGAGATTTAGCATTCTTCTTTAAAAATGAAAACAAAGAATTCCTTTGATTAATTTTTCCATTTTGATAAAGTAAAATAATATCTTCGGAATTTATTAAATCTTTTTTTGTATTTAAAAATTTCTCTTTAAAATTAATATCTAAAAAAGGATTTCCTATAATAATTAACTTTTTTTCCTTGAACATTGAGTTCTGCATTGTTTCTTTGTTAAATTGATCGAAAACAGCATTAATAGATTTTTTATCGCAATCAAAATATTTCAAATTCAATCCACTTTTGTGGATTTTTGTATAATGTTCTGTAATTGATTTCAGTTTTTCTCTTATCCTGAAATTATCTTCTCCAAAAAGGAAAATAATCATAATGTATACCTTTTTTATCAAACAAAGCCCTATTGAGGGCTTTGTTTGATAAAAATTTGTTGCCTGTGATCTAAAATCTTTATTTTAGAATTACCTTAATTTTCTCAACAACTTCTTCCGGTGTGAACTGCGCCTTAATCAAATAATCATTTGCTCCCATTTTCAATCCCTTTTCTATGTCATCTTTTTGCCCAAGATTTGAGAGAATGATAACAGGAATTTTCGAGAGAGTAGGATCTCCCTTAATCTGCGCCAAAACCTCAAATCCGTCTATGTCTGGCAAAATCAGATCAAGCAAAATTAAATCTAGTTTTTCTTTTTTGATTTCTTTTATAGCTTTTCTGCCATCTTCTGCTTCAATTATGTTATACCCCTTGGTTACGAGCTTCTGTCCAATTAGTTCACGGAGGAATTGATCATCTTCAACAATTAAAATATTTTTTTCCATACTATTTTGGTTAATCTTATTTTTAAATATTAAAAAGAGGAATTAATATGTTTTTTAACTTTTTCGATTACTTCTTGAAGGTCAAATTCAGTTTTAACTATCCAGTCTTCAGCGCCCAATTTTTGCGCTCTATTAATCTCAACCGATTGTCCTGAATTAGATACAACTACAATTGGAATATTTTTCAATTTATCGTCTTTTGCCATTGCCTCCATTACTTCAAAGCCATCTATTCTGGGCATAACAATATCTAATAAAATAAGATCAGGTTTTATTTTTTTCATAGTCCTAAGCCCTTCTTCTCCATTATGCGCCACAGAAACTTCATAATCTTCATTAGTCAATTTTTTCTTAAGAAGTTCTATCAAATTTTTTTCGTCTGCTACTATTAAAATCTTTTTTTTCATAAAATAACAGCAATGAACAGCAAGCAACGAGCAGAGAACAATAAATAATTACTTATCGTTGATTATTTATCATTTATTATGACTTGCACGTAGCTTATCATCCATCGGCTTATTCTAATTTTACATTTTTTTAAAAAATAATTCAAGAAGATCATTTCGTATTAATAGGCAAAGTAATATAAAAGGTAGTGCCTGTATTTTCTCGAGATTCAAACCAGATTTTGCCTTTATGCGCTTCAACAATATTTTTCGCAATATAAAGACCCAGTCCTGTGCCTTCTGTTTCTTTTCTTATCGCATTAGTTGCTCTGAAAAATTTAGTAAAAACTCTCTTGTATTGATTCACGGGAATTCCAATACCATTATCTTTAATGGAAAATGTTATTTCCTTTTTGGTTTGATTCAGTGAAACAATTATCTTTCCACCGGGCGGAGTGTAGTTTATGGCATTGTTAAAAAGATTAGCGAAGACTATTTTCATTCTTTCAACATCTATGTTGATTTTTTTTAGCTTTTGCTTTGGACGATTCATTTCAATCGTAATATTTCTCTTTTCGGCTTTTTCTTTGCATAGAATTATTGCTTCTTCGACCATATCTTTAATATTAACCAAAATAGGTTTATAGACATATTTGCCTGCTTCTATTTTCGTAGTATTTAAAAGATCGTTAACCAATGTAATCATTTTTTCATTTGAGTCATAAGCACCTTCAAGAAATTCTTTCTGTTCTTTGTTTATTTTTCCCAAATCTCCTTCTAAAAATATTTTTATGGTCCATTTAATCGCAGACAAAGGAGTTCTCAGTTGGTGTGCAGCCAAAGACACAAATTCTGTTTTCATTTTCTCTATTAATTTTTCTCTGGTAATATCGTGTAATATCACTAAGTATCCCGTTATATTCTTCTCAGTAAAAATTAAAACTATGGTCACCTCCAGAACTAAATCTTTCCTAATGTAAACCTCTTCTCTAGATACTTTTCTGTTTTCATTTATAAGCTTGTGTAGAAGACGCAAAGAAGGTAATTCTAAGACAGTCTTTCCTATCATTCTTCTTTCTTCTTTGATTCCAAGAAAATATCTTGCCTTAGGATTAATTAAAGAAAATCTTTTTCTTTTGTCAAAAAACAAAAGTCCATCTGTGAAATTATAAATAATAGACATTGTTCTGTTTTTCTCTTCTTCCATTTCCTGACGCGCAGTTTCTGCTTCTGCCAACATATGAATTAATGCCTCTTTCGCTTTTTCTAATTCTTTTGTTCTTTCGTCAACCTTTTCTTCCAATTTCTCTCTCAGCTCAACCGATTCCTCTATATCTGTGATACTTACAAAGTAGCCTATAAAATTCCCCTTAGTATCTTGCCTGACAGAAAAAGAAACATTTGTTGAAATTTGTTTTTTGTTTCTATCTAACAATATTAAATCGTCGCTTCCAATACTTCTCTTTTGAAAAGTATTTTCTAAAAGATTATCTATTTTTTTCTTTTCTAAAAAAATATTGCCTATAGGTTTTCCAACTATATCTATAACCTTGTAATCTGTTAAAGATTCAAAAGCTTTGTTGACATAAATGATAACCCCGATACCGCTCAAAGAACAAACAGCTATGGGCAATGCAGCGGAAAATTCGCTAATATAGCATTGCAAATCCCCTAGGTCTTCCTCTGTTCTTTTTAGTTTTTCTTGTATTTCTTTTAAATTTTGCTTAGACATATTTTAATATTTTCTGATTTTTCCTGACACGGTTTAACTTACAAAAATTTCTACTCCCATTCAATTAAATATTCGTGATAGGGACCACCTTTAAACATACATTTAGTCTCTTGAATGGTTATTTTTTTACTTCTAATAACATAATGGGCTATACAAAAAAAATAGCCTTTTAAAGAAACGCACAGAACAGGGTCAATTCTAAAATTTTTAAGATGAAGAATTAATTGTTTTTGTTTTTCGTCAACTTTGGCTGGAACTAATTCTCCAACCGAATAGTGTTTTTGCCATAATCGAGACGCCTCTTTAACTGCTGTTTCAATCGAAATAAAATACTTCATCAGCATAGTTGCAGGAAAAGAATACTTTGGAGATGAACTGCCTAAATCAAAAATTTCCTTGTCACCCCATCCAAAAGCCTCTTCTATGGCCAGCAAAGAAAGAACTCTTAGCCCAATGGGGTACCATTGAAGGGGTTTTATTGTCTGATAATCAATAGGATTTTCCCAATCATTTAATTTCTTTCTCAAAAGATCGGTCTTATTTTCTCCTAATTCGTTTTTAACATACTCAAAATCGGTTTTGAAAACAATGCCTCGAACCATTCCCGGAATTAACATAACTCTGCGAACTTCTTGTTGTGAAATTTTATTATTTGTCATAAAAAAATTTTAATTTTTAGATTTAAATTTTATTTATAATTTTTGAACTACAAAATACTTTTTGAAACCTCAGATCATTTCATTAAAAACTTCTAACAATTAAGCAATCTCTATTTTTAATTTTACCTTTTCTGGAAAATAAAACAAACTCAGGTTTTCCCCGAGCTTGTTTTGCACTCTTTGTCTTTTCCTGTTCTACATTAGTCCAAAAGCCTAAAGATAGAGAGAGACGCCTCTTCAAGACTTGCTACATAGATATATTCTCCAGTAGCATATACAGACCAAGCGCCTGCCAGAAAAGAAGAGTCTTCTTTTCCATAGATTGAATCAATAAACTTTGGATTAGTTGGTTGAGATATGTCAAAAACCGACAAAGCATTATCTTCGGCTGAAGTAATATATGCCATATCTCCTGAAACAAATACTGAACTTGCTCCACCTAAAAAGCTTGGCGTTCCTTGTCCGTGGACATTACCTAAATACAAAGGAGCAGTTGCATCAGAGACATCAAAGATAGTCATTGAGTCGTCATAGGCAGAAGCAACATATGCCTTGTTACCTAAAACAAATACTGAACTTGCTCCGTTTAGATAATTAGGAGAACCAGCTCCTTTTGCTATTCCAATGTGTTTTGGCATAATCGGGTCAGAAATATCTAAAACACTTAAAGCATCGTTTCCAGTAGTGGTAACATAGGCATATCCATTTTCAACAGAAACACTACTTGCCCCATCTAAATAGGGAGAAGTTTTATCAGAAACCGAGCCAAGATATTTAGGATCCGTTGGGTCTGAAATATCTATTAAGGTTAGAGCTTTTTCGTCAAAAGCCGCAACATAAGCAATTTCTCCAACCACATAGACAGAATTAGCTCCATCTAAATAATTTGGAGCCCCCGTTCCAGAAATTACACCTAAATGTTTAGAATTTGCAGGCTCAGACACATCGAATATAGTCAAAGCATCGTCTATGGATGATGCAACATATGCCTTGTCTTCCAAAACAAAAACCGAGCTAGATCCTCCTAAATAGTTCGAATCTCCTGTACCGGAAAGTACTTTTACTAATCTTGGATTTTCGGGGACAGAAACATCAAAAATGCTAAGAGAACTGTCTTGCAAAGAAGCAATATATGCATGGTTTTCTGAAATATGCACGGAAATTGCTCCGTTTAGATAATTAGGAGAACCAGCTCCAGAAATTTTCCCTACAAGCTCAAGTCTTTTTCCTTGAGAAGGAGATTCTGCCTCTGAAGATTCTCTAATCATCCAAACTAATCCTACTCCTGTTGCAACCATCACAACGATTAATATTATCCAATATAGTTTACCTTTCATCTTCTATAGATTACCTTGAATTACGAAATGCATTTTGCAATTCAAGGTAGAGATTAATCCAAAATAAGTTTAATCTTTGTTATTATTTCGTCTGGAGTAAAATGAGCTTTAACTAAATAGTCATTCGCTCCCATCTTGAGCCCTTTTTCTATGTCATCTTTCTGTCCAAGATTCGAGAGAATGATAATAGGAATTTTAGATAAAACAGGATCTGTTTTGACTTTAGACAAAACCTCGAATCCGTCTATGCCAGGCAAAATTAAATCAAGTAAAACCAAATCTGGTTTTTCTTTCTTAATTTTTTCTGCGCCTTTTTCGCCATCTACTGCCTCAGAGACCTCATATCCCTCGCGATCAAGTTTTAAAGAAATTACTTTTCTGAGAAATTTATCGTCTTCTACCACTAGTATTTTTTTTGCCATAAAATAAGTGAGCAAACAATAAACAATGAACCATGAACAGTAAATAATTAATTATTATTATCCGTTCATTATTATTGTCTATTGATAGTTGTTAATTAATTTATTCTACCTTTTCTAAAAAAGAAAACAACATTTAATAGAGGTCTTCTCGTAAAAATTCGGAAAATTCTTCTTTTGTTGGAATTGTTAAATAAAAAGTTGTACCTTGTTTAAGTTTTGAATTAAACCAAATTTTGCCTCCATGGGCCTCGATAATATTTTTAGCAATAAAAAGACCCAACCCAGTTCCTTGTGTATCTACTTTCATCGCATTGCTCCCTCTATGAAAAATATTAAATACGTCTTTCTGCTCGCCATATGGAATGCCAATGCCATTGTCTTTGATTTGAATTTCTATTTCTTTTCTTTCAACTTTAAGCAAAATTGAGATTTTCCCGTTAGTAGAGGTATATCTTGCTGCATTATCAAGTATATTCCCAATAGCTATTTTCATTCTTTCTTTGTCTATCATAACTTTTGGAATTGTCTCGCGTGGTTGCGCAAAACTAAGATTAATGCCTTTTTCTTCTATTATATCTTTAGATAATTCTATCGCAGACTTGGTAACCACTAATATGTCTGCAAGGCTTTTTTTAGAAATATATTTTCCTTCTTCTATTTTTGTTACATCCAAAAGATCGTTAATAAGAGCGATCATTCTTTCATTTGTCTTATATGTTTTTTCAATAGTTATTCTCTGCTTAGTGCTTAATTCTCCCATTTCTCCCTCTAAAAGCATTTTTGTGCTCCATTTCACAGCAGAACTTGGAGTCCTCAGTTGATGAGCAGCTAAAGCAATAAATCTGCTTTTGATTTCTTGCGACATTTTCTCTTTTGTAATGTCATGCAAAATGATTAGAGAGGTTACCTTTTTGTTTTGGATTTTTATTTGAATAGAAGATACGCTCAGGATTCGATTTCCTCGCACTTGCAATTCTTCTTCATCTACTTCCATAATTCCTGCCCCTAGAAGAGAAATCAATTTTCTAAAAGCAGGGAAGCGACTCATCCTTAAAACCGATTTACCTAAAACTTTTTCTTTTTCAATTGCGAGAAATTTCTCAGCCTGAGGATTTATTAAAAGAAGTTTGTTGTTCTTGTCAAAAACTAAAATGCCATCCTTTAAATAAGAAATAATTGATAAATCTTTCGGCGCTCCGTAATTTTCTTTTTTAACTGGCGCCGGAGAAGTCTTGTCATTATTGTCTTTTTTTTTGTTTCCCCAAAACATTAATTTTATTTTTACTAAATAATTATAGCTACACTAAACAAAGCTCTAAAATCAAAATAACCTTAATTCTATTTTTTCTTGTTTCTCTTCTTCTATATTTGGTAATTTTTTAATTAAGCCATAAAGCCCCCAGTCTCTTAGAATGGCTTCTACTTCTTCTTTATTATACTCTTTCCATTTAGATTTTTCAAAATCAAGGTTAATGCCCATGTCACATTTTATACAAGCCAACTCTTTTGAGAGAAACGCAGAATCTATATCGTCTAATAATTTATTTTTAATTCTCTCGGAAACGCCAATTTCTTTTATATTCTTGTTCTCGTTTTTCTCAAAACCCTGAGTATTTGCTTTGACTTCTTTGTAAACATTGTCCAAAGAACCAAATTTATTAATAAGCATACAAGCAGTCTTTTTTCCAACTCCAGCCACGCCCGGAATATTATCCGATGGGTCGCCCATAAGCGCTTTGAAATCAAGCAACTGTTCTGGCAAAAGCCCTTCGTATCTTTTCATAACCTCTTTCTCGTCGTAAATAATAGCTCCTCCGTTCAGAGAATAAACTTTTGTGTTGGCGTTAACTAATTGGAGCGCATCCATATCGCCTGTTGCTATAATGGTTTCTATTTCATCTCCTTTTCCATTTTTTTTCTGCTGGGCAAGTTTGGAAATAGTCCCAATAATATCATCTGCCTCAAATCCTTTTTCTTCGAAAATCGGAACTTCGAAACTTTTCAAAATCTTTTTTATTTTAGGGAATTGTTCAATAAGCTCTGCTGGTGTTTTTGGTCTTTGGGCTTTGTATTTTTTAAATTTTATATGGCGAAAAGTAGGAGCTGGAAAATCAAAAGCAGCCACCACAAAACTAGGATTTAATTCTCTAATAATCCTGAAAAAGGTCAGCAAAAAACCATAAACCGCATTTATTTGTTCTCCATTTTTGTTTGTCCAAGCAGGAACAGCATGATAAGCACGATGAATTAAAGCGCTACTATCAAGCACGAGCAAAAGTTTTTTATTCTGTGTCATATTTTTAATCGTAGCATAAATACCAACAAATTATTAATGCTTGAAAGTAATTCTTCGAGTATTTTCGTCTAAAAATTCAAATTTTAGGATTAAGATATTTTTAGGTAAAAATTTATTAATCTTTTCAGGCCACTCAATTGCCACGACATTGCCAGGACAAGCAACAATTTCCTTAAACCCCAGTTCTAAAATTTCTTTAGACTGCCCGATTCTATAGCAATCAAAATGATAGAAAAAACGAGCAATGGGCAACAAGTAATGTGAATTTCTTTTTTTGGGAATTTGAAATTTTTTCATTATCGTAAAAGTAGGACTAAGTATTTTTTCTTTAATACCCAATCCTTTAGCAAAACCTTGTAAAAAACATGTTTTCCCAGAGCCCAGGTCTCCTTTTAATCCAATAACAAAGCCCTGCTTTCTGGACTCTTTAGATTTTAGAATTTCTTCTGCCAATATCTTGCCCATTTTCTTTGTTTGCGCAGAACTATTTGTAATGTATGTGTCGTTTTCCATATTTAAAATTCTACTTGATTACAAACCAATTGACAACTACTCACATTAATCATTGATCATTAATCACTGATTTGACTATCTTTGGGAAATAAGATAAATTGGAATCAATCAATACAAGCTCATTATATAATTCAGTTCGCATCTATAATTATGCTAACAACAAAAAAGATTAGGGGAGAAATAACAATCCCTCCTAACATAATTAAAGATATCCAAAAAAAGGTAAAGAATATATCTGACCTTAAAAAGTTTATTCAAAAAAACTTGGGCGGAATGACAACTGAATTGGTTCAGATTATTTTGACTGGGGCGTTCTATCTTGATGCTTCTGATATCCACATTGAGCCAGAAGAAAAACAGATAAAACTACGGATTAGAATTGACGGCGTTCTGCACAAAGTTCTGTATTTTGAAATACCTGTATATAAGAAAATACTTTCTCGAATTAAGTTGCTCTCTAAATTAAAGTTGAATATAAAAAATCGGCCACAAGACGGTCGTTTTTCTATTTTAATAGACAAGCTTTCTGTTGAAATTAGAACATCTTCTATCCCCGCTGAATACGGGGAGTCTTTGGTTCTCAGGGTTTTAAACCCTGAACGTACAGTTAGAGTGGATGAACTTGGTTTAAAGAAAACCATGCTAACACAACTTAAAAAGGAAATTAAAAAGCCCAATGGAATGATAATTTGTACAGGGCCAACCGGCTCTGGAAAAACAACCACTCTATATGCATTTTTAAAAGAAATCGTGAATCCTGAAATTAAAATTATTACTATTGAAAATCCGATTGAATATCATTTAAAAGGAGTTTCGCAAACGCAAGTTGACAAAGTCCATGGCTATGATTTTGCAAGCGGGCTTCGTTCCATAGTAAGACAAGACCCTGATGTAATTCTGGTTGGAGAAATCCGAGACCTCGAAACAGCCCAGATTGCCATACAAGCATCTTTGACAGGGCATTTGGTTTTAAGCACCTTGCACACAAATGACGCTGCTGGAGCTATTGCTCGTTTGCAATCTTTGGGAGAAAAAATTACAAACATTGCGCCTGCTTTAAATATAGTGATAGCGCAAAGACTTGTCAGAAAAGTATGCAAAGATTGCGTAAAATTTAAAAAAGCATCTCCCGAAGACCTTAAAAAAATAAAAAAGAATTTGAAAAATCTTCCTAAAAATATTAAAACAAAAACAATCAATGCAGAAACGAAAATACCACATATTCAAGGTTGCGAAAAATGTAATTTTACTGGATACAAAGGAAGAATAGCAATTATTGAAATTTTTATTGTTGATGATGAAATGGAAAAATTTATATTAAAATCGCCCTCGATCGTTGATATGAAAGAAAAGGCGATTAAAAAAGGAATGATTTTGATGCGTTCTGACGGATTTTTAAAAGTTATTGACGGAATCACGACTATCAGCGAAGTTGACCGAGTAACAACAGATTAAACAATCGGACGATTCAAGGTTTACAAAACTAACCGTAAACCAAAAAGCTAATTCTAAGGTTGGGGACCAATTTAGTTTTACAACAAAAATTTCAGAATTTTTTGAGGTGTGACCTCGCTTGCGCCAAGCCATCCATCTACAAAAACCCCAGGGTCCCCAGCCTTAAAATTAGCTCACTAAGACTACGTTCATTATGCTATAATTGTAATACTTTATGGAGAATTTGTCAAGTCGTTCTCTCTCTGCAGACGCAAACAAAGAATATCAAGCCCTTGATAGGACATTAAGGCCAAAGACATTTCAAGACTATATCGGCCAAGAAAAGGTAAAAAAGAATATTCAAATCATTATAGAAGCAGCGCAAAAAAGGAAAGAGCCGATTGAGCATTTGCTCTTCTACGGAGAAAGCGGGCTTGGTAAAACCACAATCTCGCGTATTATTGCCAATGAGCTCAATGCAGATGTGCGCACAATAACAGGGCCTTCTATTGAAAAAGTTGGCGATTTAGCGGCTATTTTGACTAACCTCAAGGAAGGAGATATTCTATTCTGCGATGAAATACACAGAATGAACAAAATGATTGAAGAGTTTCTTTACCCTGCTCTGGAAGATTTTAAATTAAATCTTGTTTTGGGGAAAGGGCCAATGGCGCGCACAATGGAATTAAAACTTCCACAATTTACTCTGATTGGAGCAACAACCAGATTAGCTCTTCTTACTTCTCCGCTTAGAAATCGCTTTGGAGCAACCTTTCAGCTTAATTTTTACACCCAGCAAGATATTGAAAAAATAATCCAAAGGTCAAGCAAGATTTTGGGAGTAGAAATAGTTCCTGAAGCTGTCCAAGCCATTGCTCAATGTTCTCGTTTTACGCCCAGAACTGCTAACAGAATCCTTAAAAGAATACGAGATTTTGCGCAAGTTGAAGGCAAAGGAATAATCACAAAAGAAATTACAGAACAAGCTTTAGATTTTTTGGAGATAGACAAACTTGGACTTGAATCCGGAGACAGAAAAATCTTAAAAGCGATTATTGAACAATTCAAAGGAGGACCTGTTGGGCTACAAACACTATCTTCTGCAACAGCAGAAGAAGAAGAAACTATTTTAGATATTTACGAGCCGTATTTAATGCAACTCGGTTTTATTGAAAGAACTCCTAAAGGAAGAATTGCCACAGAATCCGCATATCAGCACATGAAGGCAGATATCTTTAGAGACAAAACTTCTCAAAGATTTTTAATTTAATGTTAAAAATTCCTTGCTTAGCCTTTAGCTTGTTTATTATTTTTTCCCTAAACAACCAAGGGATTTGTTTAGCTTCCTCGCCTGATGATACTATAGAAACACAAAAAATAAGCATTAATGAAATTGCTTGGATGGGTACTAATATTTCATATAGCGATGAATGGTTTGAATTATACAATGCTTCGAAAGTGCTTGTCAACCTTGATGGGTGGAGAATAGAAACTCAAGACAACAATATAGCAATATTTTTGAAAGGGAAAATCCCGGCTAAGGGATTTTTTCTTTTAGAAAGAACAAACGACGAAACAGTCAAAGGGATTAAAGCCGATTTGATTTATAAGGGCGGATTAAATAATAACGGCAAACATTTAAAACTAATTAATGCTCAAGGAGAACTGATTGACAATATAGATTGCTCGGCTGCATGGTTTGCAGGAGATAATAAAACCAAACGAACGATGGAGAGGATAGATCCATTAAAAAATGGAAATTCTTCTGAGAACTGGCAAACAAGTGAAAATCCCGCAGGAACGCCACAAGCTCAAAATAGTTCTGGCTTTAGTGAGAAGAAAATCGTTGCCACGGAATATGTCCAATCCAGCACAGAACCCAACAAAACAATTAACAATCCAGCCAGCTTATCTTTTGGGGAAGAGGCTCGTGGCAATAAAAATTATCTTGGGCTCCTGATTGCTTTTCTTATTTCTCTATTTTCCGCAACAATAATTTTAATCCTCAAAAAAGCACTAAGTCAACGAACAATGATTAATGATTAATGATTAATGATAAATAAAAGTGTGGAGGTTAAACCTCCACACTTTTTCGTTGTTCGTTATTCACTGATTATTCGGGATTGAGAGTAAAAAGTTGTTGTCCAGATAATCGATTATTCCCATATATCCGTTTAATCCGTGGCACACAGAATCGGTGCGAACATATTTTGTTTCTTTATTCCAAAAAATTCCTCCCAGAGCTCTTTCAGGATTTTTCAAAACAGAACTATTCTCATCTGTATAGGTATATTGCGCCAGCCATCTTATTATATTTACTATGGCTTCTTTGTATTTTTCACAATCTTGCCTATTTTCTGCAAGGCACAGTTTGTGCGTATCAGCCATTACTTCGCAGATCCAACCATTTCCACTGGTTGAATAGGCTCCATCTATCCGTCCATAATTTAAAATATCAGCAGGGTCTTTGATTTGATTGACAATAATCTGGGAACTAAGCTCAAAGACAATCTCTTTATAATAATCTTGCTTGGACACATTATAAAAATCCATTAAAGACATAACTACCCAAGAATTTGATATTGGATTTTTAGCCCTGTATTCTCCAACAACATATTGCCTGCCAGCGTCTTCGTATTTTTGGGCAAAAATTTTAGCTATTTTTTCGGCAGAATCATAATATCTTTTGTCGCCTGTCGCAACATACATCTTAGAAAGCGCAGAAAGAACCTGTCCGTTGTAAAGAAGTGATTGTTTGGAACTATGAAGCCATTTTCCATCTTCGTATCTGATATAAGATTTTATTTTTCCCTCTGAATCTTGCATTGTTATAAGCCAATCAGCCCCTAATTGCGCGGATTCTAAATATTTGTTATCGTCTGTCAGTCCGTAGAGCCTCAATAAAGTAAAAATTGTTTTCGAAGTTGTGCCAACAACAAATTTTTCTTCTTTAATGCTTGTGTCTAAATAAAGCGAG
>Ga0307990_1001638_pt1 | contig 18620 bp, 14 predicted proteins | sample EllFjometagen129_FD_203168 | JGI IMG/M metagenome (GOLD analysis project Ga0307990, IMG submission 203168) | Marine microbial communities from Ellis Fjord, Antarctic Ocean - #129 | ecosystem: Environmental > Aquatic > Marine > Unclassified | place: Southern Ocean | collected 2014-10-08
CCCTTTATTGCATCAAGGGCAATGCTCGCCTTCAAGTCCGTGCTATGTTTTTTCCTGCCCATTCTGTGCCTCCTTTTTTTTGGGAAACACACCTTAATATACTGTCTTATTTTTGGGGTCCACTATATTATGACAAAATTATTATCCTGCTTCATTTTCTTTTCCATTTTTCTCCAAGCAAGTAATCCATACTCTCGGGCTCGAATTTAGTAGTGACTCCACCAGGATAGGGAGTTAACTCGCTAAAATATATCATACCCCCCACATTGTATAGGTCAACTCTCATGAAATCAAAACCCTCGGCCAGGGTTTCTGCGACTCGAACCATTTCTTTGTAATTCGATGGACGTTTAAATTCACCAGTATAAAGTGGCAAGTCGAATTGTAGTCCTCCTGGTTCAAAATTTCTATTGAAACCTAGCGTCGCGTGACTTTCGAATCTATCGAAATGCAAGCTAATGCACTCTACGCGACCAGAAAAACACCAAAATTTGTAATCAACCGGTACATTTTCATTCTCTTCTAAGAATGATTCTATGGCAATATGCGGTTTAATATTTCTATAGCCCCACGCTATCCCAAGGAACGTGTCATTGCCAAAATTAGTGCTGATCCATTTCTTTAGCTGCTGCTTTGCTTTCTCCCGATCTAGTTGATTCTTATCCTTGACAATAATATTATAACCACACCCATGATTCATCTTTATAACAAATTTTAAGGGTAACTCATCAAATGGGATTTCTTCCGGTTTGTCCCCATTCCAAAGCAGTGGAACAAGGTACTCGCCCCCCACCTTCTCGGCTACATAATCACGCACCCAAAACTTGTCCGAGATCATTGTTAGTTTTGAATCGCGCGAATGTAATTGGAGACTCCACACTTTTTCGGAAAAACGGTGTGGCTGCAGAAAATTAGGCCAAAAGCGATTCACCATCCAGAACTGGGGGCTGCACAAGAATCGAAGTAATGCATCGGCTGGCATGTCTCCCAAATGGCGTGCATACGCACGGCATATTGGCCTGTACAAAACTTTGGATATCCCATTTATTGGATTCATAGACACTCCCTATTTTTACGCTTTATCGCCATTATTCTATATTAACCTCCCAACTATCAAAAGCATGAAATTTATCGTGGACGAGGCTTTAGAAGAACCCTTGAGACAATTCCTTAAATCTCTCCACAAATGATTTCGTAATCTTATCGATAAGGCACCAATTTTGATTATCAACAGCATTATACATTATCAAGGGCATTTTTCAAATTGTCGATTAGCAAAACGAAAGAATTGTTCCCAGTCATAATATGTAATATCATGCTCACCCGCTCTTATATGGTAACCAATTGTTTTCCCAACGGGTTCATTTAGAATAGGCATTTGATCCACGCCAACACCCGTCAATCCTAACAAATTGTAAACCGAATCGGCATTTTTTGCGGAGAGAAACTCCCCAAGTGGATCAGACGCAAGATCTTTTTCTGCACTTGCAACGTAAACTGGCCGAGGTGCCATTAACGCAATCAACATATGTTGATCAACCGGCAACTTATTTTCTTTATTGTTGAAGTTTTTGAAATTTTTTGAAAACCAATGAGGCCTTACAAGATTAAGAAGCTTAATCGTCTCCCCAAAGCGACGTCTAAATAGAGCCGTTCCGCCACATCCAGAGTCATTGGAAATTACGATAGCAAAGCGATCATCCTGTGCTCCTGCCCATAAGGCCGCTTTACCAAGGCGAGAATGCCCAAATAGAACAACTTGGGACGCATTAATATCCGAATCACATTCGAGATAATCCATAATACGGCTGAGCCCCCAGGCCCAAGCTCCTATCGCACTCCAGCCATTGACCACGTTCCAAACCGACACATCCTCACTCTCTTCGGATTTTCTGGCATTCACATCTTTTTCAAAAGGATCTTTACGCTGAGAACTATTTAAAAAAATCGACCTAACTCCGTAACGATAACCACCTAAAAAATCAGGCTCCAAATCACCATAATACGCTGTAGCGAGACCATAACCGTGTTGTAAAATTTTTTCCACAGGCCAGCGGCGGGCCATGCTCCCACGCGCTTTTTCTGAGGGAAAAATATAAACCAAAGGGCCATTTCGGTTCTTTTGTTGCCATTGCCGTGTAATGCTGATCCCAGTATCCGGGTGGATGGTATGGTTTCCATAGAAATTAAGTCCGAGAAATGTTGGAACCGGTTTATACGCATGGTTTGGCACATAAAGCAGGAGATGTATGTGATGGCCTTCGGATTGATCGGTCAAAAATATGGTGAGTTTTTTGCGTGTCGCCAATCCAGATAACGCATTTGGATCACATGAGAGATGATATGATTGCCTAGCTTTGTAATATTGAGGGCTTCTCCCATATATATATTCCTGAAACAAACGAACAATCTCTGGACGTCGTTTTTCCCACCATTCATCAGGGCAAGTAACAATAGTGCCATTGACCATCTTGAGTGGATCTGGCAGGGTATATCTTGGGATTTTTTTTTCATCATAATTAATCTTGGAATACTCAAGTTTAATCCGCAACAAATCTACCAATTGAATTGGGCGCATAGTTTTTTCAGAATTAACTGATGAGGATCCGACTGTCTAAAACTCGGAGAATCAACCTTTACGTCTCTCATCTTTGAAGATCGTATTCAATATTTCCTGATGTGTTTCACATTGCACCAAAAGCAGCGCTCGGAGAATTTCCTTTTTTGGATGCAGAGTCTTAAGTAATAGGCTTCTAATCTTACGCATTAAGCGATTATAGCCGAAAAGCCCCGCCAAATATGTTTCCTTTTCCTGCCGGCAGTATTGTATCCATCGATCCTGCAAGAGTGCGCTATTTTTGAGTTCTGCACTTTTCCTTTGCGTTTCATCAAGGAAATGCCTTCGTGCAGTCGCTTCCATTTTTTTGACGCCAGGGATCGCTAGAGATTGAATATAGGGAATTGGTTCAAAACGGACATGCCCGTCTTCAACGGTCAGTCTTGCCAGATAACCCTCATGCCATGATGTAAGCGGTTCGTAAAATGGTTCAAAGATCAAATTACCAAGACCGTAAATGATGGGATGGTCATTGTAGATTTCCCATGGAAGAGGGCAATGGGTGTGGCAACAAATGACTGCGTCAGCCCCCATGTCCACCATGAAACGGCACCTCCTGACCATCTCCGGGCTTGGATATGGATAATATTCTTTGCCCCCATGGACGAGTACAATAAATATGCCTTCTTGCTTATGTTTGTGAATAACATTCACGTAATTAATCAGATCCAATGGATTTGACCCGGGCATATTCTCATCAGCAACAGAAAATTCACGCTCAGCCATCGAATAGATGACAATTCTTTGGCCATTAATTTCTTTGATAAATGGTGTTTGTGCTTCTTTCAGGTTCATGCCTGCCCCGACCATGCTCAACCCAGCTCCTTTGATTGTATCAATAGTCTCCTGCAATCCCCTGGCCCCATGGTCGAAACTATGATTATTCGCCAGGTTCAAGATATTCCATTTAGCGGCTACAAATCCCTCAATTGATCTAACGTCTACTCCCAAAACCGCATCCTTAGCTATTGGTGTTTCATGAGAAATCAAGGGACACTCAAGATTTACAATAGAAAGATCGGCGCTAGCAATTTCTTCCATCAAATCGTGGAATATCTCATTTGCATTTCCTTCGATAAAGGCATTTTGAATCCTGCCCATCGGGCATATATCGCCACCAATAACAATGCGAATCATAACTATTGTTCCTTTATATCATTAATATTTACATTCAATTCGGCGTTATCTTCCTTCCTCTTTAGGATAAAGCCGACAATGACGATAAAGATAATATTTAAAATGGCACCAACAAGTGAAATAAGAAAAATAGTGTAAACAGCAGAGAGATACATCCCCCCTGCGAACAAAACAGTTGCCCTGGCAGATAGCACTATTAAATCATAAACGAACATCTTGTCTTGTATCCGAATTATTCGAGCAAAGAGAACGGCAGGCAGGTTACAGAACATGAACATCAACCACACCACTAGACTTCGCGCAAACTCACCTGCTATATGCCATTGAGATCCAAACACCCAAACGAAGAGTTGTGGTGCCCATAAAAAAACGATCAATGAAGGGAAGAGTGTCAGAGCAAAAAGACCAAGGGTAATTTTCACATACAGGGGCATGAGGGGATCGCCATCATTATGGGCTTCAGCTGCCTTTTGAAAGAGCACTTGACGCAGCGAAGTTAGTACAAAATTCATCGGAGTTGACAGAATACGCATTCCGAAAGCATAAGCACCGGCTACCGCAATTCCATAAAAGTGCGCCAACAGCAAAACGGGCAAGCCCAGAGACAAGGAATTGATTACGTTCATTGAAGCCGAGTACATAGGAAAATCTTTGTATTCTTTTGCCAATTCCTTCATCCGCTTCCACCTGATTTTCCGGTGTAATACGCCTAAGTCTCGGAACACAACTCGAGCTAGATTCAGACTTGCCACCATATTACCCAGGATGCTTCCGACGACAAGCCCTGTTGCCCCTGCTTTAAGACATCCAAAGCCAAGCTGTGTTCCATTAGACGAAAGACTGCGAACAACCTGCGAAGCCGAAGTATGCTTAAAGGCTTTAACTCGTACGCACCAGGCCTGGAATGACTGATTGAGCCCAAGCATAGCAATTGCTGCAACCAATAATACTAAAGCCCATATACCGTTCGTTTTCATCAGGCCATTCAGGGCCGTAGGAGCTATAATACATCCTATCAAACACAGCAAAGTCACAATGAACGTGCATAGACAAGAAACAACAAAAAGTTGAATGGCGTCCTCTTTTTGTTTGGGCAGCATGATAGCCTGGGTATATTGCAGCGTCACCCCGGCGCCAATAATGGTGGCAACTGAGCTGAATGAACCAAAGACTCCAAAGTCAGACGGAGAGTAAAGGCGACTAATAATTGGACTAAGAGCAAAGCCAATGACCTGGGCCGCTGCCGTGCCTGTCATTACGATTAGAATGTTCCGGACGAAGGATGATTTTTTTACCCTGCCAAAGATATTCTTCAATTGAAGGCTTAACGACTGGATATCTTTCATTGATTTAACGCTGCAAATATTGTTTTCTACCTAAAAGTTCCGCTTCTTGGCCAAATCAATCCCCAGTATGGCGAGCAACCAGCTCAGATGGTATAGACCCTTTTCCGCATACTTCATCACTGCATGACTTCCGTATAAGGCACAAAAAGGCAATATCAGTGTATAAACCAACAATGCGGCGATAGACTTCATAGGAGCTAACACCCTTGATAACCCACGCAGGTGGGGTGCCCTGAATCTTCGTTCGTTTGAGGCTTGAATCAGAGCGCGCTTCAGGTAGTAGGTTTTCGTCTGCCGCTCTGGCGGCACAGTTTCGTAAACCGGCGCCTCTTCAACGGCTATAAAGCGGCAGCCTATATCCATAGCTTCTCTAAAGAACTCTTTGTCTGAGCCGCTGGTTTTACACTCTAAATCGAAACAAAGATTATGCTTGTCAAAGACATCCTTCTTAAGAAGTACATTACCTGTGCGTGTTTGGTCCCAATGCAACAAGGTACCTGTTCGGTAAACCGGGCGCTCACAGAACCGGCTCTTCAATAACCATGCAGGGGGTTGTCGTTCAAAAAAAGGGTGAACGGGACCCAGTGCACCGTCTGTATCAAATGTGTTTATGGCACGATACATTGTTATCAACCATTGCTGCGGGGGGAATTCATCATCATCGATGATGCCTATGTAGTTACCCCTGGCAAGTCGAAGGGCATGGTTTCTGGCGGCAGGAATCGTCTGTTCCGGCTCTATGCCATATGTTATATTCAGGCCAAGCTCCTCCCGCAAACGCGTAACCGTTTCTCTGGCTGGGCCTGCCACGTCATTGTCCACCACAACTACCGAAAAATCAAAGAGTCCGCCCGTCTCCTGAAATGCCAATTTTCTCAGCAGATGTTCCAGCATTTGATTGCGCCGATATGTACAAATACAAATTGAGATATTATTCTTCATAAATTATCCGTAATTAATCAGGTATTTAGGTTGAAGACCGAAGGCCGAAGTTTCCTGACAGCATTCCACCTTTAGTCTATCCAGCTGAGTACAAATATCCAACAGATAGCTTTAATTTATTTTGTATTTCACTTACTGGTGATCCCTTTTAGAAACTTGGAGGAGTCAAGAAGAAATTTAGCAATTCGACCGATCAAATTGAAACAACCATGGTGCTCTCCAAAGAATGTCCCCTCCCAACCCTTCTTTTCGGCAATCCATTTTTTGAAAATATATATGGCAGAATTGAATTCCGGATTAAATGCTCCGAGATTATAATAGTGGAATCCATTTTCTTTCATCCACTGTATCATGTGCCACTGCAATAGGTAAAAACCATTTAATTTTAACTTTTTTTCTCACGTTGCACCAAAAACATATACACCAGCATCACAAAAAACCGAACAAATAGCTGCATAGAGTATGGTCGTATCCTCTTTTTTCCACGGAGTATAATACAAAGTCAATATTCGGAAAGGTATTTATGATATTGCTAATGATTGTATTGTTTTTCTTTAGGTTTTTTTGAGTGAATTGATTTGGTTGGAAACGAGTTATTGCTTATTTTTTAGATTATATCGAGAAAATGTGTATCATTGATCAAAAATTACAGTCATCGTTTTAAGTTATACATAACATAGTTCATTTGATATTTTAATTCCTTCAATAACCCAAATATACCCACCTTTTCTAGAAACGATATAAATCTATCCCGCATATCGCACGGAGGATTGACCGGCCACTCCAGCAACTCCGGCCACATGCTGCGAATCATCTCTCTAAATAAGATACACGGAGCTTGTCTGTAGTCCCTATACTTTTCATCAACGCCCAGGAAGATCTCATTCAACAGGTGACTATTGTATGGGTCAAGCTTCTCAATGCCAATAAGAGATTCTGAGTTTTTGACTGCTCCCCAATTTCCCAACCTCTGCTCCCAATAAAGGAGCGCCAATACATTGATGTGGAACTTTCTTGCCGCAGGCATCATCTCAGCAAGCAGTTGTTCGCATTGCCTGATCACATAGCTGCTTTTTTTGTACGTCAGCTTGTAGGCCATACGGTAGCTATTCAAGTTCTTCGTCTGGTTTCCATAAAAGGTTCGGCCTATTTCACCAACCCCAAGAATGCAGGTCTTTTCGCTATGGTTCTTAAAGTAAACGTTGTAGATGGAAGGTAGGAGTTGCTCTGTTGCAAGAAATGTGTTACTTAAATAAATACGCCTGAATTCATCATCAACGTCCTTCGGCACATCGTGCACATAAAATGGAACCTTAATGCTCTCAAAGATTTTTCTTGGCGTTGAAATATCCGGGTGGTTATGACCTAACCCTTTGTTGTTAATATAGTAATATATCTTATCCTGAATGCCTCTGGACGCAGCCAGCAGAGCTCTGCTGTCCGTTCCTGCCGTTACAGCCATCATGGCTGAGTGACGATGTGTTATGGCTCTCATAATTCCCTGCAGAAATTTGCAGCTTTTGGACACTGCTTCATCTAAATCTAATTGCTTAATGGGCTCGTTCGGCCAATAACGACAGGCTGCACGTCTGTTAATGTCTAAATAATGATTGGGTTGCAAGTGTTTAATCCCTTCAAAGTATGTTTCGTTTCCTACCCATCTCGAATCCCACAGATGATTGTTATAAAAATCGAGTAATTCTGGATTATTTGATGACTGTATTTTAGGATCAGAAAATTGGTATATCAAGTTAGGCTGAGATCCACAAACAACAACATTATTTATTGTACAGTAATACACCTCTCTTATAGCTCGTGCATCGGGAAATATAAAGTATTCTCCTTTATTTTTATATAGCAACACATAAGTTCCAGAATATTGTTTAACCCAAGATACAAAGCTTGATAGATTGCCTGCCATATTAATTATATCTTTTAGAATATCAATGTTTCTCTTTTCAGGTGCCAATGAATCGTAGATATTCCCAATAAGCAAAATACTTGTCTTTTCAAGTTCAACATGATTTACTTCAAGATCGGGATGATAATAAAGATAATATTTACCAACTTTCAACCAATTCCATTCTGATAGAGAGTTAAGCGGATCTCTTGTTAAAAGAAATTGACGTCGGAACTCAAGTTTTTTGTACATATTTTTTCCCATTATTCAATTCACCATTTTATTCCATGTCAGATTCTATCTAACCTTTAGAATTGAAACAGCTATTTGCCTTTACAAAATGTATACAGATCAGCAGAACAAAACCGATAACTCAGTTTCAGAAAAACAGTGGATATATATGTGTTTGTACCATATGTACCTATTAAGAACCGTTTTGTTGTGATAAGTCATTCTCTTGCATAACGTTAGATGTTCCTTGCTTATAAGAGACCGTAAGTAATAAAATAACTGACATCAATATGGTCATTAATGTGTTGAGCGAAGACTCTGCTATGTTGTGAGTAACGGCCATCAATAGGAAACAAATCCAAAGTGCTCCCCAATCAAAGTCTTGAGCCATCACCCTTTGAGCCTTCCGGAAACTGGATAGGAAGAATATTGCATAAAGCAATAGGCCAACGAATCCAATTTCAAGAAGCACTCCCAGATACCCATTGTGAGAATCACTAATATCGTATAATTCACGGGCTTCGGTGTTCCAAAAACCTCCAAAGCCATGTCCCAAAATAGGACGACTCATCGCAACCGGAACAAGTTGCCCCCAAACACTTGTTCGACCTTTTAGGGTCTTTTCCCGTCCAAGTGTAGATGAGAAATCTATTACGGATAATCTACCAAGCATTGGTGTAACTGTGCCATAAATAAAAATAAAAACGATTAAGGCTAGTAATACTTTTTGGCCAAGAATAGCACCACTCTTCTTCTTCCATGAAAGCAAAATAAGAGCCGATAATCCCGCAGCAAATGCGGACGTTGAAGTTGCGGAGTAAACAAAGCTATGTTCCGGACCCCCCATAAGCGAAAAGGCCAGAATGAGGATAAACACTTCAAGATAGGTCTGATACCTGACAGATGGAATATCTCTTTCCTGTCTTCTTCTGATAAACGACCATATAATGAAAAATGCAGAGAGAAGACATAATTGGCAAAGTTGGTTCTTATGGGATGTAACGCCGGTCCACATTAGATCACCCGAATGATGAACATAGGCACGACCATATTCAGCAAAGTAATGAGTTAGAATATATGAGAAGGGAATGAGTATATATATTATTCTTCTGAAGAGGCTTTTCAAAGCCTTTCGTGGATCTGTTTCGGTTAATAGAATAAATGCCATAACAACGGCAATCACCTGTCTACTCCAACGTTTTAGGGATAAAAATGGGATATCAGACCACAGGCAGCTGACAAGCATATAACCAATCAGTACCATCAACCAAATATTTTCTTTTATTGCATTTGACCAACTGAACTTTCTTTTTGCCAGTATTATCAGGCCAAGGCAGAGTAAAATAATTAGAAAGGCTCGATCCAATGGGCTTCCTTCTTCCATGGTCCCGCCACCTGACTGAAACCAAATACCCAATGGTTTACTGGCAATCAACAACATCCAGATCGTCGGAATCCATAATGCAAAAGACACGTCGGGCGACTGCTTACGGTCTAACCGGAGCATAAAGAGGACGAATATGGTGCATATTATAAGTGCTATTATTGGAGGCATGGGAAATGCAGTTAACAGTTAACGGTTGGCGGTTTATGGCTCAAGGTGCAAGGTTCAGGGTTTACGAAAAAGCAGTCGCCAGTTGTCGGTTAACAGTTCACGGTTAACAAATAAAGAGGAGCAAGTGGCACAATGATATAAATTAAAAATAGTCATTTATTTTGTTCTCTTTCAATAATTTTGATCATTGCTCTTGCCAACTCCATATCTTTTGATAGCGTAAAATGAGAATTTTTAGATAGATAGACTCTTGGGTCGTCTGGAGGGCAAATAATATGCGTGCTAAGATATGGTATCTTGTGCTCTTCGAGAACCGGTTTCAAAACCCTAAAAAGTTTATCACCCTGCCCTTGGGTGTTTACTATGTAAATTATCGGAATGATATTATCTTTTCGTGCTGACTCAGCGAAAGTCTTCACGATAGTTTTGAGAATAACGACCTCTTCACTGTTTTCATTAAACCCGGTATTGGTATATACCACGCTAACAATATTTTGCTTTTCTCTTTCCGAATATGCTCTTCGCAATAGCTTGATAAATGCAGAATAATCGAACACTGATTTTTTAAATAATATGGGATCGTAGAGTTTGTCATTTTTTCTTAGCCATACACGGTATTGGGTCCATTTTGATTGGTCATAGAAATACTCTATATAGCTTTTTGCATCTAAGATCGGTGGATAGGATACGGAGAGTTTTCCATTCTTTACAGTATAACGGGGATACGTGTATGGATAACTTATATCAAAGTAGGCGGTCATGCCCGTGGTTGATGTAATAAGGGAAACCCCTTCGGTCATTATGCCGAGTATTACAACGTCAGCTTTATGCCTACCCTTATCGAATTCATAGGCGGCATAGGACCAGTTTGGAGTTGCACCTGCAGACATGAACCCCCGAATTAAGTATTTTTTATCCGTTTTATGAATCGCCTTCCAAAGGCACTGCGTATGGGACATACCATACAGGGCAACGAGGACTTCATCAGGTTTTGAGGTTTTATTCGGCAATGAATTATGTTTGTCACTATTCAGCCATCCTCCGCTCACTCTTGGTGCCGATTCATACTCACTATGCCTGGTCATTATCGCCAGCTTGCCCTCGACAGAACGACCATACTCAAAATAGCCTTGAAGAAATGAGGGGTGGGTGTTGTGCGGGTCCTCTGGATAATGGAAAACAACATTTATGGCTAAATCAATTAGCGCCAAATAAAATATTATCCATAAGGCAATTAAAATTCTTTTCATTTAATCTCTCACAGAGTCACAACAAAAACTTATCTGACAGAATTTACAGGATTAACATGATGTTTTTCGGTACGCTCCGGAAGATCGGTCCGAAACCTTCATCCGCTTCGCGGAACTCGGTAAGTGTAGGCGATGGTTTATTGCCTGTCCGGCTTCCGGCCAGCAGGCAACAATCCTGTCCGTCCTGTTAATCCTGTCAAAAAACCATATAAATGAATTGTGCTGACTCGGTAGTTAAACCAATTCCGATGCAAAATATCATTGCCGCATAAAGTGCGGTCCATACAGGGACCGGAATCTTTTTATAGAAAGCTTTCCCTCCTCCAAAGCCTTCGACAGCTTCAATTATAAAAAAAATAGGCAGCCCGCAAAGAACTGCCAATCTTGGTTTGGAAGCGCCAAAATTCATATTTCCAAAATCAAAAATTAAAGTCGAAGTAAGGCTTACTATCTTATCCAATGACGGTGCTCGAAAAAGTAACCACCCGTAACATGTTAAACAGAAAAAAAATGCCCCTTTTGTGAAAGCCACCCAAAAATATTGTGAAGACAGTACAGTTTTATTAACTGATTGAAAACACCTGTGTATACTAAGCAATATACCGTGATAAAATCCCCATAAAATAAAATTCCACGCAGCGCCGTGCCATAGTCCGCCAAGAACCATTGTTATCATAAGATTGCGATATGTCTTTTTTGTGCTGTGCCTGTTGCCACCAAGCGGAATATACAGATAATCCCTCAGCCAGGTAGACAGGCTGATGTGCCAGCGTGACCAGAATTCGCGGGGATTCTGAGAGAAATAAGGTAGTTTGAAATTTACCATAAGATTAAAACCAAAAAGTTTTGCAATACCACGTGCCATATCCGTATACCCTGAGAAGTCGCAGTAAATCTGCATAGTGAAAAGGAAAGTCGCGACAACAACATCCAGCCAACTAACGTATCCAGTTGTCTCATAAACTGAAGCAACAGTCCTGATGACGCCATCAGCAATCACGACTTTCTTGAATAGACCGTATAAGAGAAGGTGTAATCCTCTAAAGGTTTGATCTATGGTTAGTTTACGTTTCTCAGAAAATTGTCGCAGAAGATTTGATGCCCTATCGATGGGACCCGCCAACAAGGCGGGGAAAAAAGCGATATATCCTGCAAAAGCCACATAGCTTCGCGCCGCAGGGATTTTGCCCTTGTATGTGTCAACACAATAACTAATCCCTTTGAACGTGTAGAAAGAAATCCCGATAGGCAATAAGATTTTAAGGTGAAAAGTAGAAGGATTTAGATGAAATTCACGGATTATCCATTCTATATTATCGATAAAAAAATTATAGTATTTGAAAAATCCTAATATCCCAAGGTTCGTAACAATGGCAATTGTGAGAAATAGGATTCGCCTTGTTTTCTCTCGAAACGCTAATCCCAAATAGAGAAGATTAAAAAGCAACACAAGAAGAATGGCAAGACCAAGAAGTACCCATCCAACATCCCATGAGAATAACATTTGCCAGTTTTTTGGGGAGAGAAAAGAGCCAAATGACGCTTGTACTTTTTGCCATTGAACAGCAATAAACAAGAAACAGGATAATACGAGCCATAAAGATGCTGTTGTTCGCTCCTTTTTGCCGATAAAGGGCTCAGCAATCAGGATCCCACAGCAGTAATTGACAACGGTTGAGATAACAATCAAAAAAAGAAACCTAATATCCCACCATGCATAAAAAACATAACTCGCAATCAAAAGCAGGATATTTTGATATTCGTGGTTTTTTAAGCGCCTGTATAAAAAATAAGTGATTAGAAGAAAAATAAAGAAGTTTAGAGAGTTAAATATCATTTATTACACTCTGGGTTTGGATCTCGTGCGCAATACGGAGATGGATATAATTCTTTTAATGAATGGAAATACCAGATCAGCAGTGTGAGCCAGTGCAGCATGTATCGCACCCGAATAGCAGTCAAAACGGCCGAGATAACGAACATCTTTACCACTTTTCCCGGAAACTCCTGCCTTGAAATGATAACTACCTGGATTTGTTATCGGATTAATACCATTTAAGTTATAATACCGGCATCCGCTATTTTTCATCCACTGGATCGCTTTCCATTGAAGCAAATAGGACCCATTATTTTTCATTCCTTGATCATTGGTGGCACCAAATAAGTAGACACCGGTTTCCCCGACGGCAGTAAAAATTGCACCGGCTGAGCTAAGGCCGTTGGATCGGCAGAGGAAAATGCCCATTTTGAATTTGGTCGGAAGCTCGCGCTGGATCGTCCTGAATTCATTAATATCATTGGGCTCTTTGAACTTCTTTCTTTGTAATAATTCTCGATAAATTCCGATGAACTCTTCAAATAAATTATCTTCTGTTCCTTCGATTATTTCTAATTGATTTCGTTCAGCCTTGTTTAAACAGTTCCGCCACTTTTGTTGAAAATTTTTTCGTATATCCTCGCCCGGCGGCTGGATATCAAGAATAAGTGTGCGCTGTGAATCATTTTCAGGATTTGTGTATCCTTCCTCCAACAATGCATTAAGGCACAAATCGGAGTTGTCATCATACAAAATGGGGAGGATACGTAGAATCAATCCGCGCCGGCAGACATATTCGTTTCTCAATGCACGGACTGCCATGCGAAAGACAGAGGGATCATTAACTTGGTTTTGTAGTTGCCACAAAGGTCCCCAACGAATATATGCTGCTCCCAGGCCGAGAATCGGGATGCGCACGATCCGTGCCTGTGCCGCAGCGATGATTTTGTTAGCCAAACGCAAAACAAAATGGCTTATGTTGCCTTCACCACATCTGATGGCATCATAAGACCAGGTTTGATAAATATTTGCATCGGAAAACTGATCAATAGTATTGTGCCATTCATTCTTATCAACGCTATCGAATTCTGCGGTGTATCCCTCTTCAAGGGGTATAGGCTTAGCACTCATGATGTTTTGTAGACTATCTCCTTTTAATCTCTCATAGAGGACGCAGAGTCTCAGAGTATTTTTACTCTCGCCGCAGGCAATGGCTTATTGCCTGTCCGGCTTCCGGCCGGCAGGCAACATCCTGTACATCCTGTTAATCTTGCTTAAAAACCTTACCAGAGTCACAACAAAAACTTATTTGACAGGATTTACAGGAGGCTGTATCTTTTTTTGTCCTTCCCGGCCTCCGGCCTAGAGGGCCTACGGCCCGGCGGGACGGAAGGACAAAAACACCAAGCCGCAAAAGGCGGCACATGAGTGCACCGGGGTTAAACAAGCAATGAGCAGTATGACAAACCATAGAAACGCAGCAACTCAGATGTATTTCTCCCGCAGAGCGGGATTCTTGTTTCTCAGTTTCGTCTGGAAACTGAGAAAAATGAAACAAAATCCTTTAGATCCAGTAAATCCTGTCAAATAAGAAAAAGTTTATTTATAATTGAGTTTCTTAGAAGACAAATGGCGAAAACCACCAAGGTGAACGGAATCAATCAAATTCTTATATTGATCGCTGAGAAGAAATTCGATTTCCTTAGCGTTTTCCGGGTGCACCTCAATCTCAACGGTTTCTTTTGCAGACCGGTTAATTATGCTTTTAATACGTTCGTGATTATGATTTGGAGCAATGCTGAAAAAAGAGTCGGTTGAAATAAACCTTCTTGAGATCCAAATATCAAGGATGCGCCTATATAAGAGATTGAAATAATTTTTTTCACCGGGGTCAAAGGTAAAGGTTCCGCGCAATCGTGTGTCTTTTGGAATTATCTTGTTTGCCAGCATGTTGGCGCAAAGATGCATATGATGGTGACCATTAATAAAATCCGGCTGCTTACTATATAGACGTATGAACTCAGCTTGCTGTGCCAGAAATAGAATATTGAATGAATCAGTTAAAAATGGGTTGTAAATGACTTGGCCAAATTTGTATTTTGTCAGGTATGACACAACCCTGTTTTGGTGTTTGCGAAGCTTTGGGGTTATGTTGCAAGCATTGAAAGGTTCTGTAAAATTTAGATGCAATCCTATTTCCAAATCAGCATCCATGGCCAGTGAGGCAGCGCGCTCTGAATCTTCCATAAAAACCATGGCACTTGCGGACGTAATTCGTTTGCTCGAAAAGCATTTGAGAATACTGTCTGTGGCATGTCTGGTTTTGCCGTAATCATCGGCTGTGATAATTAGCATATATCTTGTTGATCAAATCTTGTCTTAGTTTTCCACTCAAAACCCTTTTTGTATAAATGAGCTGCACCTCTGAGGTTAAACAGAACCGGGTAAGGTAGTCTGACAGAGAATAAACAGTTCTTCAAATTTCACCGACGATCTGTATATAAGAGAGGATCTCTGTGCATAGAATTATATGCGTGCACTCCAGAAGGAAATGCGGTACTTACCGAACTCCCATAATCAGAGAGGCAGCATGGGCTTGTAGGTCAGAGCAGGACAGGAGAATTGGGCGACGACCACGATTTCATGCATAATTAAGGTATTGTCAAATGCTTGCTTGTGCCTTAGCGGAATCTACCTTCCTATAACAATATATTTTGTAGGGATGTTTTTGTAAATATGATAGTAAACGTCGAATTGTTACGCTTCCAATAAATACTCTGTTCGCCCAAACAATCGGTTTTGCAAGAACATAAACTATTTTAAAAAAAACCCGATGACGAAGAATTAACTGTGTGGTTGTAGTGTTTCGATACAAATCATGTTTTTCAAAAAGGTCTCTATGTGAATCTTTGAGTATCTGTTTTAACATTCTAAATCTATACTCAATCAAGAAAAATAGCCGATTAGTAATAGTTTCGCCGTTAAAGTGATACGTTTTCTCTAACTGAAATAATCGAGGATCTAGGTTATCGGCGTGCAAGTCATCTACCATAAAAAGACCGCTTGGTTTAAGGATGTGATGAATATTAGCCGCAGCTTCATTGCGGGCGTCATTGGTTTTCATATAGTTGAATGCATCGAAGCAGGTAGCACAATCATATAGACCGCTGACTCCAGATAAATGCGGGAGCGCTGATTGAATAACGGAGAAGCAACCTGTATCTCGAAGTGCTTCAACCGCTTTTGGAGAAGGCTCTACACATGTAATCTTGGCAAAGGAAAACGTGGAACCAACTAATTTCATTATTTGCCCAAAGCCGGATCCGAAATCAATTATTTTAATTCTGCGATTAGGCAGGTGCTCGGATAGAACGCTAGTGATTTGTTTATTCCGGACTCTATACTTTGATCTTAATGAGTACCCATATGGATCCTCATCGAGATTCAATATTTCGTAATATAGCCTTATGATCTCTTCATCTCTAAGTCTATCTTCTACAGGATTCTTGACCATTTTTTTCTCCTCAACACTAGTTTTAGAAAATCTGACCAATTTTCAGCTTAAAGTATCTTAAATCACGAGGACCATTGCGCTATTGGAGGTAATCCGTTTGCATGAAAAGCATTTGAGGATACTATCCGTGGCATGTCTGGTTTTTCCGTAATCATCGGCGGTGATAATTAGCATGAGTTTGATTTATAAATTTCCTCAGCTATTTGTATAACACAGCTGGCAATATATTCCATTTGATTAGTATCAAGATCTTGGTGAACGGGTAAAGTCATGAGATTATCTTTCAGGTTACATGCTTCAGGGAATTCATCCCAGTCAAATCCGGGGTAGTATCCAGGCCATCCGAGAACAAGAATGCCCTTATCACTTAGAGCCTCATGCCAGCGTTTACGGTCTTTAACAAAAACAGGAAACGACAAGGGACACACATTATCAGGTAAACCATCAAATAAGGGGTTAAAGCTTGGGATATTGAATAGCGTGTTATGCAAATGCTGATAATTACGCCGGCGTTTTTCAACAATTTTGTATGGATTGGTTGTACTTAAAACTCCCTTAGATAATCTCGACATAGACCAATCAATTCTCTGTCCATCAAAATAGTTGCTTTTGAGCATTTCAGGACGAAGTTCACGCCTCTGACCTTTGGGATTATTTAACCAGCTTTTAGTAAGTAATTTTCGTGTGAATTCATAGCGATGCCAAAATTTTTTTTTTTGCATAAACCATTTTTTTAATAAAGGCAGGCTATTGCGGAAAGTATTAAGAGTCCGTGGTTGTCGAAACTTCCTGGTTTTATTCCATGTCTTCTTTTTGATTACTAAAGCACCGCCATCTGGTACAGGGAGTGATTTTACAAAACTGAAAATAGCTGCATCCCCGATCAGGCCAATTGTATTATTGGGTCCTTTACTGAAAAGAGATTGTGCGCAATCTTCTACCAAAAATATACTTTTCTTCTCACAAAATGCAGCGATATCACTAATTTCCTGTGGCCACCCAAAAAAGTGAGTAATATGAATTATTCGGGTAGATGGCGTTACACGGCGAATTATATCCTCTATGTCAATTTTTGCTCTATTATCGATCCTATAAAATATTACTTTTGCGCCTGCCTTGATATATGGATCAACTTCCGCACCGCAATTATAGGCAGGCACGATTACTTCGTCGCCTGATCCAATATGTAATAATCGACAGATCAGAGCGATGGCATAACGTGCTTGATAGGTAAATATGATGTCGCGATCTCCAAATTGAAACCAATCCGGCGATTTTGAATATGAATGCCATATTCCGGAAATTATCTGGGTAGGACTGCACCCTAATCCATTACATGAAATAAATTTAGCACTCATACCGCTGATTCCATTTTACACCATTTGATGTCTGGATGAAGTAGTATAGTCTATTAAAATTTATGACGTAGTTTATTTTAGGTTCCTCGCTGTCTCAGTTCGACAAACTCAATAACACAACAAAAACATATTTTACAGGATTTACAGGATGATCAGGATCATTTCGGTGCGCTCCGGAAGATCGGCCCGAAGCCCCCAACCACTTTGCGCCTATACCCTACCAACTGCTTTTTTCTCTTACCCCGGTTAAATAGCTTTCAGATTTAACAGGGCAGGCAGAGAATACAGAGTTTCAGAGTTTTTTTAACTCTCGCCACACGCGATGACTTATTGCCTGTCTGGTTTCCGGCCAGCAGGCAACAATCCTGTCCATCCTTGCCTGTCGGAGCAAAGCGAAGATCCCGCTGTCGGGGCCCCGCGCATGGCGGGGTTAATCCTGTCAAAAACCATTTTGGCTTTATGTGTAAATAATTATAAACTCATTAGTAACTGAAATAATTCACACTTCAAATAATGTTTTTTGAGAATTCCGATGCTTGACTTCTATTTGTTCGAATATTGTGTCCATTATCCTGGAGGTTAATAGAATCTCTCGATACGGTATAGGCAAGGGTGTATCATCAGTAATAGAGCGATAGAAAGCCTTGAAAAGATTCTTCTTGCCAGAGTCCATATGAAAGTCCATTGCGAGAAAAAGTCGCGCGTTGTGGAGGAAATTTGCAAGATATTGATCTGCATTAAGCACTGGTGGAATGAAGTGTTCAGCGAAACTCTTAAAATTTCCCCCCGGAAGTTTGATGAGTGTCCGCTTATCCTCATCGATTATGAGACCGTTCTTTGAGCCATATATATGGAACTGATGCAGTGAAGGGCGCATTTGTGAAGAGAAGGTAAAATAGGCTGTGGTACCCTGCTCTTCATGAATTATGACCCTAAGTTCGTCAATGAGTTCTT
>Ga0307990_1001639_pt1 | contig 18620 bp, 15 predicted proteins | sample EllFjometagen129_FD_203168 | JGI IMG/M metagenome (GOLD analysis project Ga0307990, IMG submission 203168) | Marine microbial communities from Ellis Fjord, Antarctic Ocean - #129 | ecosystem: Environmental > Aquatic > Marine > Unclassified | place: Southern Ocean | collected 2014-10-08
GGCATGAAAAATGAAATTCAATTTCCATGCCAATTGCATTTCATTTGCCCCAAAAACGCTTTTAATTTCTAGGAAACTTCAGATTAAAACAGCGCTGGATGATACCGACATGGCGCCGAATCTGCTGGAACTCGAAATTACCGAGAGCATGGGCAAACCCCACGCGCATGATCAACGTACTCTCCAGAATCAAGGGCATGGGCGTACGGCTCGCCATCGACGATTTCGGTACCGGGTACTTCTCTCTCGCCCAGATCAAAAACTTTCCCATTGATACGCTCAAAGTGGACCGGTCCTTTATCCGTAACATCCCGAATGACCTTGAGGACAAAACGATTACTCAGGCGATCATTGCCATGGGCAAACACCTCAGCCTCACCATCGTGGCCGAAGGTGTGGAAACGCAGGAACAGATGGACTTCCTGCAGGAACACTCCTGTGATGAGATGCAGGGGTACTACTTCAGAAAACCCATCATGCCCGATCGGTTTGCCGAGCTGCTGCAGACACATGTCTCCGCCGGGCAAAAGTGAACCGGGAACATTCCGCGGTATTTCAAAATATTATGAAAAAAGGTCACTATTTACGCGTACCACCCTGATTCCGCTACCGAGTCAGTTTTTCGGCCACCCTGACCGCCTCCACGCCGTCTCCGGCGTAGTGCGCGCCGATCGAGTCGGCGTAGGTCTTTGTCACAACGGCACCGCCGACCATGAACCGGCAATCGAGGGATTGTTGCCCCGCGAGATCTATCACCTCCTGCATCTTCACCATAGTGGTGGTCATCAGGGCGGACAGGCCGATAACGGCGGGCCTGATCCTGGCGGCCTCTTGGATAATGGTCTCGGCGGACACATCCTTCCCCAGGTCGATCACCTCAAAACCTTGATTTCTCAGCATCAGCGCCACAATGTTCTTACCGATGTCGTGGACATCCCCCTCGACCGTCGCGATCAAGATACGTGCTTTCTGTTCCTTCGACGACCCGGCGTCGGCAAGCCACGGATCGAGATAGGCGATTCCCTTCTTCATCGCCTCGGCGCTCGCTATCAGCTGCGGGAGAAAATATTCCCTCCGGTCAAAGAGCTCTCCGACCTTCGTGATCGCGGGGACCATGCTTCCATCGATGATTTCCCGGGCGTCCTCCCCCCCCTCCAGAGCCCGGGAGAGCACGGCCTTGATGCCGTCTCTGTTCCCATCGAGAACGGCCTGAAAAACGGGGTCCGCAGGTGTTGTTTCAGGAGAAGGGGCCTCTTTACCTTTCGCCTCCGGGGGTCTGCGCGAAAAGTGGCTGATGTAAGCCGCCGCATCTTTGTCCCTTCCCGCGAGGAGATCCGCCGCGACGGAGTTGTTCATTACCTCTTCCACACCGGGATTGGCGATCGCCATCGTCAGGCCCTTTGAAACCGCCATGGCGAGGAAGGCCGCGTTCAGCGACTGGCGCTCCGGCATCCCGAAGGAGACATTGGAGAGACCGATAATCGTATTGGCCTTGAAGACATTTCTGCTCCACTCAACCGTCTTGAGGGTCTCCATGGGGGCACTGAGATCGGAGGAGGCCGCCATGACAAGTCCGTCGACAACGATATCGGCCTTCGCAAATCCCAGGACCGTGGCCTTCTCAAAGATGTCTTCTATGATTTTATTCCTCTCTTCGGCCGTCTTAGGAACATTCCCCTCCGTCAGGGGGAGGAGTATGAACATGGCCCCGTACTTCGCCGCGACGGGAAGGAGCCGCTGTATTTTTTCCCGCTCACCCGAGATAGAGTTAATGAGGGCCCGGCCGGGATACAAACGCAGCGCCGTCTCTATCACATCGCTGTCCGAAGAATCGATGACCAGGGGGAGATCGGACGCCACCGAGAGGGCCCCGATCGCCTCCAGCATCGTTTTCCTCTGGTCGATCCCCGGCATCCCCACGTTGACATCCAGGAGCAATGCTCCCTTCTTCTCCTGCTCCTTCGCCATGGTCCTGACGAGGGACATCCTCCCCTCGCGGAGCTCTTCCTGGAGGTCTTTCTTCCCCGTCGGATTGATCCTCTCCCCGACGACTGCAAGGGACCGTTTCCCTTCGAGGATAACTGACGCCCGCGCGGAGCTGACGGCGCTGATAGACCTTCTCACCGGCGGGACGGGGTGCGTGCCGGCAATCTGTTCCCTCAGTTTTCGGATACACTCCGGGGTAGTCCCGCAGCACCCACCCAGGAGATTCACCCCTTTAGAGACAAACTGCTGTCCAAACGAGGCAAAGGTGTCCGCCCCCATGGTGAAGAGGGTCGCGCCGTCGATCAGTTCGGGCATCCCCGCATTTGGCTTTGCCACCAGTGGAATTTTGGCCCAGGGTTTCATGGCCTCGATGAGCCCCAGCATCTCCTCCGGTCCGGTGGAGCAGTTGCAACCGACTGCGTCCGCCCCGAGACTCTGCAGAGTGACCAGGGCGGTCACGGGATCTGTTCCGTTCAACGTCCTGCCGTGTGCCTCATATGTCATTGTGACACTGGTGAAGGTATCGGTCAGTTCCTTCACGGCGATCAAGGCCGCTCTGGTCTCCTGGATGTCAATCATCGTCTCGATAAGAAAGAGATCGACCCCCCCTTCCAGGAGTCCCCGCACTTGTTCCTTGTAGATCTCGACGGCATCCTCGAAATCCAGGTCGCCGAATGGCCTGACGAAACGTCCCGTGGGACCGATATCACCCCCGATAAGAACCCCCGCCCCCACTGCGTTCCGCGCGAGGAGTGCCAGGTCCCGGTTGATCAGGACCACATCGTGCGCGCCGTACTGGCTCAGCTTGATACGGTTCGCCCCGAAGGTAGCCGTGGTGACAATATCAGCTCCGGCATCTCGATAGGCAGCATGGATTGTGCCGATGGTTCCGGGATTGTCCAGGCACCAGATCTCGGGACACGCGCCCGCCGGCATTCCCTCCTTCTGCAGCTCTGTCCCCGTCGCGCCGTCCAGTATGATGATCCTCTCTTTGATTTTGTCTTTCAGTGACATCTTTATTCCTCAGTGTCTCCTTTATCTCTGAATCCCCGCCACGGCCGTGACGGACTTTTCCGGTATGAGAATACAGTTTTCGTTGATCTGAACCCCGATGCGGTCGAGCTCCAGCAGGTCGTACATCATCCTCTGACTTTCCAGGAGAAAATCACCGTACCCGGCGGAAAAGCGCCCCTTCGTGAGGCGGGCGTTTTCCCTGGTCAGGAGGCGATTGAAAAATCTGACAATCCAGTCAAGGGCCACGTCCGTCATCTCGCTTGCCACCGCGTCGACGACCACGCCGCGCGTCATGTCGCCTCCTTCGGTATCGCTCCGTATAGCGTCCATGACCCCGCCCCCGGCGGTCGCTCCGATCAGAAGGGCCTCTCTGCACCCCTTCAGGAAACGGGCGAGGTTCTCACTTGCAATCTCGGCGCCGGTCCCGAAGACGACCCGGTGAGAAGTCACGTTCTTCAGGGGAACCCGCAGGCCAGCCCCCTTCAGTGAGATAAAGGAGAGCGCATAGTCGATGTGCCGCTCGATCTCTTCGTGTTTACGGTCGTCAATTTTCGTTGTCCCCTCCCTGTAACCGAGACGTCGGTAGATGGCGTCCAAGGGCGTCGGAACGGCTATTGACGGGAAGATCTGTACCTGCGTCGGCATTCGTATCCCTCAAACGTCCTTTATCAGTTTTTCGACCATCCCCACTACATGCTGCGCGGTGATACCGAATTTCTCATACAGAACAGATGCGGGCGCGCTGGCTCCAAATCCGTCCATGCCTACGACCGCGCCTTCCAGCCCCACATAGTGTTCCCATCCCAGTTTGATCCCCGCCTCCACTGCAACACGTACTTTCACAGATGATGGAAGGACAGTTTTCCTGTAATTTTCCGGTTGCCCGTCAAAAAGTTCCCAGCATGGAAGCGAAACAACGCGGACCTTGACACCATTCTTCTCGGACAGGATTTTACCGGCGTCAAGGGCCACTTGCAGCTCCGAACCGGTACCTATAAGGATGACATCCGGGGTACCCTTCGATGATTCCCATACGGTATACCCTCCCCTGTGCAGCCCGTCAGCCGGGGCATACTGTGAACGATCAAGGACCGGGATGTCCTGGCGGGAAAAGACCAGCGCGGTTGGGCCCCTGTTATTGAGCAGGGCAAGGCGCCATGCCTCCACCGCCTCTGTCGCGTCTGACGGCCGGATAACTGTCAGTCCGGGCATGGCTCGCAGGCTCATCAGGTGCTCGACGGGCTGGTGCGTGGGGCCATCTTCACCTACACCGATACTGTCGTGGGTCAGGACGTAGACGACGTGGGCGCCCATCAAGGCGGCAAGACGTATCGAGGGACGCATGTAATCCGAAAACACAAAGAAGGTGCCGACGAAGGGAATGACCCCCCCGTGAAGCGCCATGCCATTTGCGATCGCCGTCATCGCGTGTTCTCGGACGCCGAAGTGCACGTTTCGTCCATTATAACTCCATTCCCCCCCTACGGTCCCCTGGACATTTTTCGCCCCCGCTCCTACGGCCTGAAAATCTCCGAACCCCTTCAGCCAGGTCAGCGTGGAGGGATTCAGGTCGGCCGATCCCCCCATCAGCTCCGGAAGAACCGGCGCGAGCGCCTGGAGGACCGTTTCAGATACCTTCCGGGTCGAGATCGACTTCAGATCACCGCTAAACGCGGGGAGGTCCGCCTCCCAACTCGGGGGGAGGTCGCCCTTCTGCACACGTTCAAACTCCGCGGCGGCCTCCGGGGAGGTCTTCCGATAGAGTTCAAGGGCCGATCTCCACTCGGCCTCCTGCTGTCCTCCCCGCTCCACGGCTCCGCTCATATGATCCTTGACCTCTTCCGGGACAAAAAACTTCGGCTCTGCCGGCCAGGAGAGATTCCCCCTAGCAGCGGCGACCTCGTCCCCCCCGAGCGGTGAGCCGTGGCAGGAGGCGGTCCCCTGCTTGGCGGGAGATCCATAGCCGATGATCGTGCGTACCGAAATGATCGAGGGATACTGTGTCTCTTCCTTCGCCAGCGTAATCGCCCGGTCTATGGCTTCCACGTCGTTTCCGTCTTCGACGTGCTGTACCTGCCAGCCGCAGGATTCAAAGCGTTTTGCCACATCCTCGGTGAAGGAGAGCCGCGTCTCACCGGCAAGCGATATCAGATTGTCGTCGTACAAAACGATCAGCTTGCCGAGCTTAAGGTGCCCCGCCAGCGAACATGCCTCGTAGGATATCCCCTCCATCAGGTCACCGTCCCCCGCGATGGCGTAGGTGTAGTGGTCCACGATCTTTGCATCAGCGCGGTTGTATACGGCGGCCAGATGGGCTTCCGCTATTGCCATTCCGACTGCGTCCCCTATCCCCTGGCCGAGCGGCCCGGTCGTGACCTCCACTCCCGGCGTCGCTCCAAGCTCCGGGTGTCCCGGAGCCTTGCTTTCCCACGCGCGGAATGCCTTTATGTCATTGAGGGAAAGATCGTAGCCTGTCAGATGGAGGAGCGCATAGAGCAGCATGGAGCCATGCCCCGCAGAGAGGATAAAACGGTCTCTGTCAACCCAGCCCGGATTTGAGGGATTGTGTCTCAGGTGCCTCGTCCAGAGGGTATAGGCCATCGCCGCCCCCCCCATCGGCAGTCCCGGGTGCCCGGATTTTGCCCCCTGTATCGCGTCAACCGCTAGGAAACGGATCGTATTGATGGAAAGCTCCGCTAATTGTTTTGTGTAGATATCACCCATGCTCTCTGTCAGCTCCTTGAAGGATATTTAGATGTACACGCCCGATTCTTTGAAAACATTTGAGAGGTGCGCGAGGGAGTGCCTTGCTACTCTGATACGAACGCCCGGCACAGGCATGGCGAAGCCACCCCGTCTATCCGGGTTTTACTACTTGATTCCGTAGCAATTCTCAAGAAAAATGTAGGACGGGGGTCACGGAAGATCACGGAACTCGGCAACCATAACGGTGTGGTCGGACGGTTTTTCCGCACGCCTCGGTTTAAGATCAATGAAGCAGTCGACCGACGCGGCAGCCAGGGAAGGGGTCGCAAGGACATGGTCGACCCGCCAGCCCAGCCCCCTGTCCACCGCCGCTGGGACGCGGTAGTCGAAGAACGCGTACTGCCCCGCCTCCTCCGGGTGATGCTTTCGGAAAACATCGGACAACCCCCACGACGTCAGACTATCAAAGGCATCCCACACCTCCGGCGTGAAATCGGCATGACCCAGGAGACGTTTGGGATCATGGACATCGATCTCTTCACGGGCGACGTTGAGATCACCGCAACAGACGAGCGGGTCATCCGGTAAATAGTGCCGCTCCAGAAAGGCGCGGAGGCGGGAAAACCATTGAAGCTTGTACTGAAACTGGGGCAGATGTATGTCTCGTCCCTGAGGCACATACAGGTTCAGAACCGATATGCCGGAGAAGACCCCCCGGATAAGGCGGTCTGTATCAAACGGGTCCGTATCCTCTAGACCGAACACGACCCCCTCGGGTTTTTCCAGGGATGCTATGGCCACGCCGTTGTACTGTTTTTCCCCGCTGAAGACCACATGGTACCCGGCCTGTTCAAAATCTTCTACTGGAAACTTCGCATTCTCGACCTTCGTCTCCTGCATGCACAGGACATCGGGACGGTTCTCCCGAAGCCACGGGATGACGATATGGAGACGGGACCGTATGGAATTCACATTGTAGGTGGCAATCTTGAACATGTTCAGCACCCCTCTTTATTTCCCTATCCGGGGATAAGGGTCTTCAGGATATCCTCCTTACCGATAATGCCGACCAGCCTCCCCTGATCAAGAACCGGTACCGTGTGGATGTTATGCTTCACCATCAGGGTCGCGATCTCTTCCAGCTCCGTGTCGGGTCCGACCGTTATGGGATCGGTGGACATGGCCTCGGCGACGGTAATCGCGGCCATCTTTTTCAGCGCCTTTTCGACATCCTTCTGGGAGGACAGGGGGATCAGGCTGTCGAGAATGATGAAGTAGGAGGGCAGGGGAATTTTCTTCTGCTGTGTTACCAGATCGTCCTGACAGATCATTCCCTCCAGGCGCCCGTCCTGATCCACAACGGGCAAACCGTTGATGTGGTGCTCAAGCAAAAGCCGGGCTGCCTGAACAATCTCCGTCTCAGGTTGGACTACGATCACCTTCTTTGTCATAATATCCTCTGCCTTGTACATGTTATCCTCCTCCTGGCTATTTGATTTTTATATCGTCCCTGTCAAGAACCCTTTTTGTCATCCGGATTCTGAAACAGACCCATGACACCGGCGATTTTCTCCGATGATCCGACGGCAAAAAGGATGTCCTCCGCATAAAACGGCATATCCACATCCGGATTTGACACGACCTCAGCCCCCCTCCGCAGAGCCAACACGGTAACACCGTATTTTTTCCTCAGCTCGGTCTGACCCAGCGATCTCCCGGCGATCGGCGCCCTTTGATCAATCCGCAGCGCACTGATCTCAATATCGGGGACCTGAACCTTCAGATCGGCAAAAGATGCCGTCTCCCGGGCAAGGGACCGAAACATCTCGTACCCGTCTGACCGCACCTCGGCGGCAAACTTCTCTATTGTATCTCTGGGGACAAGATATTTTGCCAGGACGCGATTGAAGATCTCCACAGATGTCTCAAACTCTTCCGGGATAACATCGTTGGCCCCCAGTTCGTACAGGGGAGTCATCTCCTGAAAATAGCGCGTTCGTACGATGAGATAGACGTTGGGGTTCAGTCTCCGGGCAGTTTCGGTGATTCCTCGGGTTGCTGCGGGGTCATTGATGGCGACCACGACGATCTTCGCATCCAGTATGTCCGCGTGCTGGAATACCGCTTCCTGGGTCGCATCACCGTAACAGATCGGCTCCCCCTTCGCCTGTTCAGATCTCACCGTTTCGGGATTCATCTCGATAACCATATAGGGGATATCCGCTACCCCGGCCGCCCTCGCAACGTTTTTACCGTTCACCCCGAACCCGACGATAATCACGTGGTTTTTTTTGCCCGTGGCCGCCATCTCCGGAACGGGATACAACCCCGTTCTGAGCCGTCCCGGAACGGGTCCCCGCAATATGAAATCCGCCATGCGAGGGGCAAATCCTATAATGAACGGCGCCGCCGCCATACTTAGCACGGAGAACGACAGAAACGTCTGATAACTGTTGCCGGAAAGCAAACCGTGCTCGATACCGACCTTGGACAGGATAAACGAAAATTCACCGATCTGGCTGAGGGCAAACCCGACCAGGATCGCAACGCGCAGTTGCAGGCCCAGCAGCACGGTCGCTAACCCGGCAATGACCGCCTTGAGGAGAAGGACCCCCGCGGTAATCATGACGATCAACCAGAGATTCTGGAAGAGAAAACCGATATCCAGCAACATGCCTATGGAAACGAAAAAGAAGCTCATAAAGACATCCCGGAAGGGGAGGATATTGCCGAGCGCCTGATGGCTGTACTCGGATTCGGAGACAATCAATCCTGCCAGAAACGCCCCGAGGGCGAGAGAAAGGCCGATGCTGGAGGTCAGCCACGCAACCGCAAAACATATGACGACAATGGTCAGCAGGAAGAGCTCCCTGCTCTGCGTCCGGGCGATCTGATACAGAACCCGGGGCACAATCCATCTGGCACAGATGATAACCAGCGCAATGATCCCGATTCCCTTGGAGACAAGAACCAGGGAGATACCAACCAGGTTCTCCGTTGCGCCGGCCAGCAGAGGCGTAACCAGTATCATCGGAACAATGATAATATCCTGGAAGATCAGGATGCCGAGGGTGGTACGCCCGTGAGGACTGTCAATCTCAGCCCTCTCCTGGGTGAGCTTCAGGACGATGGCCGTGCTGCTGAGAGCCACCAGAAATCCCATAAAGATCGCCTCCCCGACGGGCTGCCCCATCTGCCGGGCCACGAAAAAGACGACCAGGAGGGTCAGCGACACCTGAAGCGCACCCCCGGCGAGAACGGCCCTTTTGATCTGCAGCAGTCTGTTGAGTGAAAACTCGATCCCGATGGTAAAGAGCAGAAGGACAACACCGACTTCTGCGAGGAGTTCAACCTCATGGGCCGCCTTTACCAGCCCCAGCCCGTGAGGACCCGCCAGTATCCCGGTCAGAAGAAACCCCACGATCGTCGGCACGCGGACCTGATGGCAGACAAAGACCACAAGGACCGATAATCCCAATATGATAATAACGTAATTCAGCAGCTGGCTTTCCATATCCCCGTATGCCCCTTACGCAACTACAAAACCCGAGTCTACAAATCAAATAAGAGATACTCTATCATTCCGGCCGGGGTTTTTCAAAAATATTGTATGTATCGGGCGGGATACCCTTGCGAGCCTTAGCCTCAGAACATTTTCAAAGGTCTTTCGAGATTCTACCGTATATTTTCAATGCCCGATAAGAACCAAGTATGATAGAATATATCTCTGAAGTGAAAAAGTCAGTTGCTACCGCATCATACCAGCACTGAGGGGAGGGATCACCATGATAGGGAGAAATATAGTCGTTATAGGGTCATGTGTTGCGGGGCTTCTTTTGGGGGGCGTTACCTCCGGGACATTCCCGAGAGACGCCACCGCCGCACCCCGCACAAAAACCGCCACCTTTGCGCTCGGCTGATTCTGGGGAGTGGATGCCCAGTTCGGGAGCATCGAAGGCGTCACGCGGACCCGTGTCGGATACACGGGGGGAACAAAAAGAAATCCCACCTACCGCAATCTCGGGGACCATACCGAGGCGGTCCGGATCGAATTTGACCCGGGAAAGGTCCGCTACAGCGAACTGGCAGATCTCTTCTGGAGCAGTCACGATCCCGGAAGCAAGCCCGGATCACGGCAGTACATGGCCGCCGTTTTTTATCATACCGAAGATCAGAAGCGGTTGATCCTGGAGGCGCGAGACCGCTCTTTGTCGGATACAAAAGGGAATATTTTCACGCAAATTCTCCCGGCCTCAGAATTCTATCCGGCGGAGGAGTACCATCAGAAGTACTCCCTGCAAAAAGAGCGAACCATGATGAAGGTGCTGAGCGAAGCATATCCTGACAGGCAGGCACTATTTGACTCTCCGGCTGCGGCGCGCCTGAACAGCTATTTTGCCCGCCACATCACGATTGAAGAACTCAGGGAAGCGCTGTCCAATCTCGATGATCTCCCTCCGGGGGCACGTGAAAAGCTCCTGGACAGTGTGTCGAGTCTTGAAAACTAGCTACAGCAATAATCGTGGAGTGGCAGGCTCAGTGACCTCGAAGCTCACAGGCTGAGAATTACCCTGCTCTTTCTGGCGGACAGGAGCCCGCTTTCAAACCGTGGCCTTTTTCCTTTTGACTTTCCCCTTTTTTTATCCTAGGGTACAACAAACTCGGTCGTAACGGGAACATACCGGATATCTACCCGATAGATCGGGATAAATCCCGTAACTGCTAAACCGTGGACAGTGGTGTCCATATAGAGGGGAGTTCGGCGAGAGCCGCCAGCAGAAGGTAAGGAAGTATTATGGGAACACCAGAGGACCGCTTGGGCAAGGTACGCATAATTTCAAGGCTGTACGAACTTATCAATTCCCTTAATGAAGAACAGCAGACATCTCTCATAAAACAGCTTTTCCAGGGTGAGTTGCCAAAGTATATTTTCAAGATGATTATCGACATGCCCGACGCTCAGCAGTTGATGATTATCGATCAATTGGAGGTGATGATAGAGGGAGAGCGCCTCTGGGATGAAGAAAATGTAAACGTTCTCGACATCGATACACGACGGGGAACAAGAACACCCTGCGTTATCCTGGTTGACTTTTCAACGGAAGACCTCTCCGCTCAGGAATTTATCCACGATATCAGTATCGACGGGGCCTTTATAAAGACCGGCCACTCTCTCGTGCTGGGCCAGGAGGTTGCCCTTTCCTTCTCGGTTCCCAATTTTGAAAAATCATTTGATCTGGCGGGAAAAGTCGTGCGGTCCAACGGCGAGGGGATAGGGATTCAGTTCACGAATCTGAGTAAAAAGCAACAAAGCATAATGAAATCCTTTATCAAAAGTATGGATAAGGCCTAACCCCACGCATTCCTTTCCATAAGACATCTTAAGACATCAATCATTTCAAGCGTTTGATCTGAAGGGAAACGTACTTTCCCCCCTGCTGTGTCTCCTGACGACCCGCTTCCTCGAAACCGTAGTTTCGATGAAAGAGTCGGGATATCTCATTCTTGGGCCGGAGGTTGTATTCGCACGTCATGAGCGGCACGTTTTTCTCCCCGGCAAACACCTCAAGGTCCCTGTATAAGAGAGACGCGACCCCGTACCGCCGGCCATCGGGAACAACGACGATCCGATCGATATATACGAAGGACTCGAACCTTTTTTTGAACCAGAGAAAATTTAAGCTGTCATATTCGGCAGACGGATCAAAGACGATTAAAAATCCCACGATGTGGTGGGCGGCCTCCGCCACACGAAAATATATGGCGCGCTCATAAAGATTCTCCAGGTTACCGAGCGAAATCGATCCGACATGGGGGGTATTGGCCTGATTGAGCTCGAACAACTCCTGCAGCTCAGCGGTAGCGACATCGCGGATGTGAAGGTCTTTCATGGCTGATGATATAGCGTGCTTTGAGGAATATATCAACGGGAGATGAGGTCTAATCTTCTTGACACACAGGTGCCCTCTTTTTATACCCAACCAGCTAAAAAGCGGTAAAGAACCGTGTCTCTGCCTGCAAAAAGACAGGCAAACGCTGATATCACGCTGTGAAGAACCATAAAATCGAAACCAGGCACTAGACGCTATCCGGTCTGAGATGCCTGGCTTCGGGTAACGAGGGTCCTTGCGACGCTCTACCGCATCGAATTGTAAGCATCGGAATCAATATGTCAAGGGCCCCTCGAAAAATTATTTGTACAATCTTTCGAGGGGTGGTTTTCTACATCGTGTACTTCGTGCCTGAGAAGAAAAACTGCGCGAGTATCCCCGCGATAGGCGGAAAGATGAAGGTGCAGGCAAGGCGGATGAGCGTGAATCTCCAGCCCAGGATCCCCACCTCCATCGGAAGCCTGCTGACCGCCCACAGGGACCATCCCGTCAGGAACGCGACCATCGTTCCCGCGCCGGCGCCGGACTTCAGGAGCGCCGCGGCGATGGGTAGATTGACATACGGTCCCCCGGGGGAAAGCCCGCCCGCGATTGCTCCCAAAAAGATCCCTTTGAGACCCGACTCCTCACCGATCCACTTCGCCAGCACGTCGTGGGGGAGAAGGACCTGGGCCATTCCGGCAACGATAAGGGCGAAGAAGAGGAGGGGTAGTATCTCGACGGTCAGGGTGAAAGCAAGCTTCATGCCGGTTACATGCTCCCCCGCCCCCCTGTAATACGCAACCAGGAGAAGCGCGACCGCACATATCCCCATGATGATTGTCGGAATCAACATCTTTGAAATCTCCTTTCGTGCGTTCATTGGTCCTCTCCGCGTGCCGCATCGGGGTTTTTCTGGAACCGAACAGAGTGAAGGATTTTTCTGACAGGCAGTTATACCGTGATTTGAAGGATGGAGCAAACAATTGAATGACTGGCGACCGGCTTTTTCCCCGTCCCTTTGGGCTTTCACTGCCTCGTGATCAACCCGGGTTTCCCTGTTGTTGACAGCATCCAGAAGGAGTACTTTCCCCAGGTCGGCTCCCCATACCTTATTTCAGATAGTAATCTTAAATAGATATACAGATCTATGAACCTTAAAAATTGGCAGCGGAGTTATGATATGCAATCCGTATCTGGAGAGAAGTTCAACCGTTCAAGGTTAAACCGATTGTGTACAATATCAGCTACGGTCAAAAAACGACTATGGAAGTCCCCCGGAATTCCTCAGGTCTTCCAAAGGTCACGAGGTTGTATCCAAAATCCCTGTCAAAACGAACAGTCCCTGTCTGCCCCACCAGCTCGATCTTTTCCATTTTTTCGAGATCTGCTGCAGGTGCATCGATGTGGGCCAGTGCGCGGCGGCCGTTTTTCAGACGGCCCATGACGGTCCCCCGTTCAGGGCGCCCCCCCCTGTCGTGCCGAATAACGTAGGCCTCAACCGTCAATGATCCGAAGGCCTTTTCAACGGGTCCCGGAAGGGCCTCGGCATCGATAGCCTCCTGCATCCCCGCATCGTCCTGATCATACCATGGGCCAATAGGCGGTTCACCACCGTAGATGCCGACGGCGTGTTTTGTCAGGTAATACCCGTTTGCCGTTATCATGGCCTTCAACCCGCGATGCGCCCGAATCCGTTCCACGACAGAGGCGATCGCGTGCATCGAGTAGTTGTTGCCGGGACCTCCGAAAAAGGAAAGCCCTCCGGTGACGGTGAGGGGGCGCGGGTCATTGTCAGAAATGCCGATCTCACGGCGGGCAATTTCCACAACACAGGGGAAACAACTGTAGAGATCAAATACATCGATTTCATCGGCGGTGAGACCCGCCTGTTCGAGGCAGTACCGCGCGGCGTCACGGATCGCGGGAGAACGGTCGAGACGCGGTCGCTGTGTGGCAAACCATATGTCATCCAAGGCAATACCGGCCAGGGGATAGACCCAGCGCGACGAATCGATCCCCTGTTTTCGGGCCATGCCGACGGTTGTCATGACCAGCGCCGCCGACTGATCAACATTGATATTGGCATTCATCCGCTTTGTGTAGGGGTAGCCGATATATCGATTATCGACACTCGGCGTTGCTATTTCCTCGGCCATTGCTCCATCCCGGATCCAGGCATAGGGGTTGTGGGCGGCGACCCGCGCAAAGCGCTCCCAGAGTATCCCCATCTGACGGCGATGTTCTTCCGGATCATCCCCCGTTGCTGCGCGGAGGGCCGTTTCAACGAGGGGGTACATATAGGAAGGAAGAAAAAGATCGTATCTGCTTTCAATCTCGCTGACGCCCGGGCGGTTGTCTCCCTCGATCCGTTCCGGTGGCTCGCTTTCGGGCCAGTCCAGGACGATCTCCCCTTTCAATGCCCGGCGGAGCGCGTAGAATGCTTCCGCTCCGGTCATCAGAACTGCCCGGCATTCGCCCGACGCGAGCGAACGGGCCGCAGTGTTGACCAGCACCTGGGGTGTGTTGCCTCCAACGGCGGTATAAAACTTTTCCCGGGGTGCGATGCCCAGACGCTCGGAAAGCATTCCCGGTACGTCACGGTAGGGCCACTGGAAGAGATTTACGACGTATACCCTGTCGATAAGCTCCTCCAGCCTAGGAGCGCCTGAATCACTCAGGGCCCTTCGGCTCGCTTCGACCATCAGTCCCAGCGGATCAAGGGGTTTTGCGACGTCTTTGTCCTGTCTGAACTGGGCCGCACCAACGAGGATTGGAATTTCCGATTCTTTCATACCGTCACTGTCTGTGAAAAAAATTAACGACGCCCGGATTATTGTAAGGATCTTGAAATATCGCCGCCCTTTCGAGAGAAGCTCCGGATGTGTCGTCACCCCCGTTCGGGGCTTCACCTGTTTCCCCTGCGATACGACCTCAATCAGATGTCGGTTGTATACAACGTGGGTCGTTGTTCACGGGAGAATCGACAAATTTTGAAACCGGATACGTCCTGACCCTGGTAACGCGGCCCTGCTCCAGGATCATATTCAAGTTGTCATAGTCAGTAGCCGCGGGATCGAGCCACGCCTCTATTGCCTCAGGCTTGAGAATAACCGGCATTCGATCATGGATTGGCCGTATCGATTCACTTGCCTCCGTAGTGATGATCGTGCAGGAGTGATAAAGGGATTCATCAGTCCCTTTCCATGTCTCCCAGAGCCCCGCAAAGCCGAACAAACTGTCGGTAGCCGGGGCGCAGTACCAGGGCTGTCGGTCTTTCCATTCATAAAAGCCATCGGCCGGTATGAGGCAGCGCCTTTCCTTATAGGCTCTTTTGAAGCTCGGTTTTTCCTGGAGTGTTTCGGCACGGGCATTGATCAGCCTTGATGCCCCGGACAGGTCCTTCGCCCAGGGAGGTACAAGGCCCCAGTGCAGTTTCCCCAGGCGATTGTCCTTCTGCCGGATAATCGCATATACCTCATTGCCGGGGGCTATATTATAGCTGGCCTCCATCTCACCGGTTACGGTACCAACGCCGAAGACCTTTTTTATATTCCTGAGCGAGCTGTATAACGTGAATCGTCCACACATGGCTGTTATGACACCTTGGGTAGCTGGTCCCAGTTGGTTGTATAGGAAGGTGAACATCTCTGACGCACGGTCTTCCACTTCTGGTTCCTGGTGGACCCCGTGGCGGCATACCTGACCGAGTTCGACCCAAATCTTTGGTTTATGCTGTCGAAGGCCCGCATGATCTCCTTTGAGTTTTCTTTTTGTTTATAACCAAAGAGAGTCGTCTGGATATGGCTGTCGGAAGACAGATCCCTGAATGTAACGCCGGCCTTTTTGTACCGGTATCCATCCCGGTAGATTTCATCGAGGCCGCTGTGCGCGTATTTGATAAGCTCTGAGGTGTCACTGGTTGAGAAGGGAAGCCGTATGGTTTTCATGTTAAAGTATCTTGACTCCCTGTTGTAGGGATTGGTCATAAGGAAGACCACGAGTATATTCGCCTCAAGGTGCGCCGCTCGCAGCTTCTCAGCCCCCCTGGATGTGTAGGCGGCTACTGCTTCATGTACATCAGCCCTGCCTCCCAGGGGATGCTTGAATGACCTGGATACGGTAATCTCTTTCTTGGGGGGCGGGCATTGCTCAAGCGGGTAACAGGATACTCCCCTCAGCTCCTGGAGGAGTCGAAGGCCCGATATCCCCATTTTCTTCTTTATGAGGCTCTCGGGGGCATTGCGAAGCTCCAGCGCGTTGTTGATGCCGACACCCCTGAGAAAGGTGGCATAGCCCCTTCCCACACCCCAGATATCTTCCACATCCGTAATGGCAAGGGCATGGTCCCGATAGGGGGATCCGGTCAGATCCAGTACACCATCAGCCTTCTCAGATTTTTTGGCGATGCGGTTGGCGATCTTGGCGAGGGTCTTTGTCTCCGCGATACCGACGGAGACCGGGATGCCTGTCCATGTCCGTACCGTGGACCATATAGACCGCCCGTAATCGGTCAGGTCGCATCTCTTGAATCCGAACAGGTCCAGGAAGGCTTCATCGATAGAATAGACTTCAACGTCGGGAGTAAATTCCGAGAGGGCTTCCATCACCCTCTGTGACATATCGCCGTACAGGGCATAATTGGACGAATAGACATGCACCCCGTGGGCCTTGATGACATCCTGTATCTTGAATACGGGGGCTCCCATCGGGATACCGAGGGCCTTGGCCTCATTAGATCGGGCAATGACGCAGCCGTCATTATTGGAAAGCACCACGACGGGTTTCCCCGTAAGCGTGGGATTAAAAACCCGCTCACAGGAGACATAAAAGTTATTGCAATCGACCAGTGCAAAGGTGGGGAACATTATCAATCCTATGGTATTACAGGGGATGGATTACATTGGTGACCACACCCCATACTTCAAAGTTCATTTCCTCATCGACCTGCAGGGGTGTGTAATCCTTGTTTTCAGAAATCAGAACAACCGTGCCTTTTGTTACACGAATCCTTCGTACCGTTAATTCGCCATTCACGACCGCTATGACAACCTTCTTGTTGGCGGGTTTGAGAGAACGATCCACGATCAGTATATCACCATCGTGGATCCCGGCATCGATCATGGAGTTCCCGCTTACCTTTACAAAGAACGTCGCGGCGGGATGTTTTATAAGGTATTTGTTCAGGTCCAGGTTGCCTTCTATGTAGTCCTCCGCAGGGGAAGGGAATCCTGCTGAGACCGGAACCAGGAACAGGGGGCGGGAGCATGGTGTAGATTGATCGGGTTGGTAGATGGCCTTCACTTTCATGGCTATCTATATATAGAATGTCTTCTGATTCTTCAATCGGATAATCCGTTTGCGTAAGGGGAGGGAGCTTTCCTTCAGGATCTTGGCAAATCTTGCTGCCTCCCAATGTCGGAATCCGGTATCGATGATCCTGGATTTTGCGGTGAAGGGATTTCTTCCTGTCCTAAATCAAAACCGGATGCAGACAACACCCACTCTTCCAAATACAAAGTATGCACGTAAGCTGATCGGTCCAAGTTATTGAATGCGGGATGAAACATGCTACTATCTGACAGCTTATTCCCCTATTATCCAGGCCGATGGCTTCTTCATGTACTGTTGTTTTTTATTGCAAAACCTGTCTCCCCTGTCTCCCGTTCTCAGATAATGTTGACCACAAGGGCTCCCATTACGGTAAGCAGCACATTGCCAATGGCGTAGGGAACGGTGTAGCCGATGACGGGCAGAGAGCTTCCGCAGTCATCCTTCAAAGAATTCAGGGCCGCGGTGCATGTGCCGGAACCGGTCATGGCCCCCAGCAGCAGCACGGGGTTCAGTTTAAGCAAATACAGACCGAACACCCATGTTAGCAGATGAGGGGTAATCGTCAGACACGCTCCGGCAAGGAATATGTTCAGTCCGGCCTGCTCAAGGGCGGCCAGAGCACTGGGACCCGCGGAGATCCCCACACAGGCTATGAACAGGTTCAACCCCACATCGGTGAATACCCACTGCGCGGGGGTTGGAATCTGGCCCCAGACCGGCTTTCTGGAACGGAGCCAGCCGAAGAACAATCCGCTGACCAGAACGCCGCCGCCGGTCCCCAGGGTAACGGGAACTCCGCCGATAGTTACCGATATCAATCCTACCAGAGTTCCGAGGATGATACCCAGCCCCACAGCCACCAGATCGGTGACGGAGGTGGATCTTTCCGCGTAGCCAAGCTCTGCGGTAAGCTTTTCAACATCCGATCTGGAGCCCAGGACATGGATAATATCCCCCGTATGGACCACCAGACCTTTGTTGACGGGCAGATCGTGGGCCTGCCTGATAACTCGGCGTATGAAACAGCCGTGTCCGATCTTTGAGAATATCTCTTTCAGGGTTTTTCCGCTGTACCTTTTTGCGGTGACGCAGATACCGAGCAATTCACCAACCATTCCGCTGACCGACGGGTCGTCCACTTCCGGGCCGATCAGTTCGGAAGCCTTCAGAAGCTCTGTCCGGTGGCCGGTGAGTACCACCGTATCACCCGTGTTCAGCACGGTGTCGCCGGGAACGGGGTCGATCACCGTTCCGTCTCTGCACACTTTATCCACCGCGACGGTATCGGAGAACAATGCTTCAAGGGCTGACGCGGTCATTCCGGCTGCGGAATCATTGCTTACCATGAATGCCCTGGGCATGACCAGGCGGGACCAGTGGAAGGACTCAACCGTGTCTTCGCCGGTTGTGGCTCCCATCTCCTTTTCCTCCTGCGCGGCAGACTGCCGGAGGTCAATCCCCCACATCCGCGGCAGGACCTTTAGAAGTACGATCAGCCCGGCTGTTCCGAAAATGTATGTCACGGCATAGGCCACAGCTACATCGGACTTCAGATTGAGCGCGATGCTTCTCGCGCCGGACTCCAGGTGCATTATCGCCCCGTCCGCCGTTCCGATCACAGAGGACTGGGTGAGAGCACCTGCAAGCATTCCCGCCGCGTAGCCGCCGTTCAAGTGGAAAAGTTTTGCAAGAATAAGGGCCGATCCTATG
>Ga0307990_1001640_pt1 | contig 18608 bp, 12 predicted proteins | sample EllFjometagen129_FD_203168 | JGI IMG/M metagenome (GOLD analysis project Ga0307990, IMG submission 203168) | Marine microbial communities from Ellis Fjord, Antarctic Ocean - #129 | ecosystem: Environmental > Aquatic > Marine > Unclassified | place: Southern Ocean | collected 2014-10-08
ACAAGTTTTCAGTTTTTAGATGGCAGTATACAGTATGAAAAACGCATTTTTCTGAAAACTGAACACTGAAAACTATACACCACAGGGCTTTTTTCAAAAGTCCTGTATCTAAGTCAAAAAAGCCCTGATGATTTGTTTGTAATACGCCACGCCCTGTTCAAGATCCATGATGCGAATGAACTCATTGGGCTTGTGGCACATGGCCCCATCGCCCGGGCCAAAGACCAGGATAGGCACGCCCAGGGGAGTCAGGCTCGGTGCATCCGTGGTAAATCCTACCGCCTTTACAGCATGAATGTCTGTGGCATGGCACACGTCCTGGACAAATCTACAGTGAGAATCCGTTTCCAGGGCCGCCACAGATCTCCGAATGGTCACGTCTGCTCTGAACTGAACGTCTTCTTTGGCCAGTGTGTCCAGAAAATCCTGAACCTGCGTCATCAAGGCTTGATGGTCCTGCCCAGGCAAGGTACGAATATCGACACCCACACAACAAAAATCTGGCACTACATTGAGCGCCTTTCCGCCGGCTATGGTATTGACACTCAAAGATCCTGTGCCCAACGCCGGATGTGTGACAGTTGAAAAATCAAATGCCGTTTCCAAACGATTTAATACCCGTGCCATGCCTCCTATCGCATTGACACCCAGATGAGCCTGCGAGCCATGCGCGGTTTTCCCAGTGGTGGAAATTTCCAGCCAGAGCAGGCCACGATGTGCATTGATGAGGTCAAATCCGGTGGGTTCGGGAATCAAAATACCAGCCAGATCAGGCAGGTCAGTGCTGTTCTTAACAAAACGTTCCACACCACAACTGTCTGTCTCCTCCCCTGCGGTGGCCGCAAATATGATATCTCCCTGTAAAACAACGCCTTCTGAAACAAGCTGGCCCATGGCAGTCGCAGCTGCGACAATGCCACCTTTCATGTCTGTGGCACCCCGTCCGTAGATGGCGCCGTCCAGCTCGAGGCCAGAAAATGGATCATGATCCCAAGGCACATTGCCAGGGCTGACCACGTCATGGTGACATACAATCATCAATCCCTTTTTTCGGCCCGAGGTACGTATGCGAGCCACCACATTGGCCCGATTGCTATCCCATACATCAGTGGCACACTCAATGCCATAGCCTTCAAAGGCCTCTTGAATCACACCGGAGGCCTCTAGTTCGCCGGCCTCAGGCCCGGAATCTGCTTGTATCAGTTTCTTGAGAAATTCTTTCATGCCAGGGATTATACCCTGTTCGGCAGCTCCTGGCTTGCATAAAAGAAGCCCCGCTCATTACGGGGCTTTTTAATCACATAGAGGTTACTCGGCAGGGCTTTTGCAGAAAGCCCTGTGGTGTACAGTTATTGGTTTTCAGTTTTTAGTAAAACGCGTTTTTCATGCTGTATACTACCTACCGAAAACTGCAAACTTAGAAGTCTAATCTTCTTTGTCCGGAATCTTAACAGGAATCATGGCCTTGCGTGAACCATCCGTGACATAAAGCAAAAGGGTGCTCTTACCCTCTTCAACAGCCTCATCAAGAAGCGTGTTAAACTCTCGCTTCGACTCAACCGCCCGACGATTCACTTCGAGAATCAGCATGCCGGCTCGCAGTCCCTTGCGATCCGCTTCAGACCCATTGTTAACCACACTGATGAGGACACCATCCAACCCTTCAAAGCCAAAGCGTTTGGACAATTCTTCGGTCAGATCTGTGACTTCAACACCAATCCGCTCTGCAATGTCACTCGTGCTGGAAATGCCACTTGTCAGCTCACCATTGGCGGGACGCTCGCCGAGAATAACTGTGATTTTTTTGGAACGACCCTCTCGTATGACCTTGAGACGCACCTTGGTGTCAGGCTTTAACGCAGCCACTTTGCTCATCAGGTCATTGGCACTTTCCACAGAAGCTCCATCCAGTTCAACAATCACGTCATAATGCTCCAAACCGGCCTTGGCTGCGGGTGTGCCTTTATTCACTTCAGTAATCAAAGCACCCTTAAGCCCATTAAGGTCCAGAGTCTCTACATGCCCAGACGTCACATTTTCAATCAAAACACCCAAATACCCTCGTACCACCTTGCCACTTTCCATCAATTGGTCGGCCACGTTCTTGGCCAGACTGGTGGGAATCGCAAATCCAATTCCGGCATTGGCGCCACCAGGGGCCAGGATGGCCGTATTGATGCCAATAACCTCGGCGTCAAGATTGAGCAGTGGACCGCCTGAGTTTCCAGGATTAATGGCCGCATCCGTCTGGATAAAATCTTCAAAATTAATCCCATCAATAATACTGGTACGTCCTTTGGCACTCACGATACCTGCAGTCACAGTATGACTCAGGCCAAAGGGGCTGCCTATGGCCACCACCCATTCGCCCACTTCCAGGGCATCAGAATCTGCCAGGATCAGAAAGGGCATATCCTCATCTGTATCAATCTTAACCACTGCCACATCAGACTCGGGATCAGTCCCCACAACCTTGGCCTGCATTTCTGTACCGTCAGACAGCCTAATCATCACCTTATCATCCTTGGCATTGCTCACCATATGGTTATTTGTCAGGATGTAGCCGTCCTTTGAAATAATGAATCCTGTGCCCTGAGCTTCCATCTCACGAGGTTGTTGCGGCATACGGGAGCGAGGCGACCTGGGGCCAAAGAAATATTCGTACAAATCTTCTTTATTGTATGGACTGCCATAGCCGCGTCCATGAGGACTGACAGCCTGCTCCTGCACCTTGACAGCATGCACACCCACCACCGCTGGGGATGCTTTCTCAGCAATCGAAGCAAACGCCTTACCTATCTGCTTCAAAGCCTGAATACTGGCTTGATCCTCAGCACTGACAGGCAGAGCCACGCAGGATATCACCAACCAGGCAATCATTATAAAAGGAACAGATTTACACCATGAGGATGAGGATTCTTGCTGTTGATTCATTGTCTTGACCATATTCATGACCTCCATTTTTATGTCACTGTTATTTTTACGCGTTTTAATCAGCATCGGTATTATCACCTAGGCTCTATTACGTGAACCTCACTAAAAAGTTCATATGGCCATCACAGGTTTTGGGCCGAATGTCAGAGCAAACCAGCCTATTCACGCCATAATAAAGTGCCACAGCAGTTTAGTAGTCGCGGCTCGCCTCAATTTATTGGACTGCAAAGAAATATATTTTCCTGTACTGAGCCAAAGCGTCCAGCAGTCGCAAACAAAAGGTGGGCGGGCAAGAATGCTATACGACATTCAATACGGAAAGTTCTTTGGCTCAAAGTCTTCGTCATGATCATTCCAAAGACGATGTAACAACACATCGGGTATCGCATGAACCCGGGCTATGGACTTCTGCGTCTCTGTAATATAGAGGCCATCATCCCATATAAAATCCGGATAACTGATCCGAACCCTGGGGTCTTTTGAGTAGAGCACCGCCATGGGCTCTCCCCACAGAATGATCTTACCCTCAGAAGAGTTATGCTCAATACCGCCCAGTAGATATGCGGGATTTCGCCCCTGATATCCGCGTCCGCTGTGATTGTGAAACCAGTAGATATATCGCCCCGCATAAGGCCCTTCACTGAGCTTCCGCACAAAATTTGCTGCACGAGGGTGATGGACCCTGGGGCCATCAGGCCGATAGGTCATAAAGGCCGATGGAGTCCAGGACTTGCCCCCATCTCTGGAATAGGCATGGCAGGAAAAACCGGCCACCGTTCGATATGTGCAAAACAAAGATCCATCTGACAGGGCCACAAGATTCGCCTCTTCTGCAATGGGTCCTTCAGGAGAACGTAAGCCATGGTCGCCTTCGGGCAGGGTGTCCCAATGCAACCTTTCAGGATTTTCCTCTGTGAGAATATTGTCGCTTTTTAAGAACCAGGATTCTGTTTCAGCCAGAAATCCTTGACCAAACTTCCCCACCTTGGAAAAGCCCAGAAACATGGATCCTTGATGCATGATGGGCTTACCCACGCCCCAGAAAAATCGTACCTTCCCTTGATAAGGATTGGCTCGATCAATGGCTGTGTTCCGCACAGGAATGTACCATTGATCCCTGGTCCAGCTTCTGCCGCCATCGTCAGAGTACTTGAATGCATATTCACCCAACGTATCAACTCGCTTACCACCGCCGATCACCTCTCGCATATTTGTCGCATTGTAGGTGTAGAACACATAGACGCGACCTCCGGGTGTAAGAAATGGCATAGCCCATGAAGCCTCAGGTCCCGCAGCTGGCTCAATATCCACCAGGGGACTCCAGGTCCGCCCTTTGTCACGACTCCGCGTTGACACAATATGCTGCCCACGCGTACCTTCGTGACCTTCGCCCGTGGTCATCGTACACAACCAATGACCATCTCTTAAACGCACAATATAGGGCTGATCACAATACCCCTCTGAAGGAATCGGCCACCCGGTCTCAATGTCTATGGGGGCCATAGCCTGAGTCAAGCTGCTTTCACTACCAGACAAATTTGGCAATACAGTAAAATACAATGTCACTAAAATCTTCAAGCGCATCTTTCATCCCTCCAATTAAGGCCCGTGACTATCTGGTATGTCCCCTACTTGAAGGCATCACGCAAAATGGCCAGCCCCTTGGGCACGGCGGTTTTGTAGTCTTCATGTCCCTCAAATTCAAAAGAGATGTACCCCCTGTAATTTTCCTTTTTCATGATACGGGCAATTCGCGGATAGTCCAGATCCAAGGAATACCAGAGGCCACCGCCAAAATACATCTTGGCCTGCATAAAGACGGTTTGTGGTGCGCACATTTCCAGCTTATCGTAGGGATCCTCCAGGAAATTGCCCGTATCCAACAACACCTGAAGCCAGGGTGAATTAATCGAATTGACAATGCGCAAAAGACCTTCAGGTGTCCGAGCCAGACCCCAGTGGTTTTCCAGGCCCAATATGACACCACATTTTTCCGCATAGGGCAGACACTGTTCAATGCTCTCAATCACCCACTTAAACCCTTCGTCTTCAGTGTGTCCCTCCAAAACCGGTTCGATGCCACGGTTGGCCATGAGTTCATCAAAATTGCCGGAGGTTCCCCAACGTCCTGTATTGATGCGAATGATGGGGATACCCAGTTTATAGGCAATCTCGATTTGCTTGATGGTCAGATCAATATTCTTCTGACGCTTGACCCTGTCCGGAGATACAAAACCTTGATGCGTGGATAAGCAGCACAGATCCAATCCATTAATCAAGGCATGGCGTTTCACTTTTTGAAGATACGCGTTTTCTTCATTCTCCATCTGTATGAGCAACACATCCACCGCGTCAAAACCCATGCGTGCCGCCTCATCAATACAGGCCTCAATCGGCAGTTTCATCCCCTCCTTAAAACGCCAGAAGGAATAGGTTGACACGGCTATAGGATTACCTCGACCCGTCGCCTGAGAACCCGATTTTTCCGCTTGTGCGTCACTGGAAATCGATAAACCGGCCGCACTACCAGCCAGCGAATACCCCACAAATTGTCTTCTCGTCAATGATGACATAGGATGCCCTTTCTTTAAACTCCTGCTGAATTATATGTCTCAACGCCTCATCCTGCCGTTTGGCCAGGACCGGAAAATTCACCCATCCGAACGCGTGCTGCAATTTCCAGAAACTTGGGTTTGGAATACTCAAAGAAGCGTTTGTACGCCTCACAAAAATAACTCTCTCTGCCATAATTTTCTTTGTCAAAGGGCGCCCGGTCCTTCATACAGCCACCTCGACAGATATCGAGGTGACGACAAACCAGGCACTTGTTGCAGAGCTTTGTTTTGACGCGGGCGAACTGGCGTTTTTTCGCAGAGGTCGCCAGCGACTCAATCGGTGTGTCAAAGATATTACCCAAGTGCCACTTGGGTTCCACAAAAAAATCACAACAGTACACATCACCCGTATGCTCAACGACCACATATTGACTGCACTGGCGGTCAAACGTGCAGAGGGTGTGGCCTTGCCCCAGATAATAGGACAAAATGGAATCAAAGTCCCGAATACTCGTCTTTTGCAGACCTCGCTTGACCCAGCAGTCAAACAGTCGACATAGAAATTCACCATACTGCTCGGGTGTGACAGAAAAGTCTGTGACCAGGCCCGTCACAGGGTCCAACTCCACGCAGGGAATAAACTGCAAAAAAGTCGTACCCAGGTCAGTCAGAAAGTCAAACAGTGCCTCGGGATGATCCACATTCTTGGCCTGCAGCAAGGTCAATGTGTTAAATTCAACCTGGTGTTTTTTGCAGTTGTCGATCGCTCGCATCACTCGATCAAACGTACCATGGCCCCCATGATCCACACGATAGAGATCATGAAACTCAGACGGTCCATCAATACTCACCCCCACCAAGAACTTGTTCTCAGCCAGAAATGGGCACCAGGTATCATCCAGAAGTATGGCATTGGTCTGAAGCGAATTGCCCACCTCCTGGCCAGGCTGACCATACTCCTTTTGAAGCTCAACCACCTTCCTGTAGAAGTCCAGGCCCATCAAGGTAGGCTCGCCCCCTTGCCAGGCAAACCCTGCCATGGGAAACCCGAGCTGCAGATAATCCTTGATGAGTTTTTCAAGGACCTCATCACTCATACGCTGTCGACCTTGACCGATCTCGGCAGATCGGCGTTTGTAAAAACAATAACTGCAATCAATGTTGCAGTCAGACCCAGAGGGTTTAATCAATAATGTAAACGGTTTACTCATATGTCTAATACCTAACGCTCTTGTTATCTGTGATGTTCATAGTCAGACTCCCTGTGATGATCAATCGGCTCTGCTCAACAACACCCTTACCCTGGCTAAAATGTGTGCACACCCCCATGGAAAACTGTCTGGCGGAGTCTGCATGGGCCAGTACGACTGCCCCACTCAACATGCAAACCGCCATCAGAAATGTCCATCGACTACGCATATCCCTATCCTCAAGAAACTCTAATGATATGGCCTTGTTTAACACGTACCAAAACACCCAAAAACACCTGCCAAGCCACAGGTTGGATCATAACCGAATTGCACACCGACGCCCAGGAATTTCTAGGGTACATCTCCCCTGTAGAGACTCTATGGGGTTACGCATGAGGCTCGATTTACAGGCCCACTGACTCCAAAGAATGAATATGATTAATTACGGTAGCCAGACGTCATATATATGGTATACTTGAGTTTCATTGATAATGGCATCATTCAGGTGCCAGATATCGATCTTGACAAGTTTATAGGGGGCGACTGGCTTCGACCGGATGACGGAAGAGCAAGTTGCATGTCCAGGACACCGGTTGGCCTGGTAAAAAATCCGGTACCTAATTTTAATTGGCAACTATCAGTTGCAAATGGCTGCCTAAATAGGCTGGCCCGTCCTCCTTGGCTTTGTCTGTGAGCTAAGACAGGGCGCCAAAAAGCAGACTGGCTGAGACGATCGTTCGGCTCTGATCAGCGAGATTTCACGAACTAGCCGCGTTAAAAGCCTGTCGTTCGGCGTTTGACAACGCGAAATTTAAATGACCGACTACACATGTAGACGCTTGTTTTGAAGCATCACGGGACGGGGGTTCGACTCCCCCCGCCTCCAGTCCCCTAAATTAACGGTAAGTTCTTTGTTTACAAGGGACTTACCGTTTTCATTGGTGCACGCCTCATTGGCAATGTGCACCAAATGCGCACCTGATTCTTGTGTCAATACGTAATCCGCGACCTTCTCAGCCACCTGGTGTAGGCGTTCATTCTCTGCCTTTACGTAACGGTTAAATGTCAATCTCGGATCTGAGTGTCTACACAATTCGCGTGCTTCCTTGGCCGTGGGGTGTAAAAACTCATCCAGACATAAACCTTTAACATAAAGAACGCTGTATTTCATTTGACCGCAATATTTCAACCGAATAATGGGCTGCTTACAGATGCAATGTTGATGAATTGGTCATTCCGAACAGACATGGAGTATCATTTTCTTGCCAACAGCGCATACACCTCACCCGAAATTGCGTCAACTGCCCCCCTGCTCAGGCAGCCAATCTATGGTACGACTTCAGCAATCCGCCCAAGCGTTCAATGCAAACGATCTCAGCCTTGTCATCAATGATATGTTTAGGCTCGATGATTCGGTCTAACGATTGATGAATACGCTCATGATGAAAATACACGCTGTATTGCCCAAGAACATATTCAAGCTGCTCTACCGAGGTTAAAATCAGATGATCCAAACACTCGGATTTTACGGATTTGACATAGCTTTCCGCATAGCAATTCAAATTTGGACTGCGTGCAGGAAACCGTACTGCTTTCACACCAATGCTCTCCAATATTTTATGGAATCCATCAGTTTTATACAGAGGATCACGGTCATGGATTAAATAACGTTTTCCACGAAGAAAACCGTCTTCACTATCAACAAGAAGCTTGGCCACTTGTTTCATATACGTCCCATCCGGTTGAAGCTTGATAGGAGCATAAAAGACCTTCCGGGTAGCCAGTTCTATCACAAAGAACACCGTACATCTGACCAGTTTACGCCCTACCAGAAGCTCAATCGTAAAGAAGTCACAGGCAACCAATACATCCCAATGACTCTTGATAAACTCATGCCAGGTTGATCGGATGGTTAAGTCTGGCTCAGAATCATAGCCGTTTTCAATGAGGATGTTTTTCACGCTGGATTTGCTAATGGTGTAGCCAAGATAAACAACTTGATCCCGGATCTTTCGGTAACCCCAACGGGGATTCTCTTCTTTGAATCGAATCACAAGATTGACAATCTCTTGAGTAATCGGGGGACGACCGGCATATGTTCGATTCTGTGATCCATCGTATTTTTTAGAGATCAGTTCTCGATACCACCGCATCACCGTATTGGGCGTGAACAGTTCTGTGCACCGCTCCAACATCTTTCGACTGAGCCGCTTGGCCTTAGCCGCCACTCTCATCCGCTGGCTATTGGTCAGCAGAATACGTTTATTATCTTTTTCCTGATGCTCTACAAGCACGCGTACCTGTTCCCTCAGATAATCAATTACCTCATACAACTCTTTATCGATGCAATAAGCCAGACAGGTAATCAATGTAAGCCATAGTTTCTGTTTCATAGTGCACAGATCATAGTAACACACGGAATTTCATGCAAACACATTCGTCCAAGCAGACTGTAACTCTCTCTTCATAAAATAGTTATCCTCAGGTATTATTTGCACCCCACGAGCAACTTCAAGACCTTCGAAAAAGCAATCGTGGTCTTGTAGCCGTCAATACGCTTTTGCCAGAACGAATCCAACTGAAGCTCATCCCAGCCAGCAATCTCCAAAGGCTCTCGGATGCGACAGTATCATCTGGGACAAACGAACAGGAATGGCATCAATGTCCTCACAAATGGATTCCTCTTCAGTGGCAAACAGATACTTGTAGACCGGTTTGTTTTGGTCCACATCAAAGACTTGTAGTGTTTTACGCCAAGCCTTCTCCTGGTCGTCGGTAATCTCTCCCAAATAGAGCACCGTCTTCTGAGCCACTCGACCTTTGGCAATGCGTCTGTTCTCAACCACACTGTAGTATTGGTGCAGCTTGCCATTCTTTTTTCGCTTGTGACATCTGAGAAACATAGCACTATTGTCTCAGATAGTCACACCGGTTCAACCCCCAAGGTCTGCACCACACACGATCTAGAGCCCAGATCATTCATCGCAGCTCAATACCGTCGAAAGTTTTTTTAAAAAGCTCATTTTCAGCCCCCAACCGTGAAGGTTGGGTTTGGGCATATTGATCTATCATGCGACTTCACTTACAGCCTGGCACAAAGCACTTGCTGAGCGGGCAGATGTGCGCATTGACGGATGTTCAGTGGCCCGAGGTGACTCCGGACTTGAATTGATTGATCGCGCAGGGTCACTAGTGCTGATGCGGCATCTGCTGGGCTATGCCCACCCATGGCTTTGGAGTTCAATGTATCATTCGCCTTTGCTCGCGGCCCACTCTCTCAAAACCCTGACTTCCATTCTTGATAGTTGACGATTGGTCAATGCTCTGGCCACCCAGTTGTCGAAGGCCTTAAAAGCATCAGGCACGGTCCTGGCCTGAATTTCGATTCCCTTCTGGATTTGACTGAGAACACTGGTGCGGCGTGCCATAAACACGTCACCGCTCACAGCACCACTTCGGAGAGCCCCATTAATCTGCCCCAGCGCTTCTTCGCCCCATTGGACTGAGCCCGATGGGAATGGATTTTGTTTAAGAAGATCATCAAGCTTTGCCGCCCCAACTCTGCGGAACTGCTGGCCCACACCCTTTTCGACACTCTCGAAAAAGCCAGTCATTTTCTTCAGCACAACGTCATGCGACATTCCGAGATTCTTCAGCATGGCATTGGCCTGTCCCGTTGTGATGGCACCGGTTTCAACCTTGCGGAATATATCCAGTCCCACCTGCAGGTCCGTGGGGATCTTGACTTTGGAAGCCAGACTGGCATCACCCAAATAACGGCCCACCCGAGGTTCAATGATGCGGTCCCATTGCTTTGTGGCTTGACGCATGCCTTCAGCAATCTGCTGTGACCGTTTGATCGGATCCGCTTCCCTGGCAGCCATGTGCCACCAGTGCTCAGATTTGATGTTCATGGTGTCACGGATGTCGTCCAGACGCGACAGAGTGGGGGGACGCCCCGTGTTCAGGAAATCACCGAAGGTTGAATCACCTGAGTTGTAGGCCTCCGGGTGCCATCGGGAGGTGACCATCTGGTCGAGATCTTCGGCGTGTCGCGCCACATCGCCGGGGCCCGGGACCGTACCGCGGGTTCGATTCCAGAGGTTTTGTTCATACAAGCCCTTGGAGATGTCATGGTGCACATCTGTGAGATGCTTACCCGTCGCATCGTCCACAAAAAATGTGACATCCCGGTCACGGCCGACTTTGGTGCCTGGGTTGGCGCTGAAATCATCGGTGGAAATACGCAGGTCAGCAGGATCCACCTTATTCTTGCGTGCGATATCCTGTACCTGATCTCGGAAACGCTTGAGATCCTGAGTGCTTCGCCCGGTTTGTTTGGCAATTTCGGCCAGTTCATCATCACTCGCATTGATGATACTGCGCAGCTGGTTCTTGGCGGCAGTGTCAACGTCGTCATACACCTTGCGCAAGGATTGGTTGATACGTCTGCGCAGGTCATCAGTGGCAATGTCACTGTTAATCAGACGCTGTGCAGTTTTGTTGGTCTGGAAACTGTCCAGCACGGCCTTCTCAAAATCCGCATCATCCGCAGTCTCACCGAGTTTGCGAATCACATTCTTTGCCTCAGCCATTTCGTCAGCGTGTCGGGCCAGATCAGCCGCGCCTTCCGCTGAATTCATAAATGCACGCCGTGCGTTATCTGCCTGACGTCCCTGTTTCCAGCGTGTGTATGAAATTTCCGTGGTTAATACCTTTTGGACCTTGTTGAGGAAATCGTCCATCTTCCCTGGCGGAATATTGGCCAGTCTTCCCAGGGTGTCTTTGCCCCATTTGCCCATGACGGACAGCTTTTCCGCCACAGCCTCAGCGCCTTTCTGGGCCAGCTTGGAACGTTTAAAGAGCTGTTCAAGAGCAAAGGGTGCCACCAGTCCGCCAGCACGAATGACTCTCTCAAGGTCGCTGATTTCCTGACCGTTGAGCAGACGTTCTCCTCTCACCACAGCATATAGATCCAGCATCTCACCGGCCACAGGCAGTCCCTCTGCCAGATCTTCGATCAGGGTCTGGTGGACCACCACCATGTCGGCTGCAGCCTGAGATTCAGTTTGCAGGCCCTGATCAAATTTACCAAAGGCCTCTCCACGTGCACGCAGGCCATTGGCAATCAATGCCGGATCGCCAGAAGCCAGCAGTCGCACCCACCATGCCTGGGTGCGTTCAAGCATCTGTTCGCGTCGAAGTGCGAGATCCTCGTCGCTGATCTTGGCCCCTCCGCCCAATCCGACAGACTCCAGCCAGCCGGGCATTTCTCGGGGGTCTTCAATCTGCGATGAGGCTCGCTCAAGGTAACGCTGGAATCGTTCTAATCCGGCTGTATCGACGCCTTGGGCCTGGAGTTGCTTCAGCAACGCCTGCACCATTTCGTGGTATTGTTGGGTCCCTGGCGCTGGCAGATTTTTGCGTTTCAGCCAATCCGGAAGGCGGAAAGGCACCTTGATTTTCGGACGGTTGGTGCAGTACCAGCTCGATTCCTGACTGCGTGCGACCACCATACCACCCGCTGGACGTGGAGGCGACCAGGCTTGCGTTTCGTTTTCGCTGCCAGTCTCTGTGCCTGTATAACGAAGCGGAGCAGGACCTGGGGAGAGCAAGGCGGCATCGTCATTGCCGTTATCATAGGCCAGCACTTCGGGTGCATTCATCGGTGCTGTTGTGCCATCGGCTGATGGGGCATTCTGAGGGTGATGTGGCTCTTCAAACAGAACATCCGGATCTGTCAGGAGATCGACAGGGCCGAAGCCTTCAATGTCCAGAAAATCATCCCTTACAAAATCGGGACGGAAACCATCATCCTGAGCCGTGGGCTGCCAGGTACCCTTAACTTGGCGACGGGCAGATCCCCGTATGCCACGATCGTTGACGCATTGGGCTTCAATGTCAGCACGACCGTAATTCACGGGAACCCGGGCTTCGGCCACGCCGTCCTCAATGGGCGCTTTAATCCAGGGTCCTCCGTTTACACGCACCATGGCCCTGGCCGCATTGGCGCCGACCTGCAAACGTACGGCTGCCTGGTCCAGATTGATGCTCGCATTCTCTTCGGGTTCCAGGATGGTGACTTCAGGCATTGGCATGTCGACCTGTATGGGCATGGCCTGTTCAACACGATTGCCTGACGTGTCAGTGGCTCGCACACGCACCTGGTGTTTACCAGGTTGCAACAGTCCCTTGACGGTTCCCTGTTCGGGGCTGCCCGACACATCTTTCCAGAGACCGTCGTCAATAGCAGCCTCCAGGCGGGCAATCCCGGCGTCATCTGCCGCCGCCGCACTGAACGCAAAAACACTGTCCTTCAATACAGTGTCCGGGGCAAGTCCTTCGAGCGTCAGTGTGGGCTGCTGATCATCACCTGCCACCTTTACATTTGCCAGCGCCCTGTTGTTGGATGCACTCCAATCGCCAAGTTCTCCATCCGGGTCCACAACCACAGACAGTGTGTGGTCTCCGGCACCGGCGGTCCAGGGAAAGCTCACAGTCTTTTCTCCCACCAATGGAATGTCAGAGACCCACTGGCGTGCCAGTTCAACGGTTTTGCCGCCTGGTGCGCTCCGCATCAGGGCCACAGGGACTTCTCTCGCGCCCACGGCACCCAGATTGCGTATGGGTACGCTGAGAACGAGTGAATCGCCGACCTTGGGTGCTTCAGGTCCACTGATTTGTACCCCCCCGGAGGACACACTGAAGTCGGGCTTATCCAGAGCGATCTGCTCCATGGCAAGAACATCTGCACGCGCCTGTTGGGCCGATTCAGCCGCAGCCCAGACATTCGTACCGATCAGTCGCATCTTCAGGTCAAAGGCCGACCCCACCACGTAATGGCCGCCCCGCAGATGATCTGTGCGCAACTCAATGGTATTGTCACCAGGTGTCCCGTCGGGTGTGAAATTCAAGGCACTCGCAGGCAGCTTAAAAGAATAGTTGCCTTCTGGAATCTGATCCTTGAATCCACCCACAGGCTGTCCGTTGAGCACCATTTCGAGATCGTGGTTTTCATACGCGCTGCGTGCCCACGGCAGAGAGAAGTCCATTTCCATCCAGGCTTCAACCAGGTTGGTGGGTTCCCAACTGTCTTTGGTTCGGAAGGCAGAGTAATCGATCTGACCATCCCACCACACATCGCCCTGTACAAAGTCCACCTGACCATCGCCAGTGGTGTCATTGCCGATCCATAGAATGCCTTCCAGTTCGTCTTTCTGGCTCCAGCGATCCGCCTGACCGTTGCCATCCGTGTCTTCGGGGTGTTCACGTCGCGACCAATCCACGTAGGAAGGATCCAGGTAGTGACCACTCAAAGCTCGCGCGGCCAGGAGCTGGCCTTCCGCATCCTGAGCCACAATACCCTTGGCGTGGCCGGGAATCAGGGGCACGGAATACAGACGCTGTCCTTCTTCGAGTGACACAGCCACATCCTGCGATGTGGTCGTGCTCAGGGCGCCAGCCGTCACTTCACCCTGCATGCGTTCAAATCCTTCATGCAATCGCGGTCGCACTGTCACGTCTTTGGTGTCTCCGGCTGTAAAGCTGCCATGGTCTATGGCAGGGGATATCAGGACATCCGGATGGCTTCCGCGCAGCCAGAAATCTGTCAGTGTGTCACCTCGATTGACAAGGCGCAGACGCTGTCCGAGCCCATTCTCAGTGGGGCCCAGGTCGGTCCATTCAAAGGCCACTTTGGGAAGACGCACAATCAAATCCACCACCGCTTCGTCGGAGAAGCCCTGAGGCGACGTAATCCGCACAGGAAACCGGTGATGCTCTGAAATGACATCCTGAGCACTCACACCCAGTAAGAATTCCCGCTCCTGGCCCGGTCCGAGTTCAAATGGTGTGCCCTCAGATCCCTCACCCACGAACCCAACCAACATGAGATCACTTTCCGGACAGCCGCACTCAAGACGCACAGTCTGAGTTTCTTCGGCGTGGTTGCGCACGGAAATGGAAATACGCTGGTCATAGTCCCGAGCAATTGTACCGCCATAGGTTGAGCGGCCAAAAGCCAATCCCTTCACCAATGTGACAGTGCGTTTCTCCCCGGGTTCGTAACTGCCAAGGGGACGCCATTCACACGTCTGGCCTGCTTCCAGTCCCTCCAGTCGGACTCGCCGCACACGCGCATTAGGCCCCTGTACGCTGGTCCAGGTCTCATCACCCTGACGCCGGAATTCAACCCTGGCAGTGCCGAAGTCGGAGCCCATCCAGCTCACGGTGAGGTCATCACCCGTCAGGACGGTGTTGTCAGCGGGCAGTAGGTTGAAGTACTCGGCCACCTGAATCGTGCGTTTGAGATCGCTGGCATTGCCCTTGGCGTCAATGGCATGGAATGAGAGTTCATGCTCACCCGCTCCGAGTGTGTGCCAGGGGACCTCAAGTTCGTAGGGCGAACCATAGGCTGCGGACGTCGAAACACCATCCACGGCAAGCTCAATACGTTTTACACGTGCACCGGTGTAACTGATGGCACGTACAAGGCAGGGGCCATCGTGGTCCACACGTTGCCCTTCGACTGGATACTGCACAAGCATGTGAACGCCCGTACGCTCCCGTGGGCCAATGGCATCGACCCAAAGATGAGACACGGTTGTTTGGCCTGCTTCGCCTTTTAACACAACATGTGCGGCGTAGGTGCCTTCGGTCGTATAGCGCATTTCGGCACTGCCCCCGGCAGGCAGTTCCAGATCCAGAGTCCCATCCCCGTCTGTGTCCACAGAGACAGCGCTGGCAGCAGACACCCTCTTCCAGGGCTTACGTGAGAAGGTGACTCTCGTAGGGTCGGTGACATCAACTGTGGTTGTAATCTTTTCAGCGACCAACGGGCGGGCCATCTGGTCCACGACCACGTATGCGGGAGACGTGGTTCGACCATTGTTTCCCCATTCAGTCGCTTCAAGGCGGTAACGAATCGGTCCCTGAGCATTGTGCATATAGTAACCGGGTGAATTGGCGTACTGACTGATGGTTCTCAGTCGCTGACCCGTGCGATCATCAAAGAGGGTCAGGCTGATCTCTCCGGGAGACACCACGCGGAAGTGAACCGGCCCGGCTGAGGGCACGTCGCACAGAAAGCGATCACAATCCTTGACATGGTCTATGGTGAAGGATTGGGCCTGGCCCAGGGTCAAGCGGCGAATCGGATCTTCCGCCAGGGGTTTTCGCTCGGGGGGTTCGGCCCGATACAATTTGCTCTGGAGTTGGTAAGCCCCAATGTGCTGGCCATTGTTGCCCCATTCCTGAACCCTGACATAGGTCGCACCAGCCTGCACATCCGCCCCCACAGACAGAGGCCGGTTCGCGTAGGCGCTTTGCGTATGCAGAGTGTTGCCCGCACTGTCCATAATGGTGACTGTGAGTTCGGTTGGCGCATTTCCGAGAATTGTCAGATAGCCGGGGTGGTTGAGATCCAGGCGGTAACAGTCGTGGTCCCCATACGGCGTGACACTGCCTCGCAGGACATCACCCGGCTCTATGGGCGTGGCCATGGCCAGAGACTCATTGCGGCCCAGTCGCTCCATCTCATCGCAGGGCTCCCACCAGGCTCGCAGGGTGTAGGGTGAGGGAGACCAGCGATTGTTGCAGGCACGCACTTCGATCCACGCAATGGTAGCGCCCGGGGCGCTCCAAAGGAGGTTCAATGGCCTCCGCGCATAGGCCGCTGCAGTGGTCAGAGGCTGTCCCAAGTCATCCAGAACCCTCAGTTCGAGGTCTGTCGAAGCCCTCGCATGCAGGCGAACAAGTCCTGCACTGTCCAGGGGCACGGCCCACAGGTCAGCATCCTGCAATGGGTTGATGGTAGCCCCCACCAACGAGCCCGGCTTTAGTGTGCGCGATGCAGTAAGACGCGTGCTGCGGGCAGGGTCCTGGACACCATCATCTGGTGCAAAGTCGAAACGCAACTCATAGGGCTCACTTGATTCGGCATTGTTTCCCCATTCTCGTAGTTCAACCGTATGACGTCCGCGATGTAACGCCACACGCAGATCCAGATCGCGGTTAGAGTAGACTGCCTGTCTTCCGAGTACGGTTCCGGTTTCATTGCGCACAAGGAGCTCTCGTTCCAGGGCATGTCGCTGTACAAAGAAACGCGCCATCCCCGGACGTTCGATTTCAAAACGGTAGAAATCGCTGGTACCGGTGGGCAGGAGGGTACCGCGAGCACAGGCGCCTGGGCGGAGCAAACGTGCTCCAGCCATGCTGTCATTGGGTTCCAGCGGATCAACTGCCAGATCAGCCGTGACCAGGAGGTGAAGGGCCTCCTCGGATGCACCGTTGTTGCCCCACTCAGTGACCCTGATGTAATAGGTGCCTGCCAGGACACCGCGTACAATTAGAGTGGTTCTGCCAGCATAAGTGGAAGCAACCGCTGCGACTGTACCAGTGCTGTCCAGCAGGGCCAGCTGAATTTCAATTGGGTTTTTGGGACCGACTTCAATGCGAAGCATGGTCGGTTCGTCAAGACGAAGGGCGAAGATATCCTGGTCGCCTGGCTCAGATATATGCAGACGTACAGGTGCGCCCGTGCGAATGGCCTGGGCATCCGCCAGACTGTTGTTGGGTTCGATTTCAATCTGTTCCTTCTTTGGATTGACACGGACGACTCGAGTGGTTTCGTTGCGAAGGGAGACAAGAATGGCCGTGGGTTCGTATCCCTCAGCGTCTATCTTCACGGTCGCCCGGTCGCGGCTCACAGGCAACAATCCTGCTTCGTCGGCCCAATTGAGCAGTCCCACAGACAGGTTATTGAATTGCACAGTGCCGTCGACCTTCGACGTTGCCTTGGCGATTTCACCCAGAGGCACAGCCTCGGCGAGAAGCACATTGGCCCCTGACAGAGGTGCTCCACTGACTGAGTCAACTAGGGTTAGGGACAGCGATCCTGATTCTGTGGTACGGCCTATGGAAAGCTGTAATTCATCATCCAACGGTGGAATCGAAATCGTTGAAACGACTTCTCTGCAGCCTTGTTTTCGAATGCGCGCCTGGTATTTTCCCGCAGGCACGTCCAGAGCCAGAAATCGGCCGTCCCAGTCAGTGGACAGGTTGAACACACCCTGGGAGGATGCCCGAACCTCAACAGGCTCCAGTGTGACGTGTGCGCCGGGTACTGCTTGCGATGTGTCGCTCAGAGTGACAATCCCTTTCACGTCCACAACGGGCGATGGCAACAGGGTGATCACCAGAGGTTCACGTCGGCCGGCACGCAGTTCTACCTGTCGATCAAAAGCTTCAAAGTTGACGTGTTTGATATGCAATACGTACTGGCCGGCAGGTACACCATCGAACACCACTTTACCGTCGCTGGCAGTGGCTGCAAATCGCCCGCCAAGGTGCACAAGGGCCCCTGCAACAGGCTTTTTCTCCGCCTGAAGCAGTATTTCACAGGGACCTGGGGCGGTGCGCGGCTCAGAGGCAGCTGCCATGGGAATCCGCGGCAGCAAACTGAGAAGGACCAGATAAAAGAAAAAATGAGGGACCTCAGCACGCCAGCGGCGGTGCGGGACGACGGCTCGGAAGGGTAGTATATTTCGCATAAAATGAATTATACGCATGGTATTAAGCAAATCAAGAGAGAAAACCGAACTGGAAGGAACTTTCACAACGTCCCGTGATGTACAAAGAAACTGTTGGCACACGTCCGGTACAAATATTCATAGCTCTGCCCATTTTCGCTTATAGTCAAGGCCACAGAAAGTAAAATGGCCTTTACGCTAAAATCCATGTGGCTAATATTGGCATGTTTGTTACGACATAACTAAATCCTGCAGAGACTATTCCACTATAGATACACGTCGACCGTGCTAATGCCGTAACACGCATTTCTACAATCTGCTGCAGCCAACACAGAACTGATCAATACCAATATGTCACATGCATCATCAGGCAGCGGTACGAGAATATGATTTCAACAAGC
>Ga0307990_1001641_pt1 | contig 18606 bp, 16 predicted proteins | sample EllFjometagen129_FD_203168 | JGI IMG/M metagenome (GOLD analysis project Ga0307990, IMG submission 203168) | Marine microbial communities from Ellis Fjord, Antarctic Ocean - #129 | ecosystem: Environmental > Aquatic > Marine > Unclassified | place: Southern Ocean | collected 2014-10-08
AGGCCAAACGATCATCGGTCAGATCCTCCGATTTGATAAGAGTGTCCAGGGCCGGTTTGACGCCACAAACCTGCGCGGCCTCGTGCTCGGCGGTCGTCTGATTCCAGGGGTCCGCGATATACTCGACATGAAAGACAGCCTTGTTCGCGGCGAGAAAATTTCCATCATAATTATCGCACTCATCCCAATCCATACATGATTCATTGAGCGCCCAGTCGAATAGACCGACTAAAGCGTCGAGTTGATCCACATCGTTTTTCAGACCCACCGATAGATTGCGTGCGTGGGCTTCAGTCGCCAAAAATGTGTTGTATGCGATCTGGTGCGCGCCGGTCAGCGTAAAGCCGGTGGTGTTGACGTAGCCGTCCACGTTGTCCGGCTCGACGCCATCGCAGCCTTTCGTGACGGCCAGATCCAGCCGGGCCTCCATGATGGGCTCAAGAGCAGCGTTGCTGATATCGAGCCATTTCTCCCCATCCCATTCATCCATGTTGTTGCCCTTGACGGATTCGGGGAAGTCTGCCGCGTCATCCCGCCAGTTTTCCCAGCTTCCGGCGCTGAAGTAGCAAATGACCACTCGCCCGGCATTTTTCAATGCAGTAATCGTCTCTTCGCTAACATCGAAAAGATCGACGTCATACATGGTCACGTTGAAGGACTGATTGATGTTTTCATCGTTGAGTTCCCATTGCCAGGTAGTCCCGGACGCCGGACTCCAAACATCTTTCGATCCATTTTTCCCTGAAACCGACTCCGATCTGATTGTCGCGCATTCTTCCACATCGTCATCAGCCTGTCCCGCGACCGTCGCAGAGACGCCATCGCCAAACTGTCCCTTGTCGCAGGTGAAAGTGAAAATAGCACAAATAACAATCAACACCAGCGCCAGATAGCCGTTGTATTTCATAATTGCATCCTCATTTTCGAAAATTTTCAGCCACCAACGTCATGCTTTGAGGGTTGGAATTTCGAGTGTTGTTTCTCATCGCGTTTTGTTAGTTTTATGGCATGTATTCCTTATGTGACCGAAGTCAATCCACACGCAAAAAATCTTTTCAACAAAGTGGAGTTTTGACAATTTCATTTTTCCAAGTGGAATTTTTCTATCTTCGGCGAAGACAATAGCGATTTTTCACAAAAAATCCAAGCATGCTTTTTTTCTGGCGAATCATAAAGACTAATAATTTAAATTGGCTAGAAGCAAAAGAAATGCCATGAATTATTTAGGTATCCTGCACTATTTTAAAGGCTGGCGTTTCGGTTGCGACTTAAGCTAGTAATGACATGCGGGAGTCAATATAATTTAAGGTAGTATCGTGATCAGAAACAACTTGAGTGCAAAAAATCATGCGCTGGTCAATGCGTTGTCCAAAACGGCGGACGCCGATTCGCTAGGGAGTCTCGGCGAGACCGACTGGGCGGCCATGACGGAATTCGCCATAACAAAAAATCTGGCGCCGCTTCTTTATCACAGACTCAGACAACGTAGCCTCGAAGTCTGCGTTCCTGACCTCGTGCGGCAAAAACTAAGTGATAGCTATCTGGCTTCCGCCGCAGTGGGAGCCTTGCTATCCGGTCAGCTCAAATTGATATTGAATGCTCTTGGCGCAAGCGATATTCCGGTCATCGTGCTCAAGGGCGCGCATCTGGCTCATAATGTATATGAACACGTCGCTTTGCGTACGATGATTGATATTGACCTGCTTGTTCGCCAAAAGGATCTGTCGCTCGCGGAATCCATCATGGAAAGGCTCGATTACCATTCGAAGGTAAAGGTGTGGACCGGCGCTCCTGATCCCACGTGGAAGCATCTTCCCAGAATGTTCAAAACCGACGCCATACCGGTTGAAATACATCGGACGATCCTGGATCTGGACGATGAGCTTGAAATTCAGCCGGACGAGCTTTGGGACAGGGCGGTTGCCGCCGAATATGTCGGCGTCTCTGCCCTTTCACTTTCTCCGGAAGATCTGCTGTTGCATTTATGCGTTCATGCTGTGTATCAGAACGCTTTTCAAGGAGGGTTACGGGATATTTGCGATGTGGATCAGACAGTGCGCCATCATGTCGATGAACTGGACTGGAAGACCATTGCAGTGCGAGCTGACAAATGGAAAGCCCAAACTACGGTCTGGCTGGCCATGAATGCCGCAGCTTCTATATTAGGCACACCCGTGCCCGGAGATTTTCTCAAGGCGATCAAGCCAGGGCGCATTGATGATGAGCTTAACTCCTGGCTTCAGGATTTTTTGTTTGATCATTCGGTAGGTTTTTCCTCTCCAAGATTCTCTGAATTGATTCAAGTACGTGGAATTGCATCCAACACGCGCGTGCTGATCAGTGGATTGTTTCCTTCACCTCGTGAAATGTCCCAAAAATATTCGATTGCTGCGTCGTCAATCTGCTTCGTGTTGTATTATCCTGTCCGGTGGGTGGAAATGATCCGCAGATATTTCCCCATGCTATGGCGTATGATTCAAGGCGATGGCAAAGCAAAAGTCATGGCCGAAAACCAAGCCATGCGCGGGCGACTGCGCAACTGGCTTCAGGAGTAGAGATCGTCGTCGATTTCGAAGCGTTGGCAGGCCAGTCGGCTGAAGTACTCGATGGAAAATTCCCTAACAGCCAAACACAGGGGATCGACTGCCTGAAAAGAACCGGTCGTTTGAAAGGCTAAGGCCGGGCACCCGGCTTGGCATATTCCGCTCAAGGGACAATTCCGGCATTTGGGAATAGTTTCCCGACGATCATGCATCTTCTTTTCCCATTTTTCGATGCTGCTCACAACAGCATCCAGATTTCTTGCATCCCTGGAATCGCCCAATAAAGACTCTTCGTCCATGAGACACGGACAAGGAAACAAGGCTCCGTCGGCGGAAACCGTCAGTCGTTTCCCTATGCCGCAAACATTGTCGCCCCAGTCCTCTGTTTTCTGATTCAAGTATCCCGGCAGACCGGTAAAACCAACACCGACTTGAATCGGCCAACGGCTGTTGGCAATACGCCTTGCCGCCGTGCGCGCCCAATGCAGGACGCTTGCCGACTGGTGCTTCAAAGTCGGTCCCGAGTCCGCATTCCCGGCGATCTGGTGCAAAGGCATAAAACGAATATGCGAAAGACCCAGGGACGTCGCTAGCTCCACCATCTTTTCCAATTGATCGATGTTCCAATCGGACATGGTGCAGTTGATAACGATATTTTCTGCGGGGATTGTGTCACGCAGAAGATTCAGGTTCTTAATGACCCTCTTATATGTGCCCAATCCGTTTTGCCGTTCGTGACTTTTTTCATCAGGGCCATGCAGGCTGACGAGCGCCAAATCATGAGGTCCCAGCAACCCGGCGCATTCGTTCATTTCAAGCGTTCCGTTGGTCAGAAGCATTAACGGCAAGTCATGGCTATGAATCAGGCGAATAATCTTAGAAAATTCGGGATGAAGCAAGGGTTCGCCGCCCGATAATGTGACCCTTTCAAGACCCCGGCGTTTCAGGCCCACAATAAGGTTTTCAATAACGGAAAACTCCATATCCTCATGCGGTCGACGCGGCGTTTTTAGATAATAACAGTGCTTGCAAAACAGGTTGCACCGGGTGGTCAGGTGAAGGAAAAGTCCTTTGATGAGCTGCTTTTTATCTATTGCCTCCGGAGCGTCGCCGAAGGGAAGCCCTTTGATAAGATCATCGGCGGCCATACTGACGACGGATTCAAAATGCCGCCGATCGACAAATTTATCGTCGGCCAATTGGACTATGGCTCATTGCCTGTGATGCGCCGATGTGATGACGGCGAAGCCCTCGGGATTCGGCAGCGAAGTCGCCCAGAAGTCCTGCCCGTTTCGCGCAATGCGCACAGAAAATAGGGTATCGAAAATATCCGGCATTATCTCTCTTTCACCTTTTCTTCGATTTTCTCGATCACGCACCGAGCGCGTTCGTCAACACTCCCGCAACGCAAAAGGTATGCCTCAGCGTTTTTTAAAACACCGGAAAAGACATTGAGGATATTTTTTCCATTGGCCGATTCATCGGTTCTTGCTTGGGCAAAACAATTCGCTCCAAGCCCGAGTGTTGCTTTTGAGAGACTTATTTTCTCAATATTCACAGGCCGGGACCACTGTGGTTTTTCAACTTTTGCCGAGCGAATCAAATCCACCCGCGGGCCGGACTTGCCAAGTTTAGCGTGAAGTTCGTTGAGACCGAATGCCGGGGAAGGCTGAAAGTTAAAGCGCGCAACGCATATGCCGGCATCCATGTCGATCTCAACATCGCTGACTGGCAAACAAGACAACGCTTGGGTCAACGCCGCCTGGTTCTTTATTGGACAAGTGATTATGAAAGCTTGCATGGCCGTGCCGGGAAAAATGTCTTCCAAAAAAAATACACTGGCCACTGCGCACGGCGCCATATGCACATTCAGCGTTAAAGGCCGTGTCTTCTTCAGATGCTTTGACGCAAAAGCCTCGGCCTCGTCAGGTCTGGATTCTGATTCCAGGCCACGAGGAAACGGCTGCGCCAAAGCCGTTTCACGCAATACAGGGATCTGCCCCTCGCATAAAAGAGCATAGCCCCGACGCACTAATTCCAAACTCAATGTCGTTTTCCCCGTCCCCGATCCCCCGATAAAAAGGTAAGCTTTCCCATGGGCGACGATTGCCGAGCCGTGGAGAATGTCATGCGTTTGCGCCAAGGCATTTAGGAGACATTGCGTGGTCATGGCTTTGAGCAACCAAGGCGCGTTGTCTCCGAGATTGAGATTCCGCTGCTTTATCTTGAGTCCGCAACCATCGAAGGCCTCAATGGACGTTGCGTCGGCCTTTATCGTCAGACTTGTCTCCAAGTCATCGGCGGGCGCACAAAAGCGAGCCAGAGATTTCTCCACCTCGCTCAACCACCGTTCCTTTGGGGCGCTGATTTCGACAATCTGATCCAGTACATGATATCGACGAATGTGCATGAGAAGTCCCGTCCATGCCGTCGCGGACATTTAACCGCTGCTTGCTATGCGTCGGCTTATGGATAACGAGCGTCTTGGCAGGTGTCAATAAAACGCTATAGTGACCGCAGTTTCTAAAGGTTCATCATTCATGAAAAACGACAAATTCATGGGCAAAAACGACATGGCTAAAGCTCTTGGCCTGCGTCGCTCCATACGACTCGTCTGGGAAAGCGGCAAAGGGTGGGCGCTGGCAAATATGTGCCTTTTGATCATTCAGGGCGCCACGCCCCTTGCCATGCTGTATCTGCTGAAATTGCTTGTGGACTCTTTGACCATTGGGATCATGGGGGAAGTCACAGCCATCGAGATCAGTGACGTATTGCCCATTATCGTCATGATGGGCGGCGTTGTCTTCACTATGGCGTCTGTCAGACCCTTGATTGTCTTTGCGCAGGAAGCGCTAACGCAGGTCGTAACCGACCATGTCTTCGATTTATTGCACGGAAAATCCATCGAGATCGACCTGGAGTACTACGAGGATTCTACCTTTTACGATTCCTTCCACAGGGCGCAGCGGCAAACTCCTTTTCTACCGGCGCAAATCGTTAACCGCCTGATGATAATGGGCGAAAACGCGATCTTTCTGACGGCTATGGGCGTTTTGCTGCTGTCTTTTCACTGGTTGCTGGTTGTCATTCTTGTCGTCGCCGCCATTCCGGGCGTGTATGTGCGGCTTCAACACGCGGACCGCTTCTACCGCTGGCAGCGATCCGTAACGCCTGACGAGCGCAAGGCCTGGTACTACAATCAAATCATGACGCAGAGCGAATACGCCAAAGAGGTGCGCATTTTTCAATTTGGCGACATGTTCAAAAGTCGCTTCAAGTCTCTTCGAGACCGCATACGGGCGGAGAAATTGGACATCGCCGCCGAGCGTTCCAAAGCGGAATTGATCACGCAGTTCGCCACCGCCGCAGCTCTGGTGGCATCTTATGCCTGGGTCGGTTTGCGTACCGTGCAGGGGGTCATCACCATTGGCGATCTGGTGATGTACTTTCAGGCTTTCACGCGCGGCCAGACATATTTGCGTGAAATGTTTCGCAACTTGTCCAGTCTTTATGAGAGCAATCTGTTTCTTACAGACCTCTACGAATTTCTCGACTTGAAAAAGCGAGTTGTCGAACCCAAACGCCCCAAATCCTTTCCTCTGCCCGTCAAAGAGGGCATCGTTTTTGACCACCTGAGCTTCCGCTACCCAACCGGCTCGAAAACCGTTTTGCACGACGTCTGTCTGAAGGTGGGCCGCGATGAGACAGTGGCCATCGTCGGAGAAAACGGTTCAGGAAAAACAACTCTGGTCAAGCTGCTATGCCGTCTTTACGACCCCACTGAGGGGGCTATCTTCGTGGATGGCATCAACCTGCGCGAAATGTCCACGCACGACCTGCGCAAGCACATCAGCGCCATTTTCCAGGATTACGGGCGTTATTTTCTGAGTGCGACTGAGAACATTCGCCTTGGTGACCAGGGCGAATCCCTGGAAGAGGCGGGCATCATCGATGCCGCCCGGCGAACCGGAATTCACGAAGTCATTGAATCCTTGCCCAATGGCTATGAAACAATACTGGGGAAATGGTTTGAGGGCGGCGAGGAACTGAGCGGCGGCGAATGGCAGAAGCTCGCACTGGCCAGGACCCTTGCGCGAAATGCTCCCATTATGATCCTCGACGAACCCAGCAATTCCCTGGATCTAAAATCTGAGGCGAATTTTCTGGAGGGGTTCCGCTCATCGATCAAAGGCCGGTCGGCGATTTTGATTGGACACCGTATTTCCACCGTTCGCCAAGCGGACCGAATTTACGTTTTGCATCAAGGCCGCGTGGCGGAAAATGGAAGCCACGACGAATTGATAGCACATGGCGGGAAGTACGCACGACTTTTTGAAGCGCAATCGCGCCATTACCGGCCATCTTCGACAAGCGAAAATCTCGTTGAATAATTCCTAATGCTCTCGGGCGCCTTATGCTTTGCCCTAGCTCTTATCTTGATGTGGGCTAACATCATAATTGGATCAATCAATGGAGGTGGTCACTCCCGCTACTCGGTGGGAAACATGTCTTTGACAAGGGCGACGGCGTGGGGGGCAGGGAACTGTTCCGGTTATGTTGCAAGTGTTCTGCAAAAGGTTGAGTTATGGTATCTCCTGTAAGAACAACAAAACCCCAACAGGAGAATTTGAACCATGACTCGTATACAGGATAAGACGGCGGTGTCGATTGTGAAAAAGGCATTAACGCAGGATCGTGATTTTTTTGTAGCGGTTTTGCAGCCCCTGATTCAGGAGGCTCTTGAGCATCAGATGGCGCTTTTCCTCGGGGCCAGCAAGACCGTGCTCAAGCAGGCAGAATTGCTTTGTGATGGAATCGGGGCGTGAAAAATATTTGGGGCGATCAATCCATCGTTTCTTCCTCTTTTGCGGACTCAGAGAAAAAGGGCTTAGAGCAAAAACGCTCTAACCCTTGAAAACATTGACTCCTGAGGAGGGACTCGAACCCCCGACCTAGTGGTTAACAGACGTTTAATCGGGCAAATGTGGAATAGGGAGCGTGAAAGGGAAATCATTATGAGCCTTGGTTTGCTACCTTGCGCCGTTGGAAAAGTGCGAAATTTCTTTGTCCGCGTGGTGACTTATTGGTGACTCAAAGAAAAAGCACTTAGGGCAAAACTCCCCAAGTGCTTGATTTCTTTATCGAGGCTGGAGGGACTCGAACCCCCGGCCCTCAGGTTCGAAGCCTGATGCTCTATCCAGCTGAGCTACAACCCCAAAAGCGCAAGTCTCTATTTATACGATGCGGCTCTGGCGGTCAATCACTTTCGACGATATAGTTCTTTCGCCGCCCCGAGATCGTCGAAGCGATAAATGGATTCCCAAATATCTTCCGACCCCAGCGCCCGCGGCAGATCGCCCGTGTATCCCAGCAGAAAATCCGCCTTTTCTATATCGGCGTCAGGGGTGAAATCCGAGCCGGGCCATAAAGTCCTGACGGCGCCGTCCTCAAACCAGCAGTCGATCAGCCGCGCATTGAGATTCTCCCGTGCGATAAAATACCCCAGAGGAAAATTCAGCGGATGCTCATAAGGGGCTTGCTGGTCCCATCCCGTCGGCGTGTTGAGAAAACGAATGACCGTGAGAGTTTTTCCGCGTCTTACTGCACCCTGAATGATGCCGCCGATTGTCTCAAGGTTGCGATCTTTTCCTTCAGGCGGTCCAACATGAATATCCTCCCGATAATCCGAAGGATCAAGATGGATGCCTGTTATAATTGACGCCCATCCATTTTCGACGAAGATTTTCGGCGGCGGCGCGCCAAAGGTCAAAGACAGCCAGATTGATAGGGCAACAAGCGCGGACATCAGCACGGAACTGTGGCGAAAATATTTGGTTTTGATGGAAAGCAAACCGACCGCCGTGATAATGGCAAGGGCCGGCAGCGCCGGCGCCATGTATCGCGCCAGCTTCCACGGCATATTGGAAAACACCAGCCATGGAAAAATTATCCACGAGGCAAGTTGCGCGCGCCAGATCGCGGAATTTTTTAGAAAAAGCGGAATACTCATCACAAAAGGGAGAAAAAGCCAGGGCGACAAGGCCGTGTCGATGAGAGTGAAGGGATAGAACATGAGGCCTTCGTGAGAAAGAAAGTCGATTTGCGCGTGGTTGGCGCCCAAAAGCACGCGAGAGAATCCAAAGGAAATCTTCCGTTGAAAATCCGGCAGATACCACACGCCGGCCAGCGCCAGGCCGATGGCGGCGGCGAGGCAAAAGTTCTGAAATGCCCGCATTAAATTTCGGCTTTCATCGTGTGAATCAGAACGAAAGGCCAAGGCGATTTCCACGATCACCGGACCTGCGAGAAAAATCGCGAAGCTTCCCCTGGTCAACATTCCCAGGCCGCAAGTGAGTCCAAAAGCCAGAGAAGCCCCGCGCCTGGAAAAACTCTGCGTTTCCAATAACAGCCACGCCGACAGGGCAACCATTCCCATCAGTGCGAAATCAAGCATGGCCATTCTGGAAAGATTTACAGTCATCGGATAAGCGACGACGAGCATAGCCGCAAAAGTTGCCGCGGCTTCGCTTTGCGTGATATGCCGCGCAATACCGAAGGTTCCCAAAACCAGGGCGAAAAGGAAAAGGATGTTCACGGCAATGCTCGCCTGCATCGAAGTTCCGACCACGTGGTGAACGATGATGGAAACGAAATAGAAAAAAGGCGGATAAACGCTCTCGCGCAACGTGCCAATTCCATTGTGGAAAAAGCTCATTATTGATTGAAGATGATTGCCTTCATCGCCGGGAAAGGGTGTCTGACGAATGGATGTAAACCAGACGTTGGCCAGCGCCGACGCAGCGATGAGCAATGCGGCCAGGAACCTGCTCAATAATCGTTTTCGGGCTGGTTTGATAATTGCGGGCAATGGCCAGCGCCTTTTCATCAAATGAATCAGACGGTTTGTCGTGTCTTGTCACGAATCACAAGTTGACATTCTTATCATGGAGTTGATACTTATGCGATATGACAGTTCAACGATAGCACCACGAGGAATTAAAAAAATGAAGGAAACTGCGGGGCAATACAGTTTAAGTCTTGTCGACAATCTGGCGATGGCCCGCTTTGAGCCTTTCGGACTTCACTTGTTTGAATTTATTTTGCTGATCCTTGTCGGCGTGATCTTCCTCCTCGCTGTTTTGTCGTTTTTAAAAAACATAAAGCTTTATTTCCGACCGACCGAAGAAGAGATTGAGGAGGCGATGGAAAAAATCATCATCGTCGATGTAACCTGCTCCAAGTGCGAATGGCGAGGAAAAGTGCCGAAGTTTGACAAAGTCTGCGCCGAATGCGGCTCTAAGGAATTCGAGTAATAGCACGCGGTGCTTTTGGCAGGCCCAGGTTTGGTTGAAATGAAGAAGCTGATTGTCCAGTTCCTGATCGCCATGACCATCGTCAGCGTTCTCTATACGCTTTTTCTCAAAAGCAGGCGTGAGAGAATTGCCCGCATCAACGAAGTTGTGTTCGCTTCGGACCAGCGTTCTCAAAAGACGGGCAGCGCTGATCACGCCGGCTCTTCGTTATCTCCCAAAGGTCTTGTTGCAACGACGAAAGAAAATGCAGAGGCTCTGCAATCGGGAATGACGGAGCGATACGAGCAGGCGAAATCCGCGCTGGACCTCGGTAAAGAACCTCCTGCTCCGACGTTGCTTTCCGAACAAATGCAAAGAAAAAAGAAAAAGGCCTGGAAACGCAGCGGCGGCGATAGTGTCATCGACCAGTTGCTGAACAATGTTCGATCAACCGCCATCGCCTACGAACAAAGCGCCGCCGCACGCTGCAACAAGGCCCGCAAGGTGAGTGAAGGTTCCAAATAATCTTTCGATAACAACGCGCCCTGATTTTCGTGTCATTACTCAAACACGATCAGCGTATCGCCATTGGCTACCGAGGCTCCCTTGTCCGGTCCGAGGGATGCCACCTTTCCATCCCTGGGCGCCGGAAGCTTGTTTTCCATTTTCATGGCTTCAAGCGTAACCACAGGCTGCCCTGCAACCACATCGTCTCCCACATTGACAAGATACGCCAGGATTGTTCCGGGCATTGGAGCGACGAGGACATTGGCGCCGCCGGATGCCGGTGCGGCCGATTGCGTCGGCGCGGGCGGCCTGTGCGCTGCGGCGACCGAGGGTTTTGGCTTCATCGCAACTTTCGCTTTCGGTTTGGATCTGGCCGGCACGCGGACGGAAGACGCCATATTTGGATTGATGACGAAATTCCCGCTGGCCTCAACCATGACATCATAGACTTCGCCGTCAACGGCTACGCGGAAGCTTTGCGCCTCCGGGCCGAGGACATCCTCTCCGGCGACTTCATCCGAGTGCTGCGCGCCAGGCGCCGGATCAGCAGCAGGCGCCACGGCCTCGCCGGGCTTTTTATCGGTTATTCCCAGCAGCCATTCCAGAAACTCCTGGCCCTGGCGGGGGTAAAGCGCTTCGATGAGCACGTGGTCCTTATCGGGTTCTCCCTTTTTGCCGGCGGCTTCGTATATCTCCGAAATTTTTGCGACGGCCGCTTCCATTTCCGGTTCAAGATAATCCGCCGCTCTGCCCGTCACGGGCGTTGGTCCTCGCGAATAACCTTTGAGGCAAATCTTTTGGATCGCCGGATCGATTTCGACGGGAGTTTTGCCGTACAATCCGTAACAAAGATCCTGCACTTCTCCGCTGATCATTTTGTATCGCCCCATAAGGACGTTCATGACCGCCTGCGTGCCGATGATTTGGCTCGTGGGCGTCACCAGGGGGGGAGAGCCCAGTTCCCGGCGCACTCGCGGCAGTTCCCCAATCACTTCCGGCAGGCGATTCAGAGCCCCGGCCTCTTTGAGCTGATTGACCATATTGCTGCGCATGCCGCCGGGAATCTGATGAATAAGGACGCCCGCATCACTCCGCGACGCATGTGTGTGGTCTTTAAATCGCTCATAATCCGGTAATATTATTTCGATGGCGTCATTGATATTTGAAAGCAATTTCAAATCCAGACCCGTACTGCGCTTTCCGCCTTCCAGCGCGACGACCAAGGGTTCGACGGCGGGTTGGCTGGTGCTGCCGGCCATGGAAGCCAAGGCGCAGTCAATCACATCCACGCCGGCGTCGATGGCGCGCATATAGGTCATTGAGCCCATGCCGCTGGTCATATGCGTATGCAATTGTACGGGCAGATCGCTGTCAGCTTTTATCGCAGCCACGAGATTATAAGCGTCTTGCGGCGTGAGCAGCCCCGCCATGTCCTTGATGCAAATGCTGTTTGCGCCCAGGTCGGAAAATTGTCTGACCTTTTCGGCGTAGTACTTTTCGTTGAACACTGGCCCGCCGATTCTTCGCTCCGTGATGGAAAAGCACACGGCGGCCTGGAAGTGCTTGCCCGCGTCGATAATCGCCTTCGCCGATGATTCGATATTGCGCGGATCGTTTAGAGCATCGAAGACGCGGAAGATGTCCACGCCCGCATCGGCGGCGTGTGCAATGAATTCGCGGACCACATCGTCAGGATAATTCCTGTAACCCACCAAATTCTGCCCGCGCAAAAGCATCTGCAGCGGTGTTTTTGGCGAGACCTTGTTGATCTCGCGTAGGCGGTCAAAAGGGTTTTCGGCCAGGAAGCGTACCATCACGTCGAATGTCGCGCCGCCCCATACTTCCAGCGAGTGGAAACCGACTTCGTCGAGTTTTGCGGCGATGTTCAGGATGTCCTCGGTCGTCATTCGCGTGGCGATGAGGCTTTGATGCGCATCGCGCAAAGTCGTATCCGTAATTTTTACCGGCTGCCCGATCTTACTTGTTTCCGACATTATCGGTCCCTTTCTCAATAGCAGTATTAGCGCACAATTCTTCTTTGCATCATAAGCCGGGTTTCCATAGCTTCACGCCTACCGGCCAGAGTCCAGGCCGTGGGCGCCGGGGCGAGCGGAAGGGCTTCCACGGTCTTTGAACCTGACAACGCCGCCATATAGGAGGCCACGGCGACTGTGATGGCGGCGACTTTTTCTTTTGGGATTTTTGAGGTCATTTTTATTGCCCTACACCGGTATATTGCCGTGTTTTTTCGGCGGGCGCGTTTCTCGCTTGGAAGTTAATGAATTCAAAGTCTGAATGAGCACGGAGCGGGTTTTTCCCGGCTCAATGATCGTATCCACGTACCCGTGCGCTGCGGCGATATAAGGCGAATAAAAAAGCTCACGATATTCTTCGAGCTTTTCGGCGCGCATGGCCTTGGGATCTTCGGCGGCCTTGATTTCCTTGGCGTAAAGAATGTTGACCGCGCCTTCAGCGCCCATGACGGCGATCTCCGCCGTCGGCCAGGCGACCACGAAGTCAGCGCCCTGATGCTTGGAGCACATGGCCAGATAGCTTCCACCGTAATCCTTGCGCGTGACCAGCGTCATTTTTGGCACGGTGGCTTCGGAGTAGCACCAGAGCATCTTGGCGCCGTGTCTGATGATTCCCATATGCTCCTGGTTGACGCCCGGCAGAAATCCCGGCACGTCGGCGATCGTCAGCAAAGGAATGTTGAACGCATCGCAAAAGCGAATGAAGCGCGTCGATTTATCGGATGCGTTAACGTCCAGGCATCCGGCCAGATGCGCGGGTTGATTGGCGATAATGCCGATGCTGCGCCCTCCCAGCCGGGCGAGGCATGTGATGATGTTTTGCGCGTAGGCGGCATGCGGTTCAATGTATCGACCATCGTCGACGATGGCGGAAATGACATCGTACATGTTGTAGCTCGCCCTGGGATTGTCGGGAATGATCCCGTCCAGCTCCGGCGCGGCGCGGTCATGCGGATCGCCCGAATCGACAAAAGGCGGGTCCGCCATGTTGTTCGATGGCAAATAAGAAAGCAGGTCGCGAATGGTTTCGATGCTCTCTTCGTCGGAGTCGCAGGAGAAATGGCTCACGCCGGTCGTTTGCGCGTGAATGTCCGCGCCGCCCAGACTCTCGGCGTCGATCTGTTCCCCGGTGACCGATTCAATGACTTTAGGACCGGTGATGAACATGAAGGAACTTTTTCGCGTCATGAGAATGAAGTCGTTCATGGCCGGAGAATACACGGCGCCTCCGGCGCAGGGACCCATGATGGCCGATATCTGAGGTACGGTTCCCGAGGCTGCGGAATTGCGGAAGAAAATATCACCGTACCCTGCCAGCGCGACAACGCCCTCCTGGATGCGCGCGCCGCCCGAGTCGTTAAAGCCCACGATCGGCGCGCCGGTCTTGAGAGCCAGATCCTGAATCTTCACAATTTTTGCGGCATGCATTTCGCCCAGACTTCCGCCCTGTGATGTGAAGTCCTGCGCGTAGGCGAAAACGGTGCGACCGTCCACGTCGCCGAAGCCGGTCACCACGCCTTCCGCGGCGATATCCTTTTTCTCCATGCCGAAGCTCGCGCACCGGTGTTTCACGAAGGCGTCCAGTTCCGTGTACTGACCGTCGTCGAATAGAAGCGCCATGCGCTCGCGCGCCGTGAGCTTGCCCCGTTTTTTTTGAGATTCCACGCGCTTTTCGCCGCCCATTTGTTTGACGGCCTCGAGCTTCGCTTTGAAATCCGCGATCTTTTCTTTTGTTTCGGCCAATTTCATATCCCCCGATTGAGATTCCGATTTCAAGTATTATCAAAACCCGCGCGGGAGTACAACGCGGCGACGATCATGGCAAGGAAATATTCGAAGGGCAAATCAAATGTGGAATTGCGAATTTGGAATGCGGAATGACGCGGCTAACCCACGAAAGTGGATGAGAGGTTCGCTGCGAAGGAGCCTGCCCAGAGCGCTGTCAAAGGGTTTCGCTGTTTGAGCAGCCAAAAAGACAAAGAGAAATCGCCAAAGCCAGCAAAATGAGAAAAAGATTTTTCATTTCAATCCTCCTTAACTGCCAGTATAGCTTGACTGTGAAAAAATTGGAGGATTTGCTCTGAATTTTCTTGGTTTATTAATCCTCTATCCCTTCAAATTCGCATTCCGAATAACCACAATCGCTCTTGCACCGTACTAGCGAAGGATCAGACCCCGGATCATTAGAATGACATTTTAAGCCTATGCACTCGCATATACAAGCAAGATAAGCGTCATGGTCGCATTCCGGGTTATTCGCATTCGACTCTACAAATTCCAGGCATTCTTCAAGCGTATCTTGATCCATATCGATGCATCTATCCAAATAACTCAGGCAATACTCCTCGACCGTGCAGGTGATTACCACCTCGTCATCGTTCGCCTGCCCTGAGCCTGTCGAAGGGTCGTCATCATCGTCGTCGCTGTTTGAGGATTTGCTCTGGACTTTCCTGAAATATTAATCCTCTATCTCTTCAAATTCGCATTCCGTCACACTGCACTCGTTCTTGCAATCCATTATCGAAGGATCAGGCCCCGGATCATAGCCATGACATTTCAAGCCAATGCACTCGCATATACAGGCAAGATATGCGTCATGGTCGCATTCCGGGTTATTCGCATTCGACTCTACAAATTCCAGGCATTCTTCAAGCGTATCTTGACTCATGTCGATGCATCTATCCAAATAACTCAGGCAATACTCTTCGACCGTGCATGTGATTTCCACCTCGTCATCGTTATTATTATTGTCGTCATCGTCGCCGCTGCTTGTGCAGCCAAAAAAACAAATGGAAATCACCAAAGCCAACGCGATCTGAAAAAGATTTTTCATTTCAATCCTCCTTTGCAGCCAGTATAGCTTGACTGCGAAAAAAAAAGCAACTTTTACTTTGTGGATAGATTCGCAACTCCTCGCCATCGCCGAGAAAGCGGATTCATCGCCACCGGAAATTTCTTTTGATGATTTCAAGCTTGACGCTTCGCAAAACCCATCAAATGGAATTGTCGCCAATGGCTGGACATCGGCCTTGAAGGATATGGATCGAGAGAAAGCGCGATTGGACCATCTAGGAAAAGAGCAGAAAATCCGTATTGAAAAAGCAAAAGCGAATACGGAAGTATGGGTGCATCGGCGCTATCGATAGCTCGTGAAAATGGATGACAGGCACACCCGGGACGGGCGATGCCAGTCACCATTTCCCATTATGCGTTTTTAAGAACATCGCTGAAGAACGATTCCTCGATGTCGGTGAGTTTTTCGAAGAACTTCGCGGCCTCGTCGAATCCACTGGGTTTCTCATTATTGCTGATCTGGTGAAGCATTTCGGAAAAAGCGGTCCAACTTGCGGCGATATCGGCCATGCGCTCAGGAAGGTTGAATTTTTCGATTCGTGAATCATACTCGGCGGCTTCTTGCAGAAACTCTGCGTACTTGTTGCGAAAAGCTCCGCCTCCGGTGCCGCGTTTTTCAATCACCTGATAACCGAAACGCGCGCACCATTGCCAGTCCTCGGCCTGGCCCCAATCGGGCATGCTCTTGATCATGCGACGCATGGCCGCAATGCCGAAGAGTCCGGTTTCATCGCCGACAATCCTTTGCGCGCACTCACTCAGGGCGCGTGGAACGGCTTCGTCAATCGGTGCGGCGACTCTGACGGCGCGCAAGTCCCACCACTGATAGTGCAGGTCCCAGGGTATGCCGAGAAAGAAACGGGCGCGCTGAAACTGGTCGAGAGTCACCACCTGCAAGTCGGGATACTCGCTGTCGGAAATGAAAACGTCTTTGGCTTCCGAATCGAATCCGGCGACGAGAACCTTATGCCCGGCGAAATGCGTGCGCGTGTTGTAGTAAGGAAGACCCTCGATGTCGACCTGCACCATGACCGGATGCTGTTTTTCCACTAATGCCATGATCTCCGGCCAGGACTGCTCGGCGTTTTCGGGGCGTTTCATCGGAGCATCAATGCGAAGGATGCGAAAGAAATCTTCTTCGAGCACGCCGCTGCGCGTTAAAAAGCAGCGGGTCGGATTGAAATCCTCGCCCTCTCCATAGAAAAAATTCAAACCCATGCCCAGGCCCAGGCACATCGGCTCGGACAAATCGACGCCAAAATGCTTCATCAGACCACGCAACGCCGTTGTTGCGCAGTGAAAGCCCGTTAGATGCTCAAAAGGATTGGCCATAATCGGCGGCATAAAAGCTCCGTTTCAACGCATGAGTTCAAATCGACAGGCCATCCGTTGAATCCTGTGCAAAGAGGTTCAACGGGCGCATAGACTAATGTCTCACGGAAAGATTGGCAAATGTCTTCCGGCGTAGTTGTTTGAGCTTAGTTCAGAATTTTTTCTTTGACTTTTCAGGGCCGAACAAAATGATGGGATAGCTTTTCCTGTTGAGCATAAAAACAACAGGTTTTCCCTTTATCGGCAGCCCCTGGTCGACTGCTTTTTTGAAGTCGGGATCGTATAAGTGGGAGCGATGATAATAGAAATTTCCCAGCATGACATAGTAATCTTCGGGCAAGTGGTAATCCCTGACCAACTCGTCCAGCATGTCCTTTTTCACCGGTAAAAGGATACTTGAACGGCGTGCGTAATAAGCGATATCGACGACTTTATCCGTGACGATCCATGCGTCTTCGGGAACAGCGCTTTGAACCAGATTCATCACCTTCAAAAAATAATCGCGCTCCCGTCGATTGTATTTCATTTGTTGTTTGTTGAAACACGGTGGCAAAATGGCCAGCACAGCTGCGGCAATCAGCACGGCGATTACACCGATTGTCATTCGCCGGGCGACCGGGTTTTTATTCGCATACCGGTCATAAAGACTGACCAAACCCCACGCCGCCACCGGGAGCAGGTAAATGGCGGGCGTATGGTAATAGCGGGGAAGCGGTACGGAAAGCGTATGTTGGGCCAAAAGCCCCAACATGGCCAGCCATGCGAAAATGGCATATTGCCTTTTTCGCGGATTGGACAAAGATTCCAAAGCTCCGATTGCCCCCATAACGACGATGACGGCATATTGAGAAAAAAGAAATGCGAGGGATGTTTTGAAATATGAAAATGCACGAAGGATCAGTTCAAACCAATATTTTTGAATGATCTCCTGGAACTCGGGCAGGACAAAATGGCTTTGAGCGATCCAGTTCGGATAATCAGACAGTTCATTGAGAAATGTGTATGACAAATGCGGGGCTGGCAGCGTGGAATTTATGCCGAAAAAGTGCTGGAAATAGAGAAGTTTTGGGTAAGTCGCCAAATAGACTATCGCCCAGAAAATAATTGGCCGCGCCCATCGCTGCCTGCCGCTGGAAGTCGCAATCAGGTATCCCAGAAAAATCAGCTTCAGATAAGAAACGTCTTCCCGGAAATATGCACCGATTCCAATGAGCAACGCTGCAACAATTACAGACGCATAGGGTTGATGCTCGCGCACAAACACAAAATAAAGCGCCCACATCACAATGAGGACAAATGGAACATTGGTGAAGCCCTGCAATCCAATAACGGCTAGATGAGTGCTGCCGACAAACAGCAGGCAAGCCACAAGCGCCGTGCGCCTGTCAAAAATGTGCCGGGCAATGAGGAAAAGCGGGACCAAGGTCAGCAAATGAAAAAACGTGGAATAAATCAGCACGGCAAATTCGGAATTCGCAAAGAAATACATCGGCGGCACAAGCCAAAGCGGATGCCCCAAAGACCGAAGATTCATTTTCGACAACACGCCGCCTTGTTCCGGCAGGAACGGAATCTCAAATGGCGCCCGGTAGTTGGTTGTGAATCCTTTGCCTTCCAGGAGATTCCTGGCGACTTCCATATAGATTTCCACATCCTGGTTAACGACGATGAATTGACGGCAATATACCGAATAGCAGGTTAGGGAGCCGAGGAATACAAACAGGGCGATCCACGCCAGGTTCTTTTTATCTTGCAGGCGAAGCGATGGTCCGCTTCCATTATCCGTTTTGTTCACGATTCAGGTTTCCCTATTGCAGCGAAGAACTCATTCGCCAAATTCCGGTCGCCAATCAAAATTTCTTCCGCTTCTTTGTATCCAGCAACCGACCGGCGAGTAAAAGCGCGCACCGAGCCTGGCGTAGATATTATGGACCGCCGTGTTGGCAACGCTGAAGGAAGCACCACCCAATCGAAATCCCATTTCGGCGTAAGTCAAAAGGGCTTTCGAGTACAGATGCATCCCTGATATTTCGGCGTTTTTATGCA
>Ga0307990_1001642_pt1 | contig 18600 bp, 18 predicted proteins | sample EllFjometagen129_FD_203168 | JGI IMG/M metagenome (GOLD analysis project Ga0307990, IMG submission 203168) | Marine microbial communities from Ellis Fjord, Antarctic Ocean - #129 | ecosystem: Environmental > Aquatic > Marine > Unclassified | place: Southern Ocean | collected 2014-10-08
ACCGGTAGATGAACCGGGAGATAAAACTTGCAAAAATGATGCTTGGGCCGTTGCCAGACCCCATTCTTCTGTAGATTTTTGAGTGCTGAACCTGCCAGCAACATGACCGATAGCTGCCGCCAAAAGAATAGAAGCAGCAATTCGTGTCAATCCTTGTATCGATAGAAAGTTGATATGCCTGCTGCGATGATGAATTGCAGAAGTAAGATTGGGTAGCAGATCAAGCCTTGAGGTGTCGATTTCCAATGCCCCAAGGTCGTCCCAGGTCTTCCTTAGTTCATTCAAACGTTGCTGGCAATTAGAGCATTGGGTTATATGGGCCAGCAAGCTTTCCTGCTCATCAGCAGGAACATGACCACTTAGCATATTCAACATTTGCGCATCATTTATGTGTTCCATAATATACCTCACCTTACTTTTAACGTTTATCCAAAGGATTCCCTGCGAATTATTGAACTGAATTTTTATATTTTACCAATTCCTTGCGTAATTTTTGGTAAGCCCTCACCAATAACGACTCTACGGCTGATTGGCTCCATCCGGTGGTACTGGCTACCTCATCATGGCTAAGACCATGAAATCTATGCAAAACAACGACTATACGTTCTCTTTTGTTGAGTTTTTCGAGCGCTTCCAAAACGATTTTCTTGGTTTCCTTGGCTTGCAAAAGACTCCTCGGACCATCTTGTGCACTTGATTTCAGCAACTCAGCTCGCTCTGAAAGTGATGTATATGTGTATTTCATTTTTCTTTTATGATCAAGGCATAAGTTTACAACGATACGATAAAGCCATGTTGTGAATTTAGATTTTTGATGATAGCGTTTTGCCGAATGATAGACCCGTAAAAAGGCCTCTTGGCTGATATCTTCTGCTATATCCCGTCGCCCAAGAGTACGCAAAGCCAAGGCAAAAGCCTTTTCTTGGTGACGTGTCACTAACTCTCCGAATTCAGCCATTTGACCCTTAGCGGTTGCACACATAAGCTGTTCATCTGTTTGTAATTTTATATCCATGGGATTTTACCTGTTTCTATTTGGGTAATCTTAAAAACTTGGTTGATTAAAGTCAAACTAAAAAAAAAAGTGCAGGGTATCAGCTGGGGAAACGTTTAAATGTTAGGAATGCAAGAATGTTAATGTCAATTTTATTTCGAAAGGAGTAACAAAATGAGAAAAAATGTACTGTATGTGGCAATGGCTATTCTGGTTGCAGGCCTATTTGTGGGTCTGGCTGTGGCTGGCAATGGAAATGGTCCTGGTGATGGAACCGGCATAGGATCCTGCGTTTGTGAGACGAGTTTGGACATTGAACCTGCCGATGGTATTTGTGATATTTGCGGTGGCTGTATTCCTGAAGGAGACGGCCCTGAAAGCCCAAACGGCAGGGGAAATGGGAAGCAAATTCGTGACGGTTCATGCCTTACGACACTATCTGGGTTGGCCAACAAGGCGACAGAAATGCGGGGCGGCAAAGGCAAAAGAGACGGTTCCGGCAATGGCCAAGGTAATGGCGAGCGTAAAAGAGATGGTTCCGGCGAGGGCAAAGGCGGCGGTGACCGTAAACGAGATGGCTCCTGTGAAGACGCAGAAGAGTAGCCTCACGGCATGTACTTGCAGAGTCGGTGTAACGTAAAGGCTAAATACGCTACGCCGACTTTTATAAAACTGTGCCATTCATCCCACAAGCAAGCTTGTGGGATGAATGGCTCCCTATCAAGCCGGGGTTTTTAGCCCAAGTTCCACAATAAGGGGTGTGAAAGGCGGTTTTTAGGCTCTCAGGGCAGAAAGTCTTCACTACATTTTATTTCAACTCTTTATTTGTCCGGGCAGATCAAGGCCGAGGTCAAGGTCGAAACCGGGGTAATGGACAAGGCTACGGTAGAGGTATTGGTCGCCAGGAATGCCAGGGCTGCAATAAAGACCAGGAATTAGACAGAAGTCAGAGACATGGTCAACGTTTGGGTCGTGGTCAAGACAGAGGCCAGGGACGTGGCCAAGGTCTAGGTCGTGGCAACAGAAGAGACTATGATAGCTCTGCTCGTGGATCAGGTCAAGGTCGAAACCGGGGTAATGGACAAGGCTACGGTAGAGGTATTGGTCGCCAGGAATGCCAAGGTTGCAACAAAGACCAGGACTTAGACAGAAGTCAGAGACATGGTCAACGTTTGAGTCGTGGTCAAGGCAGAGGCCAGGGACGTGGTCAAGGTTTGAGGGGCCATAGAGAAGGTAGTCGTCAATGCCAAAAATTGGAAGAAGTTTGTCCAGAGTCAACGAATTGAAAGCGAACAGATTGGCAAGTTCAAAAAAGTATTCGTCAGGTAGACATGATCAACTTTGACCTTGCATTAGAAAGCAACGCTGGTACTTTAGCAGAAATGATTAGAAAACAAAATGACTGAATATTAGACTTTTAGAGAAATGCTTGACAATACTTTCGAATTTATCTGGTTAATAGGTTTTGTTACTGGATCAGTGATCAGGGTGATTCATAGGAGAAGAATCAGGCCCAGTAAGATCACGGCCAACCATGAGACGAGATCAGATGTCCTGTTGCTTGTTCTTGCTGGAATAGGCATGATTGTCGTACCGTTGTTTTACCTGCTGACACCTTGGCTGGAATTTGCAAACTATCAATTACCAGAATGGGCTGGATGGGTAGGAACTGCACTCTTTGTCATAGCTCTATGGTTACTTTGGATTGCACACCCCAACCTTGGTCACAATTGGTCGGCAAAACTGGAAATCAAAGAGAACCACTTGCTTGTTACCAAAGGTATATATAGATATATTAGGCATCCGATGTATGCTGCACATTGGCTCTGGGGAATCGCTCAGGCTTTGTTACTGACGAACTGGATTGCAGGCCTCGCTTTCCTCGGGTTTTTTATTCCTCTGTACTTTCTGCGGGTTCCGCGTGAAGAACAGATGATGCTCGAACATTTCGGAGAGGATTATCATTTGTACATGAACCGAACAGGACGAATAATTCCTCACTTTTTATTTCATAAACAAAGATAGTTTTTGAGAAAAATCAGGGGATGTCCACGAAACGAAAGCTATTGTCAATAATTGGCTCACTTTTGCAGAATTCTCTTTCCGGAACCAATTTAGTGTCAAATGCGATACATTCTCTCACATCCTTTAGACTATTACTCCTCGATACATAACGATTTCTATTTTGAACCAGCCGGTGATTTTATTGATGCCCCCGAAATCATCAGACGGCACATATGCGACAAGAAGAGGGTTCTCACAAAACTAGCCGAGATGAATATTGAAAAGGATGTAATCCCCCTGATCATGGACCAGTTGGATGAGAACTTTATCTAACAGCAAAAAACAGCCGCAGGATTACGTCGCTGTTTCAATTCTTATTCTGAGTTATCAAAATCAATGTTTGTGCTCTGTCGGATCACTGTGTTCCTTGCCACCTTCCGGACTATCGCCGTGATGGCCGCCTGTTGACATGATTGCCGTATGGATACCCTCTACATAATGTGTGTACTGAACATAAGCTTCGACAAACTCGCGACCTGATTCAACACTTTTATTTTTGTTCTTGCTGGCTTTCAGGGCTTTGTCAAATTTTTCCCTGATCGCTACTGCAAGATGTGCCTGTATTTTCTCAATCAACTCGTCTGCTGATCCATTTGCAAGGGCCTGATCAGTTAAGATGGTAATCTTTTCCGGCGGAGATTCCTTGATCCCGGTGTAAGGAGCATCTTCACCTGCTCGGTGGATACGGATCAAGGTCTCAAGGAAATACTTATCTGCCAGCTCCTTTGCTTCCGAACTCTTATCACGAACCTGGACGGCCAGTTCAAATGCCTTTTTTACTTCGCTCTCGTACTCAGGTTTAATCCACTTGAGAATCGGGGTGATATTTCCTTTTTCAAGTGCTGCCATTGCTTCGGGGATTACAGGACCACTCATTGAGTCACAGTGAGCATGGACAACCGCGACAAAAACAGAAACACAGACAAATGTGGCCAATACAAATAAAACACAAATCTTTTTACGGTCTTTCATGATAATCTCCATTTCATTTGATTTTCTATATTCCGCGTTCTTTTAACGCAACGACATTATTAAAATCATTATTTCTTGCTGAGTAAATAAGGGTGGCATGATGTTGTTTTGCCATCGAGAATATATTGTCCGATAGTTCTGATGTCCTCATTCCATTAATTAACTGGCCCATTTGCAAAAGTCTTCTAACGATAGCACAGTCTTGATTGACAATTGTCTGCAGGTTCATGGCCATTTTATCCATTCTGTAAATCTCTATTTTGAAAGATTGTTTGTAACTTCCCCAGGCGCGGGATCCCAGCCACCGCCAAGGGCTTTGTAGAGCCGAATCAAGTTGGCAGTAACTTCCGCGCTGCTGACCACCAACTGATCTTCTAAGGTAAACATCGCACGCTGAGCATCAAGAACATAAATGAAGTCCTTCAAGCCGTCCTTGTATAGCGATTCAGCGAGATTTGCAGACTTCCGGGTGGCGGTAACCGCTTGCTTCAAAGACTCTTGGCGATCCAGTTGGCGCGCGTAAGCCACCATGGCATTTTCGACCTCCTCTAAAGCTTGCAGAATCGTCTGTTCATATTTGATAAGCGCCTGTTTCTGCCGCTCATTCTGCACTTTAATGTTGCTTCTTATACTTCCGGCGTTAAAGATATTCCATTGAAAAGCCGGCCCTATATTCGATAGGCGGCTCGTGCTGTCAAAAAGACTGGTCATATCGGCGGTGGCAAACTGCAGTGTCCCGTTGAATGTGAAACGGGGATACAAATCGGCTGTTGCAACGCCGACACGCGCGCACTGAGCGGCAAGCGCCCGTTCGGCTCCACGGATGTCGGGACGTCTCCTGATCAGATCGGCCGGAATTCCGATAGCGATCTCCAGCGGAGACATAGGCACAGAAGATGCTTCTTGGATAAAATCGTCTAATGCGCCCGGCTTTTCGCCTGTGAGTACAGCCAGCCGGTTCATGGCTTGCCGTAGACCCGACTGAAGTGGCGGAATCTGGGCCTTGCTTACGGCAAGATTGGATTTGGCCTGTTCTACCGCTAATGAATTTATCAGTTTCAGATCGAATCGATCTGTTACCACGTCGAGTGTTTTCTGTTGAGCTTCAACATTGGTGTTTGCAACACGAATTCGGTTTTGAAAGGATCGCATTTCCACGTAATTAAGGGCAATTTCCGCAGCCAGGGAGACCTGAACACCGCGTAGGAATTCGATTGATGCTTGCATATCGGCGGTAGATGCCTCGATGCGTCGAGATACGCTGCCAAAAATATCGATCTCCCAGGCAGCATCAAATCCGGTTGTATACAACTCGTTTGTTTGTAGGTCCCCTTTTTTGACTTTGGTCGCAGATCCTGAAGTGGTGAACGCCGGAAAACGAGCGGCCGTTTCAATACCCCGTTGGGCCCGGGCTTCCCGAACCCGGGATCGTGCCTGATCCATGTCCAGGTTTCCGGAAAGACCGCGTTCCACCAGTTCGTTCAGGCTGGAATCGTTCAAGACCTGCCACCATTGGCTGATATCCGCCTGAGACGAAATTAACCCGTATTCAGACGGTTGCTGCCATTGATCCAAGTCATGGGGCGGCTCCGGAGGTGTATAATCTGGCCCCACCGTACATCCCGCTACAAAGATAGCTATGATTAAAGTGGATAGTATTAAGGAAAATGTCACATTAGATGTTTGCATCATATTCACGTCCTGTTTCTCCAATCCCATCGAGGGACTTGGCTGATCCTGCATCGATCTTTTCAACGATTCCAATATCTCCCAGAATAACATACATGCAGGGGATTGCCAACAATACCAGCACGGTGCTTGCCATAAGTCCGAACGTTGTACTGATAACTAGGGGAATCAATATTTGCGATTGGAGACTTGTTTCGAATAACAGCGGTAAAAGCCCGGCGATGGTTGTTGTTGAGGTCAACAGGACCGCCCTGAATCTTGAACGGCTGGCCTGGACGGCTGCTTCTTGCAGGGGAAGCCCTTCTTTTCTGGCGTTTTTCAAGAAGATAACCAGCAAAATGGAATCATTGACCACGACTCCACCCAGGGCAATAAATCCCAGTAAACTCGGCATGCTGATAGGGACTCCCATCAAGCCGTGTCCAAAAACGACACCGATCAATGAAAACGGGATGGCCACCATTACGATGAATGGCTCGGTATAGGTTCTGAACTGAAAGCTGAGCAAAATAAATATCCCGATAAAACCAATTATCAGGGCACCAAACATCGACATGCGGGTGGTGTTGGTTTCTTCAAGAGAGCCGGCAATCGCCAATTTCAAATCCGGATACTTTTTATTAAATTCGTTGAGGTATGTTTTGCGAAAAAGGTTCATCAACTCATTGGTGTTGATCAGGCGGGTATCTACATCGCCCCGCAAGGTCACCGCACGCATACCGTTGAAACGAGCAATGCGCGCCCATCCTTTCTCCAGTTCCCAGGTCACCACTTCCCTCAGTGGAATCAGGTTTCCATTAGCAAGAACGAGATTAAAATTCTCGATGTCTTGCAGACTGTTCCGATCCGTAATGGCCAACCGGACCTCAATTTCATAGGACTCCGGTCCAACCTGGACTTCATCGGCTTCCAGACCCTGGAAAGCAGCCCGCACCTGGCGACCGACCTCTGCCGCATTAATGCCGATGCCGTAAGACCCTTCCCTCATACGCATGCGCAGTTCGGGTTTACCGATCCTGAGATCATCGGCTAGGTTCACCACACCTTCGAATTGGTTAAACCAATTTTTTAGGTCCGTCACGGCTTGCTTCATTTCATCCAGGTCTTTTCCCCGGAGACGCACTTCGATGGGACGGCCACCCGGACCATGGCCTGGTTCACTTAAGGTTAAGTTGAGCACATCCGGCAGGTCTCCGATTTCCTCACGCCAAGTGGCAAAATAGGCATCAATAGTCCCCGTTCTTTTTTCCGAGGTCAGCAGATCCACGGTGATGGTAGCCACATGAGGACCGTTTTCAAAGGCCTCTGTATTCAGATTATATTGAACATAGGTGTTTTGGATGAGATCTTGTTGGGCCGATTGATGGGATTTGAACGCCTGATTGGTCCGTTCCAATGCGTCCAGGATATGTGTGACCACTGCTTCGGTGCGTGACAATGGTGTTCCCTGGGGCATCAGCAGGCGTGCCATAACAATATCACCCTCCAGATCCGGAAATCCTTGAAACTTTATTTTCCCAGATGCTACGATGCCCAACGAAAGAATAAATAACCCCATCAGCGAAGCTATAAAAAGGTATCGCCATTTCAACAATACCTTAACAGTCCCGCCCAATAGACGATCACGTACCCAGTCGAAAAAGCCATCGAATCGCTGCCGGAAACGGTTGGTCACCTTCGGATCAAAGCGATGCATGGTGTGATTGAGATGAGCAGGGAGAATCAAAAAGGCTTCAATCAGGCTGACGGCCAAGACCAGGATCAGCATCATGGGTACCACCCTTAGAACTTTGCCGATTTGACCATGGATAAAGGCCAGTGGCCCCAAAATACAAATGGTTGTGATAAAAGAAGAGAGGACGCCTGCGCCGACCTCACGGGTGCCTTCCACGGCTGCTGCAATCGGTGTTTTTCCCTGCTGCCTGTGAACCATGATGTTTTCGGCGATGACAATGGCATCGTCCATCAACAAACCAAGGGCCATCATTAGACCCACCATGGTGAACATGTTGATACTGAGACCCATATGTGGGACCAGAATAAACGCACCCAGAAAAGAGACTGGCAAACCCATGGCCACCCAAAAAGAGATGCGCACATTGAAAAACAGCCACATAGTGATAAAGACCAGCAACAGCCCCTGGATGCCATTGGTGATGAGCATACTGAGGCGGTCCCTGAGAATGTTTGTTTGGTCCTGGGTGATGGTCAGTATTATCTGGGGGTGACGTTCGCGTTCGTCTTTGACAAAGGCTTTCACTTTCTGAGCTACCCTAATCGCATCCTGAGTCTTTGATTTTTCGATGATCAGGAGCGCATTCCGCTCTCCGCTTTTCATAATTTTGTCTTCATTGCGTTCAAAGAAGTCTTCGACCTGGGCAATGTCACCCAAGCGAATCTCTCCGCCTTCCGAACTGGCTAGAATAACCAGTTTTTCCAGATCCTCGGGTGTGCGACGTTGATCGACAAAGCGAAGTAAGACATCCCTTTCTCGTGTTTCGATGGTTCCCAGGGGCATGTCTCTGCTTTGAGAAGCGATGCGATCCGCCACCTGGGCAGCACTGAGCCCAATTCGACGCAGTGAAGCATCAGACAAGGAAACCCGTAGTTGGTGATCTGAAAATCCCTCCAATTTTATTAGTGAAACACCCACCTCCTGCATCCGATCCTTGAGGTCTTCAGCATATGTTTTTAGATCCGGCACACTCATAGGTCCTGAAACAAGCAGAGACAAGACCGGATCGGTCCGGCCAAGTTCTGATATGATCGGATCTTCCACTTCCTCCGGAAAATCATCGATGGCATCGATCTCTGTTTCAATATCGCTTAGAAATGTCTGGATATTGCCATCGGGCGTCATTTCAACGGTAATCGAAGCGAGGCCTTCCCGAGCATCGGCGCGAACTTCATTTACAAAATTGATCCCGTCAACGGCATCTTCTACACGCCGACAAACCACCTCTTCGACCTCCTGTGCGGTGGCACCACGATAGAGAATGCGAACCTCAACCTCACTGGGCGCAAAATCGGGCTGTGTTTCCCGAAGTATAGAGGGCGCCGTCAAAGAACCGACCACTAAAAATACGATCATCAACAGGTTGGCCGCAGTGGGATGTTGAGCAAAAAATCGGATCATTCTTTCGCCCTCTCTCCCTGACTTAATACCACGAGGTGTTGTTTCAAGCCATCGTCCGCTACCGGTGAAACTCTCATGCCTATGATGGCCGGAGAAGGATCGGATACAACAACCCTCTCTCCGCTTGACAGGCCGGACTTGATGACAACAAATTCCGACTGAGTAAAATCTACAACTACTTGCTTCTTTTGCAACCGGTGTTCCTGGTCAATAACAAAGATGTGGCTACCGTGAACTGCGGATCTAGGGACAATTAGACTTCCCGCTCGTGTCGGCGCCTGGAGTTCCACCCGACAGAACATGCCTGCCGTTAACGGAGGACGTACGCCGGGTACCGCTTTCTCATAGGGACGGTCAATAGAAACCACGACCTTCATCTCCCGAGTTTTGGCATCCACAGCCTCTCGGAATCTATCTATTTGGGCTTCCCATTGCACGGACCAGTCACCGCTTTCCAGGCTGATTAGGACTCTGACATCATCAAATAGCTGTTTGAATGCACCGGTACCCAACCCTGGCTGAAACTGTTTACGTTTCTGTTCACCCAGCAGAGGGCGTAATGCCTCCATTCGAAACCGGGCTTCAACGATGGCAACAGCGGTACAGTGGGCATTAAAAAGCGACTGGCCGGCCTGCACAAACTGCCCAGCGTCAATACTCACATTGCCAAGCCGGCAATCGTAGGGTGCCGCGATGACTGTTTTGGTCAAATCAATCCTGGCCTGTTTGAGATGTGATCGTTGCACGGCCAGAGCCGAATTTAGAGCCTTTAGCTTTGACGGGATCAACGCAAGCGTGTTTTTCAACTGCTGAACAGACTGCTCTTGCTGAAGAAGATTTCTCTCCTCACGATCCACATCATCTTGGGAAATGGCATCCCGTTCTAATGCTACACGCTTGCGGTCAAGCAATGTTATAGCCAATTTCAGCGATTTCTGTTCAACTATAACCAAACTCTTGGTGTTCTCCTCGGTCACAGTCAGTTCATTGATTTTAGCCTGGTTTTCTTCAACGCTTGCCTCCAGTCGGGCGACGGCCAGTTCGTATTCCGTAGGATCTATTTGGATCAATACGGTTTTTGCCCCTATCAATTCCCCGGATTTCAGGCGTGGGTGTATGGACGAAACCGTGCCCTTAACCTCCGCGACCGCCTCCCATACCCATCCTGGTTCGGCAACCCCGTAACCAACAGCCCGAGGAACCAAATCCACAGAAAGCGCCTCAACGATCCGAAGTGTCCTAATCGATTCTCCTCCCTGTTTTCGTGCGGGACCTGGCTTATGAATCACCAGGTACGCCACTACCAAAACCGCCACTGCAATCGGCAGGAATATCAAAAACTTTTTGACAATCTTATTAATGGTTTTCTTCATGATTACACAGCCTCTTTTATCAACTTTGCTACTTTATGCCCAAGTGCTTTACATTTTTCAAGATCTTCAGGTTTCGGTTGCCATTTCGCCAGAACTCCTTCAGCTACAACAGGTATTTTACTATTCTTCTATTTTTTCCAATTGCCACAATGCTCCCTCGGGATCAGGACATCTGGTAAGCACCTTGCCATCTTTTTCCCAGGGAAGGATCGCGCCATATCTCATGGATTGTGCATCGCGTATTACAGCCATATATGCACTAACACACATACCTTTGGGAGTAAACCCGCCGATGGTAAAACTTTGTCCCTGCTTATAATACCTGCATTTACCGGCATCAATGATTTCCGCTATTACTTTTATTTTGGTTTTCTTGTTTGACATTCAAAATCCTTCGACAAATCAAGATCAACCCTCCCCATAACTTGTAAGAAGGGCTGATCGAATCATTGTAAGTTAACCTACCATCGCTTTCATATCATCCTCGACATTGGTTATGCCTCCGATATTAAAGTTTTCTACAAGCACCTTTACAACTGCCGGTGATAAAAACGCTGGCAAGGTTGGCCCGAGATAAATATTTTTAACACCCAGATGCAGAAGGGCCAGCAAGACAGCCACCGCTTTCTGTTCATACCAGGCAATATTATAAACAATTGGCAATTCATTGATATCTTCAAGCTCGAAGACCTCTTTAAGCTTTAGAGCGATCAAGGCAAGAGAATAACTGTCATTACATTGACCTGCATCCAAAACACGTGGAATTCCACCAATATCACCAAGTTTCAATTTGTTGTAACGAAATTTAGCACAACCAGCCGTCAGTATAATGGTATCTTTGGGCAGTTTTTCAGCGAATTCGGTGTAATAGCTTCTGCCTTTTTGTCTTCCGTCGCAACCGGCCATTACAACAAACTTTTTGATTGCACCAGATTTAACTGCTTCTATGACTTTATCTGCCAGTGCAAATACCTGGTTATGAGCGAATCCGCCAACAATTTTGCCGGTTTCAATTTCCGTGGGTGCTTGACAACTCTTAGCCATTTCGATTACCTTAGAAAAATCTTTTACGCCATCAGTTTTTCTGTCAGCGATGTGTTTAACGCCCGGAAAGGCGGCACATCCTGTAGTAAAGACCCTGTCTTTATAGGAATCTTTTGGCGGGATAAGACAGTTTGTAGTCATTAAGATAGGACCGTTGAAAGATTCAAACTCTTTATCCTGAAGCCACCATGAATTTCCATAGTTGCCAATAAAGTTGTCATACTTTTTGAAAGCAGGATAGTAATTTGCCGGCAGCATTTCACCATGAGTATAGATATCTACGCCGGTTCCTTCGGTTTGCTTTAGCAGTTCTTCCATATCCTTTAGGTCATGGCCAGAAATAAGGATGCCTGGATTTTTGCCGACACCAATATTAACTTCAGATATTTCGGGGTTGCCGTAAGTTTCGGTATTTGCTTTGTCCAGGATAGCCATGGCATTTACTGCTGCTTCGCCGGCCTTCAATACTTTGGTGACCATCTCGTCAACGCTGAAGTCTTTTGTAGTTGAAGCCAATCCCTCAATAAGATAATCAAAAACTGCTTGGTCTTCGAAACCGAGAACAGCTGCATGATCCGCGTAAGCAGCGACACCCTTGAGACCGTAAATAAGCAGCTCACGCAATGAACGCACGTCTTCGTTTTCCGTAGCAAGGACGCCGACTGTTTCAGCTTTTTTGATGAATTCATCTTTAGTTCCAGCGTTCCATACCGCACAATCATGCAGATCACCAGCAACATTATACTTGCTCTTTATTTTGTCACGAAAAGCCAGCCCCTGTTTAATGATTTCGATGAGACGATCATCGTCAAAACTGACATTTGTAATAGTCGTAAAGAGAGCTTTGGCAACATAATGGCCAACTTCTTTGTCGACAGTACCGGCCTTTTCTGCAACCACAGAAATTCCCTTTGCAACATAAATTAAGAGATCCTGTAAGTTTGCGGTGTCACCTTTCTTGCCGCAGATCCCATTAACTTTACAGCCTTCATTTTTTAAAGTTTCTTGACATTGATAACAAAACATGATTTTTCCCTTCAATAATTTTTTATATGCTTTTCTTACACTTTTCACAAATTTACATTATTTGATTTATAACAATCTGGTAGATTCTGTTGGACGAGGTACTTTTACAACAAGAATGCGAACAACTTTGTCACTGTTATTATACCAGCAATGAGGTATCTTTGCCGGACTGTCAATTAAAGTGTCCGCAGCGACATCATGCCTTTCATCGCCAATTTCGACTTGTCCAACTCCTTCAAGAACATAAAAAAATACATCCACCGGAGTAACGTGCTTTTTAAGGGACTCACCCGGCTTTAGCGTAATGTGCATAACTTGAGCATGCTCAGTATCATAGAGTTTACTCACATTAACATTGTGTGGGTTCTTAATCGACTCTGCCTCTTTAGCTCTGATAATTTTCATATTTTTGCACTCCTGTATTATTAGAAATTTATGAAATAATCACAAATTGACTTTTTTTTCCAGGTCTATGGATTTTGGGAATAGAATATTATTCTCAAGATGTATATGTTCATGCAGATCTCTTTCGAGTTCCCTGAGTCCATCATATAATCCTTTAAAGCTTTCGCACGCATCATCCGGCAATTTGTATTCAGAAGTGATTCTACGCATCTGTGCCAATAGATCACCTGCAGCGTCATGCTCTGCCTCCATTTGACGTATTGGGTTCTCGACACTTCCGCAATGCACCGTTGGCCTCGGACCCTGATTTTTAGCAAAGGCTTCCATCTCCTTGATCAATGGGAAAAGTATCTGCTCCTCTTTGGCCAGGTGCATTTCTATATCTATCCGGAGAGTTTCAAGGGCTCGTTTAAGCTCTTGAATCATTTTGCCATGATGCTCTTTGTGAGCGTTGTGGACCTTATCTGACAAACTCTTGAGCCGAGGCAGATTTTCTTTAAGATATTTATGGTGAGCGGTAATGATATGCTCAACAAGTTCTGTTAAACTAACTTCAGTCCAGTTCTTTGACGGTGATTTTTCAGAATCTGACTGTTCAATTGTTTCTTTAAGTTTTCCAATGACATCCTGCCAGGATAATCCTGACTTATTACAAGATTCCTTGAGCGAGTGTTTTCCTCCGCAGCAATAATCAATGCCCATCTCTTCAAGAAGCAGGCGAGTTTGAGGATGCTGGGTAACGACTTCTGCAACACTGGTATTTTCCGATATTTCCCCGTTCATTATTCTGACTCCTTAAATTTAAACTGTCACCTGATGATTGCTTTCTCGATTATCGCCCAGTTTTTTCTCGCCTCTTTGGTGATGTCAAATTCACCACTGCTGAGATGCCAAAGAATAGCAGAGGGATGAACCAGACCAAAGAAGATCAAAGCAATGCTTTTGGGGTCTAACTCTTTTCGGATAGCTCCCGATTTTTGACCTTCTGAAACAATGTCTTCTATTTTTCCAAGATACCCACTAATAATGGCATATATTTGTTTTTTCCTGCCCTGATGGCCGCTGTAAACATCCTCAGAAAAGACGATTCGGGGTATTCCTTGGTTTTCACGTATCAACTTAATATGCTTCATTAATAATTTATAAAGCTGTTTGAGCGGATCGTTTGTTTCATGTTGAACGGACTGGATATTGCCCATCAACCTATTTTGTATGAGGTCAAGTACCGCATTCAAAACAGCGTCCTTATTCTTGTAGTGACGGTAAAGAGCAGATGGAACAACCCCCACATGTCGAGCAATTTTGGCAACACTTAAACCTTTCATGCCATCTGCCGCTACCAACTTCAGGGCGGCTTCAGCTATTTGCTCTTGCCGGATATTCGTATCTGTTTTTTTAGCTCTCATTTCATATTCCATTGTGAATTAACGTTCACAATATAATATACGCAAACCCCTTATCGTGTTCAAGAGAAATCTTAAATTATTTTCTTTTCTTCATAGACAGAAGATACCATTGGATCATAAGTAATTGGAAAACAGAGGATTATGAAAATTTTATTTTTTATTAACCAATCTTTTTAAAGCGTGTCTTTTATAATAAAGTTCGAAAAAAGCGTGAGTTTTGCGCTGAATCATCGAGTGTTCTAAATAGTGCTCGGAAGACTCTCGGCTGGAATTATAAGCCTTGGACTTGCTGTTGTTATCGATTAACTAAAAGTGTGCCAATAGCCAGACGTATACAATTGTCGATACCGGTCAGAGAAGATGCTATAAGGACCATCGGGTCATGTATCCGGTGCTCTCTCAAGCCCCGTTTTTAAGCTAATGTTGCTGGTCAAAGTTAAGCGACTTTGCTTCCACATTCCGAGCAATAGCATGGATTTCCCAATAGTCGTTTGTCGCAGACTGGGCAGCTTCGGCCAATGCCAATTCTGCTTTTGCCGGGACTTACCAGCAATGTCCAGCGTCAACTATAATTTCCCTTCGCGTTGACTCATAGTTTTTGTTACTGAAATCCCGTCATTGCCTCATTAAAATGTTACCAAAAAAAGGAGGTGCACGATGGACAGTAAAATTAGTACACAAACAAAACAAGAGTTAGTTGATGTTTTAAAGGTTCAGTATCGAAAATCATCAAAAATGGAAAAAACTCAGATACTTAACCAGTTTATCAAAGTAAGCGGCTATCACCGAAAGCATGCAATCAGACTTTTGACAACAAGCAAAAATAATGACCATAATGAATCTTCTAAAATTATCAAAAGCAGAAGAATCTATGATGAAGCAGTCAAGGAAGCCTTGATAATACTGTGGGAGGCAGCAGACCGAATCTGCGGTAAACGGCTAAAGGCAATATTGCCGAGCCTTATTGATGCAATGCAACGGCATGGCCATCTGGATCTGGATGCTGAAGTTAAAAAGCAATTATTAAAAGTCAGCGCAGCAACCATTGATCGACTATTATCTCCTATTCGCGATCGTTCTCAATCAAGAAGAAAAAAACGCCGAATTAAAAAGGTAGGTAATCAGATTCCGGTTCGTACATTCAACGACTGGAATGACCCCAATCCAGGTTATCTTGAAATCGATTTTGTTGTTCACGGAGGTGGATTAATTTCAGGATCCTTGATTTACACTCTTGTTGCTACAGATGTCAGTTCGGGCTGGACAGAATTTATTCCACTGCTTGCCAGGGAACAATCTCTTGTTGTCGAGGGACTCAAAGCGATCTTTCAGCAAATTCCATTTCCCGTATTAGGTATTGATTCAGACAATGACAGTGTTTTTATTAATGAGACCCTGCTTGCCTTTAGTCGCGAGCATAACATTGAATTTACGCGTTCTCGTGCGTATCACAAAAATGATCAGGCGTGGATAGAGCAGAAGAATGGTGCAATAATCCGAAAAATGGTAGGTCATGATCGTTTCTCTGGAGTTATTGCGTGCAAAGCTCTTGCAAATCTTTATAAGGCTACTCGTCTTTATGTAAATTACTTTCAGCCTTCATTCAAATTGCGTGAGAAAACACGCAATGGCTCTAAATATAAACGTACCTATGAACCTCCTTCAACGGCTTGTGATAAATTGCTAAAACACCCACTGGTCAATGATCAAATAAAAGAAAATTTACGATCTCAGCGCCAACAACTCGATCCAATTAAACTGCTGCATGATATTCGTCAAGGCCAATCTACTTTGAGTGCTCTTGCATCTGGAGACTATTCAAAACAAAGCTCGCAACGTGAGAGCCTTGAGCAATTCCTCAGTCAGCTACCCCAGTTGTGGCGAGAAGGTGAAGTTAGACCAACCCATCAAGGAAAATCTTCAAAACCCCGGCATTGGCGCAGCCGAAAAGACCCTTACGAAGGTGTCTGGTACGAAGTACTTGACTGGCTGGGGCAGGAGCCAGATATAACAGCAAAAGACTTGCTGAAAAAACTCCAACATAAATACCCCGGGCGTTTTACTGATGGGCAACTTAGAACTCTGCAGCGGCGTGTCAAAGAATGGCGAAAAATTATGGCCAGAGAGTTGATATACGGATGTACGGAAAAATAAACACTACAAGAGAGGCTGTTGCACAATCATAGCCAATTAACGTAAGTACTTATTTTACGTTGATCATTTTATCGAAAATAAAGGACTTATGGAAAGTCTGGTTAGTTATGCAACAGGCTCAAGACCTTAAATAACTGGTTTTTTGGCCCCATGGGGCCAACCTTTGAATTGACTTGATAAGAGGCACTCTTTATAGTAACATTTTTAGTTGAGGCAACGGGGATGGTAAGAATGATTGTCGCTGATCAACTTCTGGCTTACGCGAAACAGGTTGATTTAGACTACGTTAAGAAGATTACATCAGATATCGGAAAGCCAAAATGGCCGATCTAAACAAATGTTCATAAATTAAGCGGTAACGATATTGAATGGTAAATACGTGAATTTAATAAAACGGTTTGGCGGCTACCGCCTTCGGACAGTTAATCCGATGGTTTCCAAAACAGCATTTATCGCATTTTCTGGGCTATTCCGTTATTTTAAAATTTTCTAATAAAGACCTTGACATTATTGCCCGAAACGTGTAATAGTATCTGTATATGTTAATAATTACCGAGGTTATTACACATGGGTAAATGTAGTCAAAACATGGAAAAAGCTGTAAATTTTGCAAAAAAACACGGTATGATCCGGGTTCGAGATGCAATCAAGGAAGGAATCCACCCCGAAAACCTTCGTAGACTGTGCAAAAAAGGCCTGCTGGTTAAAATGGCTAGGGGCATCTATATCCCTGCTGATAGTGAGGTGTCTCAAAATGTGGGTCTTGCACAGGTCTCAAAACGCGTGCCCCATGGAGTTATTTGCCTGCTTTCATCTCTACAATTTCATGATATTGGAACCCAAAGCCCATTTGAGGTATGGGTAGCGATTGACCAAAAGGCTGCTGAGCCTAAGATTGATTATCCTCCAATCAGGATAGTTCGGTTTTCAGGCAAAGCCCTTTCTGAGGGAATAGAAATTCACCTAATCGAGGGGGTAGAAGTTAAAATTTATAATAAGGCAAAAACGATTGCTGACTGTTTCAAATTTCGAAATAAGATAGGACTTGATATTGCCCTTGAAGCTCTAAAGGATTCTCGACAAAGAAAGCTATGCACGAATGATCAAATCTGGGAATATGCAAAGCTATGCCGCGTATCTAATATTATGAAGCCTTACCTGGAGGCCATGCTATGAAAGATAGTAGCAAAAACAATGTTGCGTCGGTACGCCAGCGTTTGATAAATCTTAGCAAAGTACGAGGTGAAGATCCTAATCTTGTATTTATCAGATATGCCATCGAGCGTTTACTGTATCGCATTTCATGTTCCAAGCAGTCTGATACGTTTATTCTGAAAGGAGCGATGTTATTTGCCACTTGGATAGACAGACCGTATCGCCCAACAAAAGATTTAGACCTACTTGGTTTCGGCGACGCCTCCGCTGAGCAACTCCGAATAATTTTTTCTGAGATCTGCCAAACTAAGGTTGAACCAGACGGACTAGAGTTCAATCCTGATACGATTCAAATTACTGAAATTCGAGAAGACCTGGAATATCCAGGGCAACGAATCAGGCTTGAAAGCAAACTAGGAAATGCCCGAATTAATCTTCAAATTGATGTTGGCTTTGGTGATAGCATTGTGCCTGAGCCTATTGAATTGGAGTATCCGACCTTGCTGGAGATGCCTTCTCCTCGCATTAGAGCATATCCTATTGAAACTGTTGTTGCCGAGAAACTTGAAACAATAGTGTCAAAGGGTTTTTTGAACAGCCGTATGAAAGACTTTTATGATCTAAGAACTATGGCAAAAGAATTTCAATTCAATGGTGCTAATTTGACAAAAGCAATAAATGCAACTTTTACCAGACGTGGGACTCAAATACCCGGCAGCGATCCGGCAGCGTTCACAGAAGAATTTTATACTAATGCCGATAAGCAAATCCAATGGAAAGCTTTTTTGAGAACAAGTAAACTGGAAGATATAACACTTGAGTTGTCTCAAGTGACAAACCAAATCCAGGCTTTTCTTTCACCTCCTATGATTGCTATAGTGAACAACGAATCATTTGATAAAAAATGGTCTCCTGGTGGGGCATGGAAATAGCGGCCGTCAGATCAAATGAACTGTCCATGCTACAGTATATTGAAGACTGCTGACTAATTTATGCCAGTAAACAGTAATTTTCGCACGTCATCGACGACAAGGCAATCAAAAACCTATTCAATGGTCAGTTGCCCAATTGACAAGGGATTTGCCAGTCGTATTACCCTTGCTTGGTCTCCGACCGGCTGGCCGGTCTCTTTGCTTTATTATTGTAGAATCCAGGTTATTGCAACTCCCACCGCCCAATTAG
>Ga0307990_1001643_pt1 | contig 18587 bp, 29 predicted proteins | sample EllFjometagen129_FD_203168 | JGI IMG/M metagenome (GOLD analysis project Ga0307990, IMG submission 203168) | Marine microbial communities from Ellis Fjord, Antarctic Ocean - #129 | ecosystem: Environmental > Aquatic > Marine > Unclassified | place: Southern Ocean | collected 2014-10-08
ATTAACTAACTTATAACTATCATCACCTATATATCCAACAATAGTATCGGTATTTTTAACCACAATATGACTTAATAATCCTGTAACTGATTCATCAGCAATTTCAAATTCTTCTGAATTCTCAATTGTATTAATAATCTCATACATTACGTCTATGTCAAGATTATCTGCAATCACTTTATATTCTAAGTCCATATTTATTCATAAATATTTTAGTTTTAAAGATTTCTATAGTCTAGAGAAATAGTTAAATATGCAAAACCTTAAAATTTTTTAATCCCTGAAAGGTTTCTGGATAATAAAGATTTATAAATGAACAGTTGTTCATTTAATTAGACAATTGTCCAATTAAAATGTTAAAAGAACAAATATTAGAATTATTTTTTAAAGAATCTGAAAAAGAATTTTATGTGAGAGAAATAGCAAGAATTTTAAAAAAATCTCCAACAACAATTTCTAAACATCTCAAGGAATTAGAAAAAGAAAATATTCTCTTTTCTGAATCCAAATTTAATCACCTAATATTCAAAGCAAACCAAGAAAAAAAATTCAAACAAAAAAAAATTCAACATAATATAGAAAAAATAAATAACTCAGGACTTATTGATTATCTCGCAGAAGAATTTAATGAGCCAAACACAATTATTCTTTTTGGGAGTCTTTCTAAAGGAGAAAATAGCAGTAAAAGTGATATAGATTTATTTATACAAACCCCTTTAAAAAAACAAATTAAATTGAATAATTTTGAGAAAAAAATAAAGCATGAAATACAAATTTTCATTTATAATAAAAAGGAACTTGAAAAATTAAAAAAAACCAATCCAGAACTTTTTAGTAATATAATAAATGGAAAAATTCTTTATGGAAATTTGGAGTTATAATGGATTTTAATGATTTTATAAAAAAGAAAGAAGTAAGAAAAGTTCAAACAGACAATAATTTAATCAAATCACTAATAAAAACTGCTTATGCTGATTTGAAGTTTTTAGATTCATGCAAGATAAACTCTAATTCTGCAAGAAAAGTAATTTCAAATTATTATGATGTTCTAAGGAGTATTTTGGAAGCAATAGCCTCTTTGGATGGATTTAAAATATATTCTCATGAAGCTTTTACTTTTTTTCTTAAACAAAAACAAGAATTTAATTTAGCAGATAAATTTGACAGATTTAGACGAATAAGAAATAAAATTAATTATTATGGCAAATATATTGAAATAACTGAGGCAGTAGAATTAAAACATGAAATAAAAAATTTAATCAATAAACACAAAATAAAATATCTTTATTTTGTGTAAATTCTTCTAGTATTTTTTTCTCTGAATCATTGAGGAACATATTACTTATATGAGTAATATCTTATTTAAAGAATTGTTATAGTCTAGAGAAATAGTTAAATATGCAAAACCTTAAAATTTTTTAATCCTTGAAAAACTTCTTTTTTTATTTCTATATCTCCTATTTTAGAATGCCTAGGACCTTTTTTACATAATTCTATTAGCTTGTCTACATCTTTGAAATCCCCCTCTAAAAAAGTTTCTATTCTTCCATCTTCAAGATTTCTTATAAAACCCTTAACATTATAACGTTCTGCATTTTCCTTTACAAATGCTCTAAAAAATACCCCCTGAACAAGCCCTTTAATATAAAGTCTTACTGATTTTTTCATATATTTCCAACTACTTTTTAGTTTATTAAATTTGTTAAATCAAAAACCTGGGATATTTTGTTTATAGTCTGGAGGAAATTTTTACTATTCAAGCTTTGATGAAACTATTAAGAAAAGATTTATTTATCAATAAAAATTCAAAGAGGGAAACTTAGATTTGATTTATTTTTAAAATCTTAAGATATAAAAAACAGATTTATTAGAAAAACATTATTAAGAAAAAAAGAATTGCCAAAAGCCATTATTCAAAAGATTTTTATATCTTAATTCTCTTATTTTTACTAATGAAAGAAAGAATAGCAAGCTTGGCAGTTCTTGCAAACCTTATTCTAGCTATTGGAAAAATTTTCACAGGTTTTATTTCAGGTTCTGCATCTGTTTTAGCAGAAGGTTTTCATTCTGGAATGGATGTTTTTGCATCAGGAATAAGTTTTATTGGAATTAAAATGGCAAAAAAGCCTGTAGATAAAAAACACCCTTATGGAAATTATAAATATGAAGTTTTTTCAGGATTTTTTATAACTATCATGCTCTTTGCCACAGGTTTGTGGATTATTTACCAGGCTTATGAAAGTTTTATGAATCCTTCAGAAATAACAATTGGTTTTCTTTTGCTAGGGGTCATGGTTTTTTCTGCTGTAATAAATGAAGTCATGGCAAGATTAAAAATTTATTATGGTAAAAAAGAAAATTCAATTAGTCTGCTTTCAGATGGAATTCATTCAAGGGTTGATGTTTATGCTTCTATAGCTGTTTTAATTGGGATTATATTGGCAAGATACTGGATTTATGCTGATTCAATCCTAGCACTTCTTATTGGACTTTATATAATTAAAGAATCATTTTCATTGGGCAAAGAAGCAACTGGCTCTTTGTTAGATATTTCTGCTGGAGATGAATTTGAAAACAAAATTAAAGAAATTTTAAAAGAAGAAAATATAGAATTAAATGAATTAAAAACACAGAAAAAAGGCATTGTTACCACAGCAAATTTAGAAATAAAACTTCCTAAAGAATTAAGTGTTGAGAAAGCTACGAAAATATCTGATAATTTAAAAAAGAAATTAATTGACAAAATAGAAAGTCTTGAATATGTTTCTGTGCAAATTAAAAGTTATGATATTTCAAGTAATTATTTCAAATCAAAAAATTTATTAGGTTTTGGAAAAGGGTTTGGATGGAAAAAAAGAGGGAAATTTAAAAATACAATTAATGAGGCAAAAGCACAGGGTCCAATAGGTGATTGTATCTGTGAAAAATGCGGTAAAAAAATAAAACACATAAGAGGAAAACCCTGCTCTGAAATGATTTGCTCAAAATGTGGTGGAAAATTAAAAAGAAATACTTTTAATAAAAATGCCAAATAGAGATAAAACTGGAACAAGATTTGGAAGAGGTAGAAGGCAAAAAACTAATGAGCCAGGTGAAGATTGTACCTGCCCTAAATGTGGATATAAAGAACCACATCAAATAAGTTTTCCCTGCAATCAAATAAAATGCCCTAAATGTGGGGCTATAATGACAAGAGAATAAACTAATTATTCTGCCTATCTAATTCATTACCTAAAATAATACTAGTTTGGCTTGCAAAATAAGTTTTTGAGCCTATAGAAATTACTTTTGAAATTTTCTTAAGTCTTCTCATCTCTTTTTTTGGAATTCCATTTTGGTCACCAATAACAAAAACAGAATTTTCTAAAATTTTTTCTTTTCTAATATCTTTTCCTTTTTTATCTAAAATAAAAATCTCATTATCCTGCTTAACTAACTCATTAATAAGATTGAACAAACTTTTTTTTTCAATAAAACATTTGGGAAAAACCTCTATTTTTTTCCCTTCTTTAAATTTATACAGCATTTTCTTGATTAAATTAGCAATATCTTTCTTACTTAAATCTAAATCTTCATTCATTTGTATTTCAAGATGTTTTGGTGGGTCAGGCTTACCATAAAAAAGAAGATGAACTTTTGTGTCTGTCCTGTAAGAATTTGATAAAAAAAGAGATTGTATTACAAAATGGCAGACAATATCTATTCTCCCCACTTTCATTAAATTTTTGTCTTTTATAGCGTCAGAAATCGCTTTTCCAGATGTAACTGCTTTTGATGAAAAATAAATCAGATGTTTCATATTTATTCAATTACAATAATACTTATATATATTTGGGGATAAAATTTTCTATGTCAGTAGCACGATTATATCAATTTGTGATATATGAAGGAGATAAAAAAGAATTTGGAACTTCTTGGTCAATTTCAAACAAAGATAAAAAGAATTGGGATGTAATTCTTAAGAATCCTAATGAGCTTGAAGAAAGAGTAATTTCACATGCAAAAAACTCTGGCTTTAACATAAAAGAACAATTTAAGATAGGAGAAGTAAATTCTCAAATAGATGTTGATTTACCTTACTCCCTTGTTTTTAGAAATTCTCAAGGTATCTTTCGTGAATATTCCTTAAAAGCAGAGAGTATATTATCAAAGAAAACTGAGAGGATATTATCAAAGAAAACTAAATCTTTGTATCATTTATCGAATTCATTATTATAATTAATTTTATATATTCATAAAAATTATCTTATTATGGATAAAAAAGAAAAAGGACTTATTAAAAAATATAAATATGGCTGCGTTATCCTTGAATGCAATAAAATATTCTGGGTGTTGTGATTCTTCTGAGAAATTAATAACTAATCCAAATCTATACCGGAAAAAAGAAACTTATATTTCTAAATAACTCTTGTGTGCAATTAACTAAAGATTAACATTTATAAATTATTAATCCGGAAGAATATTATGTTTCACACTTATCACTTTTTTCATTTTTTTAAAAACAGAGAATTGAATGAACTTTATATTACAATGGCTATTAAGTCATTTGCATTAGCTTTAATTGGAATTTTTATTCCAATTTATCTTTATAAATTAGGATATTCTTTTTCAAGCATCTTCTTTTTTTATGCTGTAATTAGTTTAACTCATTTAATATTCACTATTCCTTCAGCAAAAATAGCCGCAAAATTTGGAATAAAACATTCTATATTATTTAGCATTCCTTTTCTAATTGTTTTTCTTTTGCTCCTTTATTCCCTTGAACAATTCCACTGGCCTCTTTATCTTTTAGGAATGCTTTTTGGATTTTATGGTGCTTTATTTTGGATGGGATATCACACTGATTTTTCAAAGTTTAGTGACAAAAAGAAAAGAGGAAGTGAAGCAAGTTTTTCATCAATTATTTGCTCTCTTTTTTATGTTATAGGACCTTTAGCAGGAGGACTTATATTGACCTTTTTTGGTTTTAAAATATTATTTATCTTAGTTGCTATTCTTCTTTTATTTTCAGTTATCCCTCTTTTTTTATCATCAGAAGTTTATGAACCAATGAAATTTTCCCTCAAAGATTTTTTTAAAAAACAAAAATTCAAAGATTCCATTTCTTTTATAGGAAAAGGCATAGAACTAGGACTTGGACTAGTTGTTTGGCCATTATTTATTTTTATATTTATTTTAAATGAAAAATATCTCTCAGTTGGTTTTATTTCCTCTTTAACTTTTCTTTCAGCTATGCTTTTTATTTTTGTAATAGGCAACTTTGCAAATCGCCATAGAAAAAAAGTATTAAAAATAAGTGCAATATCTAATGCATTAATCTGGCTTGTAAAATCAATTATTATAACTCCAATACAAGTTATTGCAACAGATATACTTTATGGTTTTTCGCACAGTTCAATGACTCTTTCTTTTGATGTTATTTGCTATGATAAAGCTAACAAAACAGGAATCTTGCAGTTTATATCAACAAGAGAAATTTTCCACCATGTTGGAAAAGTTCTTATTTTTAGTTTATTAATGTTCACAACCAATTTTATTTCTGTTTTTAGATTTGGTGGAAGTATTGCATCACTCTTTAGTTTGTTTTTTTAAAGTTTGCATAACAAATTGGGATTTAGCAAATACATCTCCTTGTTTTACAATTTTATACATTCCAATAAATCTTTCATCACAAAAAACACTAATGCTCTTTCCTATTTCTAATTTAGAAATCTTAATTAAATCATTGTTAAAAATTGGTTTTCCTGTTAATAGTTTTTCTTCACTCTCTTTTTTAACATTAGCAAAATCATAAACATAAGAAACAATTTCCGCAGGGATAATAATCTTTCTTAATCTCTCTTCATTTCCATTCTCATATTCTAAAACTGCTTTTTCAAATTCATAAAGATTTACACAAGGATAATCTTTATGCTCTTCTTCAAAAATTCCAGCACTTAATCTTCTTAATTCAAGCATGTGTGCTTTTACTTTTCTTTTGGTTGAATCCTCTACATTTCTGTTGTTTTCAAAAGAAAAGTTAGAGAAATTTCCTTTAGGTGAATTTGTCTCTATTTCTAATTTCTGACCTAAATCATGAACAAGTTTTCTTATATAAGTTCCTCCCTGACATTTAACTTCAAACAAAATATTCTTATCCTGCTTTTCAAGAATTTTAAAATAATTAATTTTTCTTTTTCTTTCTTGCCTTTTTACTCTTGATTTTACAGGAGGTTTTTGCATTATATCTCCTGTAAAATCCCCTTTTATAACCTGTTTTATTTTATCTAAAGAAATATCACTATGAATCGTCATTATACCAATATACTTCTTATCTTCTCCAATAAAAAAACCTGTTAACTTACAGGCCCTGTTTAATGCAACAGGTAAAACTCCTGTAACCTTTGGGTCAAGAGTTCCTAAATGAGAAGTTTTTCTTAAATTAAGTTTTTTCCTTACAAAACTTGACACATCAAAACTTGTCGGGCCTGCAGGCTTATCAATATTTATAATTCCAAATTCTAAAAGCTCGGAAATTGTTTTTTCTGATTTTATTTTTTCAATATTTTTCTTCATTTTTTTAAAACTTCTTGTTTTGTTTAACTTATTAATTTAACGGAACTCCCTCATTTCATTTTTAGGAAAAAAATAAAAAAGGCGAAGACAAACTCTCAATGAATAAAATAGTGCTGATAACTTTGATTTTTTCACTTCGCAAAAATCGTTGCACTAACCCCCCTAATCTCTGCTAAGTTCTAAAAACTTCATTTATACCTAATTAGAAGAAATAATTATCAACAGCCTAAATTCAAAAACTTTATATTTCCTCACACATTTAAATAAATTATGAGCTTATTAAATAATGCAATTCACTTAAAATTCTTCAAGAATAAAGAGATGAATCACTTCTACTGGGCTGTATTTATTATGGCTTTTAGTGAATCATTAATTAACATCTTTGTTCCAATTTATCTCTTCAATTTAGGATTCAAAATACATCAAATATTATTTTTCTATTTTTTGGTTTCATTATATTTTGTAATTTTTTCATATTCTGGAGCAAAAATCACTGCAAGGATTGGTGAAAAACACTCAATATTAATCTCCACACCATTTTTAATATTATATTATCTTGGATTAATATTTATAAATTCAAACAATTTTTTGATATTTATTTTACCTTTGTTATTAGCTTTAAGAATGATTCTATTTAATTATGGATACCACTTAAATTTTATTAATCATTCAGAAAAATCAAAAAGAGGAAAGGAACTAGCCCTTTTTGGAATCGTTATATTATTAGCTACAGTATCTGCACCATATATTGGAAGCATTCTTGCAAATATTAATTTTGCAATTTTATTTATAGTAAGTTCAATATTAATTATTCTTGGAACAATGCCATTGTTTTTCTCAAAAGATACATATGAAAAAATAGATTTTTCACTCTCTTCATTATTTGAAAAAATTGTATCAAAAGAAAATAGAGGAAATTTTATCAGTTTTTCAGGCTACGCAATAGAATCTATCATTGGTAGAACTATTTGGCCGATTTTTTTAATAATACTTATTGGTACAATAAATAAAACCGGATTAATAATCTCTGTTTCAATGCTGGTGTCATTAATTGCTTTTAATTTTGTTGGAAAACTAACTGATAAAATTGATAAAATCAAATTATTAAAAGTTGGGACAATATTATATTTTTTCGCATGGATTGGGCGTATTTTTGCAAATACTTCCTATAAAGTTTTATTTATTGATTCATATAAAAATCTAAGTGAAACGATTCTCCATTTACCTTGGTCTGCTCATAGTTATGATCTAGCAAAAAGAAAAAAATATTTTGAATTTATTGTGTCAAGAGAAATTATTTTTAACTTGGCAAGAATAATTATTTTTCCAATATTAATATTAATATTCTGGTTGGATTTCTATCCATTTATTATCAGTTTTATTATTGCAGGTATTTTCAGTATTGGATATATTTTTATTGAAAAATAGTGTTGACAACGGTGGATATTTGCTCAGGGAGACATTACGCTCACCTCTAGTTTCCTCTATGCTACGAAAACTCCATTAAATTCAATTAAATGCAATAAATAACTTGCCTAACCAAAAATCTTATATAATCTGCAAAAGCCTTGTTTCTTTACTTAACTAAATTGTGCGGTTAATTATAATAATTATAGTAATTTTAGGTTACACCTTTATCTTAAATCTCCCCTTTAAGATATTTCTTTCTTTTCTCCCCATCAAATTTTTCTATTGAATATCTTAACATAGTTCTTGGCATTTTTTTGTAATGTTCACTCAAAAATTTCTCCAATACCTCCACATCTTTTTTCCCAACTTCCCTTAACATCCATCCAACAGCTTTATGAATTAAATCATGAGAATCATTTAATAAAATCTCTGAAATTTTTAATGTATCTTCAAATTCATTTTCCCTAATAAATCTCCATGTAGAAACAATAGCAATTCTTTTTTCCCAGAGATTTTCTGAATTTGCAAGTTCATATAATTTATTTCTTTCCTTATCTAATAAAAAATCTCCTACAATTTTTGGTGCACTTAAATCAACTAACCCCCAACTGTTTATATTTTTAGTATTTATTAAATAAAATTCAAAAATTTCTTTTTTGTCTTCAGCTTTTTCATATTTATTTATTAATATATGTAATCCTATTTGTTGATATTCTTGAATTTTACTAGCTAATAATGTCTGAATATCATCTAATAATAAATCATTATATTTTTTAGCAAGGATTCTTATCACAGGAACTTTTATCCCTAAAAAAATATATCCTTCTCCATATTCCCCTTGACCTGTTTTGAAAAATCTTTGGAGAATTTTTGCTTGCTCTGGATTTGCTTCTGCCTGAATTTCCTTGATTAATGAATTTAACATGATTAAATGAGAATTTAAGAATATAAAAGATTTCTTTTTACTTAGATTCTGATATATATTTAGTTAAATCATCTAATGTGTTTCTAAAAGAAGTATCTAATGTATACAAATTTATCATCAAATCTCCTCTTTTTCCATATTCTGCATATATCTCTCCCTTATCTAACAATCTATCAATTCCAGAATCTATTTTTTCCTCATCTGCAAAAGATTTTAATTTATCTGTTAATTCAGAAAAAGAAAATCCCTTATTATTTTTATCTAAAAAATATAGTGTGAAAGCAATCTTCATAGTATCTGTTAAATTATTCCATTTTGCTTTTTGTTTAAAGGAATCATAATCCATAATTTATTAGGACAATATTTATATAAAAAGATTTATGTTATAAAAAATTCTTTAACAAAAGATATGAATAATTTATTTGTATTGCAAATTCTTGTGGGATATGCCTTTATGAATCATTGAAAAAGAAAATGGAAAAAAAATATTTAAGAGATAAAAACAGGTATGAGGAAAGACTAATTATTACAAAAATCTCTTTTGGTATTCTTCTTGCTTCTCTTTTCTTTTACTTGGAATATTGCGAAAATCAATAAATAAACACATAGATAATAGTCTTTCTAATATGCACTCTTGCAATTCTTTATCTCCTTTGAATCTGTCTAAAACTTTTGTGTTAATGCCTCCTTGAATAATCTCTTCATCTGCTTTTACTTTCATTTTTTTTACAAGATCTTCAGGAGAGTAATTGCTTGAGATTATTAGTGGATGTCCTTTGTCATATTGTTCAAGCAATAACCTGTAAAGTAATTCTGATTGGGCAAGAGAGTTATCTTTAATATCCATATCGTCAATAATTAATACTTGACTTTTAGTTAAGGGGTTCTCAGGAACATAATCATAAAGAGAATCTTGAATAATTCCTAAGAATTCTCCATTTCGTCCATTTGCATAAGCAACTCTCCTTTTCCCCTGCTTTAAATTTCTGGCAATTCCCACAAGAAGATGTGTTTTTCCATTTCCAAATCCTCCATAAATGTAAGCTCCCAAAGGGGAATCTTTATCAATCTCTCTCATAAATGCCAATGTTTTTTTTTCAAGTGGCAGTTTTGCATTAAAATTATCTAAAGAACATCCATCTAAAACCCAATGCCTTTTTGGAGGATTAAAATGAATTTTATCTTTTATCATAAAATTTATCTATTAACAATTTATAAGTTTTATTGTCTTAGGAAATTTTTGATATAAGTTTCTTATCTTTTCTTCTCCAATAATCTTCACATATTGCCCCTCCAAGAAATACTAATCCAATAAGTTCTTTGCAATGCATATCAGAAAGGCTTGCAACTGTAGCGATATCTAAAGTTCCATTTCTTAAACCTCTTTCATCATTGCGTAAAAATCCAATTATTGAAGGAAGAAAACCTATTCCAAAAGAAAAAGAGTATTTAGTAAATGTTGGAGCCTCTTTTAAGAGCATCATTGCTACTGCAGGAATTATCACAGATGCCCCCGCATCTCAATAATCTTTTCCAATTTCTTTTAAATAATATCCTGGTTTTTCAGAAAAAGAATTCCATCCATTAGTAGAATATCCCTGAAATTTTTTAATTAAGCCTTTCATAAAAATATAAGATTAATCATATATTTAAAATTATCTTTAAATTACTTATTTAGCAAGAGATTTTCTTTTAGGAGCTGTTTGTTTTTTTTGTTTTCCACCTTGTAGATGTTTTGTTTTTTTAGCAGTTTCCTTGGCTCTTTTCTGACCTTCTTCTACAACAGAAGATTTTTTTTCTTTTTTCTCTTCAGAAGTTTCTTGAGCAGGCTCAACAACAGTCTCTTTTTTTTGCTCTAATTCAGCAACTTTTTTCTTATTTTTCTTTTCTTCAAATTTTTCTTTAGCTAAATTTTCAAGTTTCTCCTCACGATTTTTCTTAAATCTAAGTTTTTCAGGAAGCTCGCTAAGTCTAACCCTTACAATATCATTTCCATCCATATCTTTGCTTTTTACTGCCTTAATTTTCACTTTTGCAGGAGGTTTCTTAATACCTCTAAACCAAACAAACTCATTTAAATAATTATCAATCTTAATTTTCTTTAAATCCCTGTCATAAATTTTCATATGCTTAGTTAAAAATTCTTTTATTGTTTTTATTGCCTTATTTGCTCGTTTATATCTCGGAACCTTTCTCCAGCTAAATCTAAGGGGGATTATATATTCTCTTTCAATTTCTTCACTAGGCGAGGATAAACTTTTTTTAGGAGGCATTTTATTTTTTTAGATATTTTAACTTTACTTTTCTTTTATTTAATTCAAGCTCTGAAAATTCCCTAAAACTTGAAGAAACTATCTCTGCAATATTTCCTTTTCCTAATACTCTATATTCTTCAATCATTTTAACCTAAGTGTGATTTTCTCATTTTTCTTGGTTTAATTTTTAATTTAGTTCTTCTCCAAGAACGTTTATTCCTTGTCAAAGTAGAAGGATGAATTTTTTTTCCTACACCATATTTTTTTAATACAGCCCAGACTGGAGCCCATTTTGCTTGTCTTGCTTTTTTTGCAAGTTTAATTTTTTTTTCAGTATTTTTTATTGGCATTTTTAATTAGGATAATATGGAACATTTAATTCTCCTATTTTTTTTTCAAACAAATTTATTTTTTTATAATCTTTTTTAAAATATTTAGCTTCAACTAAAACAATCCCTTTTTTTGAAAGTGTATTTACTTGAGAACCTAAATCTCTTTCAAACTTATTTATCTCTTTTATTAAATTAGATAATTTAGCAAGGCCAAGATTCTTAGTTTTTAAAATAGCTCCATAATCTAAAATAGGCATTTTATTTTTTATCCCCCAATTTAATTGATTTTAAAAATTCCTTGCCTTTTTGGGTTAATTGTCTTCCAAATCTCTTTCCTTTAATTCTTTTATCATCTTTAAAAATTTCTGTAAAACCTGCTGAATCAGCTTGTTGTAAAATTGTCCTTATTATTTTTCCTCCAGCTCTTTTAAATTTTTCAGGCTTAAATCCCCTATCTTTCTTACTTCCATATTTTGTTCTTAATCTATTAACCCCAAGTGTTTTCTTCAAATATAAATTTCTTAATATACTTGCTGCCCTTTTATACCAAAAATCAGGCTCATCTATTGGTCTTTCTTTTGCAGGACCAGATTTAACAAATTTAGCCCATTCAGGTTCTTCAAATTCAGGAATTTTTTTTAATGCTTCTGCTAAATTAATATTATATTCTTGTGGATTGCTATCATAAATTGGATTGTATATTTCTTCGTTCATTTTAATTCATTCCTTTCGGAATTAAAACAGCTCTTAAAAGCCTAAGAAAAATAGATATAATGAGTTTATAAGTTTTTCTTGTTCAAAAATATTAACTTAAAGTTTTAAATCCTTATATATATCTAAGAATCTTATATAATTTATGGAACTATTAAAACAAATCAAAGACAAAAAATTTCCAGAAGATGAATCAACTTTAAAGATTAGAAAAGCATCAAGAGCTATTCTTTTTGATGAAGATAACTTAATTCCTTTATTATTTGTTACAAAATATAATTACTATAAACTTCCCTGTGGAGGCATTAATAAAGGAGAAAGCAAAGCAAAAGCATTGATTAGAGAATGTCTTGAAGAAACTGGTTGTGAAATTAAAGTAAATGGTGAAATTGGTAAAATTATTGAATTTAGATCAGAATGGTGTTTGAAACAAATATCTTATTGTTATTATGGAAAAATAATCTCTAAGGGTAAATCTGATTTTACTAAAAAAGAGTTAGGTGAAGAATTTAAAATTGTATGGTGTTCTTTAAAAGATGCAATTTTAAAAGTTAGAAATGATAAACATGAAAATTATGAAGGCTCTTTTATTCAAAAAAGAGATTTAGTTTTTCTACAAAAAGTTAAGCAAATGTTACAGGCAAATTAACCTTGCCTTACTTTTTTTAAGCAAATAGTATATCCAATTATCCTTGCTTTAAACTTTTTTCCAAGTTCATTGAGAATTTCCTCTGTCATTTTTTTAACTTCCTCTTTTCCTTCTTTACCCTCTTTTCTTGCATTTTTTAAAACAGAAATTTTTAAATCTTTATTTTTTTCAAAATAAATTTTTAAAGAAAGAATAAATCCTTTTGTAACCCCTTGCTTCCCTATTTGAAAATTAGATAGTTTTCCTTGCATTTTAAATCTTAATTCATCCCAAATTCATCAAAATATTTAATTATCTCTTTTCTTTGAATATTAATTATTTTGAATTTTTTTATGCCAAATGTTCCTAATTTCATTCCCTTTTCTTTGTATATATCACTTCCTTTAAATTTATGAACAATTACATCTAACTTATTATCTCTCCAATCTTGACTATAATTTGCACATAAAATAGCTGCCTCTTTTATATCTCCTCTTTGAGGTTTTTCTTTTATATTCACAAACGGACTTCCTGGATTTTGGGTATGCAAAACTATCTCATTAGATTCTATCTGAGAAATTAACTCCTCATTATTTTTTGCAGTTTTCCCTAATAAAACTGTTGTTCCGTTTTTTGTCAAGAATTGTCTAAATTTTGGTGCCATAAATAAAACAGTTAGTATGGTTTTTATATGTTTCAATTAAAGCACAATTAATCTTTTCTCCCTCTTACAACTAATTCCACCTGATTATCAAAAACATGGTTAACCTTATACCCTTTTTTTTCAAGAGCATTATTAAATCTTACAAAAACCCTATCAACAGACCTTAGATTATTTCCATCTCCCCCTAAAGCTCTTTTTCTAAAAGGCATAATTACCCCAAATGCCTTATTTTCATAATCAACAGGGAAAAAATGATCTTTAACATCTGAATATATCTCATAGTTAGTTAAAGTCTCTACAAAAAATGATCCTCCTAATGATTTTTGTAAGTCTTCTCTATAAAGTGGTTCAAATATTTTAATTGCATCTTCTAAATCTAATAATTGACTTGAAATAAATTTAATCAATTGCATCTTCTAAATCTACTAATTTACTTGAAATAAATTTAATCATTTCAGAGATAAAATCTTTTATTATTTAAGGATTATTGTGGTTAATCAATTTTTGGAATATGTTTTAAACATTTTAGAAATAAAATAATATAAAAAGCAAAATTATTTTAAATAACCCCATCTTTTAATAGCTAATTGTAATTCTTTGTTGGTTTTTGCATATTCTTTTAAATCAATTTTTTTCATAATAGCATCAACTGCCTGCCTCATTGATTTTGCTCCTGCCTTAACTCCTAAAGGATGTGCTCCAACTCCTCCTCCTGCCTGAGCAATAACATCTTTGCCCATAACTCTTACTAGTTTTTGCAAGACTCCTGCATGTATTCCTCCAGAGCACACAGCAAATGTTGGTTTAACACCATACCATTTTTGATTTAAAATATTATTCTCTAAGATAAATTGTTTTTCTATTTCTTCTTTAATTATCATAACTTCCTCTTTTTCTCCCTTCATTTTTCCAAAAACAGCCCCAATATGAATGTTATCTGCCCCAATAATTCTTGCTATCTTTGCAACTACTAACATACTCATTCCATGATCGGGATCTTCTGTAAACATTCCATGACCTGCCCTATGAGCATGAATTATTAAATCAAAATTTTGGTTTCTTAAAGTTTGAAATGCTGCCCATCCACAAGTTATAATATCTATCATTACACAATTTCCCCCATTATCCTGAACAAACTTAGCCCGCTTAATCATTTCATCTGTTTCTGCACTTACATTTTCAACATAAATTTTTCTTTCACCTGTTTCTTTTTCTGCCTTTTTCATTGCTTTAATTGTTAATAAAAACCTTTTTTGGAATCTATTAAAAAACTGATTTGTTAGATTTTCATCTGATTTTACTAAATCAAGCCCACCTTTCCAAGCATCATAAGCATATTCTGCATGTTGTTTTGGGGTAAGTCCTAATTTTGGTTTTACAATTGTTCCTACTAAGGGTCTTTTTTTAATTTTCAACATTTCTCTTATTCCTTTGATTCCATACTTAGGTCCATGAAAACTTTTTACTATCTTTTTTGGAAATTTTATATCTTCTAATCTTATTTTTTTAATTGCCTTCATTCCAAAAATATTTCCTGCAACTCCTGACAAGATAGAAGGCATATTCCCTAATTCAAAGATTTTAAGAGGATATGCAATTTTAACCTGATTTTTTTTTATAGAGAATACTTTTGCTCCAAGTTCTTTAATCATTTTCTTATCCAGCCCTTTGACTTTGTCCCAGGTACCAATGCTACTCTCTAAAGCAACTTTATTTGCTGCTTCTTTTATAGAAACCTTATTTGGAGTTATTTTAAACAAACAAACTAAATCTTTATTTGTTGGTTTATACTTCAAATCTATAAATTCAAAATCTTTCATTTTAATCTTATCCCTTTAATATATTTAGATCCTTGGTATATTAATGCTGTTGCATTTCCCCACGCAATAAAAAGCCAAATAGGAATATTGCCTAAATCTGTTACAGGATACTTCCAAACCCCAAAATGAACACAAAACATCTCTGCAATTGCTCCAGTAAACCCTCCTAAAATAAAAAGAATCAATGTTTTTTTAGATTTCCAATGATATAACCCAATAATCCCAATTAAGAATAGTAAAACACTTATTAAAAAAAGATTCTTGTAAAAAAAAGCAACAATTAAAATATTTGAAATCACAAATAAAATATTAAAAATCTCTTCTTTATACTTAATAAAAAAAATTTCTTTTTTCTTAACCATCTTTTATCTTTTTTAAACCTCAATTACTTTTTATATTTATTCTTTTTCTTATAAAAAATTCTTTTATCCATAGATAACTGCACTTAAAAAGATTAGAGATTAATATTAATCCAAGAATTGCAATAACATAAAAATAATCTTATCCTAATATTTCTTAAATTTAGAGGGAAATATATCTTGTTGAGTTTTTTATTAAATCCAAATATGATGATGATATATTCAATTATTTTTGGAAAATTTAATAAAAACATATTCAGATAATTATATAAATAAATTTTATTATTTTATTCTAGATGGAAAAAAAGAGCATTTTATTTGTTTGTACAGGCAATACATTTAGAAGCATGATTGCAGAATATGCATTTAAGAAATATTTATCTGATAAAAAAATTACTAATTGGAAAGTAAGTTCTGCAGGAATAACCGCAGAAAAACAAAAAATTGATTCAAAAATTTTGAGTGTTTTTAAAAAGAAAGGTATAACGATAATTAAACATAAACAGAAAAAATTAACCAAAAAAATGCTGAATCAATATGATATTATTATTGCTATGGCTAAAAACCATTTTGATTTTATTAAATCTAATCTAAATCACAAAAATGTATTCTTATTTAATGATTTGGCTCTTAATAAAAAAACTTCAATTGAAGATATCATATATAGTGTAAATGGGGCTAGGGTAAATAGGAGTGTTATTGAGAAAAAAATTGATAAAATAACAAAGGATATTTTTAGAAAAATTCCGATATTATTCAATAATGCTTCTGAACGATTTTTTTTATTTAGCGATTTTGTTAATGGCTTAAAATCCCATAGAAATGGCTATCCATTTACCACATTATATGAAACAAAAAATACAATTTCTTTTATGTCTATGGATATCCCCCAAAAAGAGGATGGGCATATCTTAGTTATCCCAAAAAAAAGATATGCTGATTTATCTGAAATACCTTCACATACATTAAGTGAGATTATTAATTCAATAAAAAAAATCGGAACTTCCCTTAGCAAAAATCATGGAGGATATAATGTTATCCTTAATAATGGTGCTGATGCAGAACAGTATATATTTCATACCCATTTCCATATTATCCCTAGAAATTACAACGATGGGATTAAAATCGAAGTTTGGAAACACAAAAATATCTCTATCGAAGATTTTATTAAATTAAATAAAAAATTAGTAAAACAGATTAACTCAGATTAAATTATCTTTTTAATCTATCAAATTAGATAAAAGTTTATTTTTTTAATATTCTAACTATAATAAGAAGGGTGCGATGAATAATATTTTATAGTTGCTTTTCTTCAACAGATTATGAAGAAAATAAATTTTAAAAATTCGAAGGGATTAAATCTTGTAGGAGTATTACACATTCCAAAGAAGAAAACAGATTCTATTATAATTATAACTCATGGATTTACCTCTTGTAAAGATAAACCAGGAATAGTAAAGTTAGCAGAAAAAATTACTAAGGAAGGTTTTGCTGTTTTCAGATTTGACTTTGGAGGGCATGGAGAAAGCGAGGATAGAATTATCACATTAAAAGATCAACTTGATGATTATAGTTCAGCAATAGAATTTGTGAGGAGTAAGGGATACAAAAACATCGGATTATTAGGTTCAAGTTTTGGGGGTTTATGTTCAATTTTAGTCTATTCTAGAAAAATAAAAACAATAGTATTGTGGGCACCCAATACCAAACCATATTTTTCTCCTTTATTTAATGAAAAGGCAAGGAAAGAGCTCAAGGAGCAAGGATTTGTTAATTTTGAAAAACCAGATAAAAAATTCAAGATAGGAGAGGGGTATTTTACAAGGGTTAGCAATATTAATCAAAAAGAATTATTATCAAAGATAAAAACACCTGTTCTGATTATGCATGGAGATAAAGATTACGTGGTTTCTGCACAAGATTCAAAAGAGGCTATAAAATATCTTCCAAAAGGTTCAAAGATAGTGATAATTAATGGAGCAAGACATAATTTTGAAGATTATGTAAATAAAATATCTTCACAATCTATTGACTGGTTTAAGGAATATCTTTAAAGCACTTAAAGCCAATAAATTTGCATAGTAAATACAAACATAAAAAACTTTTTTCCTGTCGCTCAAATTCTAATCTTTTGCTTCACCATTTTGAATATATTTAGGATTGCTTATCAGTTTTCTTTATGTTTTTCCAATCTCTTCAATTATCTTTTCCACAACAGGTAAAACTTTTTTAAATATTTTTTTATGTCCTTGTGCATTTGGATGAAGTCCGTCATACAAATCTTTTTTTGTATCTAGAAGTCCTTGCAGGGAGATAAAAGTTAGATTATTTTGTTTACAGAATTTTTGAATGATTTGGGCATATTCTTTAATTTGATTGTTATAATAATAAGGTCTAACCCCTTTTGGAAAAGGTGTTGTTTTGCTTTCATCTACTCCAGGAATTCCGAGAAAAATAAGCTTACTGCTGAAAACTTTGGCTTCTTTGATTAGTTTATTTAAATTATCTTCGAAATCTTTTTGGGATACTGAGTATTCTTTTGTTGAATCATTTTTGCCCACTTCAAAAAGGATTATATTTGGCTTCCGTGCTTCTGCTTCAATCTTAAATCTTTCCAAAAGAGAAGAAGTTGTTGTTCCGCTTATTCCACAATTTTGCACAGATTTATAAACAGGGGCATTCATAAAATGCATCTGGAGTCGATTCACCCATCCTCCTACTTCGCAATCCTTGACTCCTCCTGCAATACTATCTCCCCAAACTACTATATGGAAAGTCATTAAATTTTCCTCACTCTGTTACTTTTATCAGAATCTTCAACAATAAATCCTTTTTCCCTTATTTCTTCCCTTATTTCATCAGCATGTTTAAAATCTTTTTCTTTTCTTGCTTTTTCTCTCTTATCAATAAGTTTTCCAATTTCTTCAG